>Ga0181530_10006673_pt1 | contig 11291 bp, 8 predicted proteins | sample PEATcosm2014_Bin_42_FD_119769 | JGI IMG/M metagenome (GOLD analysis project Ga0181530, IMG submission 119769) | Peatland microbial communities from MTU Mesocosm Facility, Houghton, MI, USA - PEATcosm2014_Bin10_60_metaG | ecosystem: Environmental > Terrestrial > Soil > Wetlands > Peat | place... | reverse complement strand
TAAGCATATCGGCGCGGTGATTGCGGCCGTTCAAAGTGGCGGGGGAGACGTATTGCGTGGGGGCGACGGTCATGGACTTGGGCGTGGTACCGAAGGGGCCGACGTATGCGTAGTTTCCCGCGTTGTCGGTGACGATGATCGTGGGATCGGAGCTGGTCTTGGCATCGTCGGAGTTGAGGAATTGGGTGACGAGCTGGCTGGAGATGATGAAGCACGGGGGGTTCTTCGAGACGTTGCGAAGATCGTCGAAGATCATCGGCTGAGTGGCCTGGCTGTCGCTGTTGATGCTGTTGAGGGCGTTACCGGCGCCGACGGCGTCGGTGGCGGTGCGGAAAACGTAGTTGATGCCGACGATCAGGATCAGAACCATGGCCAGGGAGAGCATTAGCTCCACAAGGGTGAAGCCCTTGTGGGAAACTCGAAATCCGAAATTCGAATGACGAATGAAATTCGAAATCCGAATGACCGAATGCGCATGGTTTCGAATTTCGAGTTTTGAATTTGATTGGGGTCCCCGGCAAAATTCCGCCGGGGCCCCGTCATTCGAGTTTCGAGTTTCGAGTTTCAAGTGTTTTCTTTGCATCAGTTATTCGCCGTGTTGACGCGGATGAAAGCGGATGCGACGCCGATGTCCTGGTTGGGGCCGGAGAAGGGGCCGGTGAATTCGCCGCTGCCGCCGGGGTCGGGCATGGGGGCGGCGCCCATTAGCCAGATATCAGGGGTGAATGCCGGGCTTCCTGTGGAGACGGCAATATTGTCGGCGGGCGTGATGTCCCAGCCTGGTTGAAGCGTGAAAATCTGGTACGGGGTGCTCGGAAGCGTGTAACCGGAGGGAAGAACGGCTGTGCTGGCAGCGTTGCCGAGGCGGAAGAATCTCCCGACCAGGTTTGCGGGGGTTCCGCTGTTGGTGTCAGCAACCAAGAGAAACGCACCGGTCGCACCGTTTGGTCCGCCACCCCCGGTGCCGGGGCCTGTGGAGGCGCTGTAGGTGGGGAAATTCTGCAGTACGACGGTGGTGGTGCCATCCTGATTGTAGAAGAACGCAGCTTGAATGGACTTGGCGGCGGTTGGGGCGGCAAGAGGTGAGTTTCCATAAGTGCTCGGTGGAACCGGCGGGGGGATGGGACCGGGGATTGTGTTCGCAACGGAAGTATAAAGGTAGTTAGGGAAATTCGGGTTTTGCAATGCGATCACGTAGACCTGCGCGAACGGGCTGGTGATGGAATCGCGGCGATAGAAGCCGACCCATCCATAACGATGGTCCGCGGTGAAAAAGGAATCGGCGCCAAGGGCGGCCATCAGACCGTTGTTGTTGCCGGGCGTCGTTAGCATATTGTTTGACGCCGGGTTCGTTGTGATTGCCCAGACTTGGGGAGCGGCGATGGAGCCGGTGGCTGGGAACAGGGCGTTGGAACCCATGCTGTCCGCGACGGCCTGGATTTTTTTGATGGCGTCGCGGGCGATGGCGGTGCCTTGGGTTTCGTCGGAGACGGCGGCGGTTTGCTGGATGGCGACGGGGAAGACGCCGGCGATCATGATGAAGCCGATGCCGAGAAGAATCACGGCGAAGAGGACCTCGATAAAAGTAAAGCCGGGGGAAGTGCAAGTGGCAAGTGCAAGTGGCAAGTTGGGAGTTGCGAGCGTGGACTTGCACTTGCAACTTGGTGCTTGCAACTCCTCCTGCACTTGCAACTTGTAACTTGCAACTATCTTCATCATTTCGCCTTCAATAAAGAGCCGCTGTTTGGACTGACGAGCATCGCGGTGCCGTTCTGGTCGATCCAGGATTCTTCGATGAATTTGTCGGCGGCAGACGGTTGGGGGACGCCGCCGGGATAGGCGGCGGTGTAGAGAGTATAGTTCATGTCCCAGTCGGTAAACTGCAAGCCATCGCCGGGAACGAGCGCGGTCGCCGAGGCGTGTTGGTTCAAATAGGCGTCGCGATCGTAAACGACGAGGCCGACGGAGGATATCAGGGGAATATGCTGAGAAGCAACGCTGATGTTGCTGCCCAAGTCACTTGAGTTCATTCCGATTCGCTGGGCGATCAGGTTCTCGCCGAGTGTGGAGGTTTTAGTAAACAGTTCACTATAGGGAATGGCAAAGGGAATGGATGCCAGCGTGCCGTCAGGGTTGAACATGATGGCGCCCAGACGAAGATAACGGTCGATCGACCAGGCAAAACTGTTGGGGTTCCACACACCCGGAGAATATTGATTGGAACTGTTGTAATTGTTGTAGGCATAGGTGTTGTTGTTCAACGCGACGCCGACGCCTTTGGGTAGAAGAACGATGTCGCGATAGAAGATATAGTTTCCCGCGGTGTTGGGGTCGGGGTTGTTCACCAACTCAATTGAATTAACGGAGCCGTTATCAGGCAACGGCAATGGAGAGGGCTTAGGTTGAAAATGTGAAGTGTAGGCGTAACTGGTTGCGGAGCCGCTGGTGAGGGGATAGGGAAGCTGCCACAGCGTTTGCACCTGTACTTCGGCCATGGCGGTTTGTTGGGATTTGGGGTCGAGGAAGAAGAAGACGCCGATGATTTGGCGGTTGTAGATGGCGTCGGTGCGGGCGTTGGACAGGAAGGCGGAAATCTGGTTCTGGGCGGCGGCCAGATTGGTGCCGCCCATCAGGGCGTTCCAAACCGGGATGGCGATGGCCAGGACGATGATGATGATCGTCAGGACGGTGATCATCTCGATGAGGGTGAAGCCCGCTGCGCGGGAAATTCGAAATTCGAAATTCGAATGACGAATCAAATTCGAAATCCGAATGACGAAACGGCCCTGGCTTCGAACTTCGAATTTTGAATTTGATTCGAGTTTCGGGTTTCGAGTTTCGAGTTTATCCAACGGGCTTTTCATGGCTCAGTTCTGGAAGGAGTAAATGTTGTCGTCGGTCATGAGGGACTGCTGACTGGAAGTCGCTGTTGCCCACGTATTGCCGTGCGCGTTGCTCATATCGCCGTCGGGGCCAGCGGAGACAAAAAAGGGTTTATAGGGGTTGGCGACAGCGGATGGCGGAGTCCAACCATTTGGCTGCACTTGTTCGCTGGTGATGACCTGAGTTAGACCGCCGTTGTCGGCCGGATCAACGAAAACGCCGGTGAGGCCGCCACCAGGGACGAAGATGATCACGTTGCCCCAGGCATCGAGAAGCAGCGGAACGCCGGTTTTGGGATCCTTTAGTACCTTGCTGGCAGGGAGGTTGTTCAGGATCGTCTGATTCTCGTGGATCGTTAGCATCGCTTGCATGATTACCAGGGTATTCTTTAAAGCTGTGGAGTATGCGACGTAGGGTTCGTTGGGGTTGTAAATTTTTAAGCTGGGGTCTAAGTTCGGGGGCATATTGTCGTCTGGAGCGCCGGGCGAGGTCAGGCCCGGCGCTTGCTCTTGCCCGGTGGACCAGATCAACGATCCAGTAGCGCCTGCGGCGCTCAAAGCGTCGATGCTGCTTCCCTTGGGATAATTGGTGGCGGGATTGATATACAGCTTCGTCGCCTGCCGGTAATTCTCAAACATCGTCTTGCAGGTTTCGAGCATGGTTTTGGTATCGCGTTCCCTGGCCTGGGCGGTGACGAGCTTGGCGCCGGCGAAGAAGAGGCCCATGAGGATCAGGATGATGCCGATCACCACGAGGAGTTCGATCATGGTGAAGGCGGTACGAAGAGGTGCAAGTTGCAAGTTGTTAGTTGCAAGTTGAAGACGGGGTGGTTGCTCGCATCTGGCAACTTGCAACTTGTAACTTGTAACTTGTAACTTCTTCTTCATGTTTCCGCCTGCTGAATGATTCGCGTTGTCTTGTGGGTGGGGCAAGGGCGTGGGCAACTGATTATTGCGAAACATCGCCGAAACTCGTGATGTCGTCGGAAGTTCCGTAAATGCCGTCGGGGCCGGCGGAAATCAGGATGAAATGATCGACGGCCCGGGGACGGCCGGTGTAATTGGGATAACCTGGATCGGTTGAATCGGTCGGCGGAATTGAAGCGTTCATAAAATAAGGAAGAGCGTTGTTGGGGGCGGTGGATGAAACGGTACCGATTGGCGGCGACCTGAGGATACCAATCAGATTGTGGGTGATTGGATTCCCGCTGCTGTCGTTGGCCGGCAATCCGATGTGGGAGTAGGTGTAGGGCGTAATGTCGCGAAGATCGTATTGATAATACGCGTAGCCGTTGTTCTGGTTGTCCAGGACGTATTGGCCGTTTTTTCCATTGTCCCAAACAATTCCCTTGGCACCGGTTCTGGCCCGCAGATAGAGGATTGGCAATGGGCCGGGGGTTGGGAAGCGATCGACAAATACGGGGATGGGGCAATCGCCGGCCGCAGTGCCGGCGGGGTCGGTGAACGCGGTGCCGGTGAATGTCGTGCCGCCGCCCAGATTCTGGTACGCGCCGGTGGTCTGAACGTTCTGTCCGGAGTTGATCTGGCACCACATGAGGTAGTTCGATCCGGCAGGAAAGAAGGATGGCGTACGGGATGGATTATTGGGATTCAGGCTCATCGGTCCGAGGCCGACTTCAGCGGGGGCGAATGCAACATTTGGGGGATTGGCCGGAGTGGTTGGCCTCAAACCGCCCATCAGGCCCAGGACGAGGTTTTGCGCGCCGGTGACGGTCCATTGCGGGTTCGTATAATTTGGATCGCTGCTTAGGGCGCTGGGCGCTCCATTGAAATAAAGCTGCGTCAAAGTTGGGGCGCCGCTGGGGCTGCCGATGGTGCTAGTAGCGACGTTGCCGGCTGTGTCGTCATTGCTGAACGGTCCCGGATACGCGTGGAACGTGGAATAATACTGGTCGCAGGCGTTGGAAAGTTGGCTGATTTCGTTTTGGGTGTCGGCGACGTAGGCGATGCGGCGTATGCGGCCGACGACGGGCAGGAGGATGCCGATGAGGATGGTGATGATGCCGATGACTACCAGGAGCTCGGTGAGGGTGAAGCCGGGGAGGAAGTTGCAAGTTGCAAGTTGTGAGTGCAAGTTGGGGAGATTGCTTGCAACTTGTACTTGAGGCTTGCACTTCTTGTTTGGAGTTTCGAGTTTGGCTTGCATGGGGCCTCAATAATGTCGGTCATTCGCCATTAGTCGTTGGTCATTCGTCACTTGCGGGGGGTGGCCGGCGGCTGATCGCAGTTGCACGGTGGCCGTGTGACTGACCGTATTCTACGGGATGTCCAGTTGAATTCCGAAGGGGTTGTGGGCGGGTTTGCCGCAAATGACCAATGACAAGTGACTAGCCCGGCTAATTCAGAGGAACCACGGATTTCACGGATAACACGGATAAATCAGAACCGTTCCGAAACCGCGATGCGCGCAGTGTGCGCGCCGCAGAAAAGCATGGAATCGATCATAAGTGATTTCCAGCGTTGAGTATCCGTGATATCCGTGTCATCCGTGGTGAATAATCCGGGCTAATGAAAAATGACCAATACCAACGACAAATGGAATTGCAGTGGATGAGCCGATTGAAGTCTCTTAATCTCAGTGGCCATGGCGCAAACCACGATTGCCCAAGCGATGCAAACCGCGGTCCGGCATCACCAGGCGGGGAGCTTGGCGGAAGCGGAGCGGATTTATCGGCAGGTCCTGGCGCAGCAGCCGGATCATGCGGATGCGTTGCATCTGCTGGGGGTGCTGGCGGCACAGGCGGGGCGGTCGGACGCGGCGGTGGAATTGATCCGGCGGGCGATCGCGATTTGTTCAACCAATGCGTTTTATTACAGTAACCTTGGCAACGCGCTAAACGTCGGGGGGAAACTCGATGAGGCGATCGCGGCCTACCGGCAGGCGATCCGGATCAAGCCTGATTACGCGGAAGTACACAACAATCTCAGCCAGGTGTTGATGGGCAACGGGCAATTGGACGAGGCGATCGCCGCCTGCCGGCAGGCGATTCGGCTTCAACCTGAATTTGCCGAAGCACACTGGCAATTGGGGAATGTCCTGAATGCCAAGGGACACGGTGAGGAAGCGATCGCGGCGTATCGGGAGGCGATTCGGATCAAGCCGGATTATGTTGACGCGTACTTCAGCCTGGGGATTGTGCTACAGGCGGGGGGACATCGTGAGGAAGCGATGACGGCGTATCGGCAGGCGATTGGGACAAGGGCTGATTATGCGGAAGCGCACAACAATCTGGGCATCGCACTGGTGGACGCGGGGCAAGGGGATGAGGCGATCGCGGGGTATCGGCGTGCGATTGGGATCAAGCCTGATTACGCCGATGCGTACTACAACCTGGGGGTCGCGTTGCAGGCCAAAGGAGAACGTGACGAGGCTATCGCGGCGTATCGACAGGCCATCGCGCTCAAGCCGGATCTCGCGCTGGCGCACAACAACCTCGGCAACGCATTGAAGGAGATGGATCGGCTGGACGAGGCGGTGGCTTGCTATCGGCAGGCGATTCGGCTGAAGCCCGATCTTGCCCCGGCGTACAGCAATTTGGCCAACGTGCTGACGCGCATCGGGCCGGTTGACGAGGCGGTCGCGGCGTTTCGGCAGGCGAACCTGCTCAAGCCGGATGATGCCCAGGGGCACAGCGATCTGATTTACGCCCTCCTTTTCCATCCCGGTTACGACGACAGAATGATCCGTGAGGAGTTGGGCCGCTGGAACCAACGGCACGCCGACCCGCTCAAGAAATTATTTCAGCCACACCACAACAATCGCGATCCGGAACGTCGTTTGCGAATCGGATATGTCTCAGCGGATTTTTATGCTCACGCCTCCGCCTTTTTTCTGCTGCCTCTGTTCCGCCGGCACGATCGGCAACTGTTTGAATTGTTTTGTTATTCGCTGGGGGCCAATTCGGATAGAGACACGCAACGAATGAAGGAACAAGTTCAGAACTGGCGCGCGGCCGCGGGGTTGACGGATGCGAAAATCGCGGCACAGGTCCGCGAGGACCAGATCGACATTCTGGTCGATCTGAAACTGCATACGATCGATAACCATCTTCTGATCTTCGCGCGGAAACCCGCGCCCGTGCAGGTGAGTTGGCTGGGTTACCCGGGCACGACGGGAATGGACGCGATGGACTATCGGCTGACCGATCCATACCTGGAACCTGCGGGGCTTGAGGATGTTTGTGGTTCGGAGCGGGCGTTCCGCTTGCCGGATACGTTTTGGTGTTACGACCCGCTCACGAGCGAACCGGCGGTCAATGCGCTACCGTGCCGGGAGAAGGGATTGATCACCTTCGGCTGCCTGAATAATTTTTTCAAAATAAACGACGAAGTGGTGACGCTGTGGGCGGGGGTTCTTAACGCCGTCTCCAACTCGCGACTGTTGCTGATGGCGCCGGAGGGAAATTCGCGCCGGCGCGTGCTGGATCGGCTGGGCCGGGAAGGCATCGGCCCCGACAGGGTGGAGTTTGTGCCAAGACAGTCTCGCCTGGGGTATTTGCACCTTTATCATCGCATTGACATCGGCTTGGATACCGCGCCGTGCAACGGCCACACAACCAGCCTGGACTCATTTTGGATGGGAGTTCCGGTCATCACGTTGGTGGGACAGACCGCGGTTGGACGAGCCGGTTTGTCGCAATTGACCAACCTGGGCCTGCCGGAACTCATCGCCCAGACGCCGGAAGGATACTCGCAGATCGCGGCCGCCCTGGCGGGGGATTTGCCGCGGCTGTCGGAGCTTCGCCGGACGCTGCGAGCGCGGATGGAGGCGTCGCCGCTGATGGATGCACCGCGTTTCGTCCGCAACATCGAAGGGGCGTACCGGCAGATGTGGCGGAAGTGGTGTGCGTAGGCCTCGGTTGCACCGAACTACAGGGTGGGCTTGCGTTAACGGTAGATTGCGTGTCCGGGGGGGTGGGGGTACGTGACGCATTCCGATGTTCGACCCCCACCCCAACCCTCCCCCTGAGTACATGGGGAGGGGGGAATTCATTGCAGAAAGTGAGACGCACCCGGGGTTGGGGGTTTTGTTTTGGTTCTTTTGATTTATCGGGAGATTTTGGTAGGTTTAATCGCTTCATGCAATGCCCATTTTGCGAGGCCGAGAAGGAAAGTCTGAAGGTCATCGATTCGCGCAGCTGCGAGGGCGGGAAAGCGATCCGCCGGCGGCGGCAATGCGTGGCCTGCGGGAAGAGATTCACCACCTACGAGAAAGTGGAGCAGCATATCCGGCTGAGCGTCATCAAGAAGGACGGACGGCGGATGCCGTGGGACCAGAAGCGGATTTACGTGGGTTTGGAGCGGGCGTGCTTCAAGAGGCCGGTGGCTCAGAGCGAATTGCAGAGGATTGTGGAGGAGGTTGAAGAAGAGGTTTTCAAGGGCTACGACCGCGAGGTGGCATCGGAGGTGGTGGGAAGATTGGTGACGGAGAAACTTCGGCGGGTGGATCAGGTGGCGTACGTGCGATTCGCCAGCGTTTACAAGCAGTTCAAGACGCTGGAGGAGTTGGTGGAGGAAGCGAAGGCGGTGATCGAATCGAGGCGGTATGAGGACCCGAGCCAGGGCGAGTTGTTCGGGGACGTCAAACCACCACCGGCGCCGGATGGGGACGGGGAGAATGGAATGGGGAGCAAGGGGAGGAGAGGACGGGGGAAGATTGGGAAGCAGGCGGCGGTGGTTGTTCCTTCCGTTGTTAGCCAATAGTCATTGGTCATTTGTCATTGGTCATTAGTCATTTGTGGTGAAAATCGGGAGCGGTTGGAGTGGCAAAAGACCAAATGACCAATGACTAATGACAAATGACCAATGACTAATGACTAAAGACCATTTAGTCCGATAAATTTTGGAGGCCAATTTATGCGGCGATGGCGTTGGTGCCTGGTGATATTGGCGGGAATGGCGAGCTGCGCGGCGAAGACGGCGCCGCCGGCGCCCAAGGAGCCGCTGTATCCGAACTTGCCGTTGCAGCAGGTTCCGAATTTCATGAGGGGGACGCTTTACGAGCAGGTGCGGTTCACGGGGCTGGAAGAGTTGCCGGTGTATGGGTACGGGCTGGTGGTGAATTTGGACAACACGGGGGATAGCCGGGCGCCGTCGGCAGTGCGGGATTACATCGAAAGGCAATTGAACATTCGGGGATTCGGAAGCTCGATGATGGGGACGTATCAGAATCTCACGCCGGAGGAGATCCTGAAAGACAAGCGCGTGGCGATCGTAGTGGTGGAGGGCCGGATTCCGGTGGGGGCGCGAATGGGGCAGAGCTTCGACGTGATCGTGCGGGCGATGGAGCGGAACAATACCAAGAGCTTGGCGCACGGCGATTTGTACGAGACGGATTTGAGCGACGTCGGACTGATGGAGCCGCAGTCGATCGGGGTTCGGCAGCAGGCGTACGCGCCTGGGGGGCCGGTGTTTGTGAATCCGGCGTACGCGATGAGCGAAGGCGCCAGCACGCGGCCGGGGTCGGCGGCGTCGTTGCGGAGGGGGACGGTTTTGAACGGCGGGGTTTGCCGGTTTGACCGTCCGATCAATATGCAGATTCGCCGTCCGCAGGCGAGCACGGCGCGGTTGATCGAGCAGGTGATCACGGATCGCTGGGAATCGCCGACGCAGATGGCGGGGTGGCTTCACAACAACGAGGACGCCGTGGTCGTCAAGGCGGAGAACGAAGGGCTGGTGGAGGCGTTCGTTCCGCCGCAATACAAGGGGAATTGGAAGCATTTTCTGGGGGTGGTATCGCATTTGTATTTGAATCAGTCGGCGGAGTTTCAGGCGAGGAAGGCCCGGGAGTTGGTGGCGTTGGCGGAGGGGCCGGGCGCGCCGCTGGCGGACATTTCGCTGTGCTGGGAGGCGATGGGAGACGAGCAGTTGCCGGTGTTTGAGCCGCTGATCGCCGATGCGAATCCCGACGTGGCGTTCGCGGCGGCGCGGGCGGCGGCGTTTCTGGGAAGTGGGCCCGCGCGGCAGGCGCTGGTGCGGATGGCGGTGGATCCGGCGCAGCATAACCAACTGGACGCGGTGCGGATCCTGGGCGAATTGCCGGATTCACCGGAAGTCGATAGTGCCATCGCGGAGTTGCTCGATTCGGACCGGGCGGACGTGCGCATCGAGGCGTATCGGCTGCTGGCGGCGAATTCGGATTTGCGGAGCGGGTCGAAGGAGAATGAGGATTCGGGCGTTTGGCGGCACTATGGGGTGTTGAGCTATGACGTGAACCATCGGTTTATGCTGGACATCGTTCCGAGCGCGGGGCCGCCGATGATTTATGCGGCCAGCACGGGGGTGCCGAGGATCGCGGTGATCGGGCATCAGCTTTCGCTGCGGACGCCGCTGACGTTTACGGCGATGGACGCGCGGCTGAGCATTACGTCGAGCGACGGGACGAAGCTGCTGACGATGTTCTATCGCGATCCATTGGCGCGCGATCCGGCGAAGGCCCAGACGCACAACGATTTGCCGGAGATTCTGGCGCGGCTGGGCGGCGAGGGGCCGGCCGATGCGCAGCAGCGATTTAATTTCAGTTTCGGGGACGTCGTGGCGATCGCGCAACAGTTGGTGTCGCAGCACAACGTGTATGGAACGAGCGTGGCCGACAACGGCCAGCGCGAATGCCTCTTCGAGCTGGAGCATCCGAGCGTGGAGGCGGACGATTGGACGAGCATTCCGAGCGAGAATCGGGAAGGGCGTCCGCAGGGCGACGGAAGCGTCCTGGCGGGGCAGGGAAACTAAGGTGGAATGAAAATGGATTGCCGATTGCCGATTGCCGATTGCCAATTGCCGATTGGAAGAGGAGCATTCGCAACTGCCTCTTCATCAATTGGCAATTGGCACTCGGCAATTGGCAATTGGCTTTGGATCGGATAGGATTTCATTCGAAGCGGCGAGACCCGCGGCGAGGCCGTGGGTTTCGAAGGCCAGGGATTTGGCCGCCGCCGGTTTGGTCATGGAGGATCGCGACCGATGCGCCTGAAAAAGCTAATCCTTCACGGTTTCAAGAGTTTTGCCGATCGGACCGAATTCGTGTTCGACAGGCCGATCATCGGCATCGTCGGGCCCAACGGGTGCGGGAAATCCAACGTCGTCGATGGGTTCAAGTGGGTGCTGGGGGAGCAATCCGCCAAGAGCCTGCGCGGCGATGCGATGATGGACGTGATTTTCAACGGGTCGTCCACGCGCAAGGCGGCGGGGATGGCGGAAGTGGTGCTGGTCTTCGACAACCCGCTGGGGCCGGACGGCAAGCGGGCGTTCAACGTCGAAACCGACGAGGTGTCGGTGGGACGCCGGCTGTTCCGCGACGGGACCAGCGAATACCAGGTCAATAATTCCTCGACCCGATTGAAGGACGTGCGCGAACTGTTCCTGGATACCGGGATCGGGGTGGACGCCTAC
>Ga0181530_10006672_pt1 | contig 11292 bp, 16 predicted proteins | sample PEATcosm2014_Bin_42_FD_119769 | JGI IMG/M metagenome (GOLD analysis project Ga0181530, IMG submission 119769) | Peatland microbial communities from MTU Mesocosm Facility, Houghton, MI, USA - PEATcosm2014_Bin10_60_metaG | ecosystem: Environmental > Terrestrial > Soil > Wetlands > Peat | place... | reverse complement strand
TTCCTTGACCACAGCGCACGCAGTAGGCGGAAGCGGGCAAGTGTATTTTCTAACCAATCGTTTCCTTCCTCCTTATACGCAATGGAGTTTTGGCACAAACTGCGCCTTGGATGGAGAGCAGTTTCATACCATGCTTGCCAACTTTACAAACAATATCTTGCCGTGGATGCCCGACCAGACAGGAACCAATGCGATGGTAACAGCTTGGGGTGGTGTGAATGACAACGGAAGTCAAACCGCTGCACAAACCATCTTGGACGTGAGTAATTATGTTAACCTTGTCCATTTGCACGGCGGGAAATCTACCGTCTTGACCATCCCTACCGCGAGCAACTGGGCGGCTACAAACATACAGTATCAGCAGACAGTTAATGCCTTCATTCGGAACTATACCAACATTGATTATGTGGTTGATGTGGCACGAATCTTCCCAACCTTCAATGCCGCTTGGGTTATTCCGGGAGATAATGTTCACTTCAACACGAACTCTGATTTTCTTATTGCGGGTCTTATCTTTGCGGCGTTGGCGCAGCCGCCACATGCTACAATGATTCAGGGTGGCGATTTTAATGTTGGACAGATAAATTCCTATAAAGGTATTTCAGTGTTCTCTACTGCTGACTCTTCTATTTTATTAACTAACGGACAGGTTGTTAGTCTTGAATCTCAAGGTGACGGACGGAACCCTAGTATTGGGGCTTACTTCACTTATGGTGGCACTCCGGTTGCGGGTATCCAGTGCAGTTCAGTAAATGGCGATGGCGGGGCATACATTGACAACACCTATCGTGCAGCCATCCATGGGAATAGCCCGGACGGACTTACCTTTCGTCAAGGGACTGTTACTGGAACTGTCATAACTAATGGCTGCATGGATTTTAACGGGCCTTTCTTTTACAATTACCAGATTCAAGCTACAAGTTATGTCATCCATTCAAATGCTTGGAATGTTGCATCGATCACCAACGATATGGCTAACTTTGATTCAGCTATTGCATCCAGCAACGGCGTTCCGGTTGTGCTCTATCTAAGCAATGGCGTGCCGTATGTCAATTATTTGTCCACGACCAGTGAGGGAATCATCCCATGACTCGCCCGCTTCCATCACAGACCCGCGCACCGCCTTGGTCAACCAGTGGTGTTTCTTCCGCCGCCTAAAACTTTTTATGAAAACCATCATCAAACTAATCGTTCCAATCGTTGCACTCGCACCCCTTAGCTGCCATTGTGAGCCGTTGCCAAACCCGCCGCCGACTACTTGGTCCATTAGTGTTGCGGTGTTCGACCCACCAACCAACAATGCCACTGTAGTTGCTGGAGACTGGTCAACCAACACGGTTGACACCAACGCATGGCAGCCATTCTTACGCCAACCGGTAGTTGCCGGACAGTCAAACTACACGGCCAGTGCCACATGTCCGGCTGTACCAGTCACCTTTGCCTTTTGGGGCACCAATTCAGTTGGCGCAGGCCCGGTTTCCATGATATCGCTCGCACCATCATGGCCCGGTGGGGTCACTCCGACATCGATTACTCACACACCATAAATCATATGTGGATCAATCCAATCATAGCTACAGCCATTGTTACTGCCGGATTCGGCGTTCAGGCATGGATACTTATTACTGTTGTTGGTCTAAAGGTGGATGTGTGCCGGATCAAGGAACGTCTTGGCATTAATTGTAAAAAATAAGAAACTCAGGAAACCAAGAGGAATAATTTGACGCTGGTAAATTAAACTCAATCATCAAATGAAAAAGACTAAAATGGCCTTAACCGGCCTTCTATTAATAGCGACATTAACCATCACCGGCTGCAAGCTGTTCGGGGCCAACCCGGTTGCGCCCACCACAATTGAGCACTATGTTTATATTGTTCAAACTAATTATGTACCAACACCAGTCCTTGTAACAAATACGGTGACGGTGACCAACGTACAGGGTGTGGTAACCAATCAGCCTGTTGTCACTACAACCACCACACAGGTTCCACAATATGTCCTGACCACCAGCCCGACTACCACGGCCACTGTGCAAGCTGGCGGCACCGCCCTGAACTCAGTCCTGCCCGGCGTCGGCTCGATGGTGTCAATGGGTGTTCTAGCTCTGCTTGGATTATGGGCACAATTGCGCAGTTCCAAGAACGGTAACGCTGCCAGCGCAATCGCACAGGAAGTTGAAACCATGCGTGAGTTTATCATGACCCTACCCAACGGCACCAAATATGACACAGCAATCACGTCGTGGCTCCAATCTCACCAGATCGAGACGGGCACGGTCAGCACGGTACTCGGCATTCTGGCCAATGATATAAGTAATCCGGATGCCAAAGCAGCAGTGACCGAAATTCAGCAAACCATCAACGCAGCGGCAGCACCAGCACCGGCTGCTGCAGCTAAAACATCATAATAGGGCTACACCCTGCGTAGCTCCGAGCGAAGCATGGGGGGTAGTTTGGATTGCGCCAGTCAATCAGGTTCCCGTCGCCCCTGACACTGGCGCAATCCCGTATTCAAGTTCTTCAATGCTTACCATGTCCAGATAGTCGTATAAGTTGCAGGCTGCTTCGCAAAATTCGTCGTAGAGTATTGGGCTTCTTAGGTGGTCGCGTTTTACGTGACTTCTTGTAACCTTTAACCTGACAAGTAACGCTGATAAAGGTAATTGGCCCTTCAAGGACGTAAGTCTTGCGCTTAATGTTATACCCAATGGACTTGAAACAGGGCCGTCCATTCTCCCGCCAATAGATTCGGATTTGTGGCTTTTCATAAGTTCTTAAGTGAGAACCAACTGAACTCTTCCGTAATTGTTTCATAAACCCGCATTCTAATATGGAAGCGGTAGCTCCAAGGGTAAGTCCGACCGGTAATTCTGATTAGCCAGCACACCGGCTGATCCGGACCAGCGACGATGATGATAAGTGATGACATCAATAAATTTGAACGTATAGCCATTATCAACTGCCCGCTTCCAGAAGTCCCAATCATCATACCGGATATGACGAAATCCACCTAGCTTGAACCACATCTGTTTGCGAAACATGGCGCAGACCGGCACCTGATTGGTAGTGTGAATCTTGGTCAAGTCAGGATTAATCGGCCATATGTTGTGTTTCTTGGTAGTAACCGGGGTGTCAAACTCCATTACTTGACCAAAATACACGTCTCGATTGTTCTCCAGTTCAGCAATGGCCCGGACCGCCTGCTGGCCGAGCCGGTCAAATAAGTCGTCATCATCAAGGATTACAATATAGTCACCGCTGGCGTTGACGATGGCTAGGTTCATCTGGAAGGCGCATGATCCCTCGGTGCTGATGACCAATCGATAATCCTTATCAATCTTGCCTGCTATTAATTGCACCATGTGTGGATAGTTCACATGGACGCATAGAATGGTTTCATCAAACAGACCTTTAGCCGACACCAGAGCATCACTCAAGTATGGGTGAGGAACTGGCCCGATTGGTACAATACAGGTTATTTTCATTTTATGTGCCTCCTTCGTAGTTCTGCCCTTGCTTCCATGACTAATTTACCGAAATCCATAATACCAAATTCCCTTCTGACTTTAAATGACACCAGACCGTCCGCCCGCATCCGGTCCACAATCTGCTCGTCCGTCAAATGCGCAGCAGGCCAGCCAGCCCATAGATCATGGTGTTCCACCATCCATGCTACCTTTTGCGCAAAATCTGACTTATGCTTACCCATAATTCTTAAGTGAGAATCAACTCAAACCTGCTTCGCAGCGAGGCGAGTCTTCAGTAATCGGTTCATCAACCTGCAAAGTCTCTATTGGCCGGAAGCGGGACGCCTTGAACCCTAACTCCGCCCCTTTCTTCTTCGGATCTTCCGGGTTGTGTAGCTCTTCTAGCAGAAAAGCAGCCATGTACTCAAACTTATCCGTTGGGTGCAGCCGGTCCCGGCCATGGTAAATCACTCGGACAGTGTAAACTTCATTTTTCTTTGGTAGCTCCTCATACAGCTTCAATAACGGCTTGGGAAAGTCATCATTAACGCAAACCACTTTCATTCCAATTGTCATAATTGGTTGTGGTAGTTAATTGTTGAATGTAAGTTTATCATACAATAACTAAGGATTTAAGTCTCAAGACACTTGTCTTGCTCATAATAAATCCGGTTGCCAATTAACGTGGCGATGGTCCACTCGACGTTGGCGCCGTGGCTGTCCCGCCAGTCCTTGAGCATGACCACCACGTTCGACTGTATCACCATAGCCAAGCCTTCACGGATCAACACATGATAGACTTTCCTTTGATTGGCGTGGGCTGGCGACAATACCGTGGCACCCTTGATCTTGATGACGTGTTCCCACCGGTGGAAGGCGTCCCGGTTCAGGTTAGGCCGGTTCGACATTGGTCCTGACAGATACACAACGTCAGACGCACTAATGAACCTAAGCCATGGATTCCGGTCAATCAGGATTTGTAATTCAGGCGGCATATATCAGTGATATTGACTTAAAGAGGGAAGGGAGCACTCGCTTCGCGAAGCAAGCTCGCTCCCCACCCATTGTCCCCACTGTTAGAACGGCTCACCGCCCGACTTGGGCGACGGCTTCGGCATCCGCTTCGTCACCTTGACACCGTAGATGGCCATCGGATTTCCCGCCCCGGCGCCCTTCTTCTTAATCTGGTCCTCAAACCGCTTAATTAAGAAGGTATCACCCCGGCTGACGCCAGCCTGATCAATGGCCCGGAGGAACGTGGCCTGAATCGGCAGGCGCACCGTGTCCCCGGACTTGATGGTAGCCAGATGCACGGTGGTTTCGCCAAGGTCCGTCGTCATGTCCTGATGTCCGACATAGATGAACGGTCCGGCAATATCACCCACCTGAATGAGGAGGATGTCCGCCTTCCCACCATATTCCTCACCGGGTGCCTTGTCCCATGCTGCCGCATCTGCCATGTAAGTACGTGCCGCCAGTTCTTCCGCCGACGGTCCGTCGTTCTGTTCTTCAACTTTCGTATTTGGTTTTGCCATATGTTATTTCGTTATACTGCAGTTAACTTGCCTCTCTTCGTTGCAGTCAACCCTAGGTCTAACTGCTGGCCGATGACCGGAGGCAGATATCGGTCACCGGAAAGTCGCTTTGACTGATAATTGGTCTTTCGACCCTTAGTATGCCTGACCCATTGGTTGGCAACTCCGCGCTTGCTGTTAATGCTGGCCCGGAACCGGATGGGTGCCTGAAACTCGGTAAATCCCTGCTCAATGTATTGCTTGGCATAGTCGAGGACGATCTCCCCGTCCTCATTCCGCTTTGCCTTTGGGACTCCCTTAGCCTTATAGAAGTCATCCAGCCGGTATGCCTTCGGTTGCACCACGGTCATGATGCTGGCCGTCTGCTCCAACTTCATCTGTCCCAATTCCTTACCATCCATCATCAAATGGTTAATGCAATAGATTGAATCTGTATCACAGTAAATTGCCTTCTCTGGCGGCACTTCCAAAAGATATTTGTGTAAAAGTAACCGGGCATAAGCCGTCACCATCGAACCCCAACAGACGTTGACGTATGGCTGCTGTGGAGTGAAGTAATCGAGCAACCCTCGGTTGTAAGTTATCCATTTCACGTCCTCAATCCGCTTGTCCTTCTTCTGGAGCAGATTGTACCGGCTGACCGTACGAGTCACCTGATTACGGCTGGCAATCTTACCATACAGGGCGTTCATCAGCACCTTGAGGAACAGCTTCTCCGCGTCGTCAGTGCAGACCTTCCGCTTGGCATATAGAGTATGGATGAACTGATTGAAGGGGCGGCACATGACGTTACCACCATATGCCTTGTGGACCTTGATAATGTGACCACCCATTGATTCCGCCCGGCGTATCTCGTCATAGGTCCAGACTCCACGAAAGACGCCTACCGGATACCAGAGTTCATCGCTGGCCGTCCGGTGGGGTAACGGTGCATAAAAGATGTCAACCGGTAATGATATGGTGACTTCTCCCATGCCCTTGCCCTTGTCCAGACCGGGGTCCTCGATCAGGGATTCCGGATATTCGTTAAGCATGCAGAACGGATACATCGAATTGATGTCATAACCCCGGATTTCCTTTAGCCGCAGACCCGTCTCACCATCAGGCGGACACTCAGTATGTGGCCGGAAGATTTCAGTCCTGCCGCCGTAATAGCCCTTACGCAACCAAGGTGTGTCAATCGGACCAGTCATGTATTCGTCATCAGTCATGTACCGCCAGATGGTCATGGCGCTTGAGCCGGAAGTGGCTCCAATTCGCCCGCCAAGGCTTGATATGTAGTCACGCGCCTGCGTCATAGCCTTAAGACAAATCCACGCATCCTGTGACACGTAGTTTGGATCATGGATGTCCATTTCCAGTTTGGCGATTCCCAACGCCGTACCCAGATCGAGCAGGCTCATGCGGAAGTGATTGAAGCTGTCGAGGAACCGGCAGTTGTTCAGCCTGGCGGAGATCAACCGGCCCTTAAGATAATTGAGCGCCATCATCGAGTATTCATTCACGCCAAATTCATTCACCAGATCGTATTCAAGGTTGTGGCAGATGATTACTGGCCGCTTGCCCAACCTGCCCTCCTTCACGCGCTTCATCAGGTGACCGGCACCCTTGAACACCGACCGGTTGCCTGACTCATGGACCAGCGCAGTCAGGGTGACCACCCCGTTTTCATCATTCTCAGTGTCGAACCCATACCAGTCCGAGTATTGGTCCTCAATTAGGCCGGTGGCTGTAGTTTCAGCAGGTTCACTCATATTTCATCTTCCGGCAATTCGTAAACATGAAACGGTTGATTAAATGATAATACGCTGATCCGGTTAAAGTTACCATTACAATCTACCCAACAAATGTGTTCTCCAACGTGGTGCAGATTACAATAAATTGCCGTCATCCAACCACTCCACCATTTAGGAAAGAGAATATACATAAGTTCTATTCGATCACTTCCATTAACCCAGACTGAAAATGCGAAATTCTTATACGTCCAGCATCTCGGCCAGAACCATGGTGCTTTATTTATCATACTTTATGGTATTCATTTGTGGAATTGTTGCATCAGTTCAATAGCCTCCTGATAGGATTGCAGGCCGAACTGTTGACAGATCTCCGGATGGCCAACCCGCTTCGCCGCGAGGCGAGTACCGGTTTCATCATAGTGTGGCCCCGGTTTAAACTCTACCATGGCCTTAACGTTAGCATCAATTGGTAACCATGAACAGAACTCCCCATATTGGTCAGGAGTCAATATCCGGCGCAGGACGGCCAGCCGGTTCAGTTCATGCTGTGGTAGCAGGCTATGTCCACGCCTGACCCTTCCCTGATATCGGTGGGTCACTGACAACTGGCCGATGACCGACACCTCACCACCGGCCAGCCAGCTGTTCCAAGACAGCCATGTTTCCTCCGATCCGTATCCGGTCATCTTAGAAAATCCGCCTATGGAATTGAACCATTGCCGGTTCACAAAATAGCAGGCACCAAGCATACATGGGACGTTGTAAATGAAGTTCCCCTTCACCCGCCGTGGACTTAGATCACAGAAGGAATACTCGCGATCCCGATGCCGCCAGAAATAAAAGTCTGCCCCACCGATCAGGTGTGTGTCATGCCAGAACGGGTCAAAGATTACGTCCGAATGATAGACGGAACAGAATACATCTTCCGGATTGGCCCGTTCCAAGATGGGACATACAATTGAATACCAGTTCTTAGGAAACAGCATATGTCCATCACAAAACATGAGCCAGTCAGTAGTAGCCGCCTGCGCACCAACATGCCGGGACATGGCCGGACCAAGCTGACAGCCATTAAGTAATGAAACAATCTTCTTGTTTTTTAAGGCTATACTCTCAGCACCAGCATCATTCACTATGATCATTTTAAGAGAAGCATCACCACCCTGTATTATTGACCCTATAGTTTCTTGCAACATTGGATCATTTCGGGTTGGGATGATGGCAGTTATCATATATCAGTGGTATTGGCTTAAATAACCTCTTCTACTTTAATCCCCAACAGGTGCACCTGCCGCCCCGTCCGGTCCGCCAACACCTTGCCACTTGGCGTCCGGTCATATAGGAAATAACCCTCCAATCCAATCTCCTGATTAATACGCCGGAACAGGGCGTAGCTGGACTTGGTATTGCGCTTGATTTTGTGATAGAAGGTGACCGTCTTTTTCCGCCTACCAGCCATCAGGGACACCGTGAATTTCAAGTCCTTGCGCCTCACCCGCTTGGTCAGGTCAATCTGTTCCGCAATGTCCCATGCCTTGTATTTCTTCTTTGACGAATACTCCTTGATGTCAACCAAGGCTTCCGGTAAGGACTCAAATTCCGGCTGCGACAGCACGTTAGGTAAGTCCTCCGGTGACATCGCCCGCTCCGCCAGAGTGAACCAGACCAGTTCACCGAAACTAGGCCGGATAGCCTGAATCATGCCCACTTTTTCCGGCTTATACCGTTCCGAACGCGCCAGAAACCGGCCTATCTTGTCCCGGAACACCACGCGTGGTGTGTAAGCTATCTTAAACTTTTGTTTTCTTCTCGGCATGTTCTTAAGCTCGCCTCGGCGAAGCCGGGTGAGAACCAACTCAAACCCGCTTCGCCGCGAGGCGAGTCCTCAATATTCGCTCGACAAACCTGCATTCATCGAACTGTAGTGAACCTGCCAGTTATAAGCTTTAGTCATAAGTCTTAAGGCACTTGCCTTATACACCAAGTATGTCAGTGTGACCAAATCCCTTACTGCCCCGCTTCATCAGGTCCGCGTTCCGCTGATCGAACTGGACGAATGCCGGCATGAAGAATGGCAGGAACAGGATTTGAGCCAGTGCCTTCTCCTGCGACTGCATAGACTTGATGGCCACCAGTATTTCAGACTCCGATTTAGTAGAACAAACAACTTCGAACAGGATCTCCCCAATGTAGCCGGGATCAATGATGCCAGTCCTGACCCGCCCACCACACAGCTTGTCAATGGTAGATGACCGCTCAGTAATCATGCCCACCACACCGGGTGATGGCGTCAGGTTAATGTCAGTGTGAAGGATGAACATAGTACAATCAAAATACCGGACCATTTCCGGCTCGACCCGGCTGGCATAGAGGTCAAACCCGGCGTCAAAGGGACACTCCTGCTGCTTCAGCATATGACGGCGAACATGGTATTCACCCTTTAATCCATTAACCATGATGGGTGTACCGGCAACCTGCACCTGATGTTGTTGTAGCATGTCTGAGTTCGGTACGTTCATATTCCAGTTTCCGCCTTTCCAGAGAGCAAATCCTGCACCTGCTTAACTGCCAGCTTCACTTCCGGATCAATGCTGGCACAATCATAGCAGGCTTTCATTACCAGTTCTACTGTCTTCCGGCTGATGACAATTACATCTGCCTTGGAGAACCGCCGTTGCAGTTCACCCCAATAAGCGATGCCGTCCAGATGTTCTTCTAGCATTTCATCCATCAGTATTGCAGTTGGTACGCTTCCCAGATCGCCGCCATGTTCCCGCTGTCCCGTACGGAACTTGGCCATGAAGTTTTGAGCTATCCCGTCAATGAACTGAATCAACCAGTTCTCCCGCTGGATTTCAGTCATCGGCCTTGTTTTAGTTAACAATAGTATGTTACTCATAATGTCTGTTGTTGATGATTGGTAAATATCCCGGTCTTGTTGCTTAAAAGCAATCCTTCCACATTATAGTCAATCCCGCCACCAGTCACATCCTGATACCATTTCATGAACCCGGACAGATCTTCCGGATCAACCTTGATATAGTCCAGATGAGTGAACGCAACCACCCATGGCCGGGTCAGGTTGATGGACAGTTCAAAGTCGTCCCGGCTGAACTCAAACACCCGGCGTACCCTTTTTGTGACGGTAGCCACTTCATCCGGCACCCCAATCTTCTCAAAGGTCGTCTCTGCCGCTCCGGTAGGCCCGCTCGGTCCGCCCGTCCGTATCGGATATGTGCGATAGACACCGACATAATTGAAGCCAAGCATGGCCAGCGCGTTCCGCTCGACCGCCACTCGCGGCATGGTGGACTTGGACGTGACGTAAGGATATATGCCCCAATTGGTGTCCAGCAAGGTGCCCTGCGAGCATTCCATCAGGCAGTCATGTTCCTCAATGATGATTGACCGGATTAATTGCTGATATTGAAACCGGTTGACCACGATGACCTCATATCCCTGACTGGTCAACGCCTCCATGGACCGTGTGCGAATCACTGCATCCAATTCACGCAGATAATACTTGTGTAGTGCGCGGGAAGCGCCAGAACCCGATCCGGTGGATGAGATCCGCTCCACCAGTGAATGAGTGTGCTCCTCCTGCCCATGTTCCGGACAGACGAAGGCAGCGTGTTCGTGAATGTACACCCTCGGTGCCTTGCCCACCGCCGTCCTGATGTTGGCCAGATCGCTAAGCAGGACGCCTAACTCAATTGCCGAATCCGGCCCAAGGATTACTTGATCGGCAAAGTAGGACACGGCTGGCAGGCTCCGCGTCTTACCAAGGCTGCAGGTGTGGCCGGAGTTTGGAGAGTTCTCCCCGATGGCTACCAGCTTAGCCTGTACTTGCTTGCCATGGTTATCATGGAACGTCCGCTTCCCATTCCGAGCGATGTATTCGGCTACCGAGCCTTTACCTTCTGAACCGTATTGTCCACCATAGATGCATAGTCTCATAACATTCATTCCTTATTCGTATTTTAATTGCACAACACCACAGTTTAAAATAGGGAAACCGGCAGGGCGAGCGAGTTGCTTGCAGACTGTGTGACGGAACTCCGGTTATTGAACCGGACCTACCGGCTTCCCAGATTTGACTCGACTCGCTTCGAAGCGGGCCGTCGCCCGATGTCTTGTTCGTCACAACCCCAAGCTTAACACGAAGCGGACCCCGGCGCAAGTCTCAAATTGACCCTCTCCGCATTCGGATATTCCGACATGACCCAGACATGGAAAAGCCCGGAAGCTGTCAAGCATTCCGGGCTGTGTTTAGCCAATATCGCTGATATCTACGGCTTATAGTACACCTGCACGGTCAGTTTAATTGCCTTACCTTCATGCACCACGTCCGTCTGTTGATTGCGGGTTTCCGCAATGGATACCGTCGCACCGGAGGCACTCGTCCTCGGAGCGTTCAGCGGAATCACGATCGTGGCCGTGTTCGCCTTCTTATCAATGGTTAGTTTTGCGTCCATAGTATTTGTTATTTTAATCCCCGTAGAACGGGGTAGGTTTAGTTTGAATTGTTCACTGGCCCAATACACGCTATTTGCC
>Ga0181530_10006669_pt1 | contig 11294 bp, 10 predicted proteins | sample PEATcosm2014_Bin_42_FD_119769 | JGI IMG/M metagenome (GOLD analysis project Ga0181530, IMG submission 119769) | Peatland microbial communities from MTU Mesocosm Facility, Houghton, MI, USA - PEATcosm2014_Bin10_60_metaG | ecosystem: Environmental > Terrestrial > Soil > Wetlands > Peat | place... | reverse complement strand
GGGCTTTATCAGATCAACGAGGTGGTTCCGGCAGGAGCGGGGCCCGGCGCCTCGTATTTCGACGTTGCGACGCCCGATGCCTATGCGTCGCAGTCCACGGTGAATATCGCGGGATCGTCGCAACCAGCCGTTCGAATCAAGACCCGGCCAGTACGGCTGATGAGGCCGGCGGGGACGGCAGGCCCGGGCCCGAAGGGCCGCACGCGATCGGAAAGCACCGCTCCCTGACGATTACACCTCCGCAAATTCGGCGCAGCGGGTTCGATATGCTTCTGTGTTGAAGCTGATATTGCGCCTCTACCAGCAGCCCGCCGCGGCGATGAGCGATATCCTCGATCAGGGAAATCTGCTTTTCTTCACCGTGGCAGTGCTCGCGGTGTCGTGGGCGCAGCGGACCTTGCCGTTCTACATTCCGTTGCTTGTTCTGGCAGCGGTCTATGTTCCCGGCGTACTCCTCATGAGCCGTGCGGCGTTTCAGCGCGATTACGCTCCGATGCTGACGTGCGCCGCCGCCGCGTGGACCGCGGCGAATCTTCCCGTGCTCGTTGTGGAATGGTTCCGGCCGCAGTTGTATCTTGCAGCCAGCGGCGCCGCGTTCCTCTATTTCCTGGTGCTGATTTTCTTCGCCGTTCGTACCGTGTTCGGAACCAGTAACGGGGCGGCCGTGGCCATTGTGTCTTTATCGTGGATTCCACTGGTGGCGGCGTATTTCCTGTGGGGACCCCTGCGGTATCTGCTGGGCTGGCTGGCCTCGCCGTTTTTCCTTTTTTATATCTTCTATTTTTTGCGCGGCGAATTCGGCAACCTGGGCGCGGGGCTGCGCAGCCGCCAGACCTTTCGCCGGAATCTGGAGGCCTCCGCCCTCAATCCTCACGATGGCGAGGCCCAGTATCAGCTTGGCCTGGTTTATCAGCAGCGAAGGAATTTCACCGAAGCCATCCGGCGATTCCAGAACGCCGTTACGATCGACCCTTCGCAGACCGACGCGCATTTCCAGCTGGGCCGCATTGCGCGGGAGCAGGGACGTCTCAAGGACGCACTTGAGCATTTTCAAACCGTAGTGAACCAGGACGAGCGGCACAGCCAGAGTGAGATTCTGCGGGAACTCGGCGCTCTCTACCTTTCGGTGCGCCAGTATGAGGACGCGCGGCGTGAGCTGGCGGAATATTTGGAGCGGAGACCCTACGATCCGGAGGGCCTTTTTCAATATGGACAGGCGCTGGAAGGTCTGGGGAAAACGAAGGAAGCCCGCGAAGCTTACGAACGCGCGTCCGAAGCCGCGAGTCTGGCGCCATCCTATCTGAGGCGGGTGGCCGCCAAATGGAGCCGCCTGGCGCGGAAGCAGACGCGCAGACTGGCGGAGTAACCTGATATGCTCACCGCATGAAGCGCACACTCAAAATTATTGGCCTGCTGATCCTGCTGCTCCTTGTGACGGCCGCGGTCCTGATCGCATCGGCCTTCATGGGACGACAGTCGATTACAGATGGATTCGAGATCAACGATATACGTATCGTGAAAGACGGCATCGTCACGATCGGCGTGGTTCCCACCAGTACGAACGAAGTGGCGTTGATCGACGCGGGCAACGATGCATCGGGCAAAGCCATTCTGGCGGAACTTTCGCGGCGCCATCTGGGACCGGATGCCGTCACCGCGATCCTTCTGACGCACGGCCATGCGGATCACACCGCGGCCATCCGTTTATTCGGGAAGGCGCAGGTGATGGCGCTGGAGCCAGACGTCGCGCTGGTAGAAGGAACAGGCGGCTCCGGCGGACCGCTCACGCGCCTGATGCCCGTCAAGCCGACCGGCGTGAAAGTGAGCCGCGCGCTGCACGACGGCGACACGATCACCCTGGGACAGACTAGTGTCCGCGTGTTCGCCGTGCCGGGCCACACGCAGGGGAGCGCCGCTTATCTCGTCAACAGCGTGCTGTTCATCGGCGACGCCGCCGACATGTACAGCAACGGAACGATGAAAGGTTCGGCGTGGATCTTCACGGACAATCAGGCGCAGGACCGTGCGTCCCTCGTTCGCCTCGACCAGCGGCTGAAGCAGGAAGGCGCCGAGGTGAAAGCGATCGAGTTCGCCCACGAGGGAGTCGTGGCAAACGGGCTCACGCCTCTCGACGATTTCGCACTTGCCGAAACGCGACCGTAAGAGACCGGACGACGACGCTGGCGGTCTGGCTATCTGTGTGCCGATGCATCGTCCGCTCCCTCACGGTCGCGTTTCGGTAACGATGGGCGTTTACTGGCGGTCGAAAATCTGGACGCTGCTGTAGTCGTCGCCCTGGAAGGTGCCCTTGGTCGTGACGGTCAGGGTTTTGCCGTCCGCGGAAACCTTCATTGTGCAGGTCTCGCCGACCTTTCCGCGGATCTTCCCGCTGCGCTCGACGGTGTTGGCGTCGATGCGCTTGAGCGAAACGTGATCCACGGTGGCTTCCGGATCCATGACGTAGTCCTTGCCATCGTATTTCGCGGTGTACTCGATCACGACGTCGAAGGCGCCGTTATTCTGCGTTTTGGTTCTGGTGGTGTGTTTGAAGCCGTTGTCGACGGCTTCGAAGATCATGGTCCGCGCGCCGTCCGGCGGTGGACCGGGATCGAAAGTCGACTTGGTCAAATCCAGAAGCCACGTACCGATCAGAGGGTCTTTTGTCTGACCGGGCAGGGAAAGCACGCTCAACAAAAGAATCGCTGCAAGAATTGATTTACGCATAATCATTGCTTGTCCAGAATCTGTATACTGCTGTAGTCGTCGCCCTGATACGAGCCCTTCGTCGTGACGGTCAGGGTTTTGCCGTCGGGGGAAACCTTCATCGTCATCGTCTCGACGACTTTGCCGCGGATCTTCCCGGTACGCTCGACGGTGTTGGCGTCAATGCGTTTGAGAGAAACCGTATCCAGGGGCGATTCAGGATCCATTTTATAATCTTTTCCGTCGTATTTGGCGGTGTACTCGAGAGACACATCGAGAAAACCACCCGTGGTATTGGTCGTATGCGTGAAGCCGTTTTCCACGGCCTTGAAAATCATGGTTCGCGTGCCTGCCGGCGCGGGACCCGGGTCGAAGGTCGATTTGGTCCCGTCCAGAATCCAGGCACCGATCAGAGGGTCTTTGCTCTGACCGGGTAATGAGAGGGCGCTGGCCAGGAGCGCCACGGCGAGAATAAATGTACGCATCAGAAGCTATTATACGCGCGCCGAGGCAGGTTGGGAACCTGCCCACTACACGTCGAGGTTTTTCACGTCGAGCGCGTTGTCTTCGATGAACTTGCGCCGGCTTTCGACGTCCTCGCCCATCAGCGTCGTGAAAATCTGATCGGTCGCAACCAGATCTTCGAGACGCACGACCAGGAGCGTCCGCTTCTCCGGATTCATCGTCGTATCCGCAAGCTGCTCGGCGTTCATTTCGCCCAGACCTTTATAGCGCTGCACCGAGGCGTCGCGTTTGCCTTCCGTCTTCACGTGTTCGAGCAGATCGCGCCAGTTCGCCTGGATGTCGCGGTTCTCGTTCTTGAAGACCGTAAACGGCGGCTTGTTGAACTTCGCGATCTGCTTCGCGAGGACGCGGTACTTACGATATTCGGGCTGGTGCGCAAGATCCACGCCGATGCGCCGCTCCGCGTTCGTCGAATCGTGGAACATGGCGTAGAAAGCCGAGTGTTCTTCGTCGGCGTGAACTTCGGCGGGAACTCCCGCTTTGCGCAGCTCCGCAGCCAGCGTCTCCAGGTTCGTACGGTCGCCGAAGTCGGCTTTGGTATCGACGCGCAGCTCGGCGTTGCCCAGAATCTCCACGACGCGCGACTCGCGCACGCGCCGCTCGAGCTTCTGGAACATTTGCTGGAACTCATCGAGGTTCATCAGGAACGAGCGCAGCTCGCCGCCGTCGACGCGGCCGCTCGAACCGTTGAGACCGTACTCGATGGAAAGATTCTCGGTGGCGCGGCGCATGATTTCGCGCGTGAAATCCGCTTCGTTTTTGATGTACTTCTCGCTCTTGCCGCGCTTGATGCGATAGAGGGGCGGCTGCGCGATGTAGACGTGCTGCCGTTCGATCAGCTCTTTCATGTGGCGGAAGAAAAACGTCAGCAGGAGCGTGCGGATGTGCGAACCATCCACATCGGCATCCGTCATGATGATGATCTTGTGGTAGCGGAGTTTGGCCGGATCGAAATCGTCTTTGCCGATGCCGGTACCCAGGGCGGTGATGAGACAGCGAATTTCCTCATGGCCGAGCATGCGGTCGTAGCGCGCTTTTTCGACATTGAGGATTTTGCCCTTGAGCGGGAGAATGGCCTGGAACTTCCGGTCGCGGCCCTGCTTGGCGGTGCCGCCGGCCGACTCGCCCTCGACGAGGAACAGCTCGCAGCGCGCCGGATCGCGTTCCTGGCAGTCGGCCAGTTTGCCGGGCAGCCCGCCGGAATCCAGCACGCCCTTGCGCCGCGTCAGGTCACGGGCTTTCCGCGCGGCTTCCCGAGCGCGCGCGGCGTCGATCGCCTTGGAGACGATCTTGCGCATCACGCTGGGGTTCTTGTCGAAGTATTCGCCCAGCTTGTCGTTGACAAGTTGCTGCACCTGGCCCGCGATGTCGCTGTTGAGGCGGCCTTTGGTCTGTCCTTCAAACTGCGGCTGCGGAACCTTGACGCTGATGACGGCGGTGAGGCCTTCGCGCACGTCGTCGCCGGTCAGGTTTTCTTTGACGTCCTTGAATAGTCCGGCCTGCTGGCCGTAGAAATTGATCGTGCGCGTGAGAGCGCTGCGGAAGCCGCTCAGGTGCGTGCCGCCGTCGACGGTGTTGATGTTGTTGGCGAAGCTGAAGAGCGTTTCGGCGTAACCGTCGTTGTACTGGAGCGCGATCTCCATGCCCACGGTTCCGCTGGGGCCCGGTTTCTCGCCTTCGAAGTAGATGGGCTGCTCATGCAGCACGGGTTTGCCGCGGTTCAGATAGCGGATAAACTCGGCGATGCCGCCCTTGTAGAGAAACTCGTCATGCTTCTCGGGGTCTTCACGTTCGTCGGTCAGGGTGATCTTGAGACCCTTGTTCAGGAAGGCCATCTCGCGCAGACGCTGGGCGAGGGTGTCGTAGTTGAACTTGCTCGCCTCCATGATGGTGGTGTCGGGCTTGAAGGTGATCTTGGTCCCGGTTTTCCGGCCGGCTTTGCCCGCGCGTTCCAGCGGCGCCTTGGGGACGCCTTTCGAATACTCCTGCTGCCAGGTGAATCCGTCGCGCCAAATCTCGAGGTCCAGTTTCTCCGAGAGCGCGTTCACGCAGCTCACGCCGACGCCGTGCAGGCCGCCGGAGACCTTGTAGCTGTTGGTATCGAACTTGCCGCCGGCATGCAGCTTCGTCATGACGACTTCAGCCGCCGAGATGCCCTCTTCTTTGTGTAAATCGACCGGTATGCCGCGGCCGTTGTCGACGACAGTCAGCGAGTCGTCGATATGAATCGTGACGTTGACTTCGGTGCAGTAACCAGCCAGAGCTTCGTCGACGGAGTTGTCCACGACCTCGTAGACAAGGTGGTGCAGACCGACCTCGCGCGTCGATCCGATGTACATGGCGGGGCGCTTCCGCACTGCCTCCAGACCTTCCAGAACTTTGATGGAAGTTGAGTCGTAGATGTCGCCGGAACCTGTTTGAACTTCATCTGCCATACAAATGTTTTTCTCTTTTACCTGTGCCCGAAGCGAAGATCAGATTCGCATCGGCATGACTACGTATCGGTATTGCTCCTGCTCGTCAGCCGCCACCGGCTGGAGTTCGCCGGCGCTCTTCTGGTCTTTCAGACCAAAAGCAACCTTCTCCTGTGGAATTGCCCGCAGGAAATCGAGCAGGTACTGCGCGTTAAAACCAATCTCAAGATCCGGACCCGTATACTCGCCGAGAACGCTCTCTTCGGATTCGCCGGTTTCGAGCGAAGAAGAAAATACCTTGACCTCACCCGACACGAACTGAACGCGGATGGCACGGGAACGCTCGTCGGCGAACTGGGCTACGCGCTCAATCGCTCCCTTGATCTCATCTTTTACGAGCCGCGCGATGTTGGTGTTGTCGGACGGCAGGACACGTTCGTAGTCGGGGAAGTTTCCCGTCAGTTTGCGCGTGATGAGCAAACGCGGACCGAATTCGAAAAATAAATGATTGTCGTCGCCTCCGAAGCGAATCTTTGTATCGCCACCGGCGTCATCCGCCAGCTTCACGATTTCGGCCATGGCCTTGCGCGGAACCAAAGCGCGATACGCCGCGGTCGAGTGGCCATTCGCTGCGGCATACGGTCTTTTTACGTAAGCCAGGCGATGGCCGTCCGTCGCCACCATGGTGAGGCTCTTGTCCCCCAGCAGCAGCAGTGCCCCGTTCAACGTAAAGCGGCTCTCCTCCATCGAGATGGCGAACATCGTTCGGGAGATCATCGCCGAGAGTTGATTAGCCGGGATTTCGGCAATGGTCTCCTGCATGAGCGGGAGTTCCGGAAAACTCTCGCGGCTCATTCCGGCAATCCTGGTGCGGGATCGGCCGCAGGTAAAATTGGCCCATTGATTCTCGGTAAACTTCACCGTAATGTCGGCATCGGGCAAGAGTCTGACATAGTCCAGGAGTTTCCGTGCCGGAACCGTCCCCGAGCCTTCCTTCTTCACCTTCGCCGGGCACGATGTCCGCAAGCCCAACTCGAGATCGGTCGCAGTGAGGTACAGCCGGTCCTCTCGCGCCTCCAGAAGAACATTGGAAAGAATTGGAATCGTAGTCTTCTTTTCGACAACACCCTGCGACAGGCTCAGTTCGCGGACCAGATCCGCCTTACTGACAGTAAACTCCATAGAGTGGCTTCAGTTCCTCTCTTGTGACGGTATAGATGAATACGCTAATAGAACCGTATTCATAGGGCTTGTCGAAATGTGGAAGACTCTCTAAATTATACAAAACTTTAGAACTTTACGCCATTTCGAAGTGTGCGAAAAGAGTGCGGGGAGATGGTGGAAACACAGGCTGCAACGCATTTTAAACAGAGATTCACAGGACTTTAGGGAGGGCATCTGTGGAGATCTCTATAAGGCTATTGAAATGAGTCGGTCAGACTGTTGAGCAACTTGTTGAGAGTTGGATCGCCCTGCCGCTGCATCTCGATTTTGGTAATGGAATGGATGACGGTCGTGTGATGCTTTCCGCCAAAAGCGCGACCGATCTCGGGAAGCGAGGCCTGCGTCAGTTCCTTGACCAGAAACATCGCGACCTGGCGGGGAACAACGATTTCCTTGCGATTACTCTTCTCTTTGAGCTGAGCAGGCCTGATCCCGTACTTTTCGGCTACGGCCTTCTGGATGGATTCAATAGTGACGCGGCGTTCCTGCTTCTGCAGAAGGTCTTTGAGCACCTGTTGAGCCATGGAGATCGTAATGGGAGAGTCGGTCAGGGACGAGTATGCGGTTAACTTTACCAGTGCGCCTTCCAGCTCCCGAACGTTCGACTTGGTCTTCTGCGCGATAAACGTCGAGACATCGGCCGGCAGAGTAATACCTTCCAGCTCAGCTTTTTTCTCGAGGATAGCCATCTTGGTTTCGAGGTCCGGTGGCTGGATGTCGGCCATCAGGCCCCACTCAAAGCGAGACCGCAGGCGCTCCACAAGGCCGGTGATTTCTTTGGGAGGACAGTCGCTGGAGATCACAATTTGTTTTTGTGCGTCATGCAGTTCGTTAAAGGTGTGAAAGAATTCCTCCTGGGTCCGTTCCTTGGAGCCAAGTGAATGAATATCGTCGATCAGTAAAACGTCGGCGGAGCGATAGCGGGCGCGTAACTGCGGCATACGCTCATACTTGATGCCGGTCACCACTTCGTTGGTAAACCGTTCGCTCGTCGTGTAAATGATCCGCAGCTGGCCCCGTGCCATCAGAGAGCGCCCGATGGCGTGCATCAGATGGGTCTTTCCCATGCCGGTTCCGCCGTAAATAAACAGGGGGTTATAGCTGCGCGAAGGATTCGCGGCCACCGATTGCGCGGCAGCGTGCGCAAACTGGTTACAGGCGCCCACGACGAAAGAGTCGAAGGTGAAGCGCGGGTTCAGCATCGCCGGGGGTTCGGTCTCGGTCTGCGAACCGGGCCAGCCAGGCGTGCCATTCGCCGCTTCCGCCTTAAACCGCACCTGCTCGAATCCGAGAGCCGCCGCCAGCGCGTCGATCTGCCGGCCGTACTCGTCGGCGATCAACGCGATCGTATGCCCGTCCGGCACGGTGACGAGCAAGCTCTTGCCCTCCACTCCGCCAAACTTCGTACGCCTGATCCAGTTCTCAAAGCTCTCCGAACTCAGCTTCTTTTGGAGCTGTTCTTTGATTGAATCCCAAGCATTTCGATTCTCCACACTCACAGACAACACTTCCCCTCCGAGAGCCGACAGGGTGCTCTTGATGTGAGGCCAACGCCTCGTAAAATTATCCGGGATGACTACAGGATGGCGTCGTTTTCACGACCCGTTTCGCTGCGAACAGGAATGACTATAACACAGAATCGCGAGTTTAAATCCGTTTGTCACGAACGGAAACAAGTGACTTGAAAACTGTTCTCTAAACGCCCGCCGCGCCCCCCGGGTACTGCGCAATTTCGTCCCTTGACAGCACATGATCGAGGTGGTGCTGCATATGGAGAACGTAATCTTCGATAACGAACCGGAGCGACACGACACCCCATCCGATCACGCAGCGATTGCCGAGATGCTCCTCCGGTATCTTCTCGATCACGTGAGCCAGAAGAACGTTGTAGTGGTACCAGAAATCGACCAGCATCGACCAGGGAAGTTCCTGATATCCATGCGCGGCGACCCATTTGTCCTGGGCATAACCGGGTCCGCGAAATTCCGTATCGATGGTCGCGAGCACAAACCGGATGTGGTTGTTCGCCGCGGAATCGATCAGATGTCCAAGTTCTTCCTTGCGCGACCAGCCGTCTGTGTTTCCGTGCCTGCCCCGCGCCTGCTCTTCAGTGAGAGCCCGGAGGTTGGGCAGCTCCCGGTCGATCGTCTGCCGGAGCGAAAGTGCGAGATCCTTTGGCATGATTATTTTCTTCATTTTCCCACGGGCGGCGGTTCGCCTGTGATGGAATACGATCTGACTTCCAAATGTCCCGCGCCCTCACGCAACTGAAAAAGCTCGCCATCTTCTGCCACCGCTGGATGGGGGTTGTCTTCTGCCTGCTGTTCGCCTGGTGGTTCATCTCCGGGATTTTCATGATGTATTTCGACTATCCGAGCGTGGAAGAGTCGGACCATCTCGCACACGCGCAGCCCATCGACGCCGCGCGCGTTCAGCTCACACCTGGAGAAGCGTGGGCGAGTTTACGGATGAATCGTCCGCCGGACGAAGTGAAGCTCGCAATGTTCGACGGCAGGCCCGCGTATTGGTTCCGCCTGGGTCAGCCACGCGCGTGGGTTTACGCCGATAACGGGCAGACCCAAACCGAGTTTCCTCCCGACATCAATCTGCGAACGGCGGCGCGCTGGGCAGGGCAACCGGCCAGCGCCGCCAAAGTCGAGAGGATGGGTGCCGAGGATCAGTGGACCGTCGGCGGCGTCTACCAGGCTTACGAGCCGCTGACGAAATATTCTTGGCCGGACGGCCAGCAGGTCTACATTTCGGAAGCGCTGGGCGACGTGGTGCAGTATACGACGAGCGCGAGCCGGCTGGGCGCATATATGGGTCCGGTTCCCCACTGGCTTTATTTCACGCCGCTGCGCAGGAATCCGCGGCTTTGGAGCCGGATCGTCATCTGGGCCTCCGGTATCGCCACTGTGGCGGCGCTGCTGGGTCTGATCGCGGGGCTGACGATGGTCTCGCCGTCGAAGCGCTACCGTGTGGCGGGAGAGCCGACCAGCATTCCGTTCGCGGGTCCCAAGCGGCTGCATATGATCCTCGGGCTGTTCTTCGGAATCATCGCGTGCACGTGGGCCTTCAGCGGAATGCTCTCGATGGATCCTTTTCAAATCCAGGCCAAACCTTCGGCGAGCCGAATCCCGGAAGCGCTTTCGCCGGGCGCGTTCGAATTTACTCCCTTCGAGGCCAAGACTCCGCGGCAGGCTTTGGCGGAGGCCGGCCTGCAGGTCAGGCAACTGGAATTCACCACCTTGGCGGGCGAGCCGGCTTACATCGCGACGGCAACGGCGGGACACTCGCGCATTATTCCGGTGCACGGTCCAGCGAAAGATGAATTCGATCGCATGCGGCTGGTGGAAGTGGTGACGAAGGCGAGCCCCGCGAACAGCGTAGCGGATGCGCTGTTTCTCAACCAATACGACGCGTACTATCTGGAGAAAAACCACGAGCTGCCGCTGCCGGTGCTGCGCGTGCGTTTGAACGACTCGGAGAGCACCAGGTTCTACATCGATCCGAAGACGGCGCGGATTGTCGGGGAATACACCGCGGGGTCATGGCTGGAGCGCTGGCTTTATCATGGGCTGCATTCGATCAATCTGCCCTGGCTTTATAATCACCGGCCCGCGTGGGATATCACGGTTCTGATTCTGATGCTCGGCGGCGCGTCGCTCAGCGTGACCGCGGTGATCATCGGATTCCAGCTTGTGCGACAGAAACTCGGAGGCTAAAAGCGAGGCGAAAAGGGCGCTTTAGAATCAAAGCATGTCTCGCCGGCTGCCCGCTCCGTTGCCGTACAATGCCGCGCTCATCGTGATTGACTTTCAAAGGGCTATCGATCACGCGAGTTGGGGTCAGCGAAACAATCCTGATGCGGAAAGGAATGTTGCCGCGTTGCTCCAGGCGTGGCGAACTTCACAACGGCCGATCTATCACGTTCGCCACGATTCAAAGGAGCCAGCGTCACACTACCGTTCCGGCCAGCCTGGAAACGAGTTCAAGCTCGAAGCGCGACCCCTGGCGGGCGAAACCGTCATACCCAAGCAGACCAACAGCGCTTTCATTGGTACCGACCTGGAAGCCCGGCTGCGTGCCGCGCAGCAGAACTTGCTTATTGTCGTCGGCGTGATTACCAACAATTCCGTGGAAACCACCGTCCGCATGGCGGGGAACCTTGGCTTCAATACGTTTCTGGTCGAGGACGGGTGCTTCACGTTTGAACGAAGAGACTGGGCAGGCAGGCTAAGGACCGCCTCGGAGGTCCACGCCATGAGCCTCGCGAATCTGGATGGCGAATATTGCGTAGTGACTCGGACAGCGGAAGTGCTGGCGGCTTCGGAACCGAGCCGTTGAGTTCTAAGCTCCCTGGCGCGGCTCGGAAGCGGTTGCGCGGATGTTGCAGCGGATCTGAATCACCATCGCCACGCTTGCTGC
>Ga0181530_10006662_pt1 | contig 11303 bp, 5 predicted proteins | sample PEATcosm2014_Bin_42_FD_119769 | JGI IMG/M metagenome (GOLD analysis project Ga0181530, IMG submission 119769) | Peatland microbial communities from MTU Mesocosm Facility, Houghton, MI, USA - PEATcosm2014_Bin10_60_metaG | ecosystem: Environmental > Terrestrial > Soil > Wetlands > Peat | place... | reverse complement strand
TTTTCTCATGGGGGCAGTTCATCATCGAACTCCCTCTCCTAATAAGTGCACACCTTGAGGCAGAACCTATTCTCGTAATAACCTTTCCCACGTTGCGATATTTGTGGGTAATTGAAAGCAGAGGAAACACACGGTTGACAGATCGAGTCCGCAGCCAGGTCAAAACGCGCCGCGACGATTTAATAAGGAAGATCGACGCCTAGTAATGTTGCGCGACTCTAGCTTGATCTCAGGGCGGCGCAACCAGGATTGGGCCATTGAGGCATTCGCGATGTATGCAGGACAGTCGCGGGTGCCCCCGCACGTGCGTCGGTTCCGGTCCCAAAGTCGATCGGTCAAAAAGCGTAGCGGCAATTGCGTTGCTGAGTACGGCGCTGTTTTGAACTGAAACCACAACTGACACCGAATTGTCGCTTTCCGTCACCAGCATGAGAGGCGCGCGGGCGCACCCTGGAGGGCTGCTCTCCATCACGGCAGGTCGGAGCCAATAATGTTTACGTGGGTCAGATTGCCTGCTTGCGGCGTTGGAAAAGCGCCCAAAGCCCAGGTGCCGCGCACCGAGCCGCCGTTGACAAGGACTTCTGGGGGACTACTTCCACCAGATCTCAATTGCACAGCGGCAAGGCCGAGACCTGGAGCTGCCGATACTTGCAGATTCGTGAACTCGTAGCCGTAGCCATATCCTGTAGACGCAGTGACAATGACCCCGTACTGCACTGTTTCCAGATCAATGTCGCTCGACGCTCCCCCTCCACTTCGCTGGTCTAGAGAGGTGTCAGGCGAATCCGTAAACAGGATGCCAGCAAAACGAGAGAATACGGAGAAATCATGCAGACGAAGGCCATCCACGCGACCCACCACTAACGCCGTACCGTTGTTCAGTACCCACTTGTCGACGGCAGTCGGATAAGAAGCGCCTTCCACTTCGTCCCAGAAGACGCCATTGTGCAAATTATGCAATGTCAAACCATTGAAGGCGTGGTCGACGTGAACCCCGATGTTGAACGCACCGATGTACAAGTCTTCTGCTAGTTCGCTGCCATCGGAACCGTTGTTGTTATCAACGTCCACGAAGTTGTAAGCGTTCGTTACGGTTAAGCGCGCCACCTTGCCGGATTCGAGCAGTATGGTGTAGGGATAGATGTTGGGAACTGAAGCGCTGGTTTTGACCTGATTCGGGTAATGAAAGAGGAGGTCGGTCACTCCGGCGGACCCGTTTCCCCGCAAGCTCAGGAATGGGCTGGCGGTGTTGGTGACCAGGAGCGTGGGTGCGATTGCGGTGGCGGCAGGATCGACTCCCTGTACGTCGAAAGGTCCTTCAACAGTACCGCAGAGGACGACTCCGTCGGGTACAAGAAAGGTGCCGGTGGTGAAGTAGCGTGCCACCTTGAAGAGCACTGACCCGCCTCCTGCCGCAACGGCAGCGTTAATGGCGCTCTGAATTGCCGCCGTGTCGTCGGTGACACCATCTCCTTTGGCTCCATACCACTCCACCGGAAACGCGTCGGCGAAGGCGCCTACGTTGATCTGACTCGAAGTTCCACTAATCGAAGCGACCGCCTTATCGGTCGCGGTGATCGTTTGGCTGCCAGCGGTGGTAAGTGTGACTGGGAACGTCCTAGTCGCGGATGCCAATGTCGAGTCGGCTGGAAGTTGAGCGCGAGGATCGCTTCTGGTGAAGTGCACAATGCCAGAATAGTTCGTCGTCGGTTGATTGGAGGCATCGAGCGCGGTAACCATGACACTAAGAGATACTGAGTTGGGAGCGTTGGCCGGAACGCTCAGGGACAGATGGGTGGCCGGAGGAGGAGGTGTCGCACTTCCTCCACAACCATTTAACAAGCCCAGATCGAGAGCCAGGAGCAGAAACATCAACGATTTGTTCACTGTGATCTCCGTGCCAATATCGAGCTGCGCGCGTTCGAGGTCAGGGGATGTCGTATCCGATTACGTTTACGACGGTAAGATGGCCCGCCGCGGGAGTGGGGAAAGCACCCAAGACCCAACCGTTATACTCCGAACCTCCATTGATTAATAAGTCGGGTGCCATCGAGCCGCCGGCTTGCAATTGGACTGCTGCCTGCCCGTGGAGAGTGCCAGGCGGAGGCGCAGCGCCGCCTGCAAGCAAGTTGGTGAACTCATAACCTGGCGTATTGGACGCGGTAGCGATGATGCCGTAAACCGTGCCGTCGAAATGGATGTCGGTTCCTGTTCCGTAGCCACAGCGGGGATTTTGCGTAGTATCGGGAGAGTCGGTCAGGAGCATGCCCGCATAAAGGGAAAACGTCCCAAAATCGTGTATTTCGAGGCCGTCCGCACGGTTCACAACCAAGGCAATACCGTTGCTAGCCACCCAGTTGTCGATCGGTTGCGGGTAAGGCAGGTTTTGGGCGAAGTCCCAAAACGGCCCATCTCCCTGATTGCGTAGGGTAACGTGGTCGTACGCGTGGTCCACGTTGACGCCGTAATGGTATGCACCAATCTGTATGTCCTGCACAAGAACCCTTCCGCTCTCGATATCGAGGAAGTCGTAGGCATTGATGACGAGACAACGCATCACCTTGGTTCCGGGAGAGGCCGCAACGATCGTGTACGGATAAACCTTCGGCGTCGAGGCAGTGACGCTTACCTGACTCGGGTAATGGAAGAGGAGGTCGGTAACTCCGGCACCCAGTCCTTGCAGGGTTATGAATGGGCTACTCGTATTCGTGACCAGGAGCGTCGGGGCGATTACGGTAGTAGCGGGATTGGCGTTTGCGGCAACGTCGAAGGGACCTTCAATCGCTCCGCACAGGACTACGCCGGTTGGCACAACGAAGGTTCCGATCGTGTAATAGCGGGCCACGTTGAACACCACAGACCCGCCGCCGGCAGCCGACGCGGCGTTGATGGCATTTTGAATGGCTGCTGTGTCATCACTGGCACCGTCGCCTTTAGCACCGTACGCCGCGACCGATGTACCCGCACACACGGCTCGTGCGACGGTTCCGGCGCAGAGAGTCCAAAACAAAACGATTACGAGCGTGGTCTTCACTGTCATCCCCCTCAGCAAAGTGTTGCCGGCCGCCCCGAGATACGTGGAATATACGATGGCCGGATCAATAACATCAAGGTTGCAACCCCGCCGTGTTCCGGGCTCCGGCTTGCCTGGGGTGAAGACCGGGCCCTCTCCTGATAGGACTGAACATGCGCTGAGCCGTCGTCGGTTTATGGATAGCCGGTGCCGGAATCTCACGAGGTGCGTCGGTCGCGTCAGCCAGGCTGTAGTCGCAGCCCTCGACCCCGGGATGCTTCTCGTCGCACGGAATTAACAAGTACGCACGATCGTCACCGTTGGGAAGCACTCCGGCGGCCGTAATCTCTCCATGGTCGTTGATAAAGTCCGCCAAGAACAACTGGACGCCATCGCCGGTCTGCACCACGCTGTTGAGATCGACCATCGAGCCGTCTTCCCACAGGAATGCGTGCAAATCATTACCGACGCAATCTATCGTTTTGCCTACGATTTGATGGTTTTCGTTGATATCGATGGCGATGCTGCACGGGTCGCCGTCCACGGTTCCGAGGTTTTGCATTTCGCCGGCTTTCCAAAGGAACGCGAGGATGGACTGATCACCCTCGTTCGTAGCCCAGCCAACGACTTCCCCAGCATCGTTGATTCTCGTCGCATCCCCGAGGTTCCCTCCCAAAGTACCGAGGTCTAGCATGGGTCCGGGCTTGGTCCACAGATAGGGGTGGAAATAAATGTCTCCTGCGAGGTTGGACTGGTCAACTACTTGGCCTCTGTTATTAACAAATGGCCCGCCCTCCCCAACGCTCACCGTCCCGCCGAGGTTACCCAAGTCGATCATCTTGCCTTCTTCCCAAAGGAACGGATCCAGCGTGGGGATTCCGGTGGTAGGGTTCGGGGTGGAGCTGACGTAGGAGAATCCAACCACCTGGCCGCGCTCATTCATCGTGTTCGCAAGAGCATCGGGGCCGCCCAAGGTGCCCAAGTCCTGTATCCCTCTCGACTGAGTCCAGAGAAAAGCGCGGGTTTGAGTTTGCCAGCCGATGATCGAATACGGATCTGGTGTAGCATTGTCGGCAAACCCCACCACCTGATCGCCGTTGTTCAAGCTGGTGGCGGCACTCTCGTGCCCGCCTGCCAGGATCCCAAGGTCCAAAACCTTGCCACTCATGTATAAAACGGCCCTGGACTCGGGATACCCGTTCAGCGGGTCAATGATGCTGTTGGAGGCGTTGCCCGCGACATGCCCCCGAGCATTGATCCAGTTCGGCTGACTTACACCGCCGCCCGGAAGAGAACCCAAGTCGGTCACGACGCCCTCTTTCCACTGAAATGCATGCTCGATGTAGGGGTCGGAGAAAAAAGTTGGGTTGTCGTTCCCGTAATAGGGATTCAGTATCGGAGTATCTGCGGAACCTGCCACCGTACTGAAATTATTCAACGGTGTTAAGTAGTCAATCCTGCTCTGGGGTCCCCCCAGCGTCCCCATGTCAATCAGTTTGTAGTGATGGTGCTTTGGCGTCTGGGGTTGGTAAGTCTGCGCAGTGAGTTGACGCGGAACTGCCGCCACAACCAGCAGCGCGATTAAAGAATCGAGCGTCAAGAATTTGAATTTCATGTTGTGTCTCCTGTTTTGTGACTCCGGGGCTAATTTCTCGGTCTGGCTGCAAGGCCGGGGAAGCGATACCGGTTCATCCGGCGCATCCTGGTTTGAGACAGTGTGCGACTGGCTGCTCCGCTGACGACGGGATTCGGACGAGACGCAGGCTTGCTTGCGTCCACCAGGCTGTAGTCGCAGCCGTCGAAAGCGGAGTGATTCTCGTCGCAGGGGATTAGCAGCAAAACGTGGCTATCGCCGCTCGGCAGTAACCCTAAGGCAGCAATCTCACCGCGATCGCTGATGAATTCAGCAGCCGACAGATAGAATCCTGAGTTCTCGGGAATCAGCGTGTTCAGGTCGACGATATTGCCGTTCTCCCAAAGGAAAGCGTCGGTGGTGATGCTGAAGTCACATGAAAACGAGAACCCGACGGCTTGCCCCTTGGAGTTGATGAAGTCGGCTTCGCTGTTTTCGAGTCCCGCAGTCGTCCCGAGATCATGGAGCACACCATTTCTCCAAAGGAATGCGTGGCCGTCTCCGTTGGAACAAGAGGCAGGCTCCTGGGCAATCCCCACGACATCGCCCGCATCGTTGATCCAAACGGCTTCGCCGGTGTCTCCGCCAAACGTGCCCAAATCAATGAGCCGCTTCCCGTTCCACAAGAAGGGATGCCACGTTTGGTCTCCCGCCAGGGTGGTGGCTCCGACCACTTCGCCGCGTTCGTTCATCCCATTCACGGCTTGTGCGATGGTGCCGCCGAGTGTTCCCAGGTCTTTCATGCCTTTGCCTTTCTCCCACAGGAAGGGATGGAAAGTGGGAAGACCAGTTGTGGGATTGACGGTCGAATTCGTATACGACCATCCGGTCACTTGTCCTCGGTCATTCACAAGGACCGCAAAGGCGTCAGGCCCACCCAAGGTTCCCAGGTCCTGCATGCTTCCGTCCCTGTCCCAGAGCACGGCGCGTGTCTGTGTGCCGTTCGCAGAGCCATAGAAAAGCAAGTCATAAATGGAAAAGGGGTCGGGTGTAGCGTTCAAGGCGAGGCCAGCAACTTGTCCGCGATTGTTGATCGCGGAAGCTATACTCTGGTTTCCGCCAAGCGTTCCGAGATCGATCATCTGACCGTCACGCCAGAGCACGGCATGTTCTTCAGGAAAGCCAATAGCGGGATCAATGATGCCATTTTGTGAGAACCCGACAATCTCGCCGGTATTGTTGATCCATGTCGCCGCACTGCTCCAGTCATCGGCCAGCGAACTGAGATCAGTGGAAGAACCATCGTGCCACTTCAGCGCGTGCGAAACGTAGCAATCGAAGTTGAAGCAAAATGCGGGGAACGAGTCCTTGGTTGGAGTGTCGGCCCAGCCTGCGAAGGCGCCACTTTTATTCATCACATTCGCGGAGCTAAAGAATCCTCCATCGAATAGGGCATTGAGATAACTCGACGGTCCGCCAAAGGTGCCGACATCAATAGGTTTGTAGTGATGGTGCTTCGGCCCGTCGTTCTGATCCTGCGCCGCTAGCGGCACACCAGCGGCAATGGTGAGGAACGTCGCCGCGGAAACAATGTGGGGCAAAAGTCTGGATTTCATGGGGTCTCTCCTTTTTCTTTCTTCACGGGCAGATTGCGCCAAGTACGCTTGGGCGTACCTTGCGCTCAAACTGTGAATCGATCAATGGTCTAGCGATGATTTGCGAGGGATTTTGGAATGATCGCCGCAGGTGCTTGCTGCGGTTAGAGTTCCTTATTAGTTGAAGGCTTACCCAAGCGGACTTTGGCAAGGGGAACAGCCGGTTCTAACTCTACGTCTGCGTTGAACACCACCTCTGCCGCTGCTAGACTCTGGCTCAGCAGCAGGCGGGCACTGTCCCTCTATGCCAGGTCGACCTTCGTCCAACACTGTTCATTTCGGCCCATTTCAACTGGACCTGAAAGCCGGAGAGTTGACCCGGGATGGGCGCACCGTGCGCCTGCAGGAACAGCCTTTCCAAATCCTGAGAATGTTAGTAGAGCAACCCGGAGATGTAGTCACACGAGACGAAATCCGGCGCACTTTGTGGCCCAACGACACCATCGTCGAGTTCGATCAGAGCATTAATGCCGCTATCAAGAAGCTGCGTCTTGCGCTGGGGGACTCGGCAGAAGCTCCGCAATACGTCGAGACGGTGGCACGGCGCGGATACCGGCTGATGGTGACTGCAACGTGGGAGCCCGCGTCATCGGAGAGGCAAAGGCAGCCTGAAGAAGAGGAGCCTTTCCCCAAAGAGATTGCAGGAAATCTGATCGGGAAGAAAATCTCTCACTACCGCGTTCTCCAGGTCCTCGGTGGCGGTGGCATGGGAGTGGTGTACAAGGCGGAAGACCTCAAGTTGGGCAGAGCTGTAGCATTGAAGTTTCTCCCTGAGGAGCTTTCCAGCGACGCAATTGCGCTCGGGCGCTTCGAAAGTGAAGCGCGAGCTGCGTCGGCGCTGGATCATCCGAATATCTGCACAATTCACGAGTTTGGAGAACATGATGGCCAGCCATTTATTGCGATGCAGTTGCTCGAAGGCAAGTCCCTTCGGGAACGGCTGGCTGCGTCAGCGAATTCATCGCCTTCTGCCGAGGGTAATGGAACCAAGCCACCGGTCCGGGTACTGGCTTTGAAAACAGAAGAAGTGGTGGACGTTGCACTTCAGATTGCGGCCGGGCTGGAGGCGGCGCATCAGAAGAATATCATCCACCGCGACATCAAACCGGCGAACATTTTCATCACAAATCGCGGTGAGGTGAAGATTTTAGACTTCGGACTAGCTAAAGCGGTCGTGGTCGAATCCGCGAATGCCGCGACCGAACGAGACCACGGCGACGTTCCTCGCGAAACAGTGGTGCCCCCCGTAGATCGCACATTAACCGGAACAACGATGGGTACAGCTTCCTATATGTCTCCGGAGCAGGTTAGGGGCGAAAAATTGGATCCGCGCACGGACCTGTTTTCGTTTGGGTTGGTGTTATATGAAATGTCCACTGGAGAGCGAACGTTCGCGGGCGAGACTGTGCCGGAAGTTCACAACGCCATTCTGCAACGGACTATACCGCCGGCGCGGCAGCTGAATCCGGAGATTTCTCCCGAACTAGAACGGATCATCGCCAAAGCGGTAGAGAAGGATCGTGATTCACGGTATCAGCGCGCGATCGACATCTGTGCGGACTTAAAGCGATTGAGGCGCGAACGGCCAAGTCGACGCATACGCTGGCTGATCGCTGTTGCCACGGCTCTTTCAGTATTATTGGTCATCTTCACCGCCTTTTGGTTTACGAGGCATCAGCCATCATTACCGCGCGAAGTGAAGTTCCGCCAGCTCACCTCCAGTTCTAGTGAAGATCCCATCCGATACGGTGCCATCTCTCCCGACGGGAAATACCTAGCGTACGCCGACCTGAAGGGAATCCACATTATGCTGATTAAGACTGGCGAAGCGCAAACTGTTCCACAGCCAGAGATCTTCCGAGGAAACAGGGTTGATTGGCAGTTTTTCCGGTGGTTCCCTGACGGGACTAGATTCCTGGTCAATCAGAATCCACCCGAGGAGCGTGACTCCGGGTACTCTGCAACAATTTGGAGCGTATCGGTCGTGGGTGGCCCCCCGCGAAAACTCCAGCCGGATGCCGGAGTGGAATCGATTTCACCCGACGGTTCAATCGTGGCGTTCACTACCGACATGCAGAATGTCTGGCTCATGGGGCCGAATGGAGAGCAGGTTAGGAAGATTTACACGTCCGCGCCGAACAAAGAAAATTGGAATTTCAGGTTTTCCCCGAACGGGCAACGATTGCTGGACACGCAATATCCGGATGGAACACTGGAGAGCCGGGACCTGCATGGGGGCGATCCAGTCACAATTCTCTCCGGCATGTTGGGATACCGCCTCCGTGACTACATATGGCTGCCGGATGGGCGCGTGGTTTACTCGCTGGCGGAGCCGAACCCCAACGTCGATACCTGTAACCTTTGGTCCACACGAGTGGACGCACGAAACGGCGAGCCCGAGGGAAAACCGAAGCGGCTGACAAATTGGGCCGGAACCTGCGCCGAAAATCTAAGCGCCATCGCAGACGGAAAAGCGATTGCCTTCCAGCAATGGACGACCCATGCCAGTGTCTACGTGTCTGATGTCAAAGGAGACGGGACACACATCGCGACTCCGACCCGGCTCACGGTTAACGACAGGTGGAACGTCCCTACCGCGTGGACCAGGGACAGCTCTTCTGTCATTTTCAAATCTACTTTCAATGGGGAAACAGGGATTTACGAACAGCGCCTTGGCCAAGACACTCCCGAGTCGATAGTGACTGGCGTCGGGGACACCTTCGACCATACACCTCTAAGCCCGGATGGTTCGTGGATTCTGTACGATCAGCATAATCCTGGAACAGAGAATCAAATCATGCGAAGTCCAGTTGGAGGGGGACCGTCGCAGGTCGTCCTTACCGGGGGGAACCGCGGAGTGCGGTGCACTCGCTCACCATCTGCCTTGTGTGTAATGGCTGAAGGCGGCTTGGGACAGAGTTTGACTTTCAGCAGGTTCGACCCCCTGAAAGGACGAGGTTCGGAGATTGCCAAGATCAATCTCGATCCAGAGTCTGATTTCTTTTGGGATCTATCGCCTGATGGCCGCCGTATTGCTGTCTTGGAAGGCCTATCTGGTCGGATTCACATTTTGTCTTTGACGGGCGAGGCTATGCAGGTGATTAACACAAATGGAATGGAGACCACACAATTCATCAACTGGACTGCCGACGGCAAGGCACTGTTTGTCTCCCGTCCAACGCGTCAGGGCTTCGAGTTGCTTCGTTTGGATCTCAACGGCGACGTCCACGTACTGTGGGAAGAAACAGGCGGCTTGGGCACCTCTGCCTTGCCTTCACCGGACGGGAAGCATCTTGCCATTCGCGGTTGGAGCGTGACGAGTAATTTCTGGACGATGACCAATTTTTGAAGGCGAGTCTCTCGGCTGTTGATGTCCCCGCAGGGAGAGTGTGCGCCGGGCTCTAAGAGGGGACACTAGAACGTAATGCGGGCAGTCAGCTGAATTAGCCGTGGTGCTGTGCTCCCACTCAATCCTGCCCCCAGAATGCTGGTCGGTGTGCTGATGGTCTCGGTAATCTGGCCAAAGGTGCTGGGAGTACCGATGTCGGTGTTCGGTTGATCGAAGTTGGGATGATTGAACATGTTGAAAAACGAAGCTCCCACTTCGAAACGGGCTCCTTCCCACCCTGGGATCTTGACCTCTTTCATCAGGGTCAGATCTGTGTCGAAAAAACCAGGTCCATAGAACTGATTTCGGCGTTGCGCCCCGTACGTATATGGCGCCTGCGCGGCCGGCGATGAGAATTCAGACTCATCCAGGCAGCGTCGCCTTGGAGTGCTGCATCCCGGATACGAAGTCCCCAGAAAATTCGCATATACCGGGCTGCCAAATCCGAATCCATTCGCACCGTAGTTAAATTGACTCAGAAGGTTGGTCGCAAAACTATCGAACACAGTGTAGGGGAAGCCGCCTCTCGTGAAGACTGTCCCAGCAACCCGCCAACCCTTTAGGAGCAATGCAGGTCCACGCCGGTACGGAAGTTCCCACACATAATTCGCACTGAAGTAGTGCCTGGTGTCATAGTCGGCATTTCCATAGTTGTACTTCCGGACGTTGTTGCTATCCTGCGGGTTAAGAACGCTGCCCGCAGAACCGCCGTTGAAAATGAAGAATCCGCCATTGGAGGTTTCGTCGAGCGCGTGGCTCCAGGTGTAATTCGCTTGCAGCTGAAATCCCTTTTGGAAGCGGTGTCGAAAGGAAACCGCGAGACCGTTGTAATTCGACACTCCCGCGCTGTGAATCTCATTGACGGCAGAAAACCGTTTATCGGGCGCAGCCGTCGGCAGGCCGATGAAACCGCCTGGGCATGCGGAGCGTGGACAGTATGCATTGACCCCGCTCAGTGAAATGGGTATGAAAATCCCATGATTGCCCACATAGTTGAAGGTCAGTGACGTGTTTGCGCCAACTCCCTGCTGCACACTGAAGTTCCATTCCTGGTAACGCGGAGCCTTGGTATCAACCGTGTTGGTTAGATTCGGAGGGATGAACGGCGAAGGATCTGAGGCTGTGATACTGGCCAGCGTGCCGTCATTCGTGAAGCCGGTTACAAATGCCTTATTTGAGCTTACCGCGTCATTAAACAGGTTCGAAGGCTCTTCGGGCGAAAGATTATCGCCGGAGACGGTAAACGAATTAAGAAGTGGTGAATTAGAGGATAGGTAACTGGCGATTATGCCAGGAAGTGTGTCCATGAATAGTCCTACTCCGCCACTCAGCACGGTGCTTTTCAGACCGAAGGGGGTCCACGCAAAGCCGATCCGAGGTTGCCATACGAGTCGCGTAAAGCGACGCCAAGCCTGATGCAGACCTGGTATAAGCGCCTGGTTGTATGGAATATTTACATCATGACTCAGCTCGTTGAACGGTTGCGCCAGACGCGAAAAGCAGTTCGATTGGCACACGGGGTTGGAGTTGTGGTCTGCGCGCAAGGAGAGGGTCACATGCAGGTTCCGCCTGAGTCTCCAATCGTCCTGTCCATAGAAGCCCAGCTCATATAACGCAAACGGCTTGACTCGCGTTGCGGGAAAGTTCTGCATCAGAGAGTCGCCTGCAGGCCCA
>Ga0181530_10006659_pt1 | contig 11307 bp, 9 predicted proteins | sample PEATcosm2014_Bin_42_FD_119769 | JGI IMG/M metagenome (GOLD analysis project Ga0181530, IMG submission 119769) | Peatland microbial communities from MTU Mesocosm Facility, Houghton, MI, USA - PEATcosm2014_Bin10_60_metaG | ecosystem: Environmental > Terrestrial > Soil > Wetlands > Peat | place... | reverse complement strand
GAATAATACTTGTGGGCATTGTTCTCACGTCAATTCTGGATACAGTGGGCGTTGTCCGACTTAGCAGGGTGCAAACGACTTAGCTTAAATCTTACCATGCCATTATCAGCTGCTGCGTACGCACAAAGCGTGAGGCGTTACATAATCGCCCGCCTCGCTCGACGGGAAATCAATGCCAACTCCCCCGACCTATTGAGACTTGCATTAAGCACATGACAGTTTCAGAACAGCTCCGCTTGCTGCCAGAAGGCGCACACGAGCGTCGCCCTGCGCTGCGCGGAACGCAAGTTGCGTCGCATTCGGGCGGCGAGGTCGCCGAGATCCTGAGCGCAGTAGTCCGGCATGGCGCTTCAGATACCCCAGATGTATGCTATCGCTGACCATGTTGTCATGGCCTTTTTGTAACGTTCGCGATGGGTATCTTCGTTGCGTTGTATGAAAGCTCCGTAATGAAGGCATGCAGGGACCCCACGAAACAAGGCGGTGACGATTGTCGCTAAGCGAATAAGAACGTTCATTGGGCGCGAAATTTAGTGTACGCGAGCCGCTCACCGGTATGATCGCGCGATGGGTTCGCCAAAAATCAACGTCCTGTGTCTCGTCAACTCGCTGTGTGTCGGTGGTGCTGAAAAGCACACGGTCAACCTGGCTAATTTACTCAATACCCAAACGTTCAACGTGCATTTGTGTTATTTGAAACCTGAGGAGGCGTTGCTAAACCAGGTCCGTGAAGAGTTAGCGACACGAACGTTTTGTTTACATGTCGGCAAGCGGATCGATCGGGCAGCGCTGTCTCGGTTGCGCGAGTTCATTGACTCCCATGACATCGATGTCATCGTCGCGACCAACGAGTTTCCGGCCCTGTATGCGCTCCTTGCGCGGCGCGGCGCCCGGCTCATTCCAAAGCTGATCGAAGTCTTTCACACCACTCAATACCTCCGCTTCAAGAGCAAGCTACAGATGCTGTTATATCGCCCGGTATTCAAACGCTGCGATCTTCTGGTGTATGTCAGCGAAAAGCAGCGCGAATATTGGCGCAGCAAAGGCTTAGCAGGCAAGCGTGACATCGTGATCCACAATGGCGTCGATTTGGAGCGTTTTCGCGATCGGACCGAGTCAAGTCAACGCGAAGCGTTGCGCGCACAATGCGGTTCTTCGGAGAATGATCTGCTGATCGGCATCTGCGCGGCATTGCGGCCGGAAAAGGCGCATAGGGACCTTCTGCTGGCTTTGGCACGTCTGAGGGAACGTGGAATATCGGCTAAGGTGCTGATTGTGGGTGACGGGCCCGAACGTTCCGCCATCGAGCAGACAATCGCCGCGTTGAATTTGAATCCTTGCGTTTTCATCACCGGCTTCAAGGATGATGTGCGTCCGTACCTGGCGATATGTGATATCATCGTTCTCGCGTCACATGCGATCGAGACGCTGTCGATCGCGGCTTTGGAGGCCATGGCGATGGGTAAGCCGCTGGTGCTGACCCGAATAGGAGGCGCTGAGGAACAGGTCATCGCCGGGAAAAATGGCTTTCTATATGAGCCCGGCGATATCGAAGCACTGAGCGACAAATTGGCGGCGCTGCAATTGGAGTCGACTCGCAAACGGATGGGGATGGCATCGCGCGAGCGCGTGGAGTCGCTTTTCTCAGAAAGCCGGATGATGGAACAATTCGAACACCAGATTCAAGCGCTGGTCCGCCGCGCCAAGTGACGCAACGCCTTGAACAGAAAAATCGAATTGGTTTGCAAATAGCGTCCGCTGAGCCGGCCGGGCTCTGAGGCCACACGATGCAGCCATTCGAGCCCATGATTTGCATCCACGATGGCGCGCGCGCTTGATCGTGCCTGCGTGATAGTCAAATGCCGCGCCGACACCAATCATGACCGCGTGAATCCGGTGTCGATGCGCGCTGCCGGGCCGCGAGAACAAAAAAGTCTCAATCGCGCCTGCTCACGGATTCAGACAGCCGCCGCGTACCGAAAACCCAACTCTTTGCTTTCGTTACCTACTCGTTATAAAATATCGATTAATTACATTAATAATGCTTGATATTTTATTGATTGTATTGCCTTTAAAATACCTAATTCCACTGCGCATGTATGCTAGCACGTATGCCCGATGGCGGGAGTATAGACCGCGGCTTCCACAACTCGGGGGTCACTGGTTCAATCCCTGGGCCGCCCAGATCTTCGCAACTGCTTTCATTCTGCGTCGGATCTGAATTGCAATTCTAGATCAAATGGAACAATGGGTCGCTAAATCCGAGCGCTTCGCGACCGATGCGATCAGCAAGCAAACTAATCCTGATGACGCGACGAAAACACCGTGACGGCGTTCAACCTTCTCGGAATCTGATGGCGGCGAACGAGACCTTCTCACTGGTCGTATTTGGTGTGCGCGTGATAAGGTTTGCCGCTGAATTTCAGAATCCTTTGTTTTTTCAGGCACGCTGTGCCAATTCCTTAACGATTCGAGCCAACTATGAAGCAAGTCCGGCAATTCCTACGAAGCGGCGCTCTGCAGACTAACGAGGTTCCAGTTTCGGCCTTACGGTCCGGTGACGTGATGCTCCGCACGCACTATTCCTTCGTGAGTGTCGGCACGGAAAGAATGAAGGTGACACAGGCGCGTATGAGCCTTGCCGCAAAGGCGCGCGAACGACCCGATCAAGTCAAACAAGTGATTCAAACAATCAAAGAGCAGGGATTCGGCCCCACAATACGCAAGGTGCAGGAACGACTTCAGTCACCCACGACACTGGGCTATAGCTGCGCCGGTGTTGTAGCCGCCGTCGGTTCAAACGTGGAAGAATTTCGCGTTGGAGATCGCGTTGCCGCCATCGGCGAGACCGTCGCTACGCATGCGGAATTCAATGTGGCTCCCTGCACGCTGGTTGCACCGGTGCCCAACGAAGTAAGCTTGGAATCGGCTAGTTCGAGCGCCATTGGCGCGATCGCCCTACAGTCGTTGCGCCAAGCCAAACTCGAAATTGGCTCTACCGTAGCCGTGATCGGGCTGGGATTACTGGGGCAATTTCTCGTTCAATTGTGCCGCGCCAATGGCTGCCGGGTCATCGGTATTGATCTCGATAGCAACAAGTGCAACCTTGCGCTCGCGTCCGGAGCCGAGGCAGTGTGCGGAGCCAACGAAGCCGACGCGCTTTCCGCCGCATCACGTGTAAGCAACGGGGCCGGCGTCGACGCCGTACTTCTTACGACATCGACGAAGGTCAACCAGCCGATCGAAATGGCAGCGCAATTGGTTCGCGACCGAGGTGTGGTGGTTTGCCTTGGGAACACTCAGATCAACCTCGATTGGCGTGTTTGGTTTGGCAAGGAAATTGATTTTCGATTCAGTCGCGCAATGGGTCCTGGAATTTTCGATATGGATTACTTCACGCGCGGTAAGGATTACCCGATCGGCTATGTCCGCTGGTCCGCAAAACGCAATATAGTCACCATTCTCGATCTGCTCGCGCAAAAGAAAATCGATCTTTCGAACCTCATCACCCACCGCTTTTCGTTCGACCGCGCAGTGAGCGTGTTTGACAGCATCGCAAACGGGGAATTAGGATCCGCGGTAGGAATTGTCTTTGAATATCCTAATCCCGAGGTTATGGCATCCGAAAGCCAGTCGCGAACGATTGTTTTTGCGAATGACCGCCCTCCTCGGGCGGTTCGGCTCGGTATGATCGGTGCCGGCAACTACGCGAAGTCGATGATTCTTCCTCATTTTGGATCATTGAAAGATCTAAGCTTACAAACGATTTGCACCGCCCGGGGAATGAATGCAGAAGCGCTTGCGCAGCGCTATAAATTCCGCAAGGCAACTACCGACGCTGCCGAGATCTTTGACGACGAGCAAATCAACGCGGTAGCTGTCGCCACTCGACATGACAGTCATGCCGGATATGCATATCGGGCGCTCGCAGCCGGCAAGTCCGTATATGTTGAAAAGCCGCTTGCGATGAATGAGGAACAAATGGCTCCAATCGTCAAAGCGATCGAAGAGCGTGAATCGGGGGGTCCAACGCTTTGGGTCGGTTATAATCGTCGGTTCTCTCCCATGAGCTTGCGAGCAATGGCGCACATGGAAGGCGTGCCAGTTAGGCAAATTGTCTGCACGGTTCGTTCGAGCAGTGTCCCCGCTGACAGTTGGTACCAGGACCCGGCAGAAGGCGGAGGCATTCTTTTCGGCGATGTATGCCATTTCATCGATTTGGCAATCTGGTTTCAGCGTAGCCTGCCCATTGAGCTTCATGCATTTGCCACAAGAGATCCGGGCCACCGCGAAGAGAGCTGGGCGATACAAATGCGTTTCGCAAACGGCGGTTTGAGTACAGTGAACTACGTGTGCGGAAATCAACAAGGCTGGGAGCGCGAAACGATCGATATCTTGGGTGGCGGGAAATCGGCCCGAATCTCTGGATTTCGCAATCTAACGCTGAACGGCGCCGGTCGATCGCGAAAGTCATCTTCTCTGCAGCCAGACCTCGGTCAAAAGGCGATGCTCGATGCGATGATTGCGCAGTTTAGCCGCGCGAAAGGCGCGATTGATCATACGGAAAGTTTCATTGTCGCGACTCAGGCGTTACTCGCCACTCACCGCTCAATTCAAGAGCAACGCGTCGTCTTCATGAACACTCATTTCCCGTACGATCTAGCTTAAGCATGACGGCATTCGCTCAGGCCCTTGCGGATAGCCATGGAAAGCGACTTGCCCTCGCGCCTGCGCGCACTGTACCCCAAAGCACCGGCTCTGGTCGATTCTACACAAGCGAGCATTGGACGCGTTTCGACTGGATCATGGATCACAACGCCGAATCGCGGCAATCTACTCGGGTAAGTCTGCGGAGCATTCAATGCGTGTAAGCGTCTTCGGGTTGGGTTACGTCGGCGCAGTTTCCGCTGCGTGTTTGGCAACTGACGGTCATGAGGTCGTCGGGGTAGACAAAAACGCTTTAAAAGTTGAGTTGATCAACTCAGGAAAATCGCCCATCATCGAGATGAGCATCGATGCCATGATTCAATCCGCGCATTCGCAAGGTAGGCTCCGTGCCACCACCGATGCTGCCGAGGCGATTCAGTCGACTGAGCTTTCCTTGGTTTGCGTTGGCACGCCCAGTGAAAGCAATGGAAGTCTTAACCTGACCCACGTCCGCAATGTCGCCAGAGATATTGGTGCTGCGTTGCGAATGCTCGAACGCTACCACATTGTCATTATACGAAGCACCGTGCTTCCCGGCACCGTACGTGAGGTCGTCATTCCGGAGCTCGAGCGCGCGTCCGGCAAAAAGGTGGGCGCCGATTTTGGCATATGCTTCAACCCGGAGTTTCTGCGGGAAGGCACGGCCGTCAAAGATTATTACCATCCGCCAAAAATAGTGGTTGGGGAATTCGACCGTCGTGCCGGAGACGAATTATTGGCCCTTTACGCGGGCCTGACTGCCCCGATCATTCGGACGACTTTAGAGACCGCGGAGATGGTCAAGTACGTCGATAACACTTGGCATGCCCTCAAGGTCGGCTTTGCCAATGAGATCGGCTCGATTTGCAAGCCGCTTGGCATCGATAGTTTTGAGGTTATGAACATCTTTTGCCAAGACACAAAGCTGAATATCTCCCCATACTATTTGAAGCCGGGCTTCGCCTTTGGTGGATCGTGCCTTCCGAAGGACGTGCGCGCTCTACGTTACCGAGCGAAGACCTTGGATGTCGAAGCCCCAATTTTGAATTCGATTCTGCCCAGCAACGACGCTCACGTGCACCGCGGACTTGATCTCGTGCTACGTCAAGGCAAGCGGCGTATCGGAATACTCGGTTTCAGCTTCAAAGCCGGTACCGATGATTTACGGGAGAGTCCGATCGTCGAGCTAATCGAACGACTGATTGGTAAGGGTTACGATCTTTTGGTCTACGATAAAAACGTGCACCTTGCTAGTTTGACGGGGGCGAATCGAGACTTCATCCTAAACCACATCCCGCATATCGCCAATTTGATGCGCGACAGTATCGAGCAGGTGCTCGCACATGCCGAAATAATCGTTCTCGGCAACGCCGGACCTGAATTCACAAACATCCAATCAAAACTACGCCCCGGGCAGAAAATAATCGATCTCGTGCGTGTTGATGCGGCAGTTGAGTCGGGCGCGCAGTATGAAGGGATATGCTGGTGAAGGCGGAAGAACGCAAGCGTCGCGTACTGATCATTGTCGAGAACCTGCCCTGCCCTTTTGACCGCCGAGTATGGCAAGAGGCTCGCACGCTCACCAAGGCCGGCTACCTCGTTTCGATCATATGTCCCAAGGGAAAAGGGCATGACAAACGCTTCGAACAACTTGACGGCATCGCCATATACCGACATTCACTGCCTGTAGAGGCTTCGGGTACGCTCGGCTACGCGTTAGAATACTCGTGGGCTTTGGTTGCGGAATTCTGTTTATCGTTAAAGGTCTTATTCCAGCGCGGCTTCGACGTCGTTCACGCTTGCAACCCGCCAGACACGATTTTCATCTTGGGGCGGATATATAAATTATTCGGCAAGAAGTTTTTGTTCGACCATCACGATGTCAATCCCGAGTTGTATGAAGCAAAGTTTAATCGCCGCGACCTTTTCTACCGAATGATGCTCGCTTTTGAACGTTGGACGTTCGCTGCCGCCGACGTCTCGATTGCCACTAACGAGTCCTATAAAAGAATTGCGATCGAGCGAGGCAAGATGGCGGCCGAAAAAGTGTTCGTGGTCCGCAGTGGTCCCGACCTTGGTCGCGTCAAAGCCGTGCCGGCGAACGCAACGCTGAAAAAAGGCCGACGATATCTCGTCGGCTACGTCGGTGTCATGGGAAGCCAGGAAGGCGTCGATCTTCTGTTGAGTGCGGTGCGTTACATTGTCTACACCCGCAACCGTCAGGACATCCATTTCGGGCTCGTTGGAGGCGGCACCGAACTGCAGGCTATGCGTGAGCTGGCGCAACGCCTTGGGGTTGCCGACTACGTGACGTTCACAGGCCGAGTGCCCGACGAAATTCTGCTCGAAATGCTGAGTACGGCAGACGTTTGCGTAAATCCGGACGTCGCCAACGCGATGAATGACATATCCACGATGAATAAGATTATGGAGTATATGGCTCTTGGAAAGCCCATCGTGCAGTTCGATCTGACCGAAGGAAGGGTGTCCGCGCAAGAAGCGTCTTTGTATGCTAAGCGGAACGATCCAGAGGACCTGGCGGTAAAAATTCTCGATTTGCTTGCGGACGAACAAATGCGCGCGCGCATGGGACGATTCGGCCATGATCGCGTCGCGCACGTCCTATCATGGGATTATGAAGCGCCTCGTTTGTTAGCCGCATATGAAACGCTGTTCCAAGATGCTTAGCGTTAATCTCCCGTATTGTTGAGATAACCATGTGTGGAATTGCCGGTTATCTGACGACGACTTTTCGCGACGATCTTGCCGCACCGCTGCGGCGCATGGCCAACGCGATTGCTCACCGTGGTCCCGACGGTGAAGGATTTTTCGAGACCGTAGCTCATAAAGATGCCTGTCGCATCGGGCTTGCCCATCGCCGCCTGGCGATTATCGATCTTGCCACCGGACAGCAGCCGATGAGCAACGAAGATGGATCCGTACAAATCGTCTTTAATGGCGAGGTGTATAACTTTCAGGAGTTGCGCGAAAAGCTTATCGCTCGCGGACACGTTTTCCGCACTCGATCGGACACCGAAACGATCGTTCATGCGTATGAAGAATGGGGCCCGGAATGCGTCTCCCGGTTTCGCGGTATGTTTGCATTTGCGATCTGGGACGCGAACCGGGAGCGTTTATTCATCGCCCGCGATCGGTATGGTAAAAAGCCGCTGTTCATATACGAACGCAGTGGACTTTTGTTGTTCGCCTCGGAAATCAAAGCCATACTTGCGTTTCCTGGCATTGAGGCAACCGTCGACCGTGCCGCGCTCTGGGAGTACTTCTCATACCGGTACGTACCCGCGCCCGCCACGCTTTTCTCCGGGATCCGTAAGCTCATGCCGGGCACCTACCTCATTTCCGAACGAGGAAAAGTAACTGAGACTCGATATTTCTGGCCCGCAGATCGCGCCGCGTTTTCGGCCGGCGATGTGCCGTTCGACCCTGCCGAGGAATTTCTGCGGCGCCTCGAGGAGGCCGTGCGAATTCGCATGATCTCAGATGTCCCGTTCGGCGCTTTTCTTTCCGGAGGAATCGATTCCTCCGCAGTTGTAGGCCTTATGTCGAGTCATTCGAATCTTCCCGTCAAGACCTTTTCCGTGGGGTTCGCGGAATCCGCCTACAGCGAACTTGGATATGCGCGAACGATCGCGAACCACTTTAGAACTGATCACCATGAATTGACAGTTTCGCAGCGCGATCTGATGCAGCATCTTCCCGCGCTTGTAAGATCCCGGGATGCCCCGGTTTCCGAGCCCTCCGACATTCCAATTTACCTGCTCTCGGTAGAAGCGGCCCGCACGGTAAAAATGGTTCTCACCGGTGAGGGATCCGACGAATTTCTCGGCGGCTATCCAAAACACGTCTTGGAGCGCTACGTGCGAGCCTATCAGTGGTGCCCCGAGGCGGTCAGAAACGGATTATTCGTGCCGATGTTTCGGCTCCTGCCGTACGGCTTCCGACGGGCAAAAACCGCTGTCGTCAATTTGGGATTGAGTGAAAGTAATGAGCGGCTGCCACGCTGGTTCGGGGCTCTCACGAATTCGGAGCGCCGGCAGTTGTTAGCGGTTCAAGCTCCTGGTGCCAGCCCCAAACTGGAAATCCAATTTGATACCGCGCCCGGCAATTCGCCGTTACGGCGAATTTTGTATTTTGATCAGACTAGCTGGTTGCCCGACAATTTGCTCGAGCGTGGTGATCGTATGACGATGGCGGCCTCCATCGAGGCACGGATGCCGTTTATGGATCATGAACTCGCAGCCTTCGTATCAGGTTTGAGCGACGACTGGCGCGTGCACGGGCGAACCACAAAGAGAATATTGCGTGAGGCGATGCTTCGCTTGTTACCGGCGCCAATTTTAAAGCGGCCAAAGGTCGGCTTCAGGGTTCCCGTCAATGAATGGTTCCGTACCAGCATGAAGGACTATCTGAGAGACCACCTGCTCGGTAGCGAATCTCGAACATGCAGATATTATCAGCCGCAAATGCTGCGTCGCTATCTCGACGAGCATATGGCGGGTCGGCAAAATCACGAGAAACTGTTGTGGAGCATGCTCAACCTCGAAATATGGCATAGAGAATATGGCGTATCAGCATGAACCTAATCTGGACATTCAAACGCCTCTGGTCCATGGATGGCCGGGAAATCAGCTACCGCATTGGCAAAGCAATTCAAGCTCGAATGGAACAGATCGGGATCGGGCTCGCCAAGCCCGCTGAGCCCGCTGAGCCCGCGACTAGTCCGGCATCCACTTGGGTAAGCCACGTCAGTCGCGATTTTGATCGATCGTTCTACTGCACTGCAGCCGACAGGATTATGCAAGGCCAATTCAACGTCTTCGCGCTTGAGCCCGCAGAACTCGGCTTTCCACCAAATTGGAATAGAAATCCAAAGACCGGCACGCAAGCACCGCTCGCCTTTGGCAAGTTGCTCGACTATCGCGACGAGCGCATCGTCGGAGATATCAAATACCTCTGGGAACCGAATCGGCATTTGGAACTTGTAACGCTTGCACAGGCTTGGCACTTGAGCGGTGAGTTGCGCTATTGCCGCGGATGCCGAACTTTACTTGATTCCTGGTTCGAGCAATGTCCGTATCCGAGGGGTCCGAATTGGACCAGCAGCTTGGAGCACGCTGTGCGCTTAGTTAATTGGTCATTTGCATGGCATCTCCTCGGAGGCAACCAATCGATAATCTTCGAGGGAATTGAAGGTCGCGACTTCAAATCACGATGGCTGCAATCTATTTACCAGCATTGCCATTTTATTCATGGGCATCTTTCACGCTATTCGTCGGCCAACAATCACCTCTTCGGGGAGCTGACCGGACTTTTCATCGGTGCATCGACTTGGCCTCTGTGGGGATCCAGTCAAGATTGGCGTGACGAAGCCCAGCGCGAACTGGAAGTGGAAGCACTAAAACAGACTCACGTCGACGGTGTCGATCGCGAGCAAGCCACCTGGTATCACCATTCTGTTGCTGACATGATGTTGCTGGCCGGTCTTGTCGGCCGCGCAAACTCAAACGACTTCAGCGGCGCGTACTGGGCTCGATTCGTATCGATGCTTGAATTCATTGCCAGCATCATGGATGTAAACGGCAATGTCCCTTGCTTCGGCGACTCCGATGACGGTGTCATGGTTCGATTGTCGCCGTCTCGAGATTTCCATGTATATCGCTCGTTGCTGGCGACGGGCGCAGTGCTATTTTCTCGTTCGGATTTCAAGATGAAAGCCCGCCGTTTTGATGACAAAAGCCGCTGGCTCTTGGGCGATTCGGCCGGCGAATGCTTCGAGGCGCTAAAATGCGAAAACGTGCTGCTTCCCGTGCATCGAGCATTCACGCAGGGTGGATACTACATACTCGGCGATGGCTTCGAAACTCCCGACGAGATTCGCATTGTTGCGGATGCCGGACCCTTGGGCTATTTATCCATCGCCGCTCATGGCCACGCGGACGCACTGTCCTTCACACTTTCGGTCGGCGGCAATGAAATTTTGATCGATCCTGGGACTTTTGCCTACCACACCCAAAAATGTTGGCGCGAATACTTCCGCGGCACTTCCGCGCACAACACATTGCGCGTGGATGGTGTCGATCAATCGGTGTCCGGCGGAAACTTCCTGTGGACGAAGCACAGTCAAACAAGCGTTTTGGCTTTCGATACGAACTCGGAGAAGGAGCATTTATCGTGCAAGCATGACGGCTACCATCGATTGAGTGATCCTGTCGATACTCTGCGTGAATTGACCTATGATCGGCGCCCTCGGACGCTACGCGTATTGGATTCATTGGTCTGCAAGCGCCAACATCGCTTGGAAATGTATTGGCATTTCAGCGAAAAATGCGATGTGCAAGTGCTTTCTGACGTGGCGATCGTCAACAACGCTACCGCCGTTGTCAAGCTACGCTGGCCCGCTGGGTTGTCAGCTCGAATCGTACGCGGATCTGAGAGTTCCCCTATCGGCGGCTGGATATCTCATCGCTACGATCGACGCGTGCCGAGCAATACGCTGGTCGTTGCCGGGAACATAACGGGCAGTTGGCGGGGTCTCACTACCATAGAAGCGGGATTTCGCGGCGTACCGGAAATTATTTGATCAATGGCCAAGATTGCAAT
>Ga0181530_10006657_pt1 | contig 11308 bp, 9 predicted proteins | sample PEATcosm2014_Bin_42_FD_119769 | JGI IMG/M metagenome (GOLD analysis project Ga0181530, IMG submission 119769) | Peatland microbial communities from MTU Mesocosm Facility, Houghton, MI, USA - PEATcosm2014_Bin10_60_metaG | ecosystem: Environmental > Terrestrial > Soil > Wetlands > Peat | place... | reverse complement strand
CGCGGCGGGGTTGCGGCGCTCTACCTGACCGACCGTCCCAACACGACGTGGAAGGACAAGCTATTCCAGCTGGTGGTGGGCACCCCCCTGTCGGTCATTCTCAACACCTTCATGCTGACGCCCACCAAGTACTGGGCGCTGTTCAAGCTGCGGGACAACCGCTGGCGCTCGCGCGGTGACATGGGGCGGATGCGGCTGGCGCAGAAGGTCAAGGCCATTGCCGGCGGCACGGTTGTCGGTGGGGCCGTTATCGGGGCTCTTGCGATGATGATGGTCGCGGGCAACTGGCCACTGAATCTGCCCCCAGCACCCAAAGGATTGCCGGTGCTGAGCAATAACGCCTCGGCGGGAAAGGTCCTCTTCACTTACGATGACGGCCCCGGAACGGCCACCCTGAAACTGGTCAGTAATCTGAAGGCAGAGCACATTAAGTACGCCGTGTTCTTCATGATCGGTGAGAAGGTGGCCGCTAACCCGCGCATCGTCCGTGCTGTCGTCAAGGCAGGCTACGCGGTGGAGGTGCACACCTGGGACCACCAGTCGTTGACCGGCGCGTCCACGCACACCGCGCCGCTGACCCCTTCTGAGGTCAAATTGGAGTTCACCAAGACCATCAACGCGCTGGTGGCGGCGGGCGCACCGAGGCCAACATTGTGGCGTCCACCATACGGTGACGCGAACGCGGAGGACATTCTTATCGCCAAGAGCCTCGGCCTGCGGCTGGTCATGCCCTGGTCGGAAAACAATACCATCAGTGACAACGGTGACTGGATCACGGGTATCACGGCACAGCAGATCGTCAGCAACGTGACCAAGGGATGGTCGGGCGGTGTCGCCATCCACGGCGGTTCGACTATTGCCGGGCACGACGGCATCGAGGGCAAGGCACCAACTACGATCGCGGCCCTGCCCGGCATCGTGCAATGGATGAATGCGCACCATCTGGGCGCTATGACCAGCGTCCCAGCGGACGAAACGGGCGGGATTCACCCGCCGCGTTGGACCGCGCAGGTAGGCGGAAACACAGGGGGAGGATGACATGAACGATCTCATTGTTATCGGGCTCGGGTACGTCGGGCTGCCGCTGGTCCGGGAAGCTACCCGGGCCGGGATGCAGGTCACCGGCTATGACTACAGCCGTGACGTGACGGAGGGTCTGAACGCGGGCCGGTCGCACGTGGATGACATCAGCGACGCCGATGTCAAGGAGATGGGGTTGCGCGGATTCCGCGCCACCTCGGACCCGGCGGCGCTGGGCAGCGCCCAGGTGGCCGTCATCTGCGTGCCGACGCCGCTGTCACCCGAGGGCGGGCCGGATCTCACGGCAGTGCGCGGCGCGACCAGGACGGTAGCCAAGATGCTGCGCCCCGGCATGCTGGTGGTGCTGGAGTCCACCAGCTACCCGGGCACCACGGATGAGGTGCTGCGCCCGATCCTGGAGGAGGCGACCGGCCTGACCGCAGGCGCGGACTTCAGCCTGGCGTTCTCACCGGAGCGGATTGACCCGGGCAACCGGGAGTATGAGCTGCGGACCACGCCAAAGATCGTGGGCGGGCACACGCCCGACTGCACCCGCGCCGCCGTCCAGTTCTACAGCCGGATCGTGGATCAGGTGGTGGTGGCGAAAGGGATGCGCGAGGCCGAGATGGCCAAGCTGCTGGAGAATACCTACCGGCACGTCAACATCGCGCTCGTCAACGAGATGGCCGTCTTCTGCCACGAGATGGACATCGATCTTTGGGATGTCATCAGGTGCGCGTCCACCAAGCCGTTCGGATTCCATGCGTTCCACCCCGGCCCCGGTGTCGGCGGGCACTGCATCCCGATCGACCCGAACTATCTCGCGGACAGGGTGTCCCAGGAATGCGGTCACCCGTTCCGGTTCGTGGAGCTGGCGCAGGAGATCAACAGCCGGATGCCCGTCTATGTCGTGGACCGCGCGGCAGAGATGCTCAACACCAAGGCCAAGGCAGTTAACGGCTCGCTGGTGCTGCTGCTCGGCGTCACCTACAAGGCGGATATCGCGGACCAGCGGGAGACGCCAGCTACCGCCATCGTGCGGAAGCTGCGGGCACGCGGCGCCGAGGTCGCTTACCATGACCCGTTTGTGAACGGCTGGCAGGTGGACGGGCAGCCAGTCCGGCAGGTGACCGATTACCCGGAGTCGGCCGACCTGGTGATCCTGCTTCAGGAGCATAGCGCGTACGACCTGGCGCACCTCGCGGAGGAGACGGCGCTGCTGCTGGACACGAGCGGGCACGTGCCCGCCGGCAAGAACGTGGAGGCATTGTTACGTGGACCCGGCGCGAGGTGCTTAAAGTGGCCCTCACGCCGGCGATGGCATGCGCTACCGGTTTCGTTGTTACCGAGGAGATAGAGAGGAAGACCATGGCGCCACGGCCGACGCCAGCCAACAACGCATACCTGTTCGCTGACGGGTTCAACGGGCCCGCTGGCAGCCCGCCCGACCCGAGTAAGTGGAACTTCGTCACCGGTCAGCAGAATGATATCCACCCGGGCACGGTGGGGACCTACACTGCCCAGGAACGCAACTGCTACGTGGATGGTCACTCCCACCTGGTGCTCCGCGCCCAGTCCGACCACAGCAGCGCCAGGCTGAACACGCAGGGCAAGTTCCAGCATCAGTATGGGTCCTGGCAGGCCAAGATCAAGTACTCCGGTGCGCCCGGCTGCTGGCCCGCCTGGTGGTGCGTCGGCAACATCTACCCGGCCGATGGCGAAATAGATATCTTCGAGGCGTACGGTAACGGTCGATGGTCACCGGACACCACCGTGTGGGCCCCTAACATGGAGGACAAACAGACTGTCCATGTCCCGGCCATGTCGGACGGTGAGTGGCACATCTGGCAAATGGACTGGGTGCAGAATGCCGGGTTCAAGTTCTACCAGGATGGCAATGAGTATCTGTCGGTCGCGCCATCCAGCCTGCCTGACTGGTGCTACGACTCAGGTAACCAGCTCTACATGATCATCAACATCGCCCTCGGGGGATCGGGCGGCGGGAGTTTCACCGGCACTAAATGGCCGGTGGAGCTGCTGGTCGATTACATTCATGTCTGGTAGGTGGCTGCTGCTGTCAGCCTCCGTCCTGGCCCTGCTGGTCGGGCTGGTCACCGGATGCAGCAGCGGCCCGTCTTACTGCTCGGCTGCCACGGTGGACGCCGCCAACCTTACGGTGGACGCTAGCCACCTCGGCCATGGTTCCGTGCAGGACGCGCTGAACCTGATCAACATCAACGCGATGGCGCTTAACGTCGACGCGAAGGCTACATATCCGTCACAGGTCACGGCCATCCAGGACTCGATCACCACCCTGCAGGCCGCGATCAAGTCACACGGCGCAACCGCGCCAGCGATCACGCAAGTGAGGAACGCGGTCAGCAGCCTGCAGCATGCCGTACCGCATGGCTGTACCTTCCCACCTGGTTCTTAGCCTCGATCCACCGGTCAAATAGTGGTGTTTTCGGGCGTGTTGACGCGAAAGGTGCCCTCTGACCTGGGAGAATGGGAGTTGTCTAAGCTTCCAGTTCCCGGTTCGAGAGGACACCTTTTAAGTGTGATTGTTGCGTAGCCCCGGGAAGGCGCGCGCATCGTTTGGAGGAGGGGCCCGGCCAGGAAGGACCACGGGATCGGCCAGGAAGGAACCGCGGGCCCGGCCAGGAGGGGACCGCCGGGCCCGGCAGGTGAGGACCGGCGGGCTCGGGGGACCGGATGCGCGGGAGGCGGCTACGCTCCGAAGGGTGATCTCCGCCGAGCCGTCCGCCGCGTCGCGCCTGCGCGGGCGGGACGCTGACGGGCATCGCGGGCTGGCCCTGCGCTGGGCCCTCCTGGTTGCCCTGGGCGGTGGCCTCGCCCTGGCCGCGGCCTTCCCGCCGGCGGGCGTCTGGCCGCTCGCCGCGGCGGGCCCCGCGCTGCTCGCCGTGGCGCTGGCGGGCCGGAGCCTGCGCGGATCGTTCGTGGTCGGGCTGGTCTTCGGCGTCGCGTTCTTCTTTCCGATGCTCTCCTGGGTGCTGAACGTTGCGTGGTACGCGTGGGCCGGCCTGGCGGGCGGGTCGGCGGTGATAGTCGCGGTGCTGGCGGTCGGCCAGCGGTTGCTGCTCCGGCTGCCCGGGTGGCCCGTCGCCATCGCGGGCTGGTGGGTCGCCGTTGAAGCGCTACGGGACCGCTGGCCGTGGGGCGGTTTCCCGTGGGGCAGGCTGGCGATGAGCCAGGCGTCCGCACCCACCGCGGGCTGGGCCGCGGTGGGCGGCGCGCCGCTCTTGACGTTCCTCGTCGCCCTGACCGGGGGGACGCTGGCCTGGCTGATCCTCGCCGCCATCGGCCAGGACCGAAGCGCGCGGCGGCTGGCCCTTCCTGCTGTGGCGGTCGTGGCGGCGGCGGGGGTGGCCGCGGCCGGCGCCGCACTGCCGGTCGATCCGGCGTCCGGGCGCCCGACGGCTGTGGTCGCCGCCGTGCAGGGGAACGTGCCGCACGCCCGTAATCTGCCGCAATTGCTGAACGACAGCGTGGTGACGCAGAACCACGCTCAGGCCACCGCCAAACTGGCCGCTCAGGTCCGGGCGGGGCATCGCCCGGAACCGGACATCGTGATCTGGCCGGAGAACTCGACCAACCTGGACCCGTTCTTCTATCCGGCCATTTACCAGGAGGTCTCCGGAGCGGTCAGCGCGATCGGGCGCCCCATCCTGGTCGGGGAGGTACTGAACAACCCCCAGCGGAACGTGGGCCAGCTCTGGCTGCCGGGCCGCGGCCCGACGACCCTCTACGCCAAGCGCCAGCTCGTCCCGTTCGGCGAGGTCATCCCCGACCGCGGCCTGCTGTCTCACATCACGTCGCTGCCCGCGCTGCAGCCCGTCAACTTCACCCCCGGCCATAAGGCGGTGGTCTTTCACACGGGGAAGATCAGGCTGGGTGACGTCATCTGCTACGAGATCGGGTTCGACGGGCTCGTCCGGTCCGAGGTCACGGCGGGCGCGAACCTGCTGACGATGCAGACCAACGACGCCGACTTCGAAGTCGACGGCCAGACCGGGGAATCGCTGCAGCAGCTCGCCATGGCCCGGATCCGGGCCATCGAGTCCGACCGCGCCGTGGTGGTCGCGTCCACGACCGGGGTCAGCGCCATCGTCGCCCCGGACGGGCGGCTGATCACCCACAGCGGTACCTGGCAGCAGGCGGTGCTGGAGGCGCGGGTCCCGCTGATCACCCACCGGACCCTGGCGGACACGCTGGGCGGGTGGCCGGAGACCATCATTGTCATCCTGACCGTGGCGGCGCTGCTCGCGGCGGTGGCGGCCCGGCGGAAAGCTCTGCGTACCGTCTGATCCGGGCCGCCACGTCATCCGGAAAGGTAGCCTGTGCTCCGGCGTGCGGGTCGGCACGTGCGGGCAGGGAGGATGAGCGTGGAGGGCAGTGCGGGCACGCCCGGGAAGCGGCTGCGGCGGCCGGCGGGCATGGCCGTCGTGGCGGTACTGGCCCTGCTGATGGCCGCGTGCTCATCCGGTGGACAGGCCGCGAACCACGCCACAAGCGCCCTGAACGCGGCGAAGGCCAAGGCCGCGGCGGCCGCCGCCGACGTGAAGATCACTCCGGCGAACGGCGCCAGGGAGGCCGACCCGTCCGATGGGATCACCGTCACCGCTGTCCACGGCACGCTGAAAAACGTGACGGCGCACACCTCCGCCCGATCGGTGGCCGGGAGCCTCAGCCCGGGCGGCAAGGCCTGGCACAGCCGGTGGGCGCTGGGCACCGCGCAGGACTATGCGGTGACCGCCACGGCCAGCGAGGGCGGCAGCGGAACCGTGACCACGACCAGCAGCTTCCGCACGCTGACCCCGAGCCAGACGTTCCGCACCGAGATCTTCGAGGGCTACCAGCAGACGTACGGGGTCGGCATGCCGATCATGCTGACCTTCAGCCAGCCGATCACCAACCGGGCGGCGGTCGAGCGCTCCCTGCAGCTGACGACCTCCGATCCGGTGGTGGGCGAGTGGTACTGGGACGACAGCGAGCACCTTGCCTTCCGGCCGCAGAACTACTGGCCGGCCAACACCCAGGTGAGTTTCACCGGGCACCTGGACGGGGTGGAAGGCGCCAGCGGGGTGTACGCCACCACCGACCTGACGGAGAACTTCAGCATCGGCCCGTCGGTGATCGCCGTGGCGAGCACCACGGATCACCACACGCAGATCTACTACAACGGCCAGCTCCGCTACGACTGGCCGATCAGCACCGGCAAGGCCAGCACGGCCACCCCGAACGGCACCTACCTGAGCATCGAGAAGGAGAACCCGGTCCGGATGATCGGCGGCACGCCGGGCACCGCGGGCTACTACAACGAGCTCGTGCCGTGGTCGGTCCGGTTCACCTTCAGCGGCGACTACTACCACGACGCGCCCTGGTCGGTGGGCTCGCAGGGATCCAGCAACGTCAGCCACGGCTGCGTCAACCTCTCACCGGCCGACGCCCAGACGTATTACAACCTCGCGGTACCCGGCGATCCCATCACGATCACCGGCAGCACCAAGGCCGGGGAGTGGGACGATGGCTGGACCGAATGGTTCCTGCCGTGGCAGCAGTTCGTGAAGGGGAGCGCTCTGCACAAGGCCGTCAAGGCCGGTCCGGACGGGAGTTCCTTCGTGAACCCCTCGACGCTCCCCGCCTCCAGCGGCAGCTCCCCGCTCCAGGCTCCGCCGGCAAACAACTGGGTATCCAGCTAGCTAGGGGGCTGGCAGAGTTCAGGACCGGGCGCGGGCCCGTAGACCGCGTAGCCTGAGGCCACGTGCCCCGCAAGCGGGCAGGCTTTCCGGGAGCGGGTGATGCCGTGAGGGGCACCAGGATCGCCGCCATTGCGGCGTTCACCATGCTGGTGGCGGCGTGCACGGGCGGCGGGCACGGTACCAGCCAGGTCAGGCCTGCGGCCAACGCCGCGTCCCAGGCAGCCGCTCGGGACCTGAAGATAACGCCTGCTAATGGCGCCACGGACGCCGACCCCGCGGCGGGCATCACCGTCACCGCCCAGCATGGCACGCTGAAGAACGTCACCGTGCAGACCCCTGGTGACGCCGTGTCCGGCGCGCTCAGCCAGGCCGGCACGGTCTGGCGCAGCCAATGGGCCCTTGATACCTCGCAGAGCTACACCGTGACGGCCACCGGGACGGTCGGCGGCGGCACCGTCAGCACGACGAGCACGTTCCGGACCCTCACGCCGGCCCAGACATTCCGGACCCAGATATTCGAGGGCGACAACCAGACCTACGGCGTCGGTGTCCCGATCCTCCTCACGTTCAGCCAGCCGATCACCAACAAGGCCGCGGTCGAGCGATCCCTGCAGCTGACGACCTCCAAGCCGGTCGTTGGCGCGTGGTACTGGGACGGCAGCGAAAGCCTGGCCTTCCGGCCCCGGGACTACTGGCCGACCGGGACCACGGTGAGCTTCACCGGCCACCTGAACGGTGTGCAGGGCGCGCCGGGGATGTACGGCACCCACACGCTGACCCAGACGTTCAGCATCGGCCCGTCGGTGATAGCGGTGGGGAACACGGCGACGCACCGCACGCAGATCTACTACGACGGCAAGCTTAGCTATGACTGGCCGATCAGCTCCGGCCGGCCGGGCGACGACACCCCGAACGGCAGCTACGTCACCATCGAGAAGGAAAATCCCGTCCGGATGATCGGCCCGGGCTACGACCTGCTGGTTCCCTGGTCCGTGCGGTTCACCTTCAGCGGTGACTACTACCACGACGCCTACTGGTCCGTCGGCGAGCAGGGCTTCGAGAACGTCAGCCATGGCTGCGTCAACCTGTCGCCCGCCGACGCGGAGACGTACTACAACCTCGCCGTCCCTGGCGACCCGATCACGATCGAGGGCAGCCCGAAGGGCGGCACCTGGGACGACGGCTGGACCGAATGGTTCCTCAGCTGGCCGCAGTACCTGCAGGGCAGTGCGCTGCATGAGGCCGTTCAGGCCGGGCCGGGCGGCAGCACGTTGGTCAGCCCCTCGTCGCTGGCCGCCTCAACCGCGACCGCGCCGCTGGAGACCTCGCCGGCCAATAACGCTTCCGCGGGGTAAGGATGCGGGCCGCGACGCGGGCAAGAAACCCGGCAAGGGACGCGACGTGGCGCCCAACGAACCTGGTCATCGGTGGTCGGGAGCCAGCCGTTGACCAGGGCCATCTCGTCATTCTCGGGCCCCACGGCGATCGGGGAGCGCTGGTCCCTGTTCGCGGGCAGCTCGTCCAGGGCGTGCGAGGTAGCGGGTGCGCCGCCCTGGGACAGGTCCGGCGCCTCCATCGGCGTGCAGCCGAGGGTCGGGTCGATGGAGGTGCCGGGCAGCAGGTTGTCGCTGCCGTTGTTGATCTTCGGAGAGGCTCGCCGACGGCATCGCCGACGACGTACCGGCCGCTTGCTGGATGGCCGTGTGCTGCGGCCCTCCCGAAATGGCGAGCATGACGCCCAGCGTCAGGCCCAGCGCCATAGGGATAGCAAGCGGGACCGCCCAGCGCGCCGCGCGATTGCGGGGCCGACGCCAAGCGGACCGGCGCCCAGCTGGCATGAATCCACCTCCGTGTGAGCTGCAAAGCTCCCGGTGGATCACCGTAGACCTACGGATCAGCCGATATATAGCAAATCTGAAAGATTCGCCCTTTGTCCGCTTTCGACCCGAATCAGACCGGAAGTCGCAAACAACGTATCGCCGTCGCGACGGTGCTGATGCTCCCGGCCTGGCCCGTTCGGCTTATTGATGGTTTCGCCGGCCATTGAGCGGGAAAGAATGGGGCACCCGGCGGGATGCGTGGAAAGGGCGCTCCGTAATGACCGGTAATCCCGGGTCGCGGGCGCGAGAACAATGAATTCCGTAAATGGCCGCCGGTACCACCAGGGCCACCCGTCGGCACCCGCCGGGCTGGCCGGAACCAGGGGCGCGCGCCGACACGCCCATCCGACGTCGTACATGCATGGCCAGCGCGCAGGCTGAGCACGCCGGTAATAGCGGCAGCGAGGTCCCGGAGGGTGCTTAGGCGAGAAAAAAGTGGTCACCGCACAGCGGCGGGGGAGATACGCTGTGGCTCAGCGCGCCAGTATCGACGTGGCGCAGCAGCCCATCAGGCACCGTCTCCCAGACAGTCACATTGGCCCCGGCATGCTTAGGGGCGATTCCGTCACACTCATGACGCCCGCACCGTGGAACTGTGTCGTAAACGTTACTGATCTTATATGTACTGAGCGTTCGGCTGAGGGAGCGAGGAGAACACGCCGTGTCGTACCCGGATTGGTTCCGCCGCCTGGCATCGGGATGGGGAGCTGACCGCCCACGCGCAAGGACGCGAAAAAGGAAGTCCGTACTGATTACGGCCGTATCGGCCGCACTCGTCGTGATCGCTGGCGTCGCCCTGCTGCTGGTCGCGCCGGGGAAGACCACGTGGTGGACCACGTCGGTCGCGGCCTCTCGACAGGACGGGGCCAAGTCGGCGCACCCCGCTCCCGAGCTTCAGGTGACATCGGTCACGCCGGGCTCCAATTCCCGCGGCGTCAACGGGACCGCCCCGATCCAGGTCGGGTTCTCCGCACCACTGGCGCGGAACTCACCGCCGCCCCGGCTGTCTCCCTCGGTGCCCGGCTCCTGGACGGTCGACGGCACCTCAGCCACCTTCACGCCCGCCGCCGGGTTCCCCGGAGACACCACGGTGACGCTGACCGACCCGGGCGGCTCGTCCGGGTCGCGCTCGGCGGCCGGAGCCAAGGCGGGGGCGGGCGGTTACCTGGCGTCGGGGTTCACCGCGAGCTTCACCACCGCGTCATACTCCACTCTCCGGCTGGAGCAACTACTGGCCCAGCTCGGTTACCTGCCGCTGACCTGGACGCCGTCCGGGACCGCGATCCAGCCCTCGGACACGGCCGGCCAACTGGCCGCCGCGTACAGCCCGCCGTCCGGCAGCTTCAGCTGGCACAGCGGCTATCCCTCGGTGTTGCACGACTTCTGGTCCGAAGGCTCCGACAACCTGATCGTCACCGGCGCGGTCCGGGCCTTCCAGTCGGAGCAGGGCCTCACGATGGACGGCGTCGCGGGGGCGCAGATGTGGTCCGACCTGCTCAAGGCGGTCGCCGCCGGGCACAGCAACGGCAACGGGTACACCTACGCGCTGGCTAGCAAGTACCTCCCCGAGACGCTGACCATCTGGCACGACGGCCGGGAGGTGCTGAGCACCCCGGCCAACACCGGCATCCCGGAGGCGCCGACCGCGGACGGGACCTTCCCGGTCTACGAGCGGCTGCCGTTCCAGATCATGCAGGGCACCAACCCCGACGGCAGCACGTACGCCGACCCGGTCTCCTGGGTCTCGTACTTCGACGGTGGCGACGCCGTGCACTACTTCCCCCGTGGTTCCTACGGCTGGCCGCAGAGCCTCGGCTGCGTCGAACTGCCCGACAGCACCGCCGAGACCGCGTACGGGTACCTGACCTACGGGAGCCTGGTCACGGTCGCCGGCTGAGCGGCCGGCACCGAGCGACCAGCCGGAAGGGATAGCCGCGGGTGGTAACCGGCTGGCCCCGGCGGGCACCGCCGGGGCCATGGCCGGGACGAACGCCTCGTCCAGCTCGGCGGGGGCACCAAGGGTCGCGGCCAGCATCGCCGCGAACCAGCTGGCAGGGGCCAGGCGCGCGACCCGGGCCGCCTCGGCGAGGGTGTCCACGTCCACGAGCTCGGGAGTCATGTGGATGCGCAGCCCCGCCTGGATGAGCCGGACGAGCTGGGCCCGGCCGGTGAACGGCTCCGACATGGGGACACCGAGCGTCAGGCCGGGATCGGGCCGGCGCAGGCCCAGCATCCAGAATCCGCCGTCCTCGGCCGGGCCGAACACGGCGTCGGCCATGGTGCGGGCGAGCGGCTCGGCGGCGGACTCGAGCAGACCGGCCGTTACCTGCGGAGTGTCCATGCCGATCAGCACGATCGGCACCGGCAGGGCCGTGTAGGTGTCCCACATGGCGGCGGTGATGCGCTCGTCGAGCCCGCCGCCGCGCTGCGGGATCACGTCGAAGCCGTCTGGCAGCCAGGGCCCGGGCTCACCGGCCAAGGCGAGGACCCGGCGGATGACCCGGGTGCGGCGTACCGCTTCCAGCGTGTCGGTGAGGGCGGCCTCGGCCAGCTGGGCGGCCTCGCGGGGAGTGAACGGCGGCGTCAGCCTGGTCTTGACCCGGCCGGGGACCGGCTCCTTGGCCAGGACGAGCACCTGCGCCGCGAGATCGCTCATGACGCGAGCACCTTACGCATGTCCCGGACGGT
>Ga0181530_10006655_pt1 | contig 11310 bp, 7 predicted proteins | sample PEATcosm2014_Bin_42_FD_119769 | JGI IMG/M metagenome (GOLD analysis project Ga0181530, IMG submission 119769) | Peatland microbial communities from MTU Mesocosm Facility, Houghton, MI, USA - PEATcosm2014_Bin10_60_metaG | ecosystem: Environmental > Terrestrial > Soil > Wetlands > Peat | place... | reverse complement strand
CACTATGGCCTGACTCAACAGGACGAAAAAAATATCGAAGCCCGCAACGAGTTTGTCACGCAAGGCCGCAACCTGCGGCGCACGGCTAACATTGCCGCGAACAAGAAGGTCAAATTCATCCTCAAACCGGCGCGTGAACTGCCGGCGCACGACCTTGAAGTGCTCAAGCTGTTGCTCAACGCCGAGGCGGTCGAGGTGAACGCAAATTATCAGCCAGGCAAAAACACGCTGACGATGCGCACCGTGTTGGGTGATTTGTTTCTGCCGTTGGAAGGTCTAATTGACATCGAGGCGGAAAAGGCGCGGTTGAAAAAGGAGTTGGAAAAAATCGAAGCCGATGCCACCAAGGTGGAACAGAAGCTGGCCAATCCGAACTTCACGCAAAAAGTTCCCGCGCATGTTCTGGAGGAACACAAACAGCGTCTCGCCGAGTTGCAGGGCAAACGCGACCACGTGAAATCCGCCCTCGCTGCTCTAGGTGAGCATTTGTAGCCTCGAGCCGGTGGCTCGATTAAATCGGCGTACAGCGCCGACACTACAACCTCGACGAGCTTGCTGCTGTGTCACGGGCCAAGCCGCACGCGGTAGAAGCGACTGGAATGATTCGTGGCGGCTCCGGAGTCGAGGTAATTCGTCGTCCCTTCGTTCGTGCCCCCCACCGAAATGACGGGGCTGAAGTCCGCGAACGTGCCGGCGCCCAGATTGCCGTTGGTCTGCAAAACGTAGCTGTGGCCGCCGACGGTTGACCAGGTCACGCGCATATCCAGGTTCGCCTTCGCGGCGCTGAGGATGTGGAAAACGCTGGCCGCGTTCGTCGGGTTGGTGCCGGCCAGATATTCCTCCAGGTTGTTTGCGCCGTCATGATCGGGATCGGCGCCGGCCAGGGTGGGATCAAGTGGGTCGAAGCCGTATTGCAGCTTCCACCAGTTCGGAATGCCGTCGCCGACGGCGCTCTCGTTCGGGTTGAGCTGGAGGCTCCCGTAAATCAGCGTGCCGCCGACGTGCAGGAATTGCGCACAGTCATTGGTCACAATCAGCGTGTCCACGCGCAGCGTGCCGCCGTTAAGCACAAATGTGCCGTCATACACTTCTAGGACGGCGCTGTGAGTCTGGTTGGTGACGATGATCTGCCCGCTGTCCAACTGGACGAGATTGTTGCAGTAGAGCGAATTGTATCCCACTTCCATATTGGTGGCAAAGACCGACCCGCCTTCCAGGAACAAGGTGTTTTGCGAGCCCAGGTCGCCAACCGCGAGTTGCTGGTTGCGCCAGACGCCGCCGGGTTCCACCCACACAGTATTATCGCTGCTCGTCGAATTTGCCTCGCCAATAAGACCCCAGTCATCGGCCACCAGGCCGCCGTTGCTGATCACCAGACTGTTGCTGGGACCGTAGTAGCCGACAAACACCGCGGTGGTGTTGCTCCAGACCGAGCCGGCGCCAGTGACCAGCACCTGATTGTAGAAGCTGTTGGTATCATATCCGATCACGCCCATGTCGTCGCTGACCCGGCCGCCGTTGCTGATGACCAGGCTGCTGCCCTCGCCGTAACCTCCGACATACATGTCGTCGTAGTTGGTCCAGACGGAACCGGCGCCGGTGACCAGCACGCTGTTGTTGTCGCTGCCGGTGACCTCCCCAACGAAACCATAATCGTTGATGACCAGGCCGCCGCTGCTGATGACCAGGCTGTTACCCACGGTGAAATATCCGACGTACATGTCCGAACTGTTGGCCCAGACCGAATTGGCGCCACCGACCAGCGCGCTGTTGTTGTCGCTGCCGGGGTTCGACCCCACATAACCAGTGTCGTTGATGACTTGGCCGCCATTGCTGATGACCAGCCTGTTGACCGGGCCATTCAAACCAACGTACACGTTGTCTGCACAGTTCAAAACAGAGCCGCCGCCCGTGACCAAGGCGCAGTTGTTACTGCTGGTGGAATCGCACCCGAGGGCGCCGTCGTGACTCACTGCAAACGCTCCGCCGGTGCTCATCGCCGCGCCATTGCTGATGGTCAGGCTTCCGTTCACGCCGTCAAAGCCGACGAACACGCTGTCACTGTTTTGCCAAGAGGAGTTGGTGCCCGTAACCAACACCGCGTTGTTGCTGCTGCCAGCTACGTCGCTGATGTAGCAGAACTTGTCCGACACCGTGGCGCCATTGGCGACGGTGATCGAGTTGTTGTTGCCCTGGTAGCCGGTGTAAATGTAGCAGTTGACCGAGAAGCTCGAGCTGGGACCGGTCACCAGCGCGGAGTTGCCGGACGAGAACCTCCCGAAGTAAGCATAGTAACCCAATACCTGGCCGCCATTGGTGACGATTAGACTGTTGCCTGAGCCGAACACGCCGAATGAAATCTCCGAAGCCGTCGCCGAGTCATCCCAGAGTGAACCGCTGTCTGAAACCAGGACCGAGTTGTTGGTGGCCGAATTCAAGGAACCGAGCACGGCAAAATTAGAAACCAGGCGGCCGCCTTTGTTGATTGTCACTTTGTTACTGCTGCCACTGCTACCAATCGTGCACATTCCTGTGTTGTTCCAGACCGAACCTGCGCCGGTGATGAGCGCATTGTTGCCGCTGCTCGTGGAGGCATCACCCACTTTGGCGCCAGCGGCGACCACCCAGCCGCCATTGCTGATAACGAGGCTGTTGCCGGGCCCGGCATATCCCAATTCCAACCAGGTGCCGCTGTTCCAGACCGAATTCGTGCCGGTGACCATGACGTAGTTGCTGCTGCTGGCCGGCAGGTAACCCACATAGCCGTTGGCATTGGTGAGCAGACCCCGGTTCCGAATCATCAGGGCGTTGGCAAAAGTGTTGGAGCCAACGACGTAGTCACCCGGCCAGTAATTGGTCACACCGCTGATGGTGTTGGTTTGATAATTGGAGGTGTATTGCCCAGCCGCCGGCTGGATTCCTGCCCACGTGCTCAAGAGCAGGACCATCATCGAAAATTGGCGCCGGGTTTGTTGCATGGCAGTTGGACATCTTTATCCACACTCACAATCTGCGCAGGACGGTCAGCATATTAGCCTGGTTTCCGTAGCAGCACAAGATCAGAATTACCAGCTAATGACAGGGCATATTGTGATGGCATTTGGCAGGGGCGGCCCTCGACGTTATGGCAACACTGTCCCGGGCCAAAACCGCCACTCGACGGTGGCATGGTTCTTCCTTTAACCTCGCTTCCGCATGGAGCAAGGCCTCGTCAGCGATATCGCCATTTGCATCATCGCCGCGTGGGTGTTGGCGGTGGTGTCACAGGTGGCGCGCCAGCCGGTGTTGCTGGCTTACCTCGTCGCGGGCTTTGTCATCGGCCCGCACGGTTTTCAATGGATCACCAACACCCAGAACATCCAGACCATTTCCGAAATCGGCCTGTCGTTGTTGTTGTTCATGATCGGGCTGGAGATTGACCTCAAAAAAATGTTGAGCGCGGGCAGGGTCATCACGGTCACCGCGCTGGTGCAAATCCTCGGTTGCGTGTTGCTCGGCTGGGTGGTGTTCGATTGGATTGGCCCGGCGGAAACGCGATTGGAAGCGCTTTACCTCGGCGTGGCGGCGGCGATGAGCAGCACGGTCATCATCGTCAAAATCCTTTACGACAAACGCGAACTTGAATCGCTCGTCGGTCGCGTCACGCTGGGCATGCTGGTGTTGCAGGATTTGTTTGTCATCCTGTTCCTCGCCCTTCAGCCGAACCTGAAAAATCCCGCTATTGGTCCGCTGGCGCAGGCTTTCGGCAATGTGATTCTGCTCCTGGCGGTGGCCTTTTTGGCCAGCCGGTTTGTATTGCCGCCGGTGTTCCGGGCCGTGGCGCGCCTGCCGGAACTGGTGCTGGTCGGCGCCCTGGCCTGGTGCCTGGCGATGGCCGGTTTTGCCGGCTGGCTCGGTTTGTCCACGGCCATGGGTGCGCTCATCGCCGGCGTGATGGTTTCCACGTTCCCTTACACGCTCGACGTGGTGGCCAAGGTCACGAGCATCCGCGATTTTTTTGTGACGCTCTTTTTTGTCGCGCTCGGCATGACCATTCCCGTGCCGACGTGGGGTTATCTGCTCTGGACGGTTTTCTTGTGCCTGTTCCTCGTGGCCAGCCGGTTTGCGACGGTCTTCCCGCCGCTTTATTTCATGAGGCAGGGCTATCGCGTCAGCCTGTTGCCCGCCGTTAACCTTTGCCAGTTGAGCGAGCTTTCCCTCGTGCTGCTCGCACTCGGTCGGGCCAGCGGCGACGTCTCGCTAAATACCATCGGTATCGCGGCCTTTTCCTTCGCGTTTCTTGCGATCGGTTCGACTTACGCGATTCTGAAAAACGATCTGCTGCTCCGCAAAGCCACCCCGTGGTTGAACAAACTGGGTTTGCGCGATCTCGACCAAACCGCCCCCGAAACCGGCGGCGAAGCGAAGCCGAAACGCATCTGCCTGCTTGGGTTTTCGTGGACAGCCAGTTCGTTGATTGAAGAAATCAGCCGGGAACGTTCCGACTTGGTGACGGAAATCGTCGTCGTGGATTTCAACCCGAACGTTTACGAAAAACTTCGCCAACGCGGCTTGCGCGTTGCCTACGGCGACATCGCACAGCGCGACACGTTGCTCCACGCCGGCGTGGCGGAATGCGAGATCATCATCTGCTCGCTGCCCAACACCGTGCTCAAGGGCGCGGACAACCTGAAAATGCTCCGGCAACTGCGCGAACTGAACCCGGACGCGAAAATTGTCGTTCACGCCGAATTGTTGGAGGACATCCCGAAGCTTTACGCCGCCGGCGCGAATTACGTCACCGCGCCGCGCCTGCTGGAGGCCGCCAACCTGCTCCAAGTCGTCGAAGCCGCCGAAAAAAATCTCCTCGACCAAAAGCGCAAGGAACAGGAAGCGCAACTGGCCGGACGCAACGAGGTCATTCCCTGACTTACACGATTTTATGAAAACCATCTCCTTGAACAAATCCCTGGCCGCAGCCGGCAAAGCCGCGCGCGCGGCCGGCAAACTCATGCTGGCCAACTGGCATTCGCCAAAACGCGTCAACGCCGCCGATGCCCACGACATCAAGCTCGAACTCGATGTGCGCTGCCAGAAAACCATCCAGCATATTCTGTACGCCGCCTTTCCGCAGATCTCCTTGCTCGGCGAGGAAGGCTGCACGGGAAACGTGAACGCCGAATACCGCTGGGTGGTGGACCCGATTGACGGCACGGTGAATTATTTCTTTGGCATCCCGCACGCGGCGGTTTCGATTGCGTTGCAGGTCCAAAATCCAAAGTCCAAAGTCCAAAGTTACGAGACGGTTCTGGGCGTGATTTACGGTCCGTTCACGGATGAACTCTGGACGGTGATTCGTGGCGGGCCAACGCGACTGAACGGGCGCATCGTCCACGTCAGCAAACGCAGAAACCTGAACGAGGCCGTCGTAGCCATGGGGTTTTCCAAGAGCAAACAAAACCTGGCGAGAAGCCTGCCGCACCTGAACCGGCTCTCCCGCCGCACGTTGAAAATCCGCATTATGGGCTCGGCGGCGCTCGAACTTGCCTACGTCGCCTCCGGCCGCCTCGACGCCTACGTCGAGCGCACCATCAATCTATGGGACATCGCGGCGGGCGCGTTGATGGTTGAATGCTCCGGCGGCGAGTTTTACGCGCGGCCCGCTCCGGGCGGGAAATTCCGGATGATCGCCAGCAACGGTTTGCTGCGCCGCAAGCTGCAACTCGGAAGCCTGCTGAAGTAACCCTCACCTGTTGCTTCGCGACACCCTCTCCCATCCGGTGGGAGAGGGCCGGGGTGATGGCAATCCGGCCGTGTTTGCGTATCGCTACTTCGTGGTTAAAAACGTTTTCAGCTTCTCCAGCGCTCGGGCGCGATGGCTCAATCTATTTTTCACGTCTTCGCCGAGTTCGGCAAACGTCTGCTCGAAACCCGCCGGCACAAACAGGGGGTCGTAGCCGAAACCGTTTTTCCCGCGCGGCTCAAAAAGAATTCCCCCCTCACAAACACCGTCGAACAAATTCGGGTCTGGCGTCTGGGATCTGGCATCCGGGGTTTGGACTGGCACGAGCGCAATCACACAATGAAAGCGCGCGGTGCGTTTTTCCAAAGGAACATTCTTGAGCAGGCGCAACAATTTGGCGTTGTTGTCCGCGTCGGGGGTATTCGCGGACGAGCCGTCCGCGCTCCGGTCCAGCGCGGCAAAACGCGCCGAATGCACGCCCGGCGCGCCGTTCAATGCGTCCACTTCCAACCCGGAATCGTCGGCAAGCACAAAAAACCTTGAGCCTTGATCCTTGAACCTTGAACTTTGAACGTCAACAAGCCACTTCGCCAGTTCCACGGCCTTTTTTGCAGCGTTGCCGGCGAACGTATTGGCGTCTTCGACAACTTTCGGCGCGCCGGGAAAATCTTTGAGCGTGAGAAACTGAAACCGGTCGCCGAGGATGGCGCGGATTTCGCCCACCTTGTGGGCGTTGCGCGTGGCGATGAGCAGCATCGTCATGCGCCAAGATTAGCGAAGTTTTTTTCGCTGGCGAGCTTGACGCAAAAAAATCCGGCGGCAGAATCACGCAATGAAATCAGGCTTGGCTTTCGCACTCGTTCTTGCATCGGCCACGTTCACAACCGGAATTGTTTTCGCCGAAACTGTCTGGCTGGACGACTTGAATCTCGACTCTGCGACGCAAGGCTGGGGCGAGCCGCACAAAAATAAATCTGTTGAAGGCCACACCTTGACCATTGGTGGAAAGGATTTTTCGCGCGGCTTTGGCACGCACGCGGAAAGCACGCTGCGCGTCAATCTGAATGGCGGCGCGCAGAAATTTTCCGCCAGCGTCGGCGTGGATGACGAGGTGAACAAGAATCCAGCGGCGAGCATTGAATTCATCGTGCGCGGCGACGGCAAGGTGCTTTGGAAGAGCGGCGTGATGAAGGCCGGCGACGCGGCCAAGGATTGCGAAGTTGACCTCGCCGGCGTGAAGTCGCTGGTGCTCGAAGTCAGCGGTGTGGGCGATGGAATCGATTTTGACCATGCGGACTGGGCGGACGCGAAATTTGAAACGGTTGCTGGCAAACCGACCACGGCTGCGGGCGAACAACCGCTGGCGCCGGTCGCCCCTTACATTCTCACCCCCGCCACGCCGGCCACGCCGCGCATCAACGGCCCGGACATCTTCGGCGTGCGGCCCGGTTCGCCGTTGCTTTACACGATTCCGGCGACGGGCGAGCGGCCCATGAAATATTCCGCGAAAAATCTGCCGTGGGGATTGAAGGTGAATTCCAAAACCGGACGCCTCACCGGCAAATTGAAGAAAAGAGGCGAGGTTGTCATCACGCTGGTCGCGCAGAATTCGTTCGGCAATGCGGAGAAAAAATTTCGCATCGTGGTCGGCGACACCATCGCGCTGACGCCGCCGATGGGTTGGAACAGTTGGAATTGTTTTGCCGGCGCGGTTTCCGAAGACAAGGTCAAACATGCGGCAGACGCGCTGGTAAAAAGTGGCCTCATCCATCACGGCTGGACTTACATTAACGTGGACGATTACTGGCAGAATCATCGCGATTCCAAAGACCCGACTTTGCAAGGGCCTTTCCGCGACAAGCGCGGCCACGTCGTGTCCAATGCGCGTTTTCCCGACATGAAAGGTCTCGCCGATTACATTCATGGCCTCGGTTTGAAGGCCGGACTTTATTCCTCGCCCGGGCCGTGGACCTGCGGCGGTTGCACCGGAAGCTGGGAGCACGAGAAACAGGACGCCGAGCAATATGCGAAGTGGGGCTTTGATTATTTGAAATACGACTGGTGCAGCTACGGCAGCATCGCTTCCGGCAAAGTCACGAATGTCGCCAACATTCCGCTCTGGGGCAAAACCACGACCAACGACGCCGGCGCGATTTATCCCTACAAAGTCATGGGCGATTTTCTGCGCGAACAAAACCGCGACATCGTTTTCAGCCTTTGCCAATACGGCATGGCGGACGTTTGGAAATGGGGCGGCTTGGTGAATGGTAATTGCTGGCGCACCACCGGCGACATCACGGACACGTGGAAGAGCATGAGCGGCATCGGCTTCAAGCAGGACAAAGCTGCGCCGTTCGCGAAGCCCGGAAATTGGAATGATCCCGACATGCTCGTCGTCGGCGAAGTCGGTTGGGGCCATCTGCATCCGTCGCGTCTCTCGCCGGACGAACAATACACGCACATCAGTCTGTGGTGTCTGCTCTCCGCGCCATTGCTCATCGGCTGCGACATGGAAAAATTCGACGACTTCACGCTGAATCTTTTGAGCAACGACGAAGTTCTCGCGCTGGATCAGGACGCGCTCGGCAAGGAGGCGACATGCGTCTTCACCAACGGCGACGTGCGCGTTTACGAGAAAGAGCTGGAAGACGGCGGGCGTGCCGTCGGGTTTTTCAATCTCGGTTCCGCGCCGGTGAATCTGGATTTCAACCAGTTCGCGCAAATCGGTTTCACCGGCAAGCAACACGTCCGCGATTTGTGGCAGCAGAAAAACCTGGCCGACGTGGACGCGGCGAACGGAGTTCTGCCGCTGACGATTTCCGCTCACGGCGTGGTGCTTTGCAAATTGACGGCGGTGAAGTAACGCGCGAAGACGATTTCCTGTCAACGAAAACCACGTTGACATTGTCAGTTCCAGCCTCGTTCGAAAAATGCGAGTTTTAATGCGGTGGTTGAGCCGGCTCGTTCGTTTGCGCGGCGCGTGCTGGCGAAGGATTGGTTTGCAGAAACGTGATGATCTGTTCCCAGACTTCCGGTGGCTGAACCATGACTGTTCCGTGATTACCGTCGGGAAATTCCCAGAGCCGCTTTGGGCCGGCGTAACCGTCGTAAAGGCGACGGCCAAATTTCTCCGGTATGACTTGATCTTCGCCGGCCACGAGCATTGCGACCGGACCATGATAGTTGCGGAGATAATCTTCCGAGGGGAAACGGTCAACGAGCATCAAATGCACTGGAAGCAGCGGCATGTGTTCCTGGGCAACGTCGGTCAATCGGTTGTATGGCGCGAGCAAAACGACCCCGGCGATCTTGTCCGGGTACTTCCCAGCCAGATACGCAGCCACGCCGGTTCCGAGTGATTCTCCTACGAGATAAGCCGGCCCGTTTGTGGGCAGCAGTTGAAAAGCCTCATCAGCGGCACGAAATAAACTCCTCTGGCTCGGCGAACCAGAACGGTCTTCATATCCGGGATATTCCAGGATGAAAACGTCAAACGCGGCAACACTTTGAATGTCATTCGCGTAATGGGCGCATCCGGTCGCACAACTGCCATTGCCATACACAATCAGCACTCGCCCCTCCGCCGGCTGTTTGGGAGACGGGCGTTTCATCCCGATGGCTTGACCAAAGGTATTCTTCCAGCGTTCAAGCTTTGTTGACTGGGCAAATTCGTCCACCCGCTCTGAGGTGTAGACCGGTGGAAAGTAAATAAGCCGTCGTTGAAAGGTTGCACAGCCCGCACAGACCAATAGGTAAAGCCCGACGCAAAACAGCAGCAGTCGCCCAAGGCGTTTGCGAAATGTCCGTTTGGAACCCAATGTGGTTTGGCTCATACACCGCAATCATCACCGATTTGAGATTGCTGGACGAATTGAAAAATTTGTTGTGAACATTGAAAAAACGAATGGCTTCCGGTCACTTTCAAACGCAAGTCAGGCATCCTGCCTGACTCCGAATGAATGGAGACAGGCGGAACGCCTGTCCTGCGCTCGATACATCAAATCCCAACCAGCGCCGCGCCGATGACCCCGGCGGAATCACCAAGCTGATGTTTGACGATGGGCGTTTCGAGGCAATCGCTGAAAACGTGCCGGGCGATTTCCGCGACGCCTTCTGTGTAGAGCGCATCGAAATTTGAGACGCCCCCGCCAAGCACAACCACGTCCGGGTCCAGCACGTCAATGAGATTGGCCAGCGAACGGCCAAAGTGGCGGAAGAAGATTTTCATGAACGCCACCGCCTTCGTATCGCCGGCATGATAATCCTTCACGATTTCCTTGAACGACCGTTTCGTTCCGAACTTTTCGACGTAGCGCGCCTCCAGTCCGCCGCCGCTGATGTACGTCTCCACGCAACCGCGCTGACCACAGTAGCACAACGGACCGTCCGGGGCGATGGACATGTGGCCCCATTCGCCGGCGATGGCCTGCGGACCGGTGATGACCTCGCCCTGGTAAACAATTCCCCCGCCACAGCCGGTGCCCATGATGACGCCAAAAACCAGTTTCTTTCCCCGACCCGCGCCGTGCAACGCCTCGGCCATGGCGAAACAATTCGCGTCGTTCTGGATTTCGATTTTTCGACCGAGCATCCGTTCGAGGTCGGTTTTCAACGGCTGGCCGTTCATGCAAACGGTGTTGGAATTCTTCAGCAGGCCGGTGCGCGGCGAAATGGCTCCGGGCGTGCCGATGCCGAACGTGTGTGGTTGTGGTTGAACGTGTGCAGCCAGTTCGTCATACAGCCCTTTGAGGCGGCTCAGGATGTGGGCATAACCTTTTTCCTGCTGTGTCTCCACGCGCTTGCGGAAAAGTTCGCGGCCGGAGGCCTCCAGGACGATGCCTTCAATCTTCGTGCCGCCCAGGTCTATGCCCATGCGAAACATGTTTTCACATCTTCCGCAATGACGGCGAACTGTTCAAGGGCGTAACGATAATCGGTATCTTGCCCGACGAACCGTGTCTCTCGCGCGCCAATTATTGTGGATGCGAGCCAAGAGTTTTCATAGACCACGGCTTGACCGCGACGGCAAAAACCGGTTTGCTTTTCATGGACACGTTTATGAGTTCAGCCAAACCTCCGCTCGATGGTTTGCGGATCGAACGCAGCGCAGCGCAGAAACCACAATCCAAAATGGGGTTGGCCGTTGCTGCGGCCGCGATTTTGATGGTGACGTGCGCAGCGCTTTGGTGGCATTCGGGTTCGGACGCCGTCGCAGTGCGCACGGCGGTGGCGCGTGATGCCGCTGGCGGCAACGGAGAACGAATCGTGTTGAATGCCTCCGGCTACGTCACCGCCCGGCGGGAGGCGACGGTTTCCTCCAAAGTCACCGGCAAGGTTATGGAAGTGCTCATTGAGGAGGGCATGAAGGTCAAGACCGGCCAGGTCGTGGCGCGGCTGGATGATTCCAATGTCAAGGCCAGCCTGGCCACGGCCCAGGCCCAGTTGGCGTCGGCAAAGGCGGCGCTGGCGGAGACCGAGGCGCAACTCAAGGACGCAGACCAGGAATTTCAACGCACGACCGCGCTGGCCAAACAGCACATCGCGTCGCAATCCGACCTGGACCTGGCCGAGTCGAATGCCAAAGCGTT
>Ga0181530_10006654_pt1 | contig 11310 bp, 12 predicted proteins | sample PEATcosm2014_Bin_42_FD_119769 | JGI IMG/M metagenome (GOLD analysis project Ga0181530, IMG submission 119769) | Peatland microbial communities from MTU Mesocosm Facility, Houghton, MI, USA - PEATcosm2014_Bin10_60_metaG | ecosystem: Environmental > Terrestrial > Soil > Wetlands > Peat | place... | reverse complement strand
AGTCGATGCCGCCGCCAAACCGCTTCTGGTACAGCGTGCCGACGGTGATGCCGATCAGCGCCACAATGGCGAACAGCCACGCCAACGGCGTGGTTTCGCCGGTCGCCATCTTCTCGTGCACGAACAGGAGCATAACCCGCACGGCGGCTAACGCCGACGCAACTTTTCCCTTGCGCCAGCCTCAAAAACCCTTCATTTATGGATGTATTGTTAGCCGCGCCGCATACGGCGTTAGCTGACGTTAAAGTGGCCGCGATGTTAGCAGCCCGTTAGCACCAAGGGGCACCGACATGATGCAAGCAACCCGCAGCGACAGCCAGCAAGGGCGCCCGCGCCGCAAGCGCCGTCAGGTCTTGACCGACGCGCAGATCGCCGCCCTGCCCCGCCGACCGGCGACGTACTTTCACCCTGATCCCGAATTGCAGAAGTTCGGCATCCGCGTCCGCCCCACAGGCCCCGGGACCTACACCGTCATCACCCGCGACATCTACAAGAAACAGCGCTGGATCAAGATCGGCACCACGGACGTGATGAAGATCGAGGACGCCAGGGACAACGCCCGCACGGTGATTCGGCGTGTTGAGAAGGGCCTCGAACCAATCGAGCCGCCGCCATCTAAGCCGGACAGCGTCGCCGCCGTGATCGAGCAATGGCTCAAACGGCATGTGCACAAAAATAAACTGCGCAGCGCCACCGAGTTGGAGCGGGTCTGCACCAAGTACATCTTGCCCCACTGGGGCGAACGCGTTTTCGTCGAGATCAAGCGCAACGACATCGCCAAACTTCTCGACAAAATCGAGGACGATCACGGGCCGGCCATGGCCGATGCCGTGCTGTCAGCATTGCGCTCAATCGCGGCGTGGGTGCAAAGCCGCGACGACGACTACGTGCCGCCTTTCGTCAGGGGTATGCGGCGTGTCCCGATACAGGACCGCAAGCGCAAAAGAATGCTCGATGACGCCGAGCTGCGCAGGGTATGGCACGCCGCCGCTGATGCGGGCGCCTTCGGAGCAATCATCAGGCTGTTGCTGCTGACGGCGCAACGGCGCGAGAAAATTCTGACCCTTCGCTGGTCCGACATCGACGTCGGCGGCGTCTGGACGATCAGGAAGGAACCCCGCGAGAAGGACAACGCCGGAAGATTGAAACTTACCGACGATGTGCTCTCGATCATCCGCGCGCAGCCGCGCTTTGCGGGGAATGAATTTGTGTTTGCCGGCGGCCGGGGTGCGCGGGCTTTTAATTTCTCCCGGCTTAAAGCTGACTTTGATCGGGCCTGCGGGGTGCACGATTGGCGGCTGCACGACCTGCGCCGAACTGCGCGCAGCCTGATGAGCCGCGCTGGCGTGTTGAGCGAACATGCCGAGCGCGTTCTCGGCCACGCCATCGACGGCGTCGAGGGCATCTATGACCGCCACAGCTACGACAGCGAGAAGGCGACAGCGTTGGCCAAGCTGGCGGCGCTGGTCGAGCGCATCGTCGCCGGCCCGGCCGACAACGTCGTGCCTCTGCACGAGGCGGCGGTGTCGTGAAGCAAGTGTGCCAAGCGCGGCCTGACCCCCGGTTGAGCCGCGCGGGCCACATTGATTGCGAGGGCCAGAAATCTGATGATCCTCAGGATGATCGATAATTTTTCCTCGATAGATATAAGCTCCCTCGAAAGCCTCGAACGCGCGATCCAGCATGTGGACACTAACTTTGGTCGCGTGTTTCCGCTGTGGCGAGGTCATTCCGATATTGATTGGACTCTGCAGGCTGAGGTTTTCCGAAGGCCTTACAATGAGGTCACTTTGATTCGATCATTTATGGCCCAAGCAGAATCACGCAAGCAAAACTGCCCTGATAGTAAAGACCATGTTGGATGGCTAATTCTCGCTCGACACTACGGCTTGCCGACCCGCCTTCTTGATTGGACCATGAGCCCACTCGTGGCATTATTTTTTGCCTCTCAGAATGATGAAAAGGATGGCTGTCTTTGGGCTCTTGAGCCGGGTCGCATGAATCAACAGATGATGGGAATACAACAGCGACGACTTTACGCTATGGATGAGGCGGTGGTGGCGGACCTTGCTGATTTGGCTTTTGAACCCAACCCGACGCGGCTGGAGGAACGAACTGCTCTAGTCGCGGGTCGAACGATAGCATCAGGAACAAGAGAACTAGACGCTCGTGTCCTAGTACAACAGGGTATGTTCACTATCCATGCCGATCAGACAGACCTCGCAACGGTGGGATATGGCGATTCCCCACATCCATCATGGCGTGTGGCGTTTCGCGTACCAAAGCATCATAAGCCGCAAATCAGAGAGCTTTTGCGCCACTTGGCGATTACCAAAAGCTCGCTATTCCCGGACCTTGCTGCATTAGCCGAAGAGCTAAAAGACCGATCATTCCTTGCATAAGCACGCCGGGCACGGCCGATGGCCCGCCCAACTGATATTGGTCGGCCGAGAAATCCACAGAAATCGGCAAGCGTGGAAGGCAGTTTTGCCGACCGGCAACGCCTTATTGGCGAGTTTTCTTGTCGTATGCGCCATTTGGTGCGCCGTCGATAGTGCCACCGCCGGGATAACAGACAAAACTGACGATGCCTCGTCGGGAGTAATCCGCTGGAGCACTTAAAATCGATCCCGATCCGTGCGATTCCTTCGGCACACACCAACTAAAGTCAGGTGATGCCGATATGAAAAAACCTCGCGGACAAACTTCACCGTACGAACACGATTCCTCGGCTGGGTCGCCTGCCCCGTCGCCGACACCGTCGCCTCTGTCATTGGCGCCGCAGCGCCAGGGTGATCGCGGCGATGTTGATGATGCCGCCGTGGCCTTGCCGGTCTTCATTAAATTTCGCGATTTGGTCGCCGCTGGCATCGTTTCAAATTGGCCAACGCTGGCTCGATTGATCGATGAGGAAGGCTTCCCGGCCGGAATCCTCTTGGGAAAAAATACGCGCGCGTTTCGGCTAGACGAAGTCCAAGCGTGGCTCGACACGCGGCCTACCGAGCGAAAAGTTGTGTCTCGGCGCGTTTCGGAACAACAGCCAGAGGCATGAGCGATGGCGCAAAATGGTGCGGGCCTCGACACCGCAGCGACGGTGATCGAGGCCCGAAGTGATGATCGGCTTGGTGGCGCGATCGAGACTTCAAATACACTTCCAAATCAATCGCCGCAACTCATCAAGGTGGTGAACGGCGCCACCCCGGCTTCGCTGCAAGCGAAGCCGCCAGCAAAAAGTTCAACGGAGCGTTCTCGCGAATGTCGTAAGAAAAAGCGCGAAGCCGCCGCTGCGGCGCTCGCGGACGCACCGATTGCGGCGACCGTTGCCAGCGTTGCGACAAACATGCAGCGCGTTGCAATCGGCGTGTTGCTGATCCTTACCGCCATGCTGCTTGCCGGCATCGGCATGACGGCGACCATCAGCTACAGCCTGAAGACCGCCGTCGGCGCTGACCGCTTTATGCTCGCCGCATTAGCCGCCGCCGCCGACATGCTCACGCTGATGTTGCCGACGGCTGCCAGCGCAGTCTGGCGCGCCCGGCGCAGAGGTCTTGCCCTGGTCGGCGTGCTTTTGTGGCTCGCGGCTGCCGGCATCACCGCTTCGAACGTTGCCGGTTTTCTCGGCGTCAATGGCGACGCGTTCGTGAGCGGGCGCGAAACGGCCGTTGCCGAGCGCACTTTGGTGCTTGAGCGCGTTGCACGGCTGCGCGCCGAGCGTGCCGCCATCACCGAGGGTCGGCCCGTCGGCGTGATCACGGTGGCGATTCGCAACGCCACAAAAGCGAAGATCGACGACGACCGGGCGGCGCTCGCTATCGCTAAGCGCCGCGATGCAATCGATGCGGAGCTCGCGGTGATCGAGACGACTATCCCAACCTTGCCGCCGGTGAACGCAGTCGATCCGTCCGGGGCGACCATTTCCGGCATCGTTCACTTGATCAGCGGCGTTGCGATCGCTGCCGCAACATTGCAGCGCGCCCGCTTCGCGTTGCTGTTGGCGTTGCCGTTGCTCGGCGGTGTCGTGCTGGCGATCGGCGCCGCGCTCATCGGTGAACGGAGGGCGCAATGAACGAACGCTGCCGCCTGCCGAATCGTCGCGGCGCTATCGCACTGCAATTCAGCCATGCGAACCAGTGGTATCGCGCGCACGTCGGATTTTTCGCGAGCGGTGCACCAGCGGAGTTGTTTCTCGACGCCGCCAAACCCGATTCCACGATCGACGGTTTCGCGGCGGACGCCGCGATTTTGATCAGTTTGTTGCTGCAACGCGGATCATCCATCGCCGAAATCGGCCATGCCCTACGCCGCACGCCGAATGGTACAGCAGCGAGCTTGATCGGTGCGACCATCGATGAGCTGGCCGCGCTGGAGCGGTCGCCGTGAACGCCCTCGACTTGCAAACGATTGACGAACTCACCGGCGGCAGGCTCGGCAGATTCGACGTGCGGTGTCCGCACTGCGGCCCGGAGCGACGCAGTCCGACGAACCAACGCCGAAGAGTGATGCGGGTTTGGCGGCTCGATCCCGGCTTTGCCTCGTTTCATTGTGCCCGCTGCGGCGAGCACGGTTTTGCCCGCGACGGTTCCGGCAGGCAGATCGATCGCGTCATCATCGAACGTGCCCGAGCTGAAGCCGTCGAGCGGGAGAAAGCGTCTGCGGTTGAGCGTCTTGCAAAGGCGCGATGGCTTTGGTCAAAGCGGCAGCCGCTCGCAGGCTCGATCGCCGAAACGTATCTGCGCAAAGCCCGTGGCTACGGCGGCACGTTGCCGTCGACGCTGGCCTACCTCCCGGCGCGCGGCGCTCACGGCCCGGCCATGCTCGCGGCGTTCGGCATCCCGGCCGAACCGGAGCCCGGCGAAGTCGCGATCTCGCGCGATGCAATTCGCGGCGTGCACATCACGCGGCTGGCGCCAGACGGTTCGGGGAAAGCCGGGACCGAGGCCGACAAGATCATGGTCGGCAGATCGGCCGGTTCGCCGATCGTGCTCGCGCCGGCGAACGACTTGCTTGCGTTGGCGATCACAGAAGGCATCGAGGACGCGTTGAGCGTTCACGAGGCGACAGGCCTCGGCGCGTGGGCGGCAGGCTCGGCCTCACGCTTGCCGGCGCTTGCTGCCGCGCTGCCGATCTACGTCGAGTGCGTGACGGTCGTCGCCGACGACGACGAAGACGGCAGGCGCCACGCCGACGAACTGGCGCGACGGGTCTCTACTCGCCGCATTGACGTCCGGGTTCGCGTTGCCGGCAGAGGCGACCGGAGCGCAGCCGCATGAAGTCGCGCGACGCAAACGACATCCTTCGCGAGAACGGGCCCGACGCGCTCCGCAACGTCATTGACGCCGATGTTCCCGCGAAGCTGCGGCCGCAGCACGATCGCGCCGCGCAGCACCAAAACTCCAAAAAGACCAACGGTAAGATTCAGAAACAAGAATCGACCGAAGGTGTCACGATCGACGACTTCTACGTCCACATGCCGAGCCACGGCTACTTGTTCGTGCCGACGCGAGAGATGTGGCCGGCAAGCAGCGTCAATGCACGGGTGCCGCCGGTGCCTGTCCTCGATGCTGACGGCAAGCCCACGCTCGACGACAAGGGAAATAAAAAATCGACGCCGGCTGCAAAATGGCTTGATCGACACCGATCCGTTGAGCAGATGACTTGGGCGCCCGGTATGCCCATGCTGATCCGCGATCGCATCATTTCCGAGGGCGGATGGACCGAGCGCAAGAAGGTGACCTGCCTCAACCTCTACCGGCCGCCGGCGATCGTTTCGGGGAACGCCGCCAAGGCCGGCCCTTGGCTCGACCACGTGCACAAGGTTTATCCCAACGAGGCCGAACACATCATTAAATGGTGCGGTCAGCGCGTGCAGAAACCGCAAGACAAGGTCAACCACGCCCTCGTCCTCGGCGGGGCGCAAGGCATCGGCAAGGACTCATTGCTCGAGCCGGTGAAGCGTGCCGTCGGTCCTTGGAACTTCATCGAGGTCTCGCCGCAGCAAATGCTGGGACGCTTCAACGGCTTCGTGAAATCCGTCGTCTTGCGCGTGAACGAGGCGCGGGACCTCGGCGACGTCGACCGCTTCCAGTTCTACGACCATCTGAAAGCCTACACCGCCGCCCCGCCAGACGTGCTGCGCGTCGACGAGAAGAACCTGAAGGAGCACAGCGTCCAGAATTGCTGCGGCGTCATCATCACCTCCAATCACAAGCAGGATGGCATTTATTTGCCGGAGGACGACCGCCGTCATTTCGTGGCCTGGTCCGACCTCACCAAGGACGACTTCGTCCCGAACTACTGGAAAAAGCTGTGGCGTTGGTACAACGACGGCGGCGATCGCCATGTCGCCACCTATCTCACCGAGCTAGACATCTCGCACTTCGATCCGAAGGCGCCGCCGCCCAAGACGCCGACCTTTTGGGACATCGTCAATGCGAGCCGGGCCCCCGAGGACGCCGAGCTCGCGGACGTACTCGACGGGATGGGAAATCCCGACGCCACGACGCTGGCCCGGATCACAAACGAAGCGCGGGGCGAGTTCGAGACTTGGATTAAAGACCGCAAAAATCGTCGCGTGATCCCGCACCGCCTCGAAAAATGCGGCTACTCCCCGGTCCGCAACGACGCCGCAAAGGACGGCCTGTGGAAGATCAACGGCGCGCGACAGGTCGTCTACGCCAAAACACCCCTGTCCCTCCGAGACCGGCTCGCCGCCGCCAACCGCCTCATCGGTCAGTCCAGTCGGTGAAGTCAGTGAAAATCCTCTTTCCATCCACCACCACTAATCCTCCCCTCCTCCAGATCACGAAGCCCGCACGCGCGTGGATAGAAAGAGAAAAACCACTGACTTCACCTACCTCACCGACCGGCGCTCACCTCGGCGAGAGGTGCCCGCGCGCTTACGTCGGCTGCGCGAATTTTCCCGGCGGCGTTTCGAGGCGACCACAATGGCGACCGGCGGTCGTCCCATTGATGACCTCTCGGCGTGCGAAGCCCGTCGATTTCTGTTTCATCATCAGAAGACTATTCACGACATAACACAGCATTTATCGGACATTGTTGCCGTTTCTGGACATCGCGTCGCCCTTATGGCTAACATGGCGCTATTAGAGGATTCTCAACGGGCAGCAACGTTGGCAGCAGAGGTCGAAGGCCAAAAGTGACGCAACTAACTGCAGCAACCGAACAGGCAAACGGGCAGCGCTCGAAGCCGCGCGGCCGTCCATGGCCGCCGGGCACGTCAGGGAATCCGAGCGGCCGGACCATGTCCAAACGTTTCAGCGCGCTATTCGCCGACCTTGCGCGCGACCTTGGCGGCGAAGATGCACTGTCGGCAATCGACCGCGCGCTGCTCAGCCAAGCGGTCGGCCTCATGGTCCGCGCCGAGCGCGTGAAGGACACCGACGACGCGGTGCGGCTTGCCAATGCGAGCGCAAGGCTGCTGACAAGCCTGCGAAAGAAAGCGCAGCGCCAACCGGCCTTCGTTCCATTGCGCGAGCGCTGGGCGCTCGAAGTTGAGGCGGAGAGCAAAGATACCCCCGATGGCGAAACGCTCACCAGCGACGTCCCTAAGGCGGCGGTGCCACCTGATGCGGCGGCGGTGTCATGAAGCAGCGAGGACGGGAAGCGAGACGGCTCGAAGTTGCCCGCCAGATCACGGCGGTCGGCCGTCTGTATCGTCGCGCCTTCGAATTCAAGCGCGAGCTATATCCGTCCCGAGCGGTGGACCGGGCGTTTGCTGATGTCGAGCGCGCCTTCTCGGATGATGACTTCGACAAGGCGGAGCACCTGACCAAGGTGATCGCGTGCATGATTAAGCGCGAGGCGCCGAAGTTCGCGGCCAATCCGAAGCAGTGGATCGAGACGCGGCGGGAGTTGCGAACGTGAAGCGCAAGCCCGTGCTCAGCTCGTTGCAGTTTTTCAGTCGGCTGAAGTGGCTCGACGGTCGGCCGCTGCTCGACACCATCGAGGAATACCGGCGCGCGATCTTCACCAAGGCGCTCGACAGCTACGGGCCGGACAGCCGCCCGCTATACAGCATGGTGGTCAGCGGGAGGGGGAAGAAAAACGCCAAGTCGCTCGATCTGGTCCTGGCCGCGCTGTTCGTTTTGGTGATACGGCGCAGCGTTCAGGGCAGCGACGGATTCATCCTGGCCAACGACTCCGCCCAGGCCGGCGATGACCTGATGCTGGCGAAGAAACTCATCAGCGCCAACCCCGCTCTGGCGAGCGAGATTGAGGTGTTGGCGAGTGAGCTACGGCTGAAAGATGGCAGCGCGACGCTCAAAATCTTGCCGGCAAAAGACACCATCGGTGCTCATGGCAAGAGCGCGGCGTTCGTCGGCTTCGACGAAATCCATGGCTATCGCGATTGGTCATTGATGGAAGCGTTGCAGCCGGACCCGACGCGGCCGGACAGCTTGCAATGGGTAACCTCGTACGCTTCGCTTTTCGCCGCAGCCGGGAATCCGCTGCACGATTTGATGACGGTCGGCAAAGCGGGCGCCGACAAGCGGATGCTTTTCAGTTGGTATTCAGGCGACTATTGCACCGATGCCGCTTTCGCCGAGTTGCCGCCGGAGCAGCGCGCCAATCCGTCGATGTCATCGTGGCCGGACGGCATGGCGTACATCGAACAGCAGCGCGCGCGGCTGCCGACCGGACGCTTTCGCCGGTTGCATCTCAATCTGCCGGGCTCGCCTGAGGGCTGCGCTTACGACCAGGCCTCGGTGCTGCGGTGCGTGGTGACCGGCCGCAAGCAATTGTCGTATGAGCCGGGCCGCCATTATTTCGCTGCGGTCGATATGAGCGGCGGCAGTTCTGACGATGCTTGCCTTGCCATCGCGCACGCTGAAGGCAAGATCGCGGTTCTTGATCTGGTCGTGAAGCAGATTGGCACGCCGCCGTTTGATCCTCGCCTCGCGGTCGCGCATTTCTGTAACATACTTGACGAGTGGCATATCTTTCGGGTTTCCGGTGACGCATACGGCGGGCAAACTTTTCGAGCGGACTTCGCGGCCCGCAACCGGCAATACGACGTCGTCGAGGACACAAAATCCGAAGCGTATGAAAAGCTCGAACCGGCGCTCAATGCTGGCGAGGTCGAGCTGCTCGATCACGCGGTCACAATCGAACAAGCGTGCAGTTTGATATGGCGCGGTGCCAAGATTGATCACGAACACGGCGGCCACGACGATCATATCAACGCCGCCGCGCTTGCCCTCAATCTTGCTCGGGCGCCCGTTTTTCGAGTCACCGTTGAGCTCTTGAATCGCGTCGCGATGGCGCCACGTCGCCTACCGTATGCGCCACGACCGCTTGGGATTTACTAACAACCGAACAACTGAAGGAGGCTACCGTGTCGTCTTCACCATCTCTTCTCACTTTGCTGCGGCAGAAATATCCGGGTTTGAGTGGTCGACGCCAAGCTTTGCGCAAGCTTGGCTTGGATGAACGCCTCATCGATCAACTGCTGCGGAAACCTGCGGCTACTGTTTCGAAGCGCACCCTGGCCTATGACGCCAGCGTCGACCGCCACGACGACAAATCAATCGAAAGCGAGCGAAAAAAAGCTCGCCTCGAGGAAATTTTGGCCAACGCCGGCTGCAGCGGCGCAGAGCTCGACGAGGCCCGAGAGCTTTTGTCCGGTCTGCACATGCCGGACATCTTCGCCGTCGAAGACGAGGAATTTTCACTTTCTGAAAATAAGAGTCAGAAAGGCAATCCCGACATTGATCCCGTTTTGGAAGAAATTCGAACCCTGCTTCATGAGGCCAAATTTCAAGGCGGAGAGGCAGACGATGCGGGCGAAACCGAGCGGCGTTTGGTCAAGCTCGAAAAACTCCTTCAGTCACACGGTCTATCTGATGGTGAAGTTTCTGATGCTATGTCGCGATTGAGAGATTCCTTCGCCGCCGCCGATACCTGGGGCCTTCCGCGCAATAATGCGAGCAACAACGGCATGGGCGGGCGTTTTTCGGAGGCCGGCGCGGCGGACCGGAACAAAAAGCGGATGGCGCGAGATGCGCGGAATGAGGCCGGCTTCCTCTCCCGCTTCCCGGCGGCCGGGCGTGTCATCGGCAGCGCGGTCGAAAGCGGCGTCAGCGGCTCCGCCGAAGAGCTAGCCCGACTGCGGCCCCAGCGCATCGCAACGGACGCCTCAGCAGCCAAGGTCAAAAGCTTCCACGAGCGTTTTCCGGGTTCCGAACGGATCGGGTCAGCCTGAGAGGGACATCGCCAATGAGCGCCTTAAAAGTTGTTCGCAAGGATCGGGCCGGCGAAGACCCGCTGCGCGCGGCGTTGGCTTCGAAACTGGAGGCAGCGAGGGCAGCGCGGCAGGCGGCCGACAATCAAACCCAGGCTGTGTCCCGCGCCAAGACTGTTATCTACAAGCTGCAGCAAAAAATTACGACGGCAGAAAGCGACATCAAGGATGCTCGCGCGGCGTACGCTGCAGACATAGCCAGCGCCACCGCCGACGATACCGAGCCGCCCGCGTCGTCCGGTGTCCGAAGCGCGAAAAGAATCCTTGAAGACCTTAACGAAGAATTCGAGGCTGCGGTTTCGGCTCACGCGGCCCTCAAAACGGAATTGCCACTTTGGCAACAGGCGGCAGTGGCCGCCGAGGTGGCAGCTCATCAAGTTGTGTCCCAAATACTCGAGGTTCATGCCCGTCGATTGGTCGAAACGGCGCGCGAAATTCAACGTCGTTTTCTTCCGGTGAAACAGGCGTTAATCCAGCTAGTCAACAACGACACGCGAGCGCCCTTCAGCGATTTCTTGGCTGGTGAACGAAGTCAGAAGCCGCTCGAAACGGTCAGAGCCGAGGCCATGAACGTCATCCAGACCCGTCAATGGGTCGACATCCAAGCGGACAATCCGTGGCGCATCGCGCGTGAGCAGCTGCTCGCCGACCCATACGCCGAAGTGAATTTTGCAGCGTTGTCGGATGCGCAGTGACCGCCGATCTAAAAACTCTGCTGAAGACGGCCCGCACCATCGCCGAAATAAAGGCGGCGGTTGCCCTGGCAAATGAAGCAATCGTGAAGGCGCGACGAGACGACGATCTGAGATCGCTTCGGTATTTTTTTGAACTCAAAATGCGCTTCGAGCGTCGTGCGGGCGAGATCCTCGGCAAATGCTCGGATTATTCCGGTCTTGGGGAAAGCACCGTAAAACGCTGGCTCGCTTTGGCGGAACTTTCAGAAACGGAGTTTAATGTCCACATAAATTTAGCGGTCGCGAAACAAACCACCGCGCCGCACTCCGCCTGCCGAATTAAAATGGTGATCAGTGAATTTAAGCTCGACGAGT
>Ga0181530_10006648_pt1 | contig 11320 bp, 11 predicted proteins | sample PEATcosm2014_Bin_42_FD_119769 | JGI IMG/M metagenome (GOLD analysis project Ga0181530, IMG submission 119769) | Peatland microbial communities from MTU Mesocosm Facility, Houghton, MI, USA - PEATcosm2014_Bin10_60_metaG | ecosystem: Environmental > Terrestrial > Soil > Wetlands > Peat | place... | reverse complement strand
CCACAGGTCGCCGTTACCCACTGCCAGCATCGGCCGCAGCGCCCTGTACATCGCATCCGATACCCGCGCCGCCTCGTCGATCAGCAGCAGGGACACTGCCGAAAACCCTCGCACCGTCGCCTCCGACCCCGGCAGTCCCACGATCCTCGACCCGTTCTCCAGCGCCAGCGAAATCGAATTGTCGCCGTCTCCCCGCGGCGTCATCCCCATCTCTCTCGCCATCGCCTCGGCCTTGCGCATCCACTCCGCGCTTTGCCGCTTGCACGGGCTCGCCACCAGCACCAGACTCCCCCCGACGCTCAACGCCCGGTGCAGAGCCTTCACCGCCGCTACCGTCGACTTCCCCCACTGCCGCGTGCAATTCAGGATGACCCGCTTCGCCTGCGACCGCAACACTTCCCCCTGGATGCGATCCATCTCGATCCCTAACTCTTTGCGCGCGAATTTTGCCGCATCCGGGTCCGGCGCTTTCCTCCGACGCGCCTCTTTTCCGGGCGCTTGCTTGATTTTTGCTTTCGTCGTAGTCGACATGGCTGACTCGTAAGTAGCACTTGGCGTTTTCAGGGGCGCGACTGCTTCTACAGAAGTAATTGGAAACAATACTTCAAATATTTGCCACAAATCAGTGAATCCAGTTGCCCGTTTACTGGGCCTTGACCGTGATGAATCAGGCACGCTATGGGATTTGGCGCAGCCTGCGCTAAAAGGCCCTCACCGCCAAGCAAAACCTGCTGTTTCGGCGGCCTGAAAACTGCTCATCCTCGAATGAAAGGAGATCTCTCTTTCGTGACCGCAGTGGCTCTCCTCATGTTGTTGGCCTCAACAACCCTGGTTTGGGCGCAGCAGCAGCCTTCATCTCTCACGGAGGAAACCGAGGAAAACTTGACCGCATCATGCCTCGAGCCCCCTCCGCTGCTGCGCTGGCAAGACTACCACGGGCCCTTCGAACGGGTTGTGGGAGTCTTTGGCCGGAAATTGGAGCGTACAACCGTCCACCCGCCTCACTACAAACCTGGCGCCGTGCTGTGTTCTCTGGAAGCCCGAGGTAAATTCTCCCTGTTTGTTCACGACACGCTGGACCCCGTATCGTTTCTCTCTGCTGGTTTTAATGCCGGACTGGATCAGGCTAACAACCGGGACCGTGCCTTCGGGCAGGGCGCGGCTGGATACGGCGACCGCTTTGGCGCCAATTTTGCCGATGAAACATCCGCCCGCTTCTTCAAGGTCTTTGCGTTCCCGGTGATATTTTCCGAGGACCCGCGATACTATCGCCTCGCCCACGGCACCACTGGAAAGCGCATGCTTCACGCCGCCGAACACGCATTCATAGGTCATCGCGATGACGGCACGCGTATGTTCAACTATTCCGAATGGTTGGGCACGGGCAGCGCGGCCGCCCTGAGCTACGCTTATCACCCGGGCAACCAGCGCGGCTTTGAGTCAGCGGCCCGTGGCGTGAGCTACAGCATCGCGGGAGACATTGGATTCGATATGCTCCGCGAATTCTGGCCCGACATCGCCCGTAAACTCAGAATGCCTTTCCGCGACACCCGCGGGCCGCTCGCGATGACCTCAGGCCGGTAAGCGACCTCCGGCCTTTCGCGTGCAATGAGACCGGTGATGGCCTTAACCGTTCGCACCGTTGAATATTTTTATGCGAGGGTCGATAATGACCCGGACAAAACATACGCGCTTCTGGCGCAGCTGGCGGCCGAAGAGATTAGTCTGCTGGCCTTCAGCGCCGTTCCTTTTGGCGCGAATCATCTCGAACTGACCCTGGCTCCGGATCGCAGCGCCAGCCTTCTGCAGGCCGCCGGGAAACTCGGCTGGAATCTTACCGGGCCGCAACACGCCGTATTGGTTCAGGGTGACGACCATCTGGGAGCCCTGGCCGATATCCACAAGTGCCTGAGCGAGGCCGGCGTCAGAATTTACGCCTCCGCCGGCGTGACCGATGGCGCGGGACATTACGGATACCTGATTTACTTCAGCGAGGACGACCATCTTGAGGCGGCACGCGCTCTTGCGACAGCGGCGATCAAAAGATAGCAGCGCCGCTACTGTCCGAGCGGAATCTGTAAATAGACCGGGCTCTGCTCCACCTCGATGCGCTCGGTCTGCGAGTGTCCACCCTTTTCCACCGTCACCGAATAGGTTCCCGGGCGAAGCGTGATTGCGGCCGGCGTCACCTGCTGGATCAGCTGACCGTTGATGCGCACACTCGCACCGGTCGGTACGGTGGTTACCATCAGGGTTCCGCTCGCTTCGCGCAGCGAGATCAGCGGCACGTCCTGCGCCGTATCTCCAACGCGAATCTCCCGGTACTCGTTCAGATATCCGGCCTGCGACACCGTGAGATGATGCAGGCCCGACGGGCCATGCAGCATGCACGGCGTCCGGCAACTCTGGCCGAGGTCGTCGTCGAGCACGACCTTCGCGCCGGGAGGGTTCGTCGTGACCCACACATCCTGAGGCTGCTGAAGGCGTCCCCGGGGAACTCTGACGCTCTCCTGAACCCGCTGCGGCGGCGCATCGATCGGAGTCTTGTTGTCGGCGGTGTCGCTTCCCGCGCGCGGTCCCAACGGGCTGGGCTTCTGGACGGTCGGCTCGACGGCCGGAGCGGAAGCTGCCTGCGTCGTTTGCTCAGCGGCCGGAGCGTGCTGTTGGTCCCCCGCGGGAGAAGAAGCTGGCGCGGAAACTGGCGCGGGCGGCGGCGTTGGTTCCGCTGGCTGAGTCTTTTCCTGAGGCGCTGGCTCCGCCCCGTGCGCCTGCTGCTGTGGTTCGGTCCGAGCCTGCACATAGGCCAGGAGATTGGAGAAACCCGGGAGACTGGGCAGACTGCCTGCCTGCCACAGGACGGCGCCCAGCAAACTCAAAGCCACCGCGACGCTCATCATGACCGGCACAAAACGCCACGGACGCCGCGGCGGCTCCCGGCCGGGCGCAGGCGGCATTTCGAATGGCCGCTCAGGCTCGCTGCTGCGCGCAACAGGCTGGTCGACGGCAATCGTCGTCATTGCCGCCGCCGAACCCGCCGCCAGCGTCTTCCATCCGCGCGACTCCGCACAAGCCATTTCCAGCGCGCCCACAAAATTCGCGCAGTTCGGAAAACGGTCTTGAGGCTTTTTGGCCAGAGCCCGGCGCAGCACTTCGTCGATGCGCGGCGTGAGCGTCCCGTTGATCTGGTGCGCGCGCTCCGGTTCCTCAGCCACAATCTTGTAAACAACCGTGCTCAGGTGTTCGCCCTGAAAAGGCCTTTCGCCGGTCAGAATCTCGTAAGCGATCACGGCGAGGGAAAACTGGTCGGAGCGGCCGTCCACCGGCAACCCCTGCACTTGCTCGGGCGACATGTAGTTGGGCGTGCCCACGACAGTCTTCGTCTCGGTCGCATTGCCGGCCGCCGTAAGTTTCGCGATGCCGAAGTCCGTGATCTTCACCGCGCCGTCCTCGTCCGTCATGATGTTGGCGGGTTTGACGTCGCGATGAACGATTCCCCGGCCGTGCGCGTAATCCAGCGCCGACGCCGCCTGCCGCAGGATTCGCAGCATCGCGGCTCCCGAAAGCGGCGCTTCGGAGGCCAGAATTTTTTCCAGCGTGGGCCCGTTCACGTAGGCCATGGCGATATAGGCGAGACCATCGATCTCGTCCATGTCGTAAATCGTGACGATGTTGGGATGCGAGAGCACGCCCGCCGACCGCGCCTCCCGGAAGAGCCGTTCCCGCAGTTTGCCGCTCTGCTGGGTGTCGTTGACGTCGCGAATTCGTATGGTTTTGATGGCTACCGAACGGCCGATCGCCGGATCGGTCGCGTGGTAGACCACGCCCATCGCGCCCCGGCCCAGTTCGCCGATGATCCGGTAGCGGCCAATGGTGCCCACATTCGGATGTTAGCGCGAACCGGCGCTCTGCCCAAAGCCGCAACGTTATAGTGGGATTTCCGCTCTTATGCCATTCGCATCCATCCCCGAGGCGATCGAAGAGACTCGCGCCGGACGCATGCTCGTCGTCGTCGACGATGAAGACCGCGAAAACGAGGGCGACCTTACCATCGCCGCGGAAAAAATCACGCCGGAAGCCATCAACTTCATGGCGACCTTCGGCCGCGGACTGATCTGTCTCACGCTGACCGGCGAACGCTGCGACACGCTGCGGCTGCCCCTGATGTCGCCCATTAATACGTCCAACTTCGGCACCGCGTTTTGCGAATCGATCGACGCGCGCGCGGGCGTCACGACAGGGATCTCCGCGGCGGACCGCACGCGCACGATCCTCGCCGCGATTGACCCGGCCACGCAGCCCAACGACCTCGCGCGGCCGGGACACATTTTCCCCCTGCGCGCGCGCGACGGCGGCGTGCTGGTGCGCGCCGGACAAACCGAGGCTTCGGTCGATCTGTCACGGCTTGCCGGAATCAATCCCTCAGGCGTCATCTGCGAAATTATGAACGAGGACGGCTCCATGGCGCGCGTGCCGCAGCTGCACGAATTCTGCGTTCGCCATGGGCTCAGGATGATTTCGGTCGCCGAACTGATCCGCTACCGGCTGCGCCACGAGCGCTATGTGCACCGCCGCGCCGACGGGTGCGTGAGCACCGAGTTCGGCGATTTCCGCACCGTTCTCTACGCCAGCGATCTCAGTGCGGAGTCGCACCTCGCTCTCATTCGCGGCGACGTTGCGGGTAAGGAAAAAGTGCTGGTGCGCATGCAGTCCCATTGTTCCTACGGCAATCTGTTTGGCTCGACCCGCTGCGACTGTCAGGCACTCACGCGCGGGTCCCTCCGGCAGATCGCCGAGGAAGGCGCGGGCGTGCTCGTCTATCTGCACCAGACGGGTCTGGGCCTGCGCACCGAAGACGGCAAAATCGTGGGTCACGACCGGCATCTCGCCCACGCGCCATCGCAGCATGAAGTCGGCATCGGCGCGCAGATTCTGTCGGACCTCGGCCTTCACACGATTCGACTGCTGACCAACCATCCGCGGCGCATTGTGGCGCTGGAAGGTTTCGGAATCGAGATCGTAGAGCAGGTTCCGGTCGGTTAAATTTCACAGGCTAAAGCCTGTGCCACTACATGCTCAGAGGTGGCACAGGCTTCAGCCTGTGGGAATCACAGAAACGAAGCGTCGAAGGCGCGCGGAAAAAGCGTTCCGAGCCGCAGAGTCTCCGTCTTTCCGCTCAGATTCGCCAGAACGATCTCAACGTCGCCGCAGAACTCCCAAAGGATCTGCCGGCATGCCCCGCACGGAGGCGTCAACTCCTCCGTGTCAGCCACCACAGCAACCCGCTTGAAGCGGCGCACGCCTTCGGAAATCGCTTTGAAGATCGCTACCCTTTCGGCGCAGATCGTCAGTCCGTAAGTCGCGTTTTCGATGTTACAGCCGGTGTGAATATGTCCGGATTGATCTTCGACGGCAGCTCCGACTTTGAACTTCGAGAACGGCGCGTGCGCATGATCGCGAGCATGAAGGGCAGCGGCGATCAGCGGATCGTTCATAAACGGGGCAGCACGCGGCGCAGCAGATCGGCCATCGTTCCCGCGATTTCGCGGCCCACTTTCAGCACTTCCTCGTGATCGAGCTTCTCGCCAGTGACGCCAGCCGCGAGGTTCGTCACGCAGGAAATACCGAGCACCTTCATCCCCATGTGGTTCGCCGCAATGGTTTCCGGCACGGTCGACATGCCAACCAGATCCGCGCCGATGGTCCGGAGATAACGGATCTCAGCCGGGGTTTCGTAATTCGGTCCCGGCACGGCCGCGTAGACGCCTTCGGTCAGGTCCAGTCCGATTTCTTTTCCCGCCGCGCGCGCGATCTCGCGATACTCCTTCGAATAGGCCTCGGTCATGTCCAGGAAACGCGGTCCGAGCGATTCGTCGTTGGGGCCAGTCAGCGGATTCTGCCCGAGCAGATTGATGTGATCCGAAATCAACACCAGTTGACCCGGCTTGTAGCCAGGATTAATGCCGCCCGCCGCGTTGGTGAGCACGAGCGAATCGACGCCGATTCCCGAGAGCGCCCGTATTCCGAAGACAACCTGCTGGGCCGTGTAGCCTTCGTAAAGATGAACGCGACCGGCGAGTGCGGCCACCGGAAAGCCATCGATCGCGCCCACCACCAGCTTGCCCGCATGACCGACTGCGGTCGATCGCGGCCAGCCGGGTATGTCGCTGTATGGAACGACGCTCGGATTGTCGAGCTTATCGGCAAAATCGCCGAGGCCGCTTCCCAACACCACGGCGATCCGCGGCCGCAGCGTAATCCGGGATTCAATGAACTCAGCAGCAGTCATTCAAAGCAGCATCCCCGCGATGCAGGCCGACATAAAATTGGCCATCGTGCCGGCCGCGACCGCGCGCATCCCCAGCCGCGCCAGATCGGACTTCCGGCTGGGCGCGAGCGCTCCTATGCCGCCGACCTGAATGGCGATCGAACTGAAATTCGCGAAACCGCACAGCGCATACGTCGCGATAGTGAAGGAGTGCGGATCGAGCTGATCTTTGATTTTGCCCAGATCGATGAAGGCGACGAATTCATTCAGAACCAGGCGCGTGCCCAGCAGATTGCCGATGGCTGAGGCGTCTTTCCATGTCACGCCCAGCAGCCAGGCGATCGGGGCAAAGACCATGCCGAAAAGGATCTGCAGTTTGGCCGGGAACCACGCGGCGAATCCGTGCACCCATCCGAAAACCCCGTTCACCATCGCAATGAGCGCCAGAAAAGCGATCAGCATCGCCCCGATATTCAGAACCAGATGAAGTCCGTCGCCGGCCCCCTGAGCCGCCGCGTCGATGACGTTGACCGCAGTTTTTTCGAGTTTCACTTCAACTTTGCCCGCTGTCACTGGCACGCCCACTTCCGGCTCGAAAATCTTGGCCAGCATGATGGTCGCTGGCGCGGTCATGATCACCGCGGTCAGCAAATGCTCGATCTGAACGTGCGCGAACTTCACATACGCGGCCATCACCGCGCCGGAGACGTGGGCCATGCCGCTGACCATGATGGTGAACAGTTCCGATTCAGTCATCGCAGGGATAAACGGCCGGATGGTCAGCGGAGCCTCGGTCTGTCCCATAAAAATGCTCGCGGCGACGTTCAGAGATTCGGCCCCGCTCGCGCCCATGATCCGCTGCATCCCGATCGCAAAAACCTTCACCACCTGCTGCATGATCCCGAAGTAGTAAAGGATCGAAAAGAAGGAAGCAATGAAGATGATGATGGGCAGCACGCTGAACGCGAAGATGGCTCCCAGCGATCCGCTCGATCTTCCAAGTGTGTCGCCGAAAACGAAGGCGCTGCCTTCTTCCGCGTACGCCAGCATTGCGGTAACGGCGACGCTCGCCGCCTGGAAAAGCTTGCCAAAATCGGTCTTGAGAACAAGCACCGCGAATCCGAACTGGAGTCCCAGACCCCACAGGATCAATCGCAGTTTAATGGCGCGTTTGTGATGCGAGAGCAGCCAGGCGACCAGCAGGATGGCGGCGATCCCGAGCAATCCGGTGAATCGCCCCATGCCAGTTTAGCGTCCCGTGGTACACGCGACTTCAGTCGACGCGGCTCGCAGGCGGAACCGCCTGCGCCACAAAAACGAATCCTGTTCAGGCTGTCGGGCAGGCGGTTCCGCCTGCCGAGCCCTGTGTACCGGATGATTCATTTAACTGACGACCTCGAGGATCAGTTCCCTCTCGTCCGGTCGGGTGCCCGAAATGCGGAAGGCATCTTCCACGAGGTCGGCGGCTTCGTCGAGATTCTCTTCGCCGGTGTAATAGATGCGGCATAAAACCGAACCGGCATCGACCTTTTCGCCCGCTTTGACTTCGAGAATGACGCCGACCGCGGGATCGATCACATCTTCCTTGCGGCTGCGTCCGGCGCCGATCATAGACGAGGCGCGGCCGATGTCTTCGGCCCGGATGGCGCTCACGAAACCGGCGCGCGGCGAGAGAATCTCCCGCATGCCAGTGGCGTTCGGCAGCAGTTCGAAGCGGTCGAGCGCCTGCGGATTACCGCCCTGCGCGGCGACCACCTGTTTGAATAACTGATACGCGGAGCCATCCATCAACCGGTCCTCGGCGAGTTTGCGGCACTCATCGAGCGTCGGCGCGATCTTGCCGAGGAAAATCATACGCGCGGCCAGCTCGAGGCTCAGCCGGGTCAAATCCGCCGGCCCGGCCTTCTGCAGCGTCTGCGAAACTTCCATCACTTCGAGCGCGTTGCCGACCGCGAATCCCAGCGGTTGATTCATGTCGGTGATGAGCGCCTGGACCTTCTTGTCAAGCCGCCGGCCGATGCCGACCATGGCCTGCGCCAGACGTCGCGCGTCCACCTGCTTTTTCATGAAAGCGCCGTTACCAACCTTCACGTCGAGCACCAGCGCGTCGATCCCTTCGGCCATCTTTTTGGACATGATGGACGAAGCGATCAGCGGGACCGACTCGACCGTACCCGTGACATCGCGCAGCGCGTAGAAACGTTTGTCGGCCGGTGCGATCTCTTCGGACTGGCCCATGAAAGCAAGTTTCAGTTCCGCCAGCTGCGCGCGAAACTGATCCAGCGTGAGATCGGTGCGGAAACCGGGAATCGATTCGAGCTTATCGAGAGTGCCGCCCGTGTGTCCGAGCCCGCGTCCGGAAATCATGGGGACGACCACACCCGCCGCCGCCGCGATGGGCGCGCAAATCAGGCTCGTCTTGTCGCCCACCCCGCCTGTCGAATGCTTGTCGACCTTCACCCCCGGAATCTCGGAGAGCGTCAAAACTTCTCCGGTGGCCATCATGGCTTCCGTGAGAGCACTGAGCTCGCGGTCCGTCATGCCGCTGAAATACGTGGCCATCAGGAACGCGGAAACCTGGTAGTCGGGAATTTCGCCCGTAGTGTAGCCGTTCACTAAATACTGGATTTCTTCCACACTTAGCTCGTCACCCCCGCGTTTCCGCAGGATCAGGTCAACTGTGCGCATGTATCGAATCAGGATAACATGTTAACCCACTGATAGGAAAGGACAAGATGTGACTATTCGCAGTTTTGCGGCTGGATGACAGGCAGCCGATGCGGGTGCTCGCCGCGAAAGATCGCGGCAAAAAGGCCGAGTACTTCGTCGTGGATCAGCCCGTTGTCCGCCAGAATGTGCGGCCCTTGCAGCTGGTGCGGGGCGCCCTTCATGTCGGTGCAGACGCCGCCCGCTTCCGCAACAAGAAGTTTGCCCGCGGCCATGTCCCAGGGACTCAGGCCGAATTCCCAGAATCCGTCCAGACGCCCGCAGGCCACATAGGCCAGGTCGATCGCCGCCGCGCCCCCGCGGCGTACCCCATGCGAGGCCATGGCGAGCTGGTAGTAGAAATGGATGTTCACGTCGAGGTGCCTGCGGCGGCTGGGAAAACCGGTGCTGAACAAAGACTCGTCCACTTTGCCCGTGCGCGAAACATGAATCGGGAGACCGTTCAGAAATGCGCCGCCGCCTTTTTCGCAGGTGAATAATTCCTTCCGGCTCGGATCGAAGATCACGCCCGCAATCAACTCGCCGGCCTTCTCCAGCGCGAGCGTCACGTTATAAACCGGATAGCCGTGCGCGAAGTTGGTGGTTCCGTCGAGAGGGTCCACGTACCAGCGATATTCGGAGGGGCTTTCGTGGCCGCTCCCTTCTTCGGCAAGGATGCCGTGGCTCGGGAACCGCGCGCGCAGCCGTTCGACGACCAGCTTTTCGGATGCCCTGTCGGCTTCCGTCACCAGATCGAAGGCCCCCTTCAGCTCGAAGCCGATGTGGCGCTGGAAAAATCCGTCGAGCAGAGATCCGGCTTCGCGCGCGATCGCAATCGCGCTTTCCAGAAACGACGCCATCGCCGGTTACGCGACCTCGTAGAGGTACTTGATGTCGTGCTTGAAGATGAACAGGTTCGGCGCCCCGTCGCGGGTCACGCGAATGAAGCGCTGGTCGTAATATTCCACCACTCCGCGGATCTCTTCGTTATCGCTCAGCTTCACGCAGACCGGAATCCGGCCGTCAATCAGGTGCTTAAGATACTTGATTTCCTCGAGCGTGTATTCGGGCGGACGGGCTGATTTCGATTTGCTCTGCGTCACGTTAGTTGGAGGCATTCTTTTGTTTGACCGCCGACGCCGGCGGCGGCTTGCGCGGCCGGACCGATTCGCTCTCCGGACTCACGGCGACTGGCCCCGCGGCGGTCCCTTTCAGCGCCTCTCCATAATATCCGCTGCGGGCTTTCACCTGCAGTTGCGGATCGGCCACTGTGACCTGGAGCGCGTGAAACCGGTCAGTGGTCAACGGAACATTGCGCGGGTAGAACCCGATCAGATACTGCGTCCGCAGATCGCGCAGGATCTGATCGAAGGCCTGGTCGAGCGCGGCTCCGAGGGAGGGCTCGAAGACCCTGCCTCCGGTGCGCTGCGCGAGGGTCGTGAGAGCGTTCTCGCCGCCGATATTGCGCCCGGCTTCGTTCGTGATGGGAACAACCAGCACGGGGTAGATCACCGCATCGGCCAGTTGCGCGGCTTCAACAGCGCGCTGAAAATCGGTATGGCTCGTGGTATCCCCGCCATCGGTGACGATCACCAGAATCTTGCGGCCCTTGCGGTCTTCGATGTCGCGCGAGGCCAGCAGAATGGCGTCGTAGAGCGACGTGCCCGCTTCACCGCGCAGCGCGCGCAGGGAACGGTCGATGGAAGCGGCGTCGCGCGTGAAACCGTTCTGCTTCACGATCTGCCAGTTGAAGCTGTAAAGCGCGACCCTGTCTTCCGGATTTCCTTCGCGCAGAACGGCCCGCAGGAAGCGCGACACCGAGTCGACCTCATACTTCAAATCCTTCGCCGTCGATCCGCTGTTATCGATCATGATGGCGACCGACAGCGGCTGATCGGTCTGGCGCTCGAAGACGGCGATCTGTTGGGCGACGCCATTGTCGTGAACTTCGAAATCTTTCCGTTCGAGGAAACCGACCAGTCCGCCCGCAGGGTCCTTTACTGTGGCGAGAATGCGGACGAGTTGCACGTCGACGCGGAAGGCCGGATCTTCCTGGGCGTAAACCACAGCGGCGGCGCTAAGAAGCAGAAACGCGAGGCGCATGCTCGTCCCAGGCTCCTTCCACCCATACTTCGCCGTCGTCAAAGAACTCCTTTTTCCAGACCGGAACCAGCTTTTTGATCCTGTCGATGCCTTCCAGCGCGGCTTCGAAAGCAGGCCGCCGATGTGGCGCCACGGCGACCACCATGACGCTGGCCTCACCGATCTCCAGCGTACCCAGGCGATGCACCATCGCGATCCGGCTGATGGCGAAACGCCCTGCGACGTCCCGGCCGATCTCCGCCATTT
>Ga0181530_10006645_pt1 | contig 11323 bp, 12 predicted proteins | sample PEATcosm2014_Bin_42_FD_119769 | JGI IMG/M metagenome (GOLD analysis project Ga0181530, IMG submission 119769) | Peatland microbial communities from MTU Mesocosm Facility, Houghton, MI, USA - PEATcosm2014_Bin10_60_metaG | ecosystem: Environmental > Terrestrial > Soil > Wetlands > Peat | place... | reverse complement strand
TGGGAACTCGAAGCCCTTGGTGGCGGCACGCGCCTGACGCTGTGGCACAGCATCGATCGCCGCTTCATCTCCATGGGTGCCGCCGGGTGGCACATTTCTTTCGATGTTCTGGATCGCCTTCTCAGCGGAACTCCCATCGGCCGCATCGCGGCTGGAGAGGCGATGAAGTTCGGCGGCTGGCAGCGGCTGAACGCGGAGTACGCCAGGCAGTTTGGTATTGAAACGCCCAACTTGCCGCCGAAGGCGGCTCAACAGTCGTGAATCGAGGCGGATCGCACGGCAATGAACCCATCCGAGCTTATCGACAAACTGATCGCAGACCTGGCGGACTGGCGCGGCAAGATGCTTGCCAATCTTCGCAAAATCATTCATGATGCCGACCCCGGGATAATCGAGGAATGGAAATGGATGGGCAGTCCGTGTTGGTCTCACGATGGACTAATCTGCGTGGCCAACGGTCACAAGGATAAGGTAAAAGTGACCTTTGCTCAGGGCGCAAGCCTGCCGGATCCGGACAAGCTCTTCAACAACGGCCTTGAAGGGAACAGATGGCGAGCGATTGATCTCTATGAAGGCGACAGAGTCGATGAGCGCGCTCTGAAAAATATGATCCGCGCCGCCGTGGCTCACAATGGCGCCCGGCGGAAGAGGACTCCGGCAGTGGCTCGCGGGATTCGCCCTAAAGTGCGCAAAAAATAGGAAACGCCTTCAGGCGATCCCACAGACTCAATCGTTACAGCGGAAGAAACGGGGTTGGAGCCCGACCGTCACGTTCAGTCCGAAGGCGCGTAATACCCGGTCCGCCAATGGGCCGTGAGCTTCGGCAACCCTCGCGGCGGGACCACCCTGACCTCGATCCGGTGATATCGCCCGTCGCGCTTCCGATCGCTCGGCGCATACCCAATCACGTAGCGATTGCGCAATTCGATGCCGATTTTCTCCGCGATGTCCGCCAGCTCGCCGCCCCTCGCATAGAACATATGCGCGCCGCTGGTCTCGGAGACCCCGGTCATCCAGCGCAAGCCGGATTCCGAGTCCGCGTCATGCCCTGCCCCGATTGCCACCGTGTAGATGAGGACGTCGCTCTCTTTCACTACATTCCTGACTTCGGTCGGTGTGTAGCGGCTGTTGTTCTCGCCTCCGTCGGAGATAAGCACCAGCGCCTTTTTGGTCTTTGTCGATTTGTGAATCTCGTGAATCCCCATAAACAGGGCGTCGATCAAGGCCGTGGCACTACCGGCTTTGGTCATCATGACTTCCAGACCGATCCGGCTGGTGTTGGATGTAAGAGGAATTACAAGACGCGGCCTGGTATCGAACTCCACAAGGAAGAACTCGTCCTCCGGATTGGCGAACTTCAGAAGCTCGGCCGCCGCCGCCCTTCCCTGCGGCAGCAGTCCCTGCATACTGCCGCTGGTATCGAAGATAAAGCCCAGGGCAATGGGCTCGTCTTCGCTCGAGAACGACGTGATGGCCTGCTCCACTTTATCGTCGAAGATTTTGAAGTTTTCCCTCTCCAGACCGGTGATGGGACGGTTGTATGGGTCGTATACCGTGGCCGGAACAAGCACCAGATTCGTATCCACCCGCAGATCGGCGGCCGGCATTGCCGGTTTCTGAGTCCCCGGGCGCTGACGGGGTTCAATGGCAACTTGCGCCATTAAATCGACGGGCCGCAGGCAAACTGCGAACAGCCCGGCTGCCATGGCAAATCCGAGGATAATCTGTCTGCGCGTCACCAGCTTGCCGTGTGCTCCGGCCGCTATTGTACTTGATCGGCGATTAAGCGTTATCAAGGCGACCGGCGAAGCGAAGTCGGCGTGAGATACTCCACCGTATGAAATGGCGCAGCCTTCTGCTGTACGTGTTCGCGGCGGGACTCGCCGCACAGACGTTCACGCCGTCGAATCCGGCGGCGCTTGCAGGCCGGCAATGGCGCGAGCGGCATGAACGCGTCATCGTGGACGAGTTTACGACGCTGCTGGCAATCCCGAACATTGCCGCCGACCGCGCGAGTATCCAGCGCAACGCCGAGACAATCGCCGCCATGATGCAAAAGCGCGGCATCGCCGCGAGACTGGTGACCGTGGCGGGAGCGAACCCCGTCGTCTTTGGCGAGATCCAGACGCCCGGCGCCACGCGCACCATCGTCTTCTACGCCCACTATGACGGCCAGCCGCTCGATCCCAAAGAATGGGCGACTCCGCCGTTCACGCCGGCGCTGCGCGATAAACAGATCGAGCACGACGGACAGGTGATTGCACTGCCTCCGCCGGACATGCCGTTCAATCCCGAGTGGCGCCTGTATGCGCGCGGCGCGGCCGACGATAAAGCGCCGATCATAGCGATGCTCGCGGCGGTGGATGCGATACATGCCGCGGGATTGAAGATGAATTCGAACGTCAAATTCGCATTTGAGGGAGAAGAGGAGGCGGGGTCGGCCAATCTGGAGAAAATACTGGCGGCCAACAAGGACCTGTTTGCCGGCGATCTCTGGCTGATGTGCGATGGTCCACTGCACCAGACGCGGCGGCAGCTGATCGCGTTCGGCGCGCGGGGAGCGGTCGGCGTGGATGTGACGGTATATGGAGCGCGCGGCGAACTGCACAGCGGGCACTATGGCAACTGGGCGCCCAATCCCGCGCTGCTGCTCGCGAAGCTGCTGGCTTCCATGAAGGACGACGACGGCCGCGTGCTGGTGGAGCATTTCTACGACGATGTCGAGCCCCTGAGCGCGACCGAGAAGCGGGCTCTCGCCGAGGCCCCCGATATCGATGCCGATCTCATGCGCGAGTTTTGGCTGGGAGCGGTGGAAGGCGGCGGAAAAAAGCTGACCGAACTGATCACGCTCCCCTCGCTGAATATTCGCGGGATGGCGAGTTCGCGCACAGGCAATCAGGCCTCCAACGTGATTCCGGCAGCGGCGAACGCAACCATGGACGTCAGGCTGGTGAAAGGGATGGACCCGCGGAAAACGGCGCAAAGGGTGATCGATCACATCCGCAAACAGGGATTCTTCGTGGTGGATCGGGAGCCGGGCGCCGAGGTGCGCATGGCCCATCCGAAGGTGGCGAGGGTTGTAATCAGAGGCGGCGAGGCGGCAACCCGCACGCCGATGGACCTGCCCATCTCGCAGGAAGTGATTCGCGTGGTGGAAAGCGCGCGCGGCCCCGCGGTGAAACTGCCCAACATGGGCGGCGGTTTACCGCTGGTGAGCGTGGAGCGCCCGCTCGGGACCCGGACCATCGTGATCCCCATCGGCAATCACGACAACAACCAGCACAGCTACAACGAGAACCTGCGGCTGCAGAACCTGTGGGACGGCATCGAGCTCATGGCGGCCCTGCTTACGATGTAGTGTGAACGAATCCCGTGTACGCTGGAATCGTATGAAGAACATCACGCTTTCGGCGGACGATGCGTTAATCGAACAAGCCCGCCGTGCGGCAAACGCACAGCATAAGACACTGAACCAGGCCTTTCGCGAGTGGCTGGAGTCGTACGCACGGCCCAACAATGCGGTGGAGCGATATGAGGCGCTTATGAACGACCTCAAATATGTTCGGGCCGGACGCAAGTTCACGCGGGAAGAGATGAATGAGCGCTAAGGCCTTCCTCGACACGAATATTTTCGTGTACGAAATTGATTCCAAGGCGCCTAAAATCAAGCGACAGTTTTCCAGCCGCTGACTGTGGCCCAGTCTTCGATTGAATTGTGCTCGGTGAAGCGCTCGGAATCCACGCGCGTTACTGCAGCATGGGGCCGAGATCAACGGTGTGCGGATCGAGAATCCGTTCCGGGCAAAGAGGATTACGCCACCCCCATGGCTTGACACCGCCGGCCGGGGCATACAGTATAAGAGCTGATAAACGCCCACATCCGGCGCGAGGAGGCACCAAAGATGAGAGCCATTCTTCCCATGTCGATCGCTCTGACGGCGGTTGCGACCCTGGCCGCGGCAGCCGAAACCTCGGCCGTGAACGGCGCGAACAAGCCGCAAGCCACGTTTACGAGGGACGTGGCGCCGCTGCTGCAGAACCGCTGCCAGGTGTGTCACAGGCCGGACACGTTTGCGCCCATGCCGCTGCTTACCTATGAGGAAGTGCGGCCCTGGGCCAAGGCGATCAAGCAGAAGGTGCTCGCGCGGGAGATGCCGCCGTGGTACATCGACAAGAACGTCGGCGTCCGCCACTTCAAGAACGACGTGTCGCTGTCCGACGAGGAGATCGCGACGATCGTGAACTGGGTGGATGGCGGCGCGCCGAAAGGCGATCCGGCCGACATGCCCCGGGCGCGCAAGTTCGACGATTCCGACCAGTGGCACATGGAACAGCCCGATCTGATCGTGCAGCTGCCGAAAGATCAGCTGATACCGGCGCGGGGCTCCGACCGCTGGGTGGACGTGCTGGTGGATACGGGTCTGACGGAGGATCGATACATCAAGGGGATCGAAGTCAAACCCACGAAGGGCTTCAAAGCGGTACATCACGTGACAACTTCGATGAAGCATGAGGACGATCCCGACGATGGGGACAACGCCCAGGGGATTTTCCTCAACGAATACGCGCTGGGAAAGAATGCGGACGTGTTTCCGGAGGGCGCGGGCCGTTTGATCAAGGCGGGAACGAAGATCAACTTCAATCTTCATCTCCACCCGATGGGCCAGGAGACGCCGGCGAACGTAGCTCTCGCCCTCAAGTTCTATCCCAAGGGCTACACGCCGAAGTTTTCCGAGACGACGGAAAAAGTAGGGGACCCGAAGGATCTCGATATCCCGGCGAACGCCGACAACGTGCGCTTCGATGCCTACAACACACTCACCAAGCCGGCCCGGATGTTGTCGTTCCAGCCTCATATGCACAACCGCGGGAAAGCCTCGTGCATGGAGGCCATTTATCCCGGCGGACACAGGGTGGAGACGCTGAGCTGCGTCAGCAGGTACCAGTTCGCATGGCACCTGGTGTATCTCTACGCCGACGACGAGCAGCCGCTGCTGCCGGCCGGCACCATCCTGCACATCACTTCCTGGTACGACAACTCGTCCGGGAACAAGTCCAACCCAGACCCGGACAACAACATCACGTACGGGCAGAGGACCATTGACGAAATGGGTGGCGCGTGGATCAGCTACTATTCTCTTTCGGACGAAGAGTACAAGCAGCAGATGGAAACGCGTAAGCAAAAAGTGATCGCGCAGAAGGAATAGGCGGAGCAGAGCGAAAGAGACCCATACATGCGCCGGCATTGGGCGGTGTGCGCCGCCTTTCTTTTTGTGTGTGCAGGCTCCGCTCAGGTTCGCTACGCGACCGGGCAGAATGTCGCTCCCGAATTCGAGGGATGGGAACACAATCCCGATGGAACCTACAGCATGGTCTTCGGGTATCTCAACCGCAATTACGAGGAGGAACTGGATATTCCGGTCGGCCCCGACAACACCGTGAGCCCCGGCGGCGCCTCTGGTGGAGACAGGGGCCAGCCGGAACATTTCTATCCGAGGCGGCAGCGATTTTTGTTCAAAGTTGTGGTGCCGGCCGACTGGGATAAAACGCAGAAGGTAGTGTGGACGCTCACTTCGCATGGAAAAACCGATCGGGCCAGCGGGTGGCTGCAGCCGGAGTGGGAATTGAGCGAAGACGTCGTGGTCGAGAATAATGGGGGTGGGGTTCCCGATCCCGCGAATAAACCGCCCTCTCTCACGACGAGTCCCGATCAAATCATCATACTGCCGAATACGGCGACGCTGACGGCGTCGGCCACCGATGACGGACTGCCTAAACCATACGTACGCGCGCCGTCGAACCCGGATCGCGACTCGGAGCCGCGCCGTCCGCGGGGAGTGCAGATCAAATGGATTCAGTACCGGGGCCCCGGCAAAGTCACTTTCGATCCAGTTGCCAGTGCGGTAGTATACGGGAAACGTGTGGACTTGGCGTCGAAGGTGACTTTCAGCGCGCCCGGCACTTATGTTCTGCGCGCCACCGCGTTCGATGGGCAGCTGTACACAACCCGCGATGTGACGGTGACCGCGAAGCGCCCATGAAAGGCCTCTTACTTTTGTTCCTTTGCGCTGCGGCATCCGTCGCGCAAACCAGCGGAACAATTACCGGGACCGTTTATAACCTGGATGGCGACGCCGTTCCGAACGCGCCGATTCAGGCCACAAACGCGCGCACAAACGCGACTTATAAAGCGGAAAGCTCGCCAAAAGGCGGCTATACGCTCGGGCAATTGCCGCCCGGTACGTACAACCTGTCGATCAACCTGCTCGGATACACAGCGTACGTTGAGCAAAACCTGGCCGTAACCGCCGCTCAAACGCTGCGCCATGATATTCATCTGTTGGATTACCAGCTGGGGACTCTCGGCGACGGCCGGGAATTCCGAATCGATCTGCTAAGCCCGCACGCGACACCCTCCGGACCAGCCCCTCGCACGCCGGATGGCAAGCCCGACCTTTCCGGTGTCTGGTACGCGCAAAGGCCAGTGGATCCCGGCAAACCGGAGCCTCTGCCGTGGGCCGAGGCGCTGCTCCGCGAACGCGCCGCCAACAACGCGAAGGACGCTCCCGGCGCGCATTGCCTGCCGCGGGGCCTGACCAACGCCGGGGCTTTGTTCCCTTACAAGCTGGTGCAAACGCCGAAGCTGCTGGTGATGCTTTTCGAGGATGACATCCCCAGCCATCGCCAGGTTTTTTTGGATGGACGCGCCCATCCAAAAGATCCGAATCCCAGATGGATGGGGTATTCGACCGGCCATTGGGATGGAGATGCGCTGGTAGTCGAGACGGTGGGTTTCGACGACAGGTCCTGGCTTACCGCCCAGGGCCATCCGCATACGGATATGATGCGCGTGACGGAGCGCTTTCGCCGCCCCGATCTGGGCCACCTTGAAATCGAAATCACGATCGACGATCCGGGCGCCTATGCGAAGCCCTGGATTATCAAGAGAGTCTCCGAGCTCGATCCCAACGATGACATTGGCGAATACGTCTGCACGGAAAACGAAAAAGACGTCGAACATATGGTGGGGAAATAGCGAGCGTGCGCTGGGTTTCCGAAGCGCGACCCGTTCCGGACCGAATCTAAAACATCGCCAGCGGATTCACGGGCGAGCCGGTCCCGCGCGGAATCGGCAAAGGCGCCACCGTCAGCATGAACTCCCAGCGTTTGCGCGCCGCCGCGGCTTCGCCGATCGCCTCCAAATCGGCGCGATCCAGGATGTGGACGCCCAGAATCTCCAGCACGAAATTGTGCAGGGCATTCCTCGATATGTCTCCCGGCGGCTGCGGCAGGTAACCGGGCGTTTCCCACACCAGCAGTCCGATGTCGCGCTTCTTCAGCCACGGAATCACGGAATTATCGAACCCCGCCGCCTCATCGCCAGCCTGCGGCCCCACCTTCGCCCGCCGAGCCCACTTCCCCCAACGAAGCACCAGCGCGTCTCCCGCCGTCGCCTTCACTCCGGCCTTCCTCTCCCAAGCCTCCAGATCCTCCGGGAAGATGCGAGTCCCCGGCTCGAGATACGGCACTCCTTTGAGCCTCGGGATGTCATACAGAACCCCCCGCGTCACGATGCCATTCTTCATCGTCAGGATCGAAACTTTGGCGGCGCCGCCCTGTTTGGTAACCAAACTCCGCGAATACCCGTTCCACATCTTCCCGTCGAAGAACATGTGCGCGAAAGAATCCAGATGAGTAATGCCCGGACCGTGGATGCAGGGGTACGCGAGCCGATCCGTCACCGTCCCCGGCGCATCGGTCGTCAATTCCCATTCAATGGGACAGGGGTTATCGAGCTCTTTGGTGAGGCTCGCATCGCGGGCCAGAGATACCGTGAACCCATCCCTGACCAGCGCCGCCGCCTGTTTGCGCTTGGCGGGGGTGATCAGGTTCAGGGTTCCGAGTTCATCGTCTTTGCCCCAGCGTCCCCAGTTTGAGAGTTCGGTTTGCCAACGCTCGTACTCGGCCTGAGTTACAAGAGGATGGGTCGTGGCCTGCTGTGCGTGAACGCGCCCTCCCTGCAGCGCCAGGGTGGCGGCGAGGATAACGCCGACGCCGGTAAGCATCGGGGCTGAACTGCCAGCGATCCGTGTTCTCACAACCGCGTTCAAAAATGCCAGGAAGCGCGGCATCTCAAAATTGCTTATACTTGAGTCCTTCGGTGTGGCGAGCGGCGATCCTATTCTCATACGAGCTTCGGAAGACCCAAGTTTAATTCTGACCACGGCAAGGGACTTTCTCCTGTCTCAGCCTGTGCTGAACAACCTGATTCTATCGCTGCTGGAAGCGCGTATGGCATACCCTGAGCCCGGTCGTTACTGGTTAGCATCACGAAACGGCACGGTTGCAGGCGTGGCGTTTCAGTCCCCTCTGACGTATCCGGTTCAGCTTACACCCATGGAATTCGATGCGGCGGCAGCGATGGCCGATGCGATCGCCGGCTCCGGAGTCTTTCTGCCGGGCGTCAGTGGTGAAGCGGCCACAGCGGCGTGCTTCGCCGGACAATGGACCGAGCATCGCAGGTTGGATGTCGCTGCAATCGCGGGGTTGCGGATCTACGAGTTGGGAGAACTGAAGGAAATTGGAAGCCTGGAGGGGAATCTGCGTCGCGCCTCGTCCGCCGACAGAGACTTGATGATTCAGTGGGTCCGGGAGTTCCAGTCGGAGGTTCATGAGCCTGCGGCCGATGTTGAGCGACTCGTGGATACGCGGCTCGCCAGTGGTCAACTATGGATCTGGGAGGGGACGGCGCCAAAATCAATGGCTATGAGCACCAGGCCTGTGGCTGACATCACCCGGATCGGCGGAGTTTATACGCCACCCGAAAACCGCAAACACGGCTACGCAGCCGCCTGTGTCCACAGCCTTTCCAAACTCGAACGCGACGCAGGCCACAGATGCATACTCTATACCGACCTGGCAAATCCAACCTCCAACTCGATCTACCGAAGGATCGGGTATCGTGCCGTAGCGGAGGTTCTGCGTTATCGGTTCGACTGAACCATAGTTCGTTCTTGAGCTCCCACTCGATGGTCGACCAACGGCATCTGAATCATTCTGCCGCGCAGTCGGCAACCACTCGTGTACCGCTCGCCGAGGGGAGAGTCCTTGAAGATGTACTGACCTAATTGGGCCGCATGAGCACTTCCGGCGCGCGCGGCTCGCACCTTGTCGCCTTCGATTACCGGTCCGATCGCGCGAAAGGTATAGCCCCGCGTAGCCTTTGTATCGAAGGCGGGGCTCGACGTGCCGGGTCGCGCGGCCGCCTGCTTGACGGCGGCGATATCGGATGTTTCCACCCCGAACAGGGCAAGATATTTTGACGCGGGAATCGAGCTGTTCGACGGTCTCGCCAAAATCATGCGCTGCGCGCTGACAAAACCCGGAATGGCTGCCAACTCAGGGGCGTGACGATTATCGTAAAAGGCGTTGAATTCGTCCTCTTTGCCATCGACCATCGCGGTGAAGACAATTTGATAGTAGGTCTGCTTCGGACCCGGCCTGGCTCCATCGGGTTCGCCTCCACGCCCTTAATTTCGGGCCGAAAAGGGCGATAGACGTAACTGACCGAAGTTTTCGAATCGAACGCCGGGCTGATTACCGTCTCGCCGGTCTGAAGCCGCCGGGAGACCTCCGCAAAAACCGCATTCACATCGTCCGTGACGATTTTGTAGATGACAAGATATTTCGGTACCTGCAGGTCGACCATGCGGTACAGAGGCAGATCGTTCTTTACGAAACGCTGGGCCGTGACAAAGCCGGGCACGGCCACAACGTCGGGAGCATGCTGTTCGTTGTACCACTTGTTGTATTCGTCCTCGTGCCCGGCTGCCGGGTTGCTGAAGACGAAAAAGTAATAGGTTTCGGCCGTCGCGGAACGCATCGCGCCGGAGGCGAATAACAGGCCGAACATAACGATTAACCATGGCCGTACCAGTTTCATTTGTCTTTACTCCCGCCTACTCCTCCGGCCCGAATGCCAGCAGTACATTGCCCGGGATTCCGCCATTGCGCGCGTAGCCCGAATTTACAAACACCATGCCTCCGGCGATCACAGGGCCGGCGCCATCCAGCAAGCCGCCTTTGCCCCGAACTCCGTTCGCAGTCTGGTAATCGCGCGCCGTGTCGACATCCCACAACACGCGGCCGTCCTCGGCGGAGAAGGCGCGCAGGTGCCCGTCCACCGATCCGGAAAACACCACGCCGGGAATCGCCGTCACCGCCGCGGGCTGTGCGGGACTGCATATCGGCTTCGGTCCGCACGGCTGCGGTGCCGCGTACCACATCTTCTCGCCGGTCGAAATTCGCAGGGCGGTGAGCCCTCCGCCCTGCGTGGGATCGGGCGGCAATCCTACCTGGATGATCGTGCCCGGCGGGGCCTTTCTCACCAGGTCCGAAACCGCCGCGTACACTTTTTGCCCATCGCTGGCCATGCCCCACTGCACACCTCCGTTGGTGCCACCCCGGCCTACGCGAGTCTGCCACAAAATCTCGCCCTTGCGATCCGGGTCCAGCGCATAAACGACGCCCGACTTCTGTCCCGCCAGCAGCACGTCGCGGCCATTCGGCAGTTTCTCAAGAAGCACCGACGATCCGAAGTCGTAGTCGGGCCCCGGGGCACTGGCCTCCGGTGCAGGCGCCACTGAACACGTCGCCGGGGGTCACTTGTTTGGACCACACGATGCGGCCGGTCCTGAGGTCGAGCGCCGCCACGGAATCGCTCATGGCGGTCGCGGGCGAGGAGAAGTTGTCGCCGGTGGCGATATACAGAAGTCCGCGCCTGGCGTCGAGTGTCGGCGATCCCCACACGCCCGCCCCCGATGGGCCGAAAGTGCCGACGTTGCCGCGGCCCTTCTCCAGCTCCCTGGGCTTCCCGGAAATCGTATATGTCTTCCACACCTCGGTTCCGTCCTTCGCGCGCAACGCCGTCACACTGCCGCGAAACGTGCAGCACGGATACTCGGGATTGCCGGCGCGGGTTTCTTCCCAGGAAGCCGCGGGAATGAAGACCACGCCATTGCGGACCGCGGCGGTGCCTGTCAACCGCGTGGATTCGTGCGGCTCGGGCTTTTTCTTCCACAGGAGGCGTCCGCTTTCGGCCTCCACGCCGTACGCCCAGCCGGTGAGATCGGTGAACACCAGCACATGCCCGCCGCCATCGGGCACGGCAACGGGTGCGGATCGCACGGGCCCGCTCGCCTGGTACACCCAGCGGACGCAGCCGGAGTCGGTGCTCAAAGCCTGCAGCGCGCCGCCGGCGCTGCCGACAAACAGTGTGCGCCCCAGGACCGTGGGCGCGCCGAACGCACTCACGTCGCCTTCG
>Ga0181530_10006643_pt1 | contig 11324 bp, 12 predicted proteins | sample PEATcosm2014_Bin_42_FD_119769 | JGI IMG/M metagenome (GOLD analysis project Ga0181530, IMG submission 119769) | Peatland microbial communities from MTU Mesocosm Facility, Houghton, MI, USA - PEATcosm2014_Bin10_60_metaG | ecosystem: Environmental > Terrestrial > Soil > Wetlands > Peat | place... | reverse complement strand
TCATGGCGCTCGCCCGGTTGTTATGCTGAACGGGAGTGGACTTCAATCCCGCCGCGCTGGAACGTATTTCGATCCGCGCCACCAACTGGCTGGGCGATGCCGTGATGTCGCTGCCGGCGATTCGCGTGATTCGCCAGGTGTGCCCGCGCGCCGAAATCGCGCTGGTGGCGCGGCCCAGGGTGGCCGAACTCTACGCCCGCGAATCCGCCATCAACCGCGTGCTTCCCTGTCCATCGACCAAGTCGCTGGGCGGGCGGCTCGCCTTCGCCGCCAGCCTGCGCGAGCGGCATTTCGACGTTGCGTTTCTATTGCCGAACTCATTCGACGCGGCGTTGACGGCCTGGCTGGCGCGCATTCCGGAGCGCATCGGCTACGCACGCGACGGACGCGGCTTCCTGCTGACGCGCGCCATTCCGCGGCCGGAGCCGGGTGACATTCCACGCCACGAGCGATTCTATTACCTGGAGCTGCTGCGGCGCGCCGGGCTGATCGAGCATTTCCCGGAATCGTCCGCCATCCGCCTGGAGGGCATTCCGGCCGCGCGCGAAGCTGGCGGCGCACGTTTGCGCGAACTCGGCGTGGATGGCGCGGTGATCGGCGTCAGTCCCGGCGCCGCTTACGGCGATGCCAAGCGCTGGCTGCCGGAGCGGTTCGCCGAGTCCGGACGCACGGTGGCTCGAGCGCTGGGCGCAACCGTGCTGGTGTTCGGCTCGGCCGCCGAGCGCGAATTGTGCGAGACCGTGGCTGCCGGCGTCCGCAGTGGGGGCGTGGACGCCCGCAACCTGGCCGGTCGCACGACGCTGGGCGAATTCATCGACCTGGCCGCCGCCTGCCGGCTCTATCTCACCAACGATTCGGGCGCCATGCATGCGGCTGCCGCATTGGGCGTGCCGACGGTGGCCGTCTTCGGCGCCACCGATGACGTTACCACCGGCCCCACCGGGCCGCTAGTGCGGGTGGTCCGCGAACACGCCGAATGCAGCCCGTGCCTGCTGCGCCATTGCCCTATCGATCACCGCTGCATGACCCGCGTCACGCCGGAGCGCGTCGCCGCGGTTTCGCTGGAACTCATAAACTCGACCGCCGATACATGGACACACGAAGCAAAATCCTGACTGCCGACGCCGCCCGCGCGTTGGCCGGCCCCCTGGCCGTGGTCACCGGCTACTTCGACGTGCTGCGCGCGGAGCACGCGCGCGAGCTCGAAGACATCCGCCGCCGAACCGGCGCCCGGACTCTGCTGGCGCTGGTGCTGCCGTTCTCCGGCGAGGTGTTCGATATTCGCGCGCGCGCCCGCATGGTGGCTGCGTTACGGGTGGTAGACTACGTGGTGATCGCCGATCGGCCGGAGCCGGACGCGTTCCTCGAGGCGCTGCGGCCGCAGACGGTAATCCACATGGAGGCCGAAGACGCCCGCCGCAACCGCGAAATCGCGGAGCGGATCCGGAGGCTGAAAGGACAAAGTGGACCGTAGGCGGCAGCGGGCCGGGCATGCCCGGCCCCTACAGGTAACGCACCGATGCCCATCTCTCAATCCATAGCCGGGCAACTCGAGCAAGCCAGTTGGATTCGCCGCATGTTTGAAATCGGCATCCAACTTCGACGCGAGCGCGGAGCCGAAAACGTCTTCGATTTCAGCCTCGGCAACCCGGAAGTGGAACCGCCCGCGGCGGTGATCGGCGCACTGCGCCGCGTAGTTGCGGAGAACCTTCCCCATACTCACGGCTATATGCCCAACGCCGGCTATCCGGAAGTCCGCGCGCAATTGGCGCAACGCCTGGCCGCATCCACCGGCCTGCCCTTCACCGCCGAGCATCTCATCATGACCAGCGGCGCAGCCGGCGCCATCAACACCGTGCTCAAGTCGATTCTCGACCCCGGCGACGAAGTCATCGTTCTCAGTCCTTATTTTCCCGAGTATCGCTTCTACATTGAAAACCACGGCGGCTGCGTGGTCCCGGTGGAAACCACCGCCGACTTTCTGCCCGATCCTCGCCGCATCGCCGCCGCCGTAACGCCGCGCACCAAGGCGCTGATCCTCAATTCGCCCAACAATCCTACCGGGAGACTTTATCCCGCCGAGGTATTGCGCGAACTGAACTCGATCGTCCGCGAGCCGCTGGTGGCGATCAGCGATGAGCCGTACCGCCCGATCGTTTATGATCGCGTCGCGCCTCCCGACACGCTGGCCCTGATCGACCGCGCCGTGCTGGCCTGGAGCTGGTCGAAAGCGATGGCGATCGCGGGCGAGCGCATAGGCTACCTGGCGATTTCACCGCGCCTGGGAGAAGCCGCGGCTCTCGCCAGCGCCTGCACGTTCGCCCACCGCATTCTCGGCTACATCAACGCACCCGCTATCTGGCAGCGCGTAGTGGGGATCGAGCCGGATGCCATCGTGGACGTCGGTCTCTACCAGGCCAAGCGCGACCGGCTCTGCGGCGCGCTCCAGGCGATGGGTTACGATGCGCCGCGCCCCGAGGGCTCGTTTTACGTTTTCCCCAGGACCCCGATTACGGACGACATCGCTTTCATCCGCGATTTGCAGGACGAAGGCATCCTCGCCGTGCCCGGCTCCGGTTTCGGCCGTGCCGGCTACATGCGGCTCTCGCTGACGATTTCGGCGCCCGAGATCGAGCGCTCGCTCCCCGGCTTTGAACGCGCGATTCGCAAAGCGCGGGCCGGGTAGCGGCAGCGGCTGGCTACACCGTTCCCAGCCACCGAACCGGGAAATACGCGGCCATGGCGTTGGCCAGCCGCTCGTCGGCTGTCACCAGCGAGTGGTTCGATTCCACCGCCAGCGCCACGTAGATTGCGTCATAGACGGTTCGCTCGAATTCCGCGGCGATTTCCAGAGCGTGTCCCAGCAGAGGCAGAGAGGGAGTTGTGCGGATGCCGCAAGCCGACAACGCGCCGACCGCCTCTCGCGCCGAAGCCATCGACATTCTCCCGCTACGTCCGGCTTTCCAGAAAATATTGCCCACTTCCGGCCAGAACAGATCGGGCACCAGCAACCCGAGACGGCCGGCCGCGAAGCGCTTCAACAGGGCGACTGCCTCATCGGCCAGTGTCTCTCCGGAAGGCAGAAACCATTTAGCCGCCACGCTCGCATCGAGGACGTAGGCGGTCACCGGCCCCGGTCCTCGCGCTGCATCTCTTCCGCCGAGGAGTGTGGACCACTGCCCGAACGCCGCGTACGTAACGCGCGCGCACGCTTCACCAGCGTTCGCCTGCGCGCAATCTCGCTTTCCGCCGGAACATTCTCAGCCAGCAGTTCGATCACTTCAGCCGCAATCGAACAGCCGTTCTCCTTCGCGCGCGCTTTGAGTGCGCTGTAGAGCTCGCCCGGGACATTCTCGACGTAGAGCGTTGGCATAGGGATTACCTATGAAAAGTCTAGCACATGCATAGGTATCGTTTGGCGCCACTCGGCGCAGTGACGGCCGCAAACTCGCCCTACGCCGCGGTCCAGCCGCCGTCGATGGTCGGCGTGGCGCCGGTGACGAAGGCGGCTTCATCGGAACATAGATAGAGCGCCATGGAGGCGATTTCGTCCGGCCTTCCCATGCGTCCCACCGGCTGGCGCGCGTGCAGCTCGGCTCGCACTTTTTCCTTCTCGTGCTTGTGAAACCTCTCGAGATAGGCTTCCACGAAAGGCGTTTCCACGGTGACCGGACAGATGCAGTTGACGCGCACGCGGCCGGCGTAATCCACGGCGAGTTGCCGGGAGAGCGCCACCACCGCGCCCTTGGTGGCGCAATAGGCGAAGCGGCGCTTGACGCCGATCAGCCCGGCCACGGAGCCAATGTTGACGATGGTTCCCCGCGATTCCAGCAGCTTGGGCATCGCCGCCCTGGTCACCAGAAACATGCCTTCGACGTTGACGCGCAGCAGCTTCTCAAAGTCCGCGCGGCTGGTTTCCTCGATTCCGCCCACCAGTCCGATGCCGGCGCTGTTGACCAGGACATCGAGCGCCTCGAGCGCGCCCACGGCCGCGTTGACCGCGTCCTCGTCGGTAATGTCGAGGATCAGCGCTTGCGCGCGCACGAGCTCGGTCGAGAGGGCCCGGGCGCGATCGCCATCGATATCGGCGATGGTCACCGTCGCGCCCGCCTCCACCAGCGCACGGCTGGTGGCTTCGCCGATGCCGCTGGCCCCGCCTGTTACCAGGGCTCTGCGCCCGTCCAATCGAAAGGGTGTCTTCATCACACCGAATTGTAGCGCCGAGCCCGACAAACATTATTTTGTCTCGGACTCCAACAATATGTGACAAAATGATGCAGGAAAGGTGAACGTACGAAAACGTATGGCACGCACACTCACGAACGAGATTATCACCGCCGCTATTGCGGGGTTTGAGGCGCAGAAGACAAAGCTCGACGCTCAGATTACGGAACTGCGCGAAACGCTGAAGGGTGACCGCACGGAAAAGGCCGCCCCGCCCGAGCCAGCGAAGCGGAAACGCAAGTTGAGCGCCGCTGGCAGACGCGCCATAGCGGCAGCGGCCCGCAAGCGGTGGGCAGCCGTCAAAGCCGCCAGAGCGGCCGAGCCGCAGAGGGCAGCCAGGAAGCGCGGCGGTAGGAAGGTTGCTGCCAAAAAGGCGCCGAAGAAGACGGCTGCCAAGAAACCCGCGGCTCCTGCACAGACCGCATAAGGCCTCTTCCCGTAACCACTCACCAACCCCTGACGGTCACGGTTCCGAGACTGCAACTCGTAGCGCCGCTTGGGCGGAGGCTGCTACACTACCCATCGATGACCGTCTTGCGATGGGTGGTGGCATTCTGTTTCTTTGCCGACGTGCTGTTTCCGCCATGCCTGGCGATTTACGCGTTGATCCGCTGGCGCGGCCGCTGGAGGAGCGCCGCGGCCGCGCCGTTGCTGGTGACGGTCCCCGCTGCGATATCGTTCTGCCATGTCCGGCGCGGCTGGGCGGGCTCGGCCCCTATATCGCTCTTATTGTATGTGCTCCTGGCGCTGGTGCTGAGCGTCTATTCCGCAGCGGTGCTGACGCTGTATTGCAACCGCAAGCCTTTGCGGCCGTGAGCGCGCGCCTGCGTGGCTGTCAAGTTCCGGGAACGCGCTATTTCTCGGGAAGCACTTGAACCACCCCATCCACTTCCTCGATCCTCACCAGGAAGCGCTTGCGCGCCTGGAGGTGGGAATCGGGCACTTCGAAACGGGCCGCGATCATGCGGTCCAGCGTGGTGTGCGCCGGCACGCGCTCGCGCACCATCAAGCTCGGGTTGTACTTGTCGCCGAGCAAAGGCACGCCGGCCATGAGCTGCCGCGCATCCGTCTCCGACACCGTGGCGCCCTCGGTCTGGGCGCCGTTCCGATTTTCCAGCACCACCGTTACGCCGCGCACCTGGAACGGATAGTCCGAAGGATTGGTGACGCGAAAATCGATCACCGCGGCCGCGCTTTGCTCGTCGAGTGGCGCGGTGCGGACCTTGAGGATTGTGCCGGGTAGCTCCACATGCCCTCCACGCTGCATGTAGACGATGACCGAGACGGCGATCGCAACGACGACGATGCCGATCCCAAATGTAATCAGAAGAGTTCGCGACATAGGAGAAGCCGGCCGACAAGCTCGGCCACCGGACCAGATACGATTCTAGCTGACCCGAACGTTCTGGTGGAGGAACTCGCACATCTCCCTCTACTTTGTTCAATCCCCATTGACAAATAGGTGATATAATCCATAGAGAATCTGGATTAACTATGGCCAGCGTCGCTGAAGAACCATTGATTGATCGCCAACTGTTTGAAATTGAACATGATCGCCTGGTCCGCGAGGAGATCGAAACCTTCCGCCGCAAGGCTCAGGCATTTCTGGACGGCCAGATTACGGAAGACGACTTCCGCCCGTTCCGGTTGAAGCACGGTATTTACGGGCAGCGCCAGGCGGGGGTGCAGATGGTGCGTTCGAAGATCCCCAGCGGGATGCTGACCGCGGAGCAAGCCGGGCAACTGGCGCGCGTGGCCGAGGAATTCGGCGGCGGAAAAGGGCACCTGACCACGCGGCAGAATATCCAGTTTCACTTCGTGCCGCTCGCGCGCGTGGCCGACCTGATGCACGTGCTCGCCGATGCCGGGCTGACCAATCGCGAGGCCTGTTACAACACGGTTCGCAACGTCACCACCTGCGCCTGGGCGGGGATTGCGCGCGACGAGGTATTCGATGTGCGGCCGTATGCGCAGCGGCTGGCGTATGCTCTGCTGCGCAAGGATCTGACGGGCAACCTGCCGCGCAAGTTCAAAATCGCCTTCGACGGCTGCGCGGGCCGCGATTGCATTTCGGGCGCGATCAACGATATCGGCCTGCGCGCGGCGATCCGCGACGGCCAGCGCGGCTTCCGCATGCTGGTGGCCGGAGGCTTGGGGCCGCTTCCCACCGAAGCGCAACTGCTCGAAGACTTCGTACCGGAAGAGCGCCTACTGAACCGGTGCGAAGCGGTGATCCGCATCTTCAACCGTTACGGCAACCGCGCCAACAAGAACAAGGCGCGGCTGAAATTCGTGCTGCGCGAGCGCGGCATCGAGTGGCTGCGGGAGCAGGTGGAAAAGGAATACCAGCTCATCCTGACTGACGGCGGGATCGCTTGGCCGGAGATGGTGCCGGAGGGTTTCGGCGGCTACCAATCGCAGCCGCAACCGCTCGGGCAGGGAGCGCTGTTGCCGGTGGCCGGGCGCCGCCAGACCGGCGACGGCGAGTACGACGCGTGGCTCTCGACCAATGTTGCAGAACAGAAGCAGACGGGTTACGCGGCGGTGACAGTGCGCGTGGAGCAGGGTAATCTCCGCGCCGGACAGTTGCGGGAACTGGCGCGTATTTCGGCCGCGGCCGGCGACGGAACGTTGCGCGTTTCCATCGATCAGAACCTGCTGCTGCCGTTCGTTCCGCTGGCGCGGCTGCCGGAGGTGCATCGCGCGCTGGCCGCAACCGGCCTCGCGACTGCCCGCGCGCGGCATATAGACGATGTCGTGACTTGCCCCGGAGCTTACTCCTGCAACCTGGCGCTTACTAAGTCGATGAACCTGGGAGCCGCACTGGGAGAGACGTTGCGGCGGTATGACGACCCACGCATACGCGGGCTTTCGATCAAAATCAGTGGCTGCCCCAATGCCTGCGGCCAGCATTGGGTGGGCGACTTCGGGTTCTTCGGCAACGCCCGTAAGATCGATGGCCGCGAGGTTCCGTATTACCAGATGCTGCTGGGCGGCGGGTACGACGAAGAAGGCGTGATGCGCTTTGGCTTGGCGGTGCAGTCGATTCCGGCGCGCCTCGCGCCCGCCGCCGTGGTGCGCGTGCTGGATCATTTCCAGGCCAACTGGACAGTGGGCGAAACCTTCCGCCAGTATGTGCTGCGGCACAAGATTGAAACCTTCCGCGAACTAACGCGCGAGTTTGCCAAACCGGCGGAATTGTTTCCCGAGATCTACCAGGACTGGGGCGACGACCAGGCGTATTCGTTACATTTGGGCCGCGGCGAGTGCGCGGCATAGTGGGGCAGGTTGAGAAACCTGCGGACCGATTGCCAATCGGTCCAGCCGGGCGACAGCCCGGCCGCGTGCACCTGGGGTACCCGCCCGAGAAAGCAGGCCGGTCGAGCTTACACGCGGGCGGTGGCTCAGTCTGTAAACTGACCGGCTATCTGGGCGCGCCACACATTCGTACCACTGCGCCTTAATCCCGAATTCACTGCCGCTTAATCGCTCTGTAACATCGGCGCTGATAACGTTAGAGCAGGTAACAAGGGCCACCCATGAAAAAGATCCTGCTTATTGAAGACGACGTCGACCTGTTTTCGCTTCTCAAGTACAACCTCGAGAAGGAAGGGTTCTCGCTGTCCGGTCTACAAACCGGCAAAGGGGCAATCGAGCTTTGCCGCCAGGTGCGGCCCGACTTGATCCTGCTCGACATCATGCTGCCGGATTCCGACGGCCTGGACATTTGCAAGGGCATCCGGCGGGATCCCGACCTGTCGGGCGTGCCGATCATCTTCCTGACTGCGCGCGCTTCGGAGACCGACCGCATCGTGGGTCTCGAATTGGGCGCCAACGATTACGTCGTCAAGCCGTTTTTCGTGCGCGAGCTGATCGCGCGCATCAAGCTGCAGTTCCGCAACCAGACCTCGCCGCCGCGCATGCTGGAGGCGGGCGGGCTGGAACTCGACACCAGCAGCCGCCAGGTGCGCTTGAATGGCGGCCCGTTGGCGCTGACGGCCACCGAGTTCCGCCTGCTGGAGTTTCTGATGAGCCGTCCCGGCGTGGTCTTCAGCCGCGAGCAACTGCTCGACTCGGTCTGGGGCCAGGACCGCGCCATCACCGACCGCGCGGTGGATGTGTACGTGCTTCGATTGCGCCAGAAGATCGAGCAGGACCCCGCCGAGCCCACCATGATTCATTCCGTGCGCGGCTTCGGTTACACCTTCGAGCCGAGGCGGGCAATGGCCGGCGCGTAAGCTGGGCAAGCTAAAGCGGCTGCTGAGAAAGTCCGAAAGAGCATTTTTCAGCCACGGATAAACACAGATAAGCCAGTTCTTTTGGATCCGTGTTCATCTGTGGCCCATCATGCTTTTGGCGCCTATTTCCGCGGTGCGGCCTGGTCCAGTGCCAGGTTCAGTTCCAGCACATTCACTCGCGGCTCGCCGAAGAGGCCGTATTGCCGGCCTTCGGTGTGCGCGGCGACAAGCTGTCGGACCGTCTCCGCGCTCACGCCGCGCGCGGCAGCTACCCGCGCCACCTGCACGTCGGCGGAAGCCGGGCTGATGTGCGGGTCCAGGCCGCTGCCGGAAGCTGTCACCAGATCGGCTGGGATCGGGCCGGTGTACGTTGGATTCTCGGCGCGAAACTTCTTGACGTCGTCGCTGACACGGTCCGCCAACTTCTGATTGGTCGGCCCGTAATTGGAGCCGCCGGAAGACAAGCCGTCATACCCATCGTTGCCCGCGGCCGAAGGGCGGCCGTGAAAGTACTCTGGTTTGGTGAAGCGCTGGCCGATCAACTCGGAGCCGACGGTCTTGCCGTTCACGACCTTCAAGCTGCCGTTGGCCTGGTGTGGGAACAGGATCTGCGCCAGTCCCGTCACCGCCAGCGGATACAACAGGCCGGTCAACACCGTCAGCAGAAGCGTCGCTTTAATCGCAATCATGAGCTGTTTCATGTCGAGTCTCCTTTACGCCAGACGCAGCAAAATCAGCAGCCGGTCAATCAACCAGATGCCGGGGAAAGGCGCGATCACTCCACCTACGCCGTAGATCAGCAGGTTGCGCCGCAGCAGCGAGGCTGCGCTCATCGGGCGGTACTTGACGCCGCGCAGCGCCAGCGGAATCAGCGCCATGATGATCAGCGCGTTGAAGATCACCGCCGCCAGCACAGCGCTCTCCTTATGCAGCCCCATGATGTTCAGCTTCGCCATTTCCGGGTAAGTCACCATGAACATGGCGGGCAGAATCGCGAAATACTTGGCGATATCGTTGGCGATGGAAAACGTGGTCAGTGCGCCACGCGTCATCAGCAACTGTTTGCCGATCGCAACGATTTCAATCAGCTTGGTCGGGTTGCTGTCCAGGTCCACCATGTTGCCGGCTTCCTTGGCCGCCATGGTGCCGGTGTTCATGGCCAGGCCGACGTCGGCCTGCGCCAGTGCCGGCGCGTCGTTGGTGCCGTCGCCGGTCATCGCCACCAGCCGCCCGCCGGCCTGTTCCTTCTTGATCAGGTCCATTTTGTCGCGCGGGGTGGCCTGTGCCAGAAAATCGTCCACGCCGGCTTCGGACGCGATGGCCGAAGCGGTCAGCGGATTGTCGCCGGTGATCATGACGGTGCGGATGCCCATGGCGCGCAACTGCTCGAAGCGCTCGCGCATGCCGCCCTTCACCACGTCCTTGAGATGCACCACGCCGAGCGCGCGTCCGCCATCGGCCACCACCAGGGGCGTGCCGCCGGAGCGGGAGATCCGGTCGGTGATTTCGGTCAGCTCGCCGCAGGATTTACCGCCGTGCTCGGCCACGAATTCCATCACCGAGTCGGTCGCGCCCTTGCGGACCTGGCGGCCATCGATATCCACGCCGCTCATGCGCGTCTGCGCCGTGAACGGAATGAAGTGGGCTTCGTGCTCCGCCACTTCGCGCCCGCGAATGTTGTAGCGCTGCTTGGCCAGCACGACGATCGACCGGCCTTCCGGCGTCTCATCGGCTAGGCTCGAGAGCTGCGCCGCGTCGGCCACTTCGGCCTCCGTCACCCCGTTGAGAGGAATGAACTCCACCGCCTGGCGGTTGCCCAGCGTGATGGTGCCGGTCTTATCCAGCAGCAGTGTGTTCACGTCACCCGCCGCTTCCACCGCTTTGCCGCTCATGGCCAGCACGTTGTGCTGCATCACGCGATCCATGCCGGCGATGCCGATGGCCGAAAGCAGGCCGCCGATAGTGGTGGGAATCAGGCACACCAGCAGCGAGATCAGCACGGTCACCGAAGGCGCCGTGCCGCTGCCGCTCGCGTGCACGCTGAAGGCGGCGAACGGTTGCAGCGTGACCACGGCCAGCAGGAACACCAGCGTCAGCCCGGCGATCACGATGTTGAGCGCGATTTCATTCGGCGTTTTTTGCCGCTCCGCGCCTTCCACCAGCGCGATCATGCGGTCGAGAAATGTCTCGCCCGGGTTGGAGGTGATCTTTACTCTAATCCAGTCCGAGAGCACCTTGGTGCCGCCGGTCACCGCGCTACGGTCTCCGCCCGATTCGCGGATCACCGGCGCACTCTCGCCCGTGATGGCGGATTCGTCCACGCTGGCGATGCCCTCGATCACGTCGCCGTCGCCGGGGATGGTCTCGCTGGCTTCCACCAGCACCACGTCGCCCGCGCGCAGCATGGTCGCCGCCACGGTCTCCGTTCTGCCATTGATCACCTTGCGCGCGGTGGTCTCGGTCTTGGTCTTGCGCAGCGTGTCGGCCTGCGCCTTGCCGCGGCCCTCCGCCATGGCTTCGGCGAAATTGGCGAACAGCACAGTAAACCACAGCCACAGGGTGATCTGAAAAGTGAAGCCGCCGAGGGCCGCGCCGGATGCCAGGTCGCGCCCGGCCAGTATGGTGGTCATCACCGCGCCCACTTCCACCACGAACATCACCGGGTTCTTCATCATCACACGCGGGTTCAGCTTGACGAACGAATCGCCGATCGCCCGTTTCACGATCGGCGGATCGAACAGCGGCCGGGCGCGCGATCCCCTTTTCGAAATCAGCGAAGTGTCGTCGCTATTGACGGGTGTTACGGTTGCGACGGGCATGTTAGCTCCACAGCCTCCCCTGTTGCATCAGGAAATGTTCCAC
>Ga0181530_10006633_pt1 | contig 11337 bp, 11 predicted proteins | sample PEATcosm2014_Bin_42_FD_119769 | JGI IMG/M metagenome (GOLD analysis project Ga0181530, IMG submission 119769) | Peatland microbial communities from MTU Mesocosm Facility, Houghton, MI, USA - PEATcosm2014_Bin10_60_metaG | ecosystem: Environmental > Terrestrial > Soil > Wetlands > Peat | place... | reverse complement strand
CGAATTGTTGAAACCGGATGGCTGTCGCGCGCCACCCCGTAGCTCGCACCGCGCCGCCGGCGCCCGCCATCATCAGCACCTCGCGCGCGCGAGTGGGTGAGAGAGATGGTGGACGCGGGCCCCTCACCGAATTGTTGAAACCGGATGGCTGTCGCGCGCCACCCCGTAGCTCGCACCGCGCCGCCGGCGCCCGCCATCATCAGCGCCTCGCGCGCGCGAGTGGGTGAGAGAGATGGTGGACGCGGGTGTATTGTCGACATCCATCATCTTCTCTCCTATCGGCTAGTAACGTTCGCTGTTCTGCGTGATAGGCCCTTAAATCAGCCACTCGCTCTCTTTGATAAGTGTATCCATTTCAACTTAAAACATCAGTCGGGATACCTGAAATTACTTGACCTGTTTTGCCGTCTTTGTCTCGATCTTGCGGCTATCCGCCGAATAAGGCAGCCACCCTCTTGTGGACATCCACGGGCCGTTGACGAACGCTATTTCGCGCACGTCATGCGGCCCGCATCGAGCCTGCCCGAGGGCCGCTTTGGGTCAATCGCTTCACTTTAGCGATGTCCGAGTTGAGCCGCTTACCCCCGATAGCTACCGCACAGCGGACATCTCGCGAGGTCGGTTTGGAGCCCAGCAGCAGACCATCCCCTGAGTCATTTTCTTTCTCCACTCATGATTGTGCACTTCACGGTGCCGTTCCAACTATGGGTGAGGATGATGCTGCCCAGTCCAGGGGATCGCGAAATGCCAGCGCTTCGAGCCGTCGGTCGTCTCAACATTAGACCGGCACCACGACCGGAGTGTTGTTGGGGAACTTGGCTATATCTTGAGGTGATAGATTGAAGTGGGCCGCGACCATCGCCGGCGGTGTGTGGGTGAGCCAGTCCGAAAGCGAGATATCCTGGTACGTGTCGGTTTTGAAGATCTCCAGGAACACCAGGTCGGTATCGCCGACGTTTTTAACGTAATGACCGAGGTTCGCCGGGACGTAACCGATATCGCCGGGGTTGAAGTTGTTCGTCACCGCATTCGGCCCGGTATTGAACACCGTCATCTGCGCCGACCCTTTGACGTAATATTGCCATTCGTCCGCGTTCGGATGCCAGTGCATCTCGCGCATGCCGCCCGGATGGACGGTGACGAGCGCCGCCGCGATCGTGGTCGAAGCCTTGAAATTGTGGCTGTCGGCGATCTGAGCCATGCCGCCTTTGGTCTGCCTGGCAATCGGCCCGCGCGAAAGTGAGTAGGTGAACGGGTTTGGTGGCGGCCCGTTCAGGCTCTTGATCGCCTCCTGGTCTGTGGCGAGCGGGCCTGGAACCGAGCTTTGGAAGATCCAAAGATCATGGGTGAAGATCTTGCTGAACGTTTCGGCCGGCACGCCGAAATTTGCCGCGAGGACGTCTGGTGGCGTATGCGCAATCCAGTCGGTCACCAACAGGGTGTTGAACTCCGTTTGTTTGCCGTTGTCGAAGGCGAGGAGGAACTCGCACCCGTCCGGCCCGAGGCCCTGCAACGAGTGAGGGTATCCGGCCGGGAAATTCCAAAGGTCGCCCTCGGTCACGTCGGCGACGTAGGCGTGGCCTTGGGGGTCGATCGCGGTGACGCGGCAGTTGCCGTAGGTCATGAAGCCCCACTCGGCGGCCTGGTGCCAATGCAATTCCCGTACTCCACCCGCATTGAGGCGCATGTCCACGCCGGAAATGGAATTGGAGATCTGGAAGTCCGCCTGAGTGACCTGACGGGCCCAGCCGCCGTCCTGGATGCGCCGCGGCGCATCGTTAAACGAGGCCCAGAACAGCGGAAGATCGCCGACGTCGGTCGCGGGCGGGATAAAGGCTTTTGGGAACTGCCCCGAGAGCGTGGGATTCTGCGGTCCCGGGTCGACGGCGCCGCGCGGATTGCCCTGGGTGTTGACGATGCCCTGGGGCGGCTCATCAGGGTTGCCGAAGCTCGCGGCGCCCGCACGCGTTGCGAAAACACCGATGCCGACGGCCGCGCCTGCGGTGAATATCTGACGTCGCGAAGCTTGCATCTTGGGTCTCCAATGGCTTTGACTATTGATTCCCGTCTTTCGGAACTCGCATCGAAGTCGTCGGGCCGCGTCGGCCGAAAGCACGCATGCGGCGACCGACTCTTGTCCCGGTCACTCTACGGATTCTCGCCTTCATTCAGCATCCATGCCACGTACCGCCTTCCGGTGCTCGGTGAGTTGGAGGCCATGACCTGTTAGGGGCGGTGGCGGGTTTCGCCTTTCGAACAAAAATAAACTAAGCCGATGGCCAGTCGGAACCACTAAATTTTTGTTCAGAAAACTAAATTCGAATTTATAATAACACGTGGTCACGTCGGGTTGGGCTGAGGCTTGCACTGCAAATGCGGAGGCTGAAACCCCGATCAGCGGCACAACGGACCACCCTGAGCATCAGCTCCCAATCATGTTCGCGGCCGACGGGTTAGTTCGGGACAGCCTCATCCCAATCTTCGCCGAGAATTCCTACGCGGTCCGGTGTTTCCCGCCTATCCCATCTGTATCGTGCGCGGTGGTGCGTAAAAGCTCGCCAGCAGCACGGCAAGAATTCCGGTGAGAAAAATGCCGTCAAAAGTTCCGGCGCCGCCGATAGAAGCGACTGGCGCACCGAGCCCACGCACTTTGTCGAGATTGGTGATGTCGGCGCCGATCAGCGTGCCCAGCCCACCGGCGATATAAGCGAGCGGCGCCGCCTCTTGCCGCTCACGCCGCGACAATACCACGGCGACGATCGCGGTGATCACGGCCGGCATGAAAACCGGCAGGGCAATGCCGACGCCCGGCACCGGGGTGGCAAGCCAATGCATAATGACGGCGACGATCGTGGTCGCCACTAAGCCCTTCACCCACAATTGGTTTTTGATCAAGAGATAGATCGACACCAAGGTCGGAATGACAGCGCCGCCGACATTGACCGCGATAATAGTGCCCTGCCAGTTTCTGACGGTCGGCACTTCGTAGCGCATGCCGAAGAAATCGACGACTTGATTGGACATCACTTGCTCCGGCGGCAGCTCCGCGATCGGAATGTTGAAAAAACTGCCAAGGAGCGAAGCAAAGAGTAGCCACATCGCGGCGTGGTGACTGACGCCGAGGCTTTCGTAGGCGTAGCTCACCGAGCGCACGATGAGCACGATAAAAAAAGCTCCGACCAATATGGCAAAAAAGGCCGGCGCGATCGGCAGGTAGTGCATCTGGCTCATCTGCATCGGTGGTCCTCCGCGATCTATAACCAAACGGCCAGCGGTGTCATCATAGCTGCGTTGCTAGTCCAATCAACGGACATGACGCAATACCCTGAAGGCGGACTCTGCACAGCAGTGGCGGAATGTTCGCTTCGGGGCACACCGGACTCACACTGCAACATGATCTCTGATCGGCATAGGGGCGCGGAGGTTACGCCTCCGCGTCCCCTGCCACACCACCCGGCATGCGGGTCCGCACCGGGCGGTTTGATGGGTTGAGGTTAGCTGGCAAGCGTAGGAACTCCCAGCCGGTTGAAGAGTGTGTTCGGCAACGCCTTGTTGAGCGCCATCGCCGAGTTGCGCCACCAGCGGCGGCTGTTGCCAGCAACTTGCCTGGCCGCATCGGCGGGCATGCCGCGGGCAATCAGCTCGCGGTAGATGACCCGGCCTCGCTTCCAGTGCTTGAGCTGCACGGCCCGCAGCCGATGGCGGACCCACTTGTCGATGTCGGCGAGCGTACCCGGTGCCTCCGTGAGCCGGAAGTAAGCCTTCCATCCTGAGAGGTAGGTTCCGAGCGGCTTGCACATCTGCGCGACGCTGCGTCCGGCACTGCGCCCGGTCAGCTCGCGCACGCGCTCCTTCATGCGTTTGATGGCCTCGGGCGCCACGCGCCGTCGCACCACTCGTCCCTTGGCTATCCAAAACGAGAAGCCGAGGAACTTGGCTCTGATGGCGCGTGTCACCTTGCTCTTGTTCTCGTTGATGCGAAGCTTCAGCTTGCCAAAGAGCTTGCGCAGCGACGCCATCACCCGCTCACCCGCCCGCTGCGACCGCACATAGACATTCAGGTCGTCGGCGTAGCGCACGAACGCGTGTCCGCGTCGTTCAAGTTCCTTGTCCACATCGTCTAGGAGAACATTGGCCAACAACGGCGACAGTGGGCCGCCTTGCGGCGTCCCCTCGTGCCGCTCGATCACCACCCCGTTCGCGAGCACGCCCGCGTTGAGGTAGCGGCGGATCAACCGCAGCATACGACGGTCCGCGATCCGTTTGACCAACCGTCCCATCAGGATGTCGTGGTTGACCCGGTCGAAGAACTTCTCCAGGTCGATATCCACCACAAAGCTGCGGCCCTCCTGCACGTAGGCCTGCGCGCGACGTACCGCGTCATGCGCCCGCCGTCCGGGCCGGAAGCCATAGCTTGCATCCGAGAAGGTTGGGTCAAACAGCGGTTGCAGGACCTGCAACAAGGCCTGCTGGATGAACCGGTCGAGCACCGTCGGGATGCCAAGCTCGCGCTCGCCCCCGCCGGGCTTTGGAATCGCCACCCGTCTTACCGGCTGCGGCTGGTAGCGCCCTGCAAGCAGTTCCTCCCGCAGGCGTGGCCAGTGCACACACAGGTACTTGGGCAGCTCTTCCACCGTCATCCCATCGATGCCGGGCTTGCCCGCGTTCTGTCGAACACGCTTCAGTGCGGCCCGAAGGTTCTGGCGTTCGCACGCCCTCTCCATCAGGTCGCCGGTTCCTGGGCGCTCGTCCCCACTTCCAACCGTTGACGCTTCCACACGCAAGCGCGGCCCTTGCGGCTTTACCGCGCCGGCCGTTTGTGCGCTCGGAATTGGCTCCGACTTCTGTGGCATGGCGTCCCCGAGGTGCGTGGGCGTCTCGCCCTCCCCATCATTCGGCCCTTCGCGACTTGCGCCGCTACTATGGCCTCTGCTGACTTCTCGCTCCGTTGGTCTCACGACCCGCGTCGCCCTTTCAGGCGCAAAGCGAGATCTCCCCGGGTAAGAACATCGGCATTCGCTGCACGACCGCCGGATCTACGTTGCCTCGCCTCGGTCACGAGAGCTTCACGGCTTCTGGCCCGCTTGCCCTGCTCGGCTCCGCCTCTTATCCGGTTCCTGTTCGTCGGCCCGCAGCTCCGCTCCCCGCTTCCTTCACGCCGGCCTCACGGAACGACGCTCTGCGGTTCGCTTCGCTCGCTGTGACCAGCTCGCGAGAGGACTTCCACCTCCAAGTCGATGCCCATGCCGGGCGCACCAAAAAGAGAGACCGCCGCGCAAGGCGGTCTCTCTCTGGAACCTAATCGAATGTTTGGATCAAGCGGCTGTGCGCTTAGCTTTTTCGACCTTGAGGTGGCCAGCGATAGCATCGAGCACAGCCAGCTTAGCCTGCTCGATAGTCGGAATTTTGGTCGGAAAGACAGACGTGATGCGCTACGGAATCGATTTCGCGGAAACGTATCGTCAAGTCGACGTCTATACGGGCAGCATGCTCAAGAGCGCAAAGCCCGCTGACTTGCCGGTCGTGCAATCGACCAAATTTGAGTTCCTCATCAACCTTAAGATCGCCAAGGCCCTTGGCCTCAAGGTGCGCCGACGTCGCTCGCCCGCGCCGACGAGGTGATCGAATGAAGCTTTCGCAATGCGTCAATTGACGGTGGCGAATGTTGGAGGTTGGGATCAACCGGAGCTTTTTGGGCGATGAATAATCGGATTGCTCCAGTTCGTACGCCCTTTCCATCAATTCCGTGCCGATGCCCTCAAGCTCATGGGATACAGCCGCGTCAGAACAAAGTCGGGCTAAGCGGGTGCATCGGTGTGCTACGTCCCGAAGGTACCCGATCATTTCTCGCATGGCACTTATACGTCGACAGATTTTATGATTTCGATTACCAGAGCGACCTTCAAGCCTCGAACTAGCTTGTCGGCAAGTCCAGAATCGCTGCATTGTATGATTGGAACGAGATGTTTGCGGCAACTTGGCTGCCCATAATCTTGAGTAATGATCGCGGCGTAAACTCGGTGCGGGGGACATTTGCATTCGATTTTCGGACATCGCGAAGGAGGGTGATATTGTCGAGCTTACATTCGGCTTATTTGTTCCGCTCGGTGGTGCAAACCTATCCGCCCGGACATATTACGCCGCGGCACGAGCACGATTGGCCGCAGCTCCTTTACGCATCTAGCGGTGTGATGGCGATCGAATCGGCAGAGGGCTCATGGATTGTCCCGCCGCAGCTTGCGATTTGGCTTCCGGCGCGGACATGGCATATTACGCGCACGCTTACTGGAGTAAACTTGGCTTCGCTATATTTGCGTCAAACCCGCAGTAGCCCGACCTCTTGCGAAGTCCTGCAAATTGATACGTTGATGCGGGAGCTTCTAGTTGCCGCGATGGACATAAATTTTTCTCAAAAATTGTCACGGCGCGAAAAACTTCTTGCAATGCTGATCGGTGAGGAACTGGCGGTCGCTCCGCGCGGCGGTTCGCCGATTCCTATGCCCGAAGACCACCGCCTTCTAGCATTTTGCCGCCGCGTTATTGAAAATCCGTCGCTGCGAATGAATCAGCAGTACCATGCGTCAGCGCTTGCTTTAACGCCAAAGACAGTCGTGCGAATGTTTCACCGTGAATTGGGCATGAATTTTCGAGACTAGCGCCAACTCGTGCAGAGCTCGTACGCACTCGCTCATTTAGCGCAGGGCGAGCCGGTTAAAGTCATCGCGTCGCGCCTTGGCTATACCGCGAGCGCATTCTCGGTGATGATACGACGTAATGTTCGCTCCGCACCGATACTATTCCGAGGCGGAGCTAAGCGCCCTAAAACGCTCCCTCCTCGAAAGCTTGGGTGCGAGTGCTAGACTAACATTACACGCACACCACCTGATATGATGAGCATAAGCCACCCTGATTCCTGTCGAAAAACTGCAAGACTGGTATGGCTTTAACGAGTCTGGAACAGCCGCACGCCGTGATCGTCTAAGGCGAACAGCGGGGCGTACGGCCAATGGCGCGGGCGGCGCTTAAGATGAAGTTGGCGATCTCCTGCGGATGCGGGACCGGGGACAGATAACTGGCCTCTACCTCGATCGCCTTGGCCTTCATCCGATCGACCATGAAGCGCTCCAGCTCGGGCGAGATCGTCCTGTCTTCCGTGGAGATGGCGTACCAGCTCGGCTTGGACCGCCATGCCTCGACCAAGCCAGCGCCGGTACCCTTAGGGTCGGACCGGTGCCAGTCGGATTAGTCCTTCCAGAAATTTTTGAACCGATCCGGCGCCAGCGCGGTGTATCGCGTGGTGTTTTGGATGTTCCGATGTCCGAGGTAAGCCTGCAATGAACGGGTATCGATGCCGTCATTGGCGAGCTTTTCAGAGCACCGCCGGGAAGTCGAGCGTGAAAATAGTCGGCAGAGAACTTCGACACCAAATTGCTAGTGCCAAGTGACCAGCCACTTTATCCCTTGCGATGGCTAATCGCCCAGACATAGGCGGCCACGGCGGCGACGTCAGAATTCGACAACGGTGCTCCACCCTTGGGTGGCATTGGCACTTCGTAATTGCGCGGCTTCGGCACGCCATCGGCGATCGTTTCCTCGAGCGATTTGAGGCTGCCGTCACCAATGAGCCAATGGCCCTTGACCAGAGACGGCGCCTGGGGACCTCCCCGCGCGTCCGAGCCATGGCAGCCCGTGCACGTGCCGCCCGCCGCCTCGCCGTGAAAAATACGGTCGCCCAAGGCGACCTGCTCTTGGGTCGCGCCAGGAGGCACCGGCAGGGACGCCGAACTGGGCCGGCCGGCATCTGGATGTGTGCCTTCGGGAGGTCCGGGCTCGGCGGAACTCGCAGTCGCGACGACCGGCGCCGGGGCCGCAGCGACCGGCGTATCGGCGCTGCCATGGAAAGTGACCCGCCAAATGCGGCCGTGTACATCATCGGAAATGTAAAGCGCGCCGTCGGGTCCCATAGCGAGACCTGTCGGCCGGAATGCGGCCTGCCCGGGCTCTTTCACCGCGCCGGCAAATCCATCGGCGAAGACGACAAAGTCTCCTGAGGCCTTACCGTCCTTGAGCGGCTGGAACACGACGTTGTAGCCGGCCTGCGGCTCAGGCGCGCGGTTCCACGAGCCATGGAAGGCGACGAAGGCTCCACCCTGGTAGGACGTCGGGAACGCGTTGCCCGCGTAAATCAACATATCGTTCGGTGCCCAATGCGCGGGCAACGCCGCGACGGGAGCGGTTTTCTCGGCGCAAACGCCAACCGTCTTGCCGCCATCGCCGCCATATTCCGGCGCCAGCACGAGCTTTTGCTGAAAGCGGTCGTAATAGCATTCCGGCCAGCCGTAATCGGCGCCATGCTCAAGCAAGACTATTTCCTCGGCCGGCTGGCGGGCGCTTTGCTCGGAGGTATAAAGTTTCGACCAGTTCTGCGAGAGTTGGTCGCGGCCATGCTGGGTGACGAATAGCCGTCCGGACGCATCGAAGGCAAAACCCTCACCATTGCGCAGCCCGGTGGCATAACGTTCCGCCGGCGAGAAGTGCTGGCCGGTCTTGTTGGCGTCGTAGAGCCACGTGCCGGCACGCGTTTCAAGTTCCGTGCAGGGCTGATGCCCCGGCGAGTTTGGCATGCGGTTTTCGATTTGGCAGGAATTGGTTGCCGCGCCCATGTCGACGAAGATCCGGCCCTGCGCATCGATGATGAATGGATGCATGGGATGATCGCCGGTGAGCGGCATGCCGGAAAGGACAATCTGCGGCGACCCATTCGGAACGATGGAATCCGCAGGCAGGGCATAGCGGATGATCTTGTCATTCTGTTCAGCGTAAAGGGCGCCATTATAGAGGGCAATGCCCGTACCGCCCGCGGAACCTTGCGGGACGCCGTCACCGAAGCGCTGGATCACGTCGGCGCTGCCGGCGCCCTTCGTGTCCTTGAGCGCCACCAGAAAGCCACCCGCCGGCGGCGCGTCATTATGGTAATAGCGGCCGCTCCAGGTGTTGACGAAAAGCACCCCGTTGGGCGCCACGGCCATGTGGCGGACATGGCCGAGATTGTCGGCGAAGACGGTGGCGCAGAAGCCGGGCGACAGCGAGATGCCGCCATTGTCGCCGCCGCAGGCCGTTTTGTTCGGAACAGACTGAGCCGCTACCCTAGATCCATCTGCGAAAACCATGGCGATAGCCAACAGAGACACTGAGCAGAGAGCCCCGACGCGAATGTGGTTCACGGATCGTGAAGTTCCCGACATTGCCATGGCAATGCTCCTTATTTTTGCCGGCGCGCCAATCCAACTCAGCAGATTTATGAACGGGCGCATTGTCGCGTAAAATTGATTGTCCGTGGGTCGCAAACGAATGACACAGCGCACCGCTCAATCCAACGGAATTGTCTCAGTCGCTGCGTTCGGCATGCTGCGCGTTCCTTGGCAACGTCACCAACGTTCACCGCCGGCGCGGCATGCGCCCGCGCGATTAACGGCCAGGTCACCGCGCCGCCGAGCTTGCCGTATAGCATGTGCAGGTACGACGCTGACGGACGGCTTCATGTCTCGCGACCAGCGGTAACGCACTTATTGATGTCGGATGCCGTCGGCGACGCCTCTGGCACGCTATTGCGACTGCATCGCTCGTCCAAGCTTCTCGCATAAATACGAATTTAGTTTTCTCAACGCAAGATTTAATGGCGCCGGCAGGCCGTCTACTTACGTCCGTTCGTAGCCGACCATTGAAGTGGAAATATCCATTTGATGCGGCTGGAGACACATCTTCAAAGGAAATGGACGCGATCGCGTCAGGAAGGAGTATCCAATGTTACGTAAGACCATGATCGTTTTAGCGACGGCCGCTGCTCTCACTGGCGGATTGACGGCTGACGCGTTTGCCCGCGGCGGTGGCGGTCATATGGGCGGCGGCGGCCATATGGGTGGCGGTTTCGGAGGCCATATGGGTGGCGGTTTCGGAGGCCATATGGGCGGCGGCTTCGGCGGCGTCCATGTGGGTGGCGGTTTAGGCGGCATCCGTATGGGCGGCGGTTTCGGTCACGATCATGACAGGCGTTTGCGTTTCGGGGGCGGCGATTACGGTCTCTATGACTACGGGTGCGACTACGTCTACCCCTATTACAATCCCTACATCTCCAGTTGCTATCCGTCGGACTACTGATGTCCGTCAACGGACGAAAAACATGCTCTGCATCGCTCTCGCGATGCAGAGCATGGATAGGGAGCTTTCGCCTTCAATCCAGGTGCGAGCAGGCAATTTTCGCCGTGCAACCCGGGCCGGCCGAAATTCTAAGGCGGAAGCCATGCAATTTGATGATCGCGGCGACCATGCTCAAGCCCAGGCCCAGGCCTTTGATGTTTCGACTTTTGTCTGAGCGATAAAAGAGAATGTTGAGCGACCGCTCCGCGAGCGAGACCAAGCCCCTTCGCCGCAGGACGGATCATCAATCCTCGCCTGGTTCGCTGTACGGAGGGCTCCTCCGCTCTTCAAGGGGCCGAAATTGGGTTCCGACGCGGCCGCAACGGCTTCTTTGACCTCTTTTTGTTTGGGCCTTCGTCAATAGCTTCGAAACAGACACATTGAACCTAAGCCAAAAAGGCAAACAGAATGTACCTCATTCAAAAAGTTCGGCTTTCAATTTGTCAATGGCACGAAGTATTGGGCGCTAAACCGGCGGTCTCGACTATAGATCGATGGCGCGTCGTATTCCTGCGGCTGCAAAACGATTTCCCGAACACGAACGCCGCAGCTTGCGACGATGTGGTAGCCGCGACGAGCGGCGCATGGCGCCGCTGCGATGGACGGCAGCACGCTACACCTAATCCGGGACAGGGCCTAATGGCTATCTGGGCTTGGCGTAGGGCCTTGTCTGCCTTCAGACGGATCGGGTGTCAGGCTGTGCACCTTATCGATCAGTTGGCTCGCGGCTTGAACACAGTTTTGCAAGCTTTCGTTCTGCGGGCATCTTATGTCGATGTGGGCATCGCCCCGACTAAACTGGAACCGTGCGCCACCTCCCCTGCGCATCATTGAGGCCATGTCGCGCCATCGGTCGCGTCCGCGATCCATATGTCCATTATCTTGTCTGTCCTCCGATCGTTCGTCGTTTTCTCCCCTGTAATGCATGCGATACCCATCCCCACTATCCGGTGCCCGATAGGTGTCATCGTCATGTTGTGCAAAACTGGAGACAGAATAGGTGCTTGTGATCAGCAACGCCGCTACGGCGCTGAGCAAAGCGGTTCTCATGGCTGCGCTCCCTGTTGAGATCAAACCGCCAACGTTGACCTAAGCGCTGAGTTCCCAACGCACGGCCGTTACATCGCAAGGAAGGCCGCT
>Ga0181530_10006632_pt1 | contig 11338 bp, 8 predicted proteins | sample PEATcosm2014_Bin_42_FD_119769 | JGI IMG/M metagenome (GOLD analysis project Ga0181530, IMG submission 119769) | Peatland microbial communities from MTU Mesocosm Facility, Houghton, MI, USA - PEATcosm2014_Bin10_60_metaG | ecosystem: Environmental > Terrestrial > Soil > Wetlands > Peat | place... | reverse complement strand
CGGACGAGGGCTGCGCCAATGGCACCGCCGGCTGAATCACGTGGACGTTCCCCCCAGACGTGATGACGGTGTTCATAAGCTGCCCCCCAGATTCCACCCGGTGCCCGGTCGCACCGCCGGTTGAGCCTACGTCGGGTCGAAGCAACTACTCGATCTCCTTCAGCTTCCGCTCCTGCTCCAAACCAGCGAACGCCTCCGGGATCAGCGAAAGCATGGAACGGAGCAACATCGAGACGCTGACTTCGATATCGGCTTAGAGACCGAACGGGGCACTCATCCGTTCGCCGAGGTGGTCGAGACGGGCGGCCCCGTATCCTCTGTGACATGACCGTGCCGATCGATCCCTTTTCTCTCGTGCGCCCGGTGTGGCCGCTGTCGGACCGAGGCCTTGGACAGCGTCTGATCGACCTGGCCTTACTCCCATTCATCGCCGGACAGCAGCCCTTCGCCCGCCAGGCTTCATTCTCCGACTTCGATGCCATCGACCCGTTCGTTCCCCCGGACGCCGTGCTCGACTGGGAGTACGAACAGGAGGGTGGGGAGCACCACCAGCTGCTGCACGGGGATGGCTGGCGAGTCCACCTGCTGCTCATCCGACGGCGTCCAGAGGTGCAGGTGCTGATCACTGCCGAGACACGCGAGCTGGCCGAAAAGGTGCTGGCGGAGATCCGCGGTGGCATGCCCAGCCCCAGCGAACCCGGGGAGCAGGCGCGAGTGAGCCTGTGGAGCGCCGGAAGCGCGGGGTCACCGACACGGTACCGGCGCTGGATGGAAGCGCCCCGCTGGTCGGGCATCGTCCAGAACTACCCGGCCGACGTGGGCCGCGCCCTGACCCAGGTGATGTCGATGGAGCAAGCCGCCGAGCGGGGCGGCAGACTCATCTTGTGGTCCGGAGAGCCGGGGACCGGCAAGACGACGGCCGTTCGGGCCCTGGCTCGGGAGTGGATCCGGTGGGCCGATTTCCACTTCGTGTTGGACCCCGAGGAATTCTTCGCCGGTCCTGACTACCTGATGCACGTGGTGACCGCGGAGGACCAGTGGTGGGAGCGGGGCACCTCAAGCCCCGACCGCTGGAAGGTCCTGGTGGTGGAGGACGCCGATGAGTTGATCAGAGCCGATACCCGCCGGTCGGCAGGAGCATCGCTTGGGCGCCTGCTCAACCTCACCGATGGCATCTTGGGCCACGGCATGCGCGTACTCCTGCTCTTGACCTCAAACGAGCCTGTGCATCGGCTGCACCCGGCGGTGGTGCGACCAGGCCGTTGCCTGGCCGACGTTCAGTTCGCTCTGTTCACCCCGACACAGGCCGCTAAATGGCTGGCCGGCGCCGGCAAGTCACCGTCTCGGGATTGCACGCTGGCCGAGCTGTACCGCCTGCGCGGCGATGTCGACACCATCGCTACCCCGCGGTCAACCCCCCACGGGTCTGCCTATCTCTGAGGTAACCGAGCCGCGCCCGATCTGCCCAGGTCTTATCGATTCAGCACACCTCGGCTCCGACCCACTGCGACAGCGATAGCCAAGCCGAGCACACCGAGGTCTCGCACCACAATGTCGTTTATGCCGGTCACCCCTAACGACACGACGATCTCGACCATCAGGAGCGCTCCAACTGCGCCCGCTGCCCTCGGAGCCACACCAACCACCAGAGCCACGGCTAGCACGAAGAGCACCACCCCATGAACGAGGACGAGCACCAACGAAGCCGTCGACGTTGCCGGCACGACCGGTACATATCCCGTCCACAAACGTGGGTCGACCAGTTCATGATAGCCAAACCACGCGAACACGAGCCCCAGAACCAACCGGGTGAAGGTCGCCGCCCATGAGGCGTACACCTTTCCCTGGGCCGTCGCGATCGGGTGACGGAGGGGGCTGGTGACCGCCGGACTATTCACCAGTTCTCTAGTCCGAAAGCCGCTCACACCTGAGCGTGGCGGAGGAACAGCGCGGCGACGCTCACGGGAAGCACGAGTGCCGGCCAATGCTCAGCCCTCCACGATTCGGCCCTGGGGGTTTGTTACGACGAGGCCGTCGTCACTGGGATCGAGTTCGGTCGCTCCAGAATCGTCACCCAAGTTGGCCTCGACAAAGTAAATCTTGTCGGTGGACGGATAGGTCTTTTTTGATGCTGTCTGGGAACTGCCAGCGGCCGAGACCGCGATGACAACGTTCCCCCCAGATGACTGGGTGCTGATGCTGTAACCCGCCATGGCCTGCTGTGCCGACGCTGACACCGGCCCCGGGTAGATGAGGTAGGTAAAGCCAGCGTATTGGGTGCTGGACAATGCGGGACCGAGCTTGGTGGGCGGCGAGCTTGTGGAGGTGGAGCTAGTGGAGCCGCTGGTGGAGTTGGCAGCCGCAGGAGTTGTGGTTGTGGTCGTGGCAGGAGGCCGCTTTTGGCTATGTCCTGGGCTAGCTGTCGGTCCTGGGCTAGCTGTCGGTCCTGGGCTAGCTGTCGATGCCGCAACCGACGGCAGGGCGAGGCCACGGTTGCCGTAGCCATGTGCGGCAAGTGCAATGGCGAGTACCGCCGCTGCCAGCAGCACGACCAGGCCGACCGTGCCGACGCGTTCGGCTCTGAGCCAGCGGGCCAGACCGGGAGCCAGCTTCCCGAGGTTGATGCCGACGCTGTCAACTGCCTTGTTACTGGCCGGCTGCTTCCCATCCCGCCTCATTCCAATCACCCGCGCCAGCCAGGGATGACCATCGCGCCAGGCCAGCCCTGTGCCGCTACGACGCATGGGTCTGGCGTCTCCGGCGTTAGTGGAGTCGAGGAGGGTATCGATGCCGGTCGGCAGATCGAACTCATTGCACCACCGTACGAAGCGACCCTGACAATGAGATGAAGCGAGGCGGCCTTCCGATAAATGGTTGATAAGAGAGCGGACTCTCTACGAAAGACTCACCTTCGGGTCAGACCACGCCATGACCGTGTTCAGAAAGGTTGGGTAGCTCCCGACAGCGCATTTCCTTCACGATTCCTTCAGGCTCACGGACCCAGACTTTGCCTATGGAGAGCGTTCCCACCGAGGAGGCCGTTCCGCTCAGTGGTAAACGGTCGTTCGTTGTCCACAAGGCCAACAGGTCATTGCCAAGGGAATGGCAAAAGCCGTGAAGGCAAAAGCCGTGAAGGCAAAAGCCGTGAAGCAGTATTTCGCCAGCATCCACACGGATGTTGCTGCAGTTGGGACGGTGATAGGGATCGGCACACTGTCCCAATCGCCCACACGGCGAGCACGTTCGTCGAAAAACGACGGGGCTAACGCTGGGTGAGACAGCTTTTCAGTGAATCTGATCGTCATCGTGATGCTCGCACTGTTCGTCGGCTGTAAGAGCTGGTCGATGGAGACAAGCCCGTCGTTGCCACCGGAGCGTCCACGTCCCTGGCCCAACGACGGTGGTGCGCTCGGACGGCCAACAAACTCCCATCGGACAGGGTAAGGGTCCGTGTCCGCGCGTAGCGCGAACCGGGAGCGACGCGTCAGACACATTCGCCCGCACACGTTCCTGATGAGCGTCACGGCCGTTCTGTTGCTCGCGTCGTGCTCCTCGGGGGATCCAGCCGCAAAACACGGCGGCTCGTCGCGGAACTCAGCGAACCCGCCAACCTCATCGGCGGCCACAACGATTCAACCAACGACCACCACAACGACCACACCCGAAGAGCCGGGTTGGACGACGCTCAGTACCGGGCCCCGCGGCATCGCCATCGACGAGCGGACCTTTCCACAACCTGATGGGAGCCAAGTGACAGTGGCACGGTTCCTTTCCAATCACGTCGACTACAGCCTCCACGCAGGGAGCCAGGACCCACCGACCGACAACGCCGTCATCGGACCAGACTCGGGCCCAGCGGTGAGCAGCGCAGAAGCACCCCTGCTGATCGCCTGTTTCAATGGCGGTTTCAAGGCGAGTGCCGGCGCGGGCGGCTTCGAGGTTGCCGGCCAGGTGCTGATTCCGCTCTCTGCGGGTTTAGCGAGTCTGGTAATCGACACTGCCGGCATGGGGCAGGTGGGCGTGTGGGGACAGGATGTTCCGGCCCCCGATACCCAGGTCGCCAGCGTTCGCCAGAATCTTCCACCTCTGGTCGTGGGTGGGCAGCCAAGCGCGCAGGTCGGCGACATCACGGCCTGGGGTGCCACCCTCGGTGGTCGTGCGTTCGTCGCCAGGAGCGCGCTTGGACAAGATGCCGCAGGTGATCTGCTCTACGCCGCCAGCATGTCGACGCTCCCTGTGGACCTGGCAAATGCTCTGGCCAGTGCTGGAGCGATAACCGCCATGGAACTAGACATCAACCCCGAGTGGGTACAACTCGCCACCGCTCCGACCCCAGGTGCCCCCCTGGTCGCTCAGGTGCCCGGCCAAAACCGACCGGCTGACCAGTGCCAGGTCGGGTGGACGCGCGACTTCATCGCAGTCCTGTCGACCGGCTGAGCGTTGTCGCATGATCGAAGTCATCCTTTCGATGTGGATGTGGTGCGGCGTCAGCACCCATACGTTCCTGCACGAGACCTCACGTCGAACAGATTCCAGCTGGACTTCGTGCCTTCGATGGCGGAAGTGTGCGGGGCTCGGGCCGCCTCACCTTAAAATCGCGTAAGCCCTCGCTTGCTGTCATCAAGTCTTCATAAGCATGTTCGTATGCTCTCAGGTAATTCCCAGATTCATGCTGGGGCGTGTTCCCGAGGAGGCGGATGGGCAATCGAACAGGGCTCTTGGCTCCCCCTTTCCGTCTCGAGGGGGTAGCACACAGCCCGGCCCAGGACTCGGGGTCAGGGGCGTTCAGTGAGCCGCCGTCACCCCCGGTTTCGGCCTTTGATGGGCTTGAGGCTACGGCGCCACGGACGCTCGTGGACGTGTTCACAGCCGCGTGGTCGACCTGGCCCAGGAAGGTCGCTCTCGAGGACGGCTCTCGACGACTGAGTTTCGAGGAGCTTCGAGCCGAGGCCAACGCCCTGGCCCGCCGGCTCAGCGCTTCGGGCATCGGCCGCGGTGACCGAGTCGGGATTCGAGTGCCGAGCGGCACCGCCGAGCTGTACATCGCCGTGCTGGGGGTCCTTCTGGCCGGTGGCGCGTACGTACCGGTGGACTTCGCGGATCCCGGGGAGAGGGCCGAGCTCATCTGGCGTGATGTGGACGCGTGCGCGGTGATCGGGCCCAACCTCACGATCACCGAGCGGCGGCGGGGTCGGGGCCTGACCGGCCCGGCCCGCCTCGACGACGAGTGCTGGGTCATCTTCACCTCCGGATCGACCGGCGTGCCGAAGGGCGTCGCGATCAGACATCGTTCCGCGGCAGCGTTCGTGGACGCCGAGGTGGCCTTGTGGCGCGTCGAGCCTCACGACCGGGTCATGGCGGGCCTCTCGGTGTCCTTCGACGCGAGTTGTGAAGAAATGTGGCTCGCGTGGCGTAACGGCGCCGCGCTGGTGGCCTGCCCGCGCTCGGTCGTGCAATCGGGCACCGACCTCGGTGCGTGGATCGCGAGACGCCGGATCTCGGTGGTCTCGACCGTGCCGACCCTGGCTGCAATGTGGGACGACGACGCCTTGGCGAACGTCCGCCTGATCATCCTCGGGGGGGAGGCCTGCCCCGAGGAGCTGGGGTGGCGCCTGGCCGTTGGTCGGGAGGTCTGGAACACCTACGGTCCGACCGAGGCGACGGTGGTCACCACCGCGGCGCCCATCATCCCGGGGCAGCCGGTCTCCATTGGACGGCCGCTCGCCGGGTACCGGGTGGCCGTAGTGGACGAGCAGGGTCAGGCGGTGCCGGTCGGCCAGGTCGGTGAGCTGGTCATCGCCGGGGTCGGCCTCGGTTGCTACCTCGACGCCGGCCTTGACGCCAGCCGGTTCGCCGCTCTGCCCGGCCTCGGCTGGGATCGCGCGTACCACACCGGGGACATGGTGCGGGCGGGCGACCACGGGCTCGAGTTCCGGGGCCGCCGGGACGACCAGGTCAAGGTGTCCGGCCGCAGGATCGAGTTGGCCGAGATCGATGCACAGCTCGCCGAGTTGCCCGGCGTGAGGGCGGCCGCGGCGGCCGTCCGCCGGACCCCGGCGGGGAACTCGATCCTGGTCGGCTACGTCGTCGGCGACGTCGACCCGACGGCGCTCCGGCGGTTGCTGGCCGAGCGGCTGCCCGAGGGCATCGTCCCGCTCGTCGTCCGCCTCGAACAGCTGCCCCTCAAGAACTCGGGAAAGGTGGACCGCGCCGCCCTGCCCTGGCCTTCCCCATCGCACTCGACCGATCGAACACCCTCGTCGACGGCGATGACAGAGACAGCCGCTTGGCTGGCCGAGCGCTGGGCCGAGCAACTGGGCCCCCAACGGCTCGGGGAAGAGAGCGACTTCTTCGAGTCCGGGGGGACGTCGATGGCCGCAGCAAAGCTCGTCTCGGTCCTCCGCAGCCGCTTCCCGAGCGTGGCCGTCGCCGACGTGTATAACCACCGCCGCCTCGGCGCGTTGGCCGCCCACCTGGATCAGCTCAGCTCGGTGGCAGAGAGGCCCACGCCCGAACCGGTGAAGGGACGGCGCTTCGGCGCGCTGCAGCTGCTCGGGGTGTCCGCGCTGATCGCTCTCGCCAGCCTCCAGTGGTTGGTCGGAGTCCTGGCCTACAACCAGTGGTACGGGGTCGGGCTGCGAATCGGTTGGTTCGCCGTCGTGGTGACCTGGCTACTCATCGCGAGCACGCCCGGTCGCGCCGCGCTGGTGATCGTCGTCCGGCGTGCGCTGCTCGGGCACCTGCGGCCCGGACGGTACCGGCGGGACGGTCGGGTGTCGTGGCGGATCTGGTTCGTCGAGCGGCTTGCGCAGACCCATCACCTCGACGCTCTCGCGGGCACCCCGTGGGCGGTCCGATACACCCGCTGGCTAGGGGTGGACGTGGGCGAGGGTGCACGTCTGGCCACGCTTCCATCGCCCTCTGGACTGGTCCGGATCGGAGCCGGTGCGACGCTCGAGACCGACGTGGACCTCCGCGGGTGGTGGGTCGAGGGAAGCGAGCTCGTCGTCGGGGAGGTGGTGGTCGGAGCCGGTGCGCGGATCGGGACCCGGGCCCTCCTCATGCCCGGCGCGTCCGTAGGCGCTGGAGCTGAGATCGAACCGGGCAGCGTCGTCAACGGTTGTGTCCCGGCCGGCGAGCGCTGGTCCGGATCGCCGGCTCGCCCTGATGGGCTGGCTGGAGAAAGCTGGCCCGCCGAGGCGCGATGCGACGCCGCACCTCGCCGCCCCGCCCATGCGATGTTCGCTCTCGGGCTCGGGGCACTCACGCTGCTGCCCGTCGCGGCAGCGGCGCCCAGCTTCTTCCTCCTCAACGCGCTTAGCTCCTTCGGCACCCTGCGCGCGGCGGTGCAGTCGATGCTGGTCGTGGCGCCGCTTATGGCGGGCCTCTTCCTGGTGACCTATGCGCTGCTCGTCGCCTCGGCCAGTCGCGGCCTTACCAGGCTGATCAGGCCCGGATGGCACTCCGACAACGGCAGGACGGCGTGGGCTCTGTGGTTCTGCGGTGCCCTAATGGAGCAGTCTCGAGGAGTGCTGTTCCCGCTCTACTCGACCGTGTACACGCGAACCTGGTTGCGTCTGCTTGGGATCACGGTGGGCGCGCGCACCGAGGTTTCGACTGCGGTCGGTCTCAACCCTCTGGTCCGCCTGGGGGACATGAGCTTCGTCACTGACGACGTCGTGTTCGCTGGCACGAGGGCCCGAGGTGGTCAGATCGAGGTTCGGCCGATCGAGGTCGGAAGCCGCAGCTTCGTGGGCAACGGCGCCATCCTGCGGGCGACGACCAAGCTCGGCGACGACAGCCTCGTCGGCGTGCTCTCCTCGCCCCCGCTCGCGAGCGCCGACGGCACATCGTGGCTCGGCCTTCCTCCGATCGAGTTTCCCCGTATCCCCGAACGGTCCGACCCGTCGCGGACCACGACGCCGTCGAGACGCCTGGTCGCCTCCCGGGGGGCCGTCGAGATCCTGCGGATCCTTCTCCCTGGCACAGTGTCGGTGGCGCTCGGCGTGCTCGTCCTCCTGGCGCTGCAATCTCTCGGGACCGAGGGTGGTTGGCCGTTGATGGTCCTCGGCGCGCCACTGGCGCTTGGATCGGCGGCGCTGGTCGCAGTTGGCCTCACGGTCGCCGCAAAGTGGTTGCTTATCGGCCGCTATGAACGCGCTGAACATCCGCTGTGGTCGTTCTTCGTCTGGCGGGACGAGCTGGTGAACTCCCTTCACGGGCAGCTCGCGGGGGCGTGGTTGTTGTCAAGCGCCCTCGGGTCACCCGTGATGCCGGCGTACCTGCGGTCCATGGGCTCCAAGGTCGGCAGGCACGTCTGGTTCGAGTCCTTGGCGGTGACCGAGTTCGACCTCGTCCATCTCGGCAACCGCAGCGCGGTCAACAGGGGGGCGTGCATCGAGACGCACCTGTTCCACGACCGACTGCTGCGCATGGCACCGGCCTTCCTCGGCGATGACTCGACGCTCGGGCCAAACAGCGCCGTCCTACCCGAGACCGAGCTCGGAGAGGGCTGCAGCGTCGGGGCCCGATCGGTCGTGCTGCGGGGAGAGCGGCTGCCGCCACGAACGCGCTGGGCCGGCGTCCCCGTCGCCACGATGTGATTCCTCTCCGCGTGTCCTCCGATGGCGAGGACGCCCCCGAGGTCTACCTACTCGACGCTCGGGTCTGCGGCCTGGAGCCGGCCGGCCTGCGCGAGCGTGCGCGCAGGTTGAGCGCAGAGTCCGGCGCTCCGTTCGTGTCGCGCTCCTACCGGTACCCCTTCGCACTGATCGGTTGGCACGACCGGGAACTCGGGATCGACCTCGAGCGCATCGGCCCGTGTGACAAAGCCTTCGCCGACCTGATCTGCACGCCGACAGAACGGGCGGACCGTGCCGTGATCGATGACCCCGACCGATCCCTCACGTCGCTGTGGTGCGCCAAGGAAGCCCTTGCCAAGGTCCTCGGCGACGCACTGTTGTACGAGCCGGCCAGACTCGAATCCCCGGTGGTCTGGCCCCACCAGCGCGCCGGGATATGGAGGGCGGCCCGATTGATCGTTCCCGACTCCCATGTTGCGTGGCTGTGCTGGCGGTCGGCCACTTCTCCAAGGTCCACGACAGCCACAACATCGAGTTCGCCTAGCCAACCTGGCCGGCAGGTTCCCGTCCTTCGCGATGAGTCGGTACTGGATCTGGCCCGAAGCTGATCGTCCGACCCGGAAGCATGACCGCGGACGCGGGTAACGACGTCACGCCGCCAGAGAATCGGGCTCTCGTCGAGCAGACTCGGCGGTGATGGTTGGGCGAGGCCGCGGACTGGCCATAGGGATCGTTGCGGGAATCACAGCAGCCGCCGTGGCTGGTGTCTTTCTGGGCGTCGTCGCGCTGACTAGTCCCTCGGGCACTTCAACTTTGGTCCTGCCCAGCCTCGCTTCCCCCGTCGAGCCCGCGCCCAGCATCGGCGGAGTTCCGCCTGTCGCTGGACGGATCAGCGCCCCCGGCGGACCGTATCTCTACGACGGCAGCGGCCGCGTCGTCTTGCTTCATGGCGTCAATGTCGTGTACAAGCACCCCCCATTCGAGGTTTATCCAGATCCGGGGAAGGCGTGGAACTTCAGTGCCGCCGACGCTTCGCTCATGGCTCGCCTCGGTTTCAACGTCGTACGTCTGGGAATAACCTGGCGGGGCCTCGAGCCTGGGACCGCTCCGGCCAACGATCCGGCCATCTGCACCCGTGGAGCCCCGACGAACCCCCATCAGTTCAACCAGACGGTGCTCAATCACTATCTGGATCACCTCCGTGAGACCGTGGACCTGCTCGGCCGCTATCACATCTACACGCTGCTCGACATGCACCAAGACGTGTACAACGAGATGTTCGAGGGCGAAGGGGCGCCCAACTGGGCGGTGTGCACGAACGGCGTCCCAAGCGTCGATCCCCCAGGGAGATGGTCTCTCGAGTACGCGACGACGGCAGCGAGCATCGCCTTTCACCATTTCTGGGCCAACAATGTTGTCGGAGACCTCCAAGGCGAGTACGACCGTGTCTGGGGCGACGTGGCCAAGTTCTTTCGGGGCAATCCCTGGATCCTGGGCTATGACCCATTCAACGAGCCGTTTTCTAGGTCCCTCGTTCGCCTCGGTGATGAACACTTCGACGCCCAGCTTGAGTGCTTCTATACGGGCACCACACATTTGGGAACTCCCTCCCACGGTGCCCTAGCGATCCGGTGCCCGGCGAACGACCCTGCCGAGGGGGTCATCCCGACAATCTTGGCGAACGACCCGACCCACCTCATGTTCGACGAACCCGACAACTACGCGAGCCGGGGATATCCCACCTTCGTCGGACCGATGGACTTACCGAACCTTGTCTTCAACATCCACATCTATTGCGGCGCCCGAAGCCCGGTGACCGGTAATCCCACCAATGTCGCTGCCTGCGGGGCGCAGGAAACCCGCTCCCTCAGTCGCCGCGCCGGGGACCGGCCGGACATGGCATCGGCCGCCCAACCGAAAGGCCCAGCCTGGTTTGTCAGCGAGTTCGGGGCCACTTCGAGCCCGGCGCTTCTCGCCACCTTCACCGCCCAATCCGACGCGCATCTTGTCGGATGGAGCTATTGGTCGTGGAAGTTCTACAGCGACCCAACGGGCAGCAGGAGCGAAGCATTAGTCATGTCGAACGGAAAGCTTCGCTCCACAGCACAGGTGCTGTCTCGTACCTACCCTGAGGCGATAGCCGGAACACCGCTTTCAATATCCTTTGCCCCGAAATCCGGTGCATTTCACCTCGCCTACAAACCTAAGCACAGCATTACTGCACCTACGGTCATTTTCGTGCCGACCCAGGTCCACTACCCCGACGGGTACTGTGCTCGGGCTTCTGGAGGCAGAGTGATATCGAATTCGAACAGCGAGCTCCTTGAAGTGCTCAACAGTCGTTCAGCGCACACGGTGAGCGTCGACGTCACCTCAGGATCGTGTGGAAATGGTTGAGCGGAAGATAGCCACGGCGCGCCCTTTCCCTCTAGATATCTTCGCGCGCGGAGCCATCTTTTCAGCACCCTTGGCGATGACGTTCATTGCGTCGATCTCTGCAAACGAGGCAATCCTGCCAATATGCCTCTCGGGCCAAGACCTGTTCAACACGTCGGCCGCCGCGGCCAGCTACTTCTTCCCCAGCCCCTCGATCTTCGTTTTGGCGGCGTCGGCGGACTTCCCCGACGCCTTGAGCGGCGGGCTGTTCATGGCGACCGGCGGCCACATGGGACCGCTCCTCCTCGTGAACCCGACCACGCCACTGCCACCCGAGATCACCCCCCTGTCTGAACAGCCTGGCGGTGGGGACCCAGTGT
>Ga0181530_10006631_pt1 | contig 11339 bp, 11 predicted proteins | sample PEATcosm2014_Bin_42_FD_119769 | JGI IMG/M metagenome (GOLD analysis project Ga0181530, IMG submission 119769) | Peatland microbial communities from MTU Mesocosm Facility, Houghton, MI, USA - PEATcosm2014_Bin10_60_metaG | ecosystem: Environmental > Terrestrial > Soil > Wetlands > Peat | place... | reverse complement strand
AGGTTCTGCGCGATGGACTGGTTGTCGCCGATGTCGGCCAGTACCTGCTCGAACACCGGCAGTTCCGCTGCCGAGCAGGGCACGGGCAACCCGGCCTGGGCCATCAGCGCGATCAGCCCGACAGTCTTCAGCGTCACCGTCTTGCCGCCGGTGTTCGGGCCGCTGATGAGCAGCGTGCGGCAGTCGCGATCGAGCGTCAGAGTGAACGGCACCACGCGCCGGCCGCTCTTCCGCAGCACGTCGATCAATAAAGGATGCCGGGCGTTTTCGAGATGCAGGCGGCTCGTGAAGCGCGGCACGACGCAGTCGAATTCGAGGGCGAAGCGCGCCTTCGCGAAAACCAGATCGAGGGCCGCCATGACCGCCGCGGCCGCGCGAATGGCATCGCCGTATTCGCGGAGGCGGCTGGTGAGTTCGCGCAGGATGCGAAAGACCTCGCGCGACTCCTCCTCCTGCAGCCGCACCAGTTCGTTGTTGAGATCGATGGTTTCGAGCGGTTCGAGAAACAGCGTCTGGCCGGTGGAACTGGCGCCGTGGATGACGCCGGGGAGTTTGCGGCGCTGGCCCGAAATCACGGGCACAACGAACCGGTCGTTGCGGAGCGTGATGTACTCCTCCTGCAGCACACCTTCATTGCGGTTGGCGCGCAGGAAGCGCTCGAGAGATTCCTGGATGGATTTTTTCTGCTTCTCGATCTCGCGGCGGATGCGATGGAGATGAGGGCTGGCGCTGTCGAGCACAGTTCCGTCGCCGCGGATTTTGCCGTCGATCTCTTTGAGGAGCGGCCGGAAATCGCCAATGCCGCGAGCGCGCGCATCGAGCAGCGGAAACCTTTCGCCGGCCGCGGTGAGGAACGATGCGGCGTCGGCGGCGCGGTCGAGGAACGCGATGAGGTCGAAGATTTCACGCGGTTCGAGCGCGGCGCCTTCGATATGCAGCTTGCCGACGGCGGGGGCAATGTCGGGCAGTCCGGCGAAACTGACGCGGATGGCAGCGCCCTGGCCAGTGGGCTGCGGCGACGCGGCGGCGCGCAGGTAACGGATGGCTTCATCGGCTTCGGCGAGAAGCCGTTCCAGGCGTGCGCGGTCGTCGTCCGGTTCGACCAGGGCCAGCTCGGCGGCTCCCAGCGGGCTGCCGATGTAACGGCCGAGCAGCGCGCGGACCTGCTCCCATTCGAGGACTTCGGCGCTGGTGAACTTCATACGGCAAAGGCCTTCATGATTACGGGAAGTGTGCCTTCGGTGATCTTCAGGTCCGCAAGCTCCGGTCGGGTGAACCACGCAACGCGACTAGCATCGTCGGCGGCGCAAAGTTCACCCCCCGCGGGACGGCAGAGGTAGTCCATCAGCACGTAGTGATACTCGGGGAGGCCCGCTGCATCGAGTATGATGCGTTCGAAGATCTCGAGCAGAGAGAGTATCTCGACCTCAAGTCCGGTTTCTTCGCGGACCTCGCGTCGCAGGGCTTCTTCGAGGCGCTCGCCGGCTTCCACAACACCTCCGGGCAGCGACCAGTAGTCTTTGAGAGGCTCGCGGCCGCGCTCAACGAGGAGGATGCGGTCCCCCTCGATGATCAGCGCGCCCACCCCGATGATCGGCCGCGAAGGATAACGCCGGCTATCGGACAAGTGGTTTCCAGTGCGCCACCCTAATACTGCAGAGCACCCTTCACGCCCAGCTTAACTCTGTACACCGAATCGCGGACGCTGATGAAAAGCGAGTCGCTGTCGGCCTCACCAAAAGCGCAGTTCGAAACAATCGTGTCCGGCATCAGGGTTCGTTCGAGCTTGCCCTGGGCCGAGTAGACCGGCACGCCCTGCGCCGCAACGTACAATCGCCCCTCCACATCGGTCTTGATGCCGCCCGGAACCCCTTTGACGTTCCTGATGAAATCGCGCTGGTTGCTCGCCGCGCCGTTTTTATCGAGGTCGAAAGCGACGACGACATGACGGTCGGAATCGCATACGAACAGCAGCTTTCCATCCAGCGACAGCGCGATGCCGTTGGGGCGAGTCTGCCACTTCGCGGCGGCTTCGATCTCGCCTTTGGGCGTGATGTGGAAGACGCCGTAGAAATCGAGCTCGCGATGGTCGTTGGCGGAACCGAAGGCAGGGTCGGTGAAGTAAACGTGCCCGTCACGGCGCACAACGATGTCGTTCGGGGCATTGAATTTCTTGCCCTCAAAGTCCCCGGCCAGGGTATCGACCTTCCCCTTGAGGTCCATCCGGCTTACCCGCCGCGCGACGGATTCGCAGATGTACAAGCGGCCCTGCATATCATAGGCGAGACCGGATGCGCCGCCATCGTCATCTTTGAGCACCTTGGGATTGGGGGATGAATCGATCCGGAAGAGTTTGCGCTGGCGAACGTCCGCGACAGCCAGATAGCCGGCATGCGACCACACCAGACCATCGACAAACTGAAGGTTGGCCGTGATCTTTTCGGCCTCGTAGCTGGGAGCTTCCTGCAAGACGGGTCAGGGGCGCGAGATCTGAATCTGGTTGACGACGGTTTTCACGCCGCTCACTTTCTTCGCAACCTTCTCGGCGCGGCTTTTCTGCTTCTCCTCTTCCACTTTTCCTTTGAGCGTGCAGACGCCGTCCTTCACTTCCACGTCGATGGCGCCACCCTTCACAACGTCATCGGCAGCGAGTTTCTGGCGAATGGTGTCGACGAGGAAATCGTCGGAAACGGGCTTGGCGGCGAATCCAGGCGTCAGCAGAGTGAGGAACATCACCACGGAAAGGCACATCCGCTTCAGTTTCATTATTAGTCTCTTCCGGCCATTGTACGCCAATCGAGCGCATTCAGATACGCGGCCTTTTCGCGCCAGTCGGCTTCCACTCTGACATGCAGTTCGAGGAAGATCGGCGTTCCGAAGAGTGCCTCCATTTCCTCGCGGGCGAGCGTGCCGACCCGTTTGAGCATGGAACCCTTTGCGCCGATCACAATCGCTCTCTGTCCCGGCCGCTCGACCAGAATGGTGGCGTGGATACGGAGGAGACGGGGCAACTCTTCCCAGTTTTCAACGATGACCGCCGTTGAATGCGGGATCTCCTGATGAGTCGCGTGGAGGAGTTTCTCGCGGATCAGCTCCGCGGCGAGGAAGCGGGCCGGCTGGTCGGTGAAATGGTCCGGCGGGAAGTATTCGGGACCTTCGGGGAGACGCCGGATCACCTGCGCGCGTAATTCATCCAGACCTTCGCCGGTGGCGGCGGAGATGGGCAGGTATTCGGCGAAGGCGTAGAGCTTGCGGTATTGCTCAAGCAGCGGCAGCAGTTCGTGCCTGGCTTTGAGCGCGTCGATCTTGTTCAGCGCGAGAAGCACCGGAGGGCCATCGGGACGGAGCAGACTCAACGCGCGCTGGTCCTCGCCGCCAAAGCCCTTCGTTGCATCCACGAGATAGATGAAAAGGTCGCGTTCTTCGAGCGAGGCGCGCACGGCGTCCATCATGCGCTTGTTGATGGCGCTGCCGGATTTGTGGATACCGGGCGTATCGATGAAAACCACCTGGGCTTCGGGAGTGGTCAGGACCCCCTGAATCGCCGTGCGGGTGGTTTGCGGCTTGTCGGCGACGATCGAGACTTTCTGGCCGACGAGCGCGTTGAGCAACGTCGATTTGCCGGCGTTGGGGCGGCCCAGTATGGAAACGAAGCCGGATCGGTGTGGCATCACGCTTCGACCGCCTGAGGCTTGCTGAGACGCACCCGCTCGACGCGCATCTCGTCGCTGGCCAGTACTTCGACTTTGATGCCATCGCGCTCGATCGCTTCGCCGGGCTTCGGCACATGACCGAGCCATTCACTCACGAGTCCGCCGATGGTGGTCGATTCGATATCTTCGCCGGCGCGGAAGTTCAGAACGTCGGCGACGCGCGCGAGGTCGAAATTGCCGGAGACGATGTAGCCGCCGTGCCCGTCCTCGGTGACGTCGGAATCGGGCTCGTGCTCGTCGCGAATCTCGCCGAGGATGACTTCGACCAGGTCCTCCATGGTGACGAGGCCGGCGGTATTGCCGTACTCATCGACGACGATCACCGTGTGAGCGCCTTCCTGCTGCATCTCGCGCATGAGGTCATTGACGGGTTTCGTCTCGGGCACGAAGCGGATGGGCCGCATCAGCTCGCGCACCTTGCGGGTGAGACGGTCGCTCTCGGGCACTTCAAACATGTCGCGCACATGGACGAAGCCGACCACGTCGTCGATGGAAGTCCGGAAAACCGGGATGCGCGAATACTGTTCGTTGACGACGAGCTCGTGCAGGGCTTCGAGCGCTTCGTCGGCCTGGATGGCCACGATGTTCGGGCGCGGCGTCATCACTTCCCGCGCGACCTTGTCGCCAAAAGCGACGACGGACTGGATCAGTTTGCGGTCGTCTTCCTCGATGAGACCTTCTTCGGCGCCGGCCGTGATGAGCGTTTCGATATTTTCGGCGGGCGTCGCGGGCTCATCCGGCTGCGCCTCTTCCGTTGCGATGTCCAGAAGCGAGTGAAGAAAGCGGAGACCCAGCACCAGGGGCCGGATGACGAGCGCGGCCGCTGAGTAAAGCGGAAGCAGCGGGACGATCCAATGCGCGGATGTCCGGCGGAAGAGCAGTTGCGGGATGAGATAAGCGCAGAGCATCATCAGGAGCCACGCGCCGGCGATGGACTGGAGCAGCGCGGGGAGTGTCAGACCATTACCGTCGATCACCTGAGCCATCACGAGAATGCCTAAGAGCAGGAGACAGGTGTGTTTCCAGAGCGAGAAGGTCAGCGTGCCTTCGTCGGAGCGAAGCTTAAGGCGCGGTTCGAGGTCGGATTTGAAATATTGCAGAGAGGGCAGCTCGCGCGTGCGCAACCGCATGCCTTCGAGATAGAACGTCTGGATGACCGTGAAGAAGATCACGAGAACGAGCAGAACGGCGATGGCGGCGAGGATCATCAGGCCACCCGCTCGATCAGGCTCACGGGCAATCCGAGCTTTTTGCGCCAGCGCATTTCGGTACGTTTCATTTGGCCGGAGTCGGATTCGTGGTCGAGTCCGGTGAGGTGCAGCACGCCGTGCAGCAGCAGGATGCGAAGCTCGTCGTCGACGGTGTGTCCCCGTTCGCGGGCCTGGGCGCGGGCGCGATCGAGGGAGATGGCGATATCGCCTAACTGAACATCGTCCGCTTGCTTACGCGCGCGTTTTTCCGAACCGCGACCGTGAGAGAGCGGACGATGCGGAAACGACAGAACATCGGTCGCGTAATCTTTGCCCCGAAATTGCGCGTTCAGGGCCTGTAGTTCGGCGTCGTTCGAAATGCGGCAATGAAACCGGCGTCCGCGGGCGACCTGCGCGCGCAGAACTTCGGCGAAGGATTCGAGGCTTTTTGCGTCGAGAGAGGCCGGCTTGCGCCGGTAAGTTATGAGCGGGTCGGATTTCATCGTATGCCGCTCAAGCCTGTGGCGGAGCGGGAACCGCCGCCTCGGACTGCACCGGGGGCGGAACGGGTTCGACGACCGGGCCTTCGGAGAGTTTAAGCGTCAGCTGACGTCCAGCCACACCCTCATTGTACTTTTCGTAAGCCCGAACGATGCGCTGGACGAGGCTGTGGCGTACGACATCGCGCTCGTCGAAGTTGATGAACGAAATGCCTTCGACGCCCTTCAATATGTCGACCGCGTCGAGGAGTCCGGAGCGGCGTCCGGTAGGGAGGTCGATCTGTGTGAGGTCGCCGGTGACCACCATCTTGGAATTGAAGCCCTGGCGCGTGAGCACCATCTTCATCTGTTCGGCAGTGCTGTTCTGGGCCTCGTCGAGAATGATGAAGCTGTCGTTGAGGGTGCGGCCGCGCATGAATGCCAGCGGAGCCACTTCGATGCTGGCGCGTTCCACGAGCTTCTCGACTTTGTCGGATTCGAGCATGTCGTAGAGCGCGTCGTAAAGCGGGCGCAGATAGGGATCGATTTTTTCCTGCAGACTGCCGGGCAGGAAGCCCAGCCGCTCGCCCGCTTCCACGGCCGGACGAGTGAGAATGATGCGGCTTACGCGCTTGCCGATAAGCGCCTGAATGGCCATGGCAACGGCGAGATAAGTTTTGCCGGTGCCTGCGGGGCCGATGCCGAATACGAGATCGTTGCGCTCGATGGCTTCAAGATAGCGGCGCTGCGTGACCGTCTTGGGCGCCAGAACCTTCTTTCCGAAGCTGCGTTGCTGACCGCTTTTGAAGAGCGACCGGAGCGTCACTTCGGGATCGGCGGTGACGACGCGCAGGAGACTGTTCAGGTCGCCGTTCTTGAAAACGACGCCTTCGCGCACGAGCGCAAAGTAATCCTCGAGGATGGATTCGGCGCGCGAAACAGCGTCGGGTTCGCCTTCGATTTCGAGGGCGTTCTCACCCAGCCGCGTGCGGATATTCAATCCCGTTTCGAGAAGGCGGATATTTTCGTCGCGCGTACCGAAGAGGCTTTCGATACCGCGGCTTACCGGCACAGTGGCTGTCATTTATTCAGAGCGAAACCTCCCTTGCGCAAAGCAAACATTCAGGCTTGGTGGAGAGACACAATGGGACGCTGGTGTGGCAGGTAACAACGATGCCGCGGGAACGCGGGGAAGGATAAGACCATCCGAAATGAATTATAGCAGGAAATGAGGGGAGGGGGATTTCAACAAAATCGGCGCCACCACATCGACCAGCGCCTGGCCCAGAATCAGGTGCTGATCGGCATCGAGGTGGATACCGTCCACGCGGCTGGCCGGCGTGACACTTCCGGCATCGAAGAAATGGCAGCCCAGGTTTGCGCTGACCTCTCGATAGGCGTCCGCAAGAACGGCGCACCTGGTCTCGGCGCCCAGAAACTTCGCCGCGACCGGGCCTTTGGGATTCTGAATCGGCGGCGGACACACGACGAGAACGGGCGGTACCGGCATCCCCGGCTCGATCGGCGCTCGGCGAATCTCGCTGACCAGCGCCGCCACGCCCTGCGCCGCCGACCAGGCGTTGCTATACGGATGCGAGAACTGAAAATCATTCGTTCCCAGCATCAGGATCACCAGCGATAAAGGCGAATGGATTTCGATACGCTGCGCCAGACCCTGTAAGCCGTTGCGGCCTGGCTTAAACGGATCGTCCCAGACGGTGCGGCGGCCGTTGAGGCAATCCTCGAGCAGGCGCGCGCGATGGCCGCGGGTGTTCAGCGCATTTTCGAGCACGCCGGGCCAGCGTTCGTCGAACGGCAGCCTGTTACGGGTATTGGGTATGATTCCCCAGGTCAGTGAATCGGAATAGACGAGAACGGTGTCCATAATAAGCGCGCACCCGACAGTTTATCCGGCGACTGAATACCAGCAGCGGGCGATCGACACCGCCCGGACTACTTCGCTGCTTCACCGGACTACTTCGCTGCTTCAAAGGTTGGCTGAACTCGCACGGAGCCCCGGAACGAAGAACTTCCAGCGCCTTTTCTGACCACCGACATCAGGTTGCGCCTCAGGATTGCCGAAGCCGAGAGCACGCCTCCCATCATTGCGCCGGTGACTCCAGCCGAAGTCACGTCCGCTCCGGTGAGGTAGAGGCCTCGCACGGAAGTGCGCGGGCCAAGACAGTTCAGCCTGAACCGCTCCGGCACGTGAGCCAAACCATAGATCTCACCGCTTTGGTGGTTCGTGAAGGAGCGCGTTGACAGCGGCGTGGAAAGCTCGCAGTAATCGATCTTGCCGCGCACCTGTGGCACCGCTTTTTCCAGTTCGCTCTTCAGTCGCCCGGCCAGTTGAGCCTTTAACTGGTCGTATTCGACGCCGCGTTGCTTCCAGCGCGTTTCCGCCCACTTTGCAAACCAGGCAAACGGGGCCGGCGCAACTACTTCGATCGTGGCTCGTCCGGGATACCGGCTGGCAAAGGACGGATCCTTGGCGGATGGAAACGAGATGAAAACCACCGGCAATGGTTCGTCGCACGATTTTTCCGACCGGGAAACATTGGCGTCATGGTCGGGACCGGGACTGATCCAGAGGTTCCCGGGAGAGATTCCCAGCTCTTCGCTGGCAGACTTGAGACCAACATAAAGAGAGATATGCGCCATCGACGGCGGAATCCGGTCTATCTTGTGAATCACCTCCTGCGTTTCGCGGACCAATCGAGGGAGTAACCGCCCGTAGGTATTCGCCGCGCCGGCATCGCTGATCACGGCAGGGGCGCGAAACTCGCGGTCATCCTGCATGCGGACACCGCTCGCCCGGCCACGGTTGTCCAGGAGTATTTCCCTGACATCGGCGCTTACCAGAAGCTTGCCTCCGGCCGCCTCAATGGCCGGTAGCATGGATTCGAGGATCGCACCCGCGCCGCCGATGGGATAAGCCGCACCGCCGAAGTAGTGCTCCGCAATAATGGCATGGATGCCGAAGCTGCTGCGCCCTGGAGGAAGCCCGTAGTCCCCCCATTGAGCGGTGAGAACGCCCGCGAGCTCGCGGCCGCACCCGAGGCCGGCGAGCGTTTCCGCAGTGGTGCGTCCGGCGTGGCGCAGAAAAGGGGCGCGCATAAGTGGCCCGGCGATTCGCTCGATTAGTCCCGGCACGGCCTTTGACGCAAAGAACAGGCCACTCGATCGCACGCAGCTCCGCACGGCGCGAAAGTAGCCGTCGATGGCCCGTCCTTCCGACGGAAAATATTCTTTGAGCCGGCTGCGAAAACGTTCCGCGCCGCTCAGAAACTCATACTCGCGGCCGCCGAGGATGACGCGATCGTAGACGTCCGGCATTGCCTGCCACTCCAGCCGCCCGTCCGTCAGGTGATCGAAGGCGGCGCGAATCGGGGAGGCCGGATCGTTCACCTGGCCGATGTAATGAACCCCGACATCCCACTCATAGCCGGGCCGGCGGAACACGTGGGTGAAACCACCCGGCGTGTAATGACGCTCCAGCACCAAAACTCGCTGGCCGCCGTGGCGGGAGAGAAGCGAGGCCGCGGTTAAACCGCCCATGCCGCTGCCGATCACGATGGCATCGAACGTATCTTCGACATTTACCTGGCGGTAGCTTGCGAATCTCATAGGGGCATTCTCCCGAGTGTTGACAGTGTCTACATCCACAGTATAGGGTCTGATGTTGCGCTTGTCAACATACTTCTGCTATCCTCCGGGCATGGATTCCGAACGGCCCTATCATCATGGAAATCTCAAGCCTGCCCTGCTGGAGGCGGCGGTTAGACTGATCGCGGAAGTGGGGCCGGCAGCCTTTACGCTGCGCGAGGTGGCGCGCCGGGCGGGCATCTCCCACAACGCGCCTTACCGTCACTTCCGCGAAAAGGATGAATTGCTGGCGGCTGTGGCGACCCAGGGCTTCGAGCAGCTGACGGTTGCGCTGAGCAACGTTGCGCCGGGCAAACCCGGCAAGGCGACCCGCGCCCGCAACCCGAATCCGGCGCTTCGCCGCTTTCAGGCTGCAGGCCTGGCCTATGTGCGGTTTGCGCTGCGTTCGCCCGAACACCTGCTGGTAATGTTCGACTGGCCCCTGGATCAGGATCGCTATCCGGAGCTTTCGGCAGCCGCTGCCGGCGCGTTCTCGGTCCTGGTTGGGTTTGTCGAAACAGCGCAGCGCGAGGGCAGCCTGCCGGCCGGCGATCCGCTCGCCCTGGCGTGCATAGCCTGGTCCCTGGTTCACGGAGTCGCCAAGCTCGCCATCGCCCGGAGGCTTCCTTTCCAGTCCGAACCCGAGATCCTGCGCTTTGCCGCACACGCGATCCAGGCATTGCATGACGGGATGGCCTCGGCTGACGCCCGCGCGCCGGACCCTCGGTCGGGAATACCTGTCCGGACAAAGTGCGGTTAGGGAGGACAGCAAAGAACCGCTTGAAAACCGGCTGCAGGCAGGACTGCCACCACTGCCGCAAAATCAGGAGCGGAAGACGCGTCGAACGACCATCTGGCAGCGCACGCCAACGGGCTGGAAGATCGTCTTCCACCAGGGAACGATCGTCAAGCATACTCCAGCAGCGCCATGAATCCGTTATCCATGTGCATCTGCTGATGGCAGTGAAACAACGTGCGCCCGGGGTTGTCGGCAATCAGCAGCACTTCCGTCTGCGACTTCGGGCCCACCACAACAACATCTTTGAACACGCCTGACATCGGCACGCCCGCGATCTTCGCGATTTCGAAGGTGTGCCGGTGCAGGTGTACGGGATGAGCTTCTTCGCTCCGGTTATCGAACACCAGGCGGTAGCGGCCGTTCTGTTTGACGCGCAGCGGATCGGTTTTAGGCCAGGCTTTGCCGTTCACAGTCCAGTGATCGACCTGACGGCTGCCGTTGAATTTGTTCTCGAAGACAAGCGGCAGTCGCTCGCCCGCGCCGGCTTCGACGCCGGAATTCCCGAACGCAGCATAACTCCATATCTGATTCGAAGGCGGCCGCCACTGCGGCTGTCCGCTATGCCCCGCGTATTCAAAGACAATTCCCATGCCGTTTTTGCGGTCCTTATCGTCGGTGGCGCCGAAAATCCAGACGCCCGGGTTGTTCATTTCGACGATGGCATCGATGCGCTCGGCGGGTCCGAGTTCGAGGACAGGCGAGACACGCGGCGAGGCGATTGGGTTTCCATCCAGCGCCGTCACCCGAAACGTGTGACCTGCGAGCGCGATGCGGCGGTGCATGGTGGCACTGGCGTTCAGGATGCGCAGGAGAACACGCTGTCCCGCTTTGACCCGAATCGGATCGCCATGGCCGAGAGCGCGGCCGTTGATCGAAAACAGTTTGTAGGCCACTTCAAGGTTGCCGTCCTCGTCGCCCATCATCGACAAATAGGGATCCCATTCCTTCATGGCAAGAAAGATCTCCTGGTCGTATGCGCCGGGATCGTTCGCTGGGTCGATGTAAAAGAAGCCGAACTGTCCGGTGTAAGTCGCGCGACTGAGATTCTGGCCCGCCGTCGCATGACTGTGATACCAGCGCGTGCCCGCCGGCGAGGCGTTGAACGTGTAGCGCGCGGATGCTCCCGGCGCGAGCATGGGAGTGCCTTCCTCCATGGAGCCGTCTACTTCCGGAGGGATGCGCAGCCCGTGCCAGTGCGCCAGTTCGGGTACAGCCGAGCCGTTGATGACTTCAATGGTGACGGACTGGTCTTCGCGGAACCGGATCAGCGGACCCGGAACGGCGCCGTTGTAGCCCACCGTCTTCACCACTTTGCCAGGCTGCACTTCGAGGTTCACTGGCCCGATGCGCAGAGTGAAATCGGGTTTGGGCGGTTCCTGCGCGCGGGTGTTCAGCGAGGCGGCTGCGCCGAGCGCTGCGAGAAACTGCCTGCGGTTCATAGCTGACTGGCAGGCAAAACTGCCTGCCCCACATCTTACATGAAGTAGTCTTTGACCTTTTCGAACAGGCCCTT
>Ga0181530_10006629_pt1 | contig 11339 bp, 7 predicted proteins | sample PEATcosm2014_Bin_42_FD_119769 | JGI IMG/M metagenome (GOLD analysis project Ga0181530, IMG submission 119769) | Peatland microbial communities from MTU Mesocosm Facility, Houghton, MI, USA - PEATcosm2014_Bin10_60_metaG | ecosystem: Environmental > Terrestrial > Soil > Wetlands > Peat | place... | reverse complement strand
GGACGAACACCCCGGCATGCTGGCGAATGCGCAGGAAAACTGCTGTGCCCAGTGGCATTAAGCATATTCATAGCGTCAATTCTAATGCCTAAGCCTACGGAGCGCAAGTTGAAGGCGATGCCTCCGCAGGAAGGGTCGTGTGTGGATCGCAGAACTCCAGGTCACCAGGGTTGCCAACAAGCTTAAAATCGCGAGGCAGCGCCGGCTTCACTCCTGGCTGTATTCCCCAGGGCTCAGCCGCGCGTAGTGATAATGGAAAGACGAGATCACCGCATTGCGCCCGCGCGTGAGTTTCTTGAACTTCTTGAGTTCGGCGTCAGCCTTGGGCGTGCCCATTTGCTCGGCGACGTTGAGCCGGGCCAGCGGTCCGACGCGATACATGCCATCCGGAAGACCCAGCGGCAAGTAATACGGCGACTTGAGGTAGGACGAGTTCTGCACCGCCTCGCCGATATACTCGTAGTACTTCTGCGGGTCGAGTTGGCCGAGGTTCATGAGCCGGCGCAGCTTGTCCGCCGTGGGCGGAATGTTTACGGCCATGATGGCGTCGCCCGCCTTGGCGGCAGCCAGCAGGTGGTTGGGGCACCGGGTTGGCACCAGAGCGCCTAGACAGCGCCAAGACAGTACTTGGCTTAATACATTTTCTATTAAGCCAAGTACTGTCTTGGCGCTGTCTAGGCACTGGCCAGGCAGTGGCCTGCCAGGGCAAAGGCCGCAGGACCGACTTGAGGAACCGAGCCGGCCATGGCCTAACCGGCCAGTATTTGAGGGCGTCCCTTGATTTCGCCCATTGCTGACGCGTAAGTCATTATGGTTCAGAGGCATGCGCCTTAACTAAGTGTCATTCGATACCGGCATGCCCCGATGCGGCTCCCATGTGGGTGCAAAATCCCCTGTGTTTGCAGGCCTTCCGTCTAAATCGGTTCGCGCCTGACCTCCAAATACACCTGTCACGCGGAGCGGCCTGTACAACCAACCAAGAGGAATGTTCGGCCTTGCTTAAACCGGAGGACCCACCATCTTACGCGGAGAGCCTATGAGTAAACCAACCGACAACTTTAGCACGCTGGCCTTGCACGCCGGCCAGACGCCTGATCCCACTACCGGCGCGCGGGCCGTGCCCATCTACCAGACGACTTCGTACGTCTTCAAAAGCACCGATCACGCCGCGAATCTCTTCGCCCTGAAGGAGTTCGGGAACATCTACACGCGCATCATGAACCCGACCACCGACGTCTTCGAGCAGCGCATTGCTGCGATCGAAGGCGGCAGCGGCGCGCTGGCGCTGGCGTCCGGGCAAGCAGCCACCACGCTGGCTATGCTCGCGATCACGCAGGTGGGGGACGAAATCGTCTCCGCCAATAATCTTTACGGCGGCACCTATCAGCTCTTCCATTACACGTTCCCGAAGCTGGGGCGGACGGTGAAGTTCGTGGACTCGCGCAGCCCCGAGGCTTTCCGCAAAGCCATCACGCCGAAGACGCGCGCGATCTTCGCCGAGACTATCGGCAACCCCAAGCTCGACGTGCCGGACTTCGATGCGCTGGCCAAGATCGCTCACGATGCGGGCGTGCCGCTGGTCGTGGACAACACGATCGGCGTGGGGCTCGTGCGGCCCATCGAGCACGGGACGGACATCATCGTCGGTTCGGCGACCAAATACGTCGGCGGGCACGGCACCTCCATCGGCGGCTTCATCGTGGACTCGGGCAAGTTCAAGTGGAATAATGGCAAGTTTCCCGAGTTCACCGAGCCGGACCCCAGCTATCACGGCCTCAAGTTCTGGGATGTTTTCGGCAACTTCCCCGGCCTGGGCAACGTGGCGTTCATCATCAAGGTGCGGGTGCAACTGCTGCGGGACATTGGCGCCGCGCTCAGCCCCTTCAACGCGTTCCTGTTCCTGCAAGGGCTGGAAACGCTGCCGTTGCGCCAGCGCCAGCACTCCGAGAACGCGCTCGAAGTCGCGCGCTGGCTCAAGAAGCATCCGCTGGTAACCTGGGTGACCTACCCTGGCCTGCCGGATGACCCGAACCACAAGCTCGCCGCCAAGTACCTCAAGAGAGGCTTCGGCGGCATCCTCGGCTTCGGCATCAAAGGCGGCCTGGAGGCGGGCAAGAAGTTCATCAACTCCGTCAAGCTCTTCTCTCACCTCGCCAACATCGGCGACGCCAAGAGCCTGGTGATCCACCCAGCCTCGACGACGCACCAGCAATTGACGGCGGCTGAGCAGGCTGAGACCGGCGTGACCGCCGACTATGTGCGGCTCTCGATCGGTATCGAGGATGTCGAGGACATTAAAGCGGACATTGACCGGGCGCTGAAAGCCTCGCAGAAGTAGAGTCCCCTTGTAGCACAGAATCCCCGCCGTGAGCCAGAGTCTTTTGGAAAGCAGCGACAGCGTCCGGCACGCCCGGCCGTTGCGCTACGCCCAGTCCATCACATTCGATCAAGCGCTCGACTTGGAACTGGGTGGCCATCTCGCCAGCGTAACTGTGGCCTACGAAACCTACGGCAAGCTCAATGCGGCCAAGACTAATGCCATCCTCGTCTGCCATGCCATCAGCGGCGACTCCCATGTGGCCCGGCATGACGAGCAGGACGACCCCGGCTGGTGGGACATCATGGTCGGCCCGGCCAAGCCGATTGACACGAACCGCTTCTTCGTCATCTGCCCCAATCTGTTGGGCGGCTGCCGCGGCGCGACCGGCCCCGGCAGCACCAACCCGGCGACCGGCAAGCCCTATGGCCGGGATTTCCCAACCATTACCGTGGGCGACATGGTCGAAGCGCAGCGCCGGCTCCTGGACCAGCTTGGCATCCGGCAATTGCTGGCGGTGGTGGGCGGCTCCCTGGGCGGGCACCAGGTGCTGACGTGGGCAACGCGGTTTCCGGAGCGGGTGCAGGCGGTCGTGCCGGTGGCGACCTCCGCGCGGCTGACCAGCCAGGCGCTGGCGTTCGACGTAGTAGGGCGCAACGCCATCCGGCGTGATCCGTATTATCACGGCGGTCAGTATTATGGCGAGAAACGCACGCCGGAAGTCGGCCTGGCAATCGCCCGCATGATCGGCCACATCACCTACCTGTCGCGCGAGGCCATGACCAAGAAGTTCGATGCGGACCGCCTCCGCCCGCGCAATGTCGCGACCGACTTCGAGAAGATATTCTCCGTCGGCTCTTATCTCGGCCACCAGGGTGACCGCTTTGTTGAGCGCTTTGACGCTAATACATACATCGCGCTCTCGATGGCGATGGACCTGTTCGACCTCGGGAGCACGCCCGAGAAGCTGGCGGCGGCGTTTCGGCGCGCGCCTTGTCGCTGGCTGGTCATTAGCTTCAGCAGCGACTGGTTGTTCCCGCCCGAGCAATCGCGCGAGATCGTGAATGCCCTGATCGCCAGCCGCATCCCCGTGAGCTATTGCAACGTGCGAAGCGCCTGCGGCCACGATGCCTTTCTCCTGCCGGACGACTTTCCCATCTATGGCGAGATGATTCGCGCCTTCCTCAACAACCTGGTCGGGGAACAAGCCGCCCCACTGGCCGAAGACGAGGGGGAAAGCCACGGCCCCACCAGCATCTTCCACCAGCACCGGCTCGATTATGACCGCATCGTCGAGCTGCCGCCGGCCGACGCGAGCGTCCTCGACCTCGGGTGTGGTTCGGGCGCATTGCTGGCGCGCCTCAAGGTGCAGAACCACCGGCACCTGGTAGGCGTCGAACTGGACGAGCGCAAAATCCTGACCTGCGTCAGCCGCGGTCTGGATGTGATCCAGGCGGACTTGAACAAGGGCCTCGGGGCGTTTGCCGACCGGGAGTTTGACTGCGTGGTGCTCTCGCAAACCCTGCAAGCGGTCTATGACGTCGAAGGCGTCCTGACGGAGATGCTGCGTGTGGGCAGGAACTGCATCGTCAGCATCCCGAACTTCGGCTATCACCGGCTGCGGCGCATGCTGGCCGAAGAAGGGCGCGCCCCCAAATCCGGCGGCGTCCTTCACTACGAGTGGTTCAACACGCCGAACATACGCTTCTTCACGCTGGCCGACTTCGAGGACTTCTGCCGCCAGAAGCAGATCAAGGTCCATCGGCGCATCGCCCTGGACACCGAAGCCCACAAGGAAGTCTTTGACGACCCTAACCTGAACGCCGACCTGGCGATCTTCGTGATCAGCCGGAGCTGACCTCATCAGGGGTCCCGGCCAGAAGCGCCGCCTGCTGCCCGCGCTAAACCGACAGATCGAATCCATGAATACCCTGTCCCAAATCCTCGTGGCTACGCTGGCCGGCGGATTCTCCATCGCAACCCTCCGCGCCGCTCAGCCCTATCCCATTGTCGCCACCGGCCAGACGAAGTGTTACGACAACCGCAGCGAGATAGCCCCACCGAAACCGGGCCAGCCTTTTTACGGTCAGGACGCCCAGTTCCAAGCCCACCGGGCCATCTACAAGCTCAGCGCCGATGGGCTGACCGTCTGCGACAACCTCACCGGTCTGACCTGGCAGCGCAGCCCGGATACGGACGCGGATGGCGCTTTGACCCGGCGCGACAAGCTGACTTTGACCCAGGCCCAGGCGCTGCCCGCGAAGCTCAACGCCGCGAAGTTCGGCGGGTTCGACGACTGGCGACTGCCGTCCATCAAGGAGCTGTATTCGCTGTTCGATGCGCGCGGCATGGACCCCAGCGGGCCGATGGACATGGATACTTCGCGCCTCACGCCGTTCATTGACACGAAGTTCTTCAAGTTTGCCTACGGTGACACGCATGCGGGCGAGCGCATCATTGATTCGCAATACGCGTCCAGCACGCTGTACGTCGGCAAGTCCGTGCGCGGCTTCGGGAAGCTCTTCGGTGTGAACTTCGCCGACGGCCGCATCAAAGGCTACGACTTGCAAATGCCGGGCGGCGCAGTGGAGAAGACATTCTTCGTGCTCTGCGTGCGCGGCAATCCCGCCTACGGCAAGAACGACTTCCACGACCACGGCGACGGCACCGTCAGCGACCGTGCTACCGGTCTGGTGTGGTCCAAGGCGGACAGCGGCCATGGAATGAACTGGCAGGACGCCCTGGCCTGGGTGCAGAAGAAGAATGCGGAGAAGTTCCTGGGTCATGAGGACTGGCGCCTGCCGAGCGTGAAGGAATTGCAGAGCATTGTGGATTACACTCGCTCGCCCGACACGAGCCGCTCGCCGGCGATTGATCCCATCTTCTCCTGCACTGCGATCACCAACGAAGCGCATCAGGCAGACTATCCGTTTTACTGGTCGGCGACGACGCATGCCGGGCTCAGCGGTGGCGCCGCCGCGATGTATGTGGCCTTTGGCCGCGCGGCAGGCTGGATGTCGCCCCGTGGGATGGCGGGTGGACCTCCCGGACGGCGCGGCGGGGCCGGCCCGAGGCCCGGCTTTGGCGGCCCGCCTGGCGAAGGTCCGCCGGGCACAGGGCCGCAAGATGGAGAGGCTGGTGAATACCACTATGTGGATATCCACGGCGCCGGCGCGCAGCGCAGTGATCCCAAGACTGGCGACCCGGCGATGTTCCCGCATGGCCGCGGCCCGCAGGGCGATGTCATCCGCATCTACAATTACGTCCGGCTCGTGCGCGGCGGATAGGGTCCGGGCTCTTTGTGCTCACCAGACCTTGAGCTTTAGCTCTCCCTCACCTGGACTCTCAAATGGTCCGGGTGTTGGGTGTGTTGTGCTCCGGCCCTGGCCAAAGTAGTCGTGGTCAACCTTGAGCGGCGAGCCGTCCGGGTTCTCGTAAGCAAGCCCGGGGATTCTGGCCTTTCCCAATAGCTCGGTGGTAACGAGCGTGGTGCCTGGATTCTGCATAGCCGGTTCCCATGCCACGTGGAGATACGTGTTTTGCCCCTCCTCCGTGATGCGCACCTTGGGGTCAACCGGCAATGTCACATCCTGGGCTTCCCTGGCATAGGGCCGCGCGCCGTTGCAATACACATTGCCGCCCGTTTGCAAAGGGAACTCCCGGGCGTCATACACCGATAGCCCGAAGCCCACCGCAGCATCGGCCCGTTTGCCTGCCTTGCCCGCGCCCGCGGCGGATTCGCCCTTGCCGACCAGGACATTGTTATAGAACCGGTCGTCCCCTCCCTTGATGTCCACCAACCCGGCGACGGTCGTTGAGTGGGCCGGATGGTAGGGCGTGACACGGCGCGGCTCGGGGCGGCTGGAGATTTGCCCGGTCATCAGGTTATGCACATAGGCACCTCCCTCGGACATATCCGACAGGCTCACTGGCGACAGGAACAGGTTGTTGTCCACCAGGAACGGCCCGTGGTCCACCTCGACGAACAGGTCGTCGCTGGTGTTAGCGTAGCAGAGATTGCCGGAGATGCGCGTGCCCTGGGCCATCCAGTCCATCCAGAGGCCGCGGCCCGCGTGGTGAATCCGGTTGTGCTTGATCAGCACGTCAATCGCGGCGTGAATCTTGATGCCCGCCATCTCGGCGCCGCTGAACTCGCGCTGGACCCAGATGTTGTAGATGTGATTACTCACGATCTGGCTGAACACCGCCCCGAGGCTGCCGCAGATGCCAGTCTGCTCGCAATCGTGGATCGTGTTATTGCGAACCATGTGGTGGCCGATGCTGTCCTTGTTCCAGCCGTTCTGCAGGGCGCGCTCGATGGTCTTCACGTAGCCCTCAGCGGTGTTGGCGGAGGTGTTGTCCCACTGGTCGCCGTATTTGCCGAGCGTAAGGCCCGAGCACCGCGAGTGGCTGATCTCATTGCTCTCAATGATCCAGCCCTTGCTCCAATGAGTGCCGATCAGGCCAATCTGTTCGGCGGTCGGGGGCGCCCACGGTGTGGCGGCGTGGCGCAGGATGAAGCCGCGCATGGTCAGGTAGTTGATGCCCGGCTTGTCGGGGTAGAAGACGGTGCGGCGGACATTGATCTCGGCCAATCGCTCATTGGGATTGGCGTCTTTGAACTGCGCCCAGATGGTGGTGTGGTCGTTGTCCACCTGGCCGAACCAGAGCGAGTTGGTGCCCGTGGGCTTCAGGACGTCCTCCAGCCTGGCGGCCTCGGTCAGCCAAACGCCGTCCAGGTACACTGCGCCGGTGTGATGCTGCCGGCCCTTGGGATTAAACCAGTCGCCGCGGATGAGATCGCTGTAGGGATTGAAGCTGCCGAAGAATGCATTGGGCAGCGTCACCTTCCAGGTGTCCTCCTGGACCTTCACCCAGTTGGTGACGACCTCCGAACCCTTCATCTCGACTTTCTCGCCCGGCGCCGCCTGGTAAACGATCCGCTTCTTATCGGATGTGCCCCCGCGGGGCGGGGCGATGCGCTCCCGATAGACGCCCCCGTGCACGGTGATGACATCGCCCGGCTGCGCGACGCGGGCAGCGGCGGAGATCGTCCTGAAGGGCTGGGAGGCCGTGCCTTGGTTCTGGTCGTTTCCGGCGACGGCGACGTGGAATTCCTTGGCCAAGCCAAGGTGCGGAATCACAGCCAGTAGTAGAATTGAGGGTATTGCTTTCATAATGGCTTTCCCCAAGAGGTTGCGGAGGATCGAACGACCTGCGTCAGGAAAGGGCTTTTCCACAGGCCGAGAGATTAACCCGGGAATCCCGGCCGGCAAGCGCAAGATTGGAACGGAGCTTTACGGTGTGCCCAGCAACTGCGTCCGATACTCGGTCGGCGACTGGCCGAGGATCTTCTTGAAGACGCGGTTGAAGTGGGTAAGGGACTGAAAGCCGACCTCGAAGGCGATCTCGCTGACCCTCAGGTTGGGGTTGAGCAGGAGGTTCTTGGACTTCTCGATGCGCACGCGCGAGAGGTAATCGGTGAAATTGATGCCGGTGACCTTCTTGAACATCTTGCAGAAGTAGAAGGTGCTGGTGTTGACGGCCTTGGCGACGTGCCCGAGCCGGAGATTCTCGGTTTGGTGCTCCTGGATGTATTCCTTGGCCCGGGTGATGACCGGGGGCTCGGCATTGTCCTGCTGCAAGAGCACCTGGTTGCTGAGCATCGAGAGGTGATGGGCGAAGATCGCCAGCAGCTTAATCACCGCCTCATGCTTCTTGCTCGGCACCACGGAAGTAGCGAAATAGGCCTCTTTGAGTTTGGTGTGGTCCACGTGGACCCCCCATTCCTTTACCAGCTTGAGCGCGCGCCGGAACTGGGCTTCCGTGGGTCGCTTGCGAAACACCTGTCCGGTTTGCAAAAAGCCGATCAGCCGGTCTCCGAGTCGCACCGGCACCGCCGTATCGCACAAGCCGGCAGGGCAGCCCACCGTGCAGGGTTCTTGCGCCGCGACTTCGGCGAGTTTTTCCTGGACCTGGAGGCAGGACCCACAGGCCCGGCTAGTTTCCGACAAAATGGCGCAAAACGGGCTTTCATTCCGCTGCCCATGATGCGGAAGCTGCCAGGACTCCACCGGGCGCAAGGCGACGGGCAGACCTGTGGCTTCCGTGAACGCCCGCTCGTAGTCATGGAAAACCTTCGAATGGGTGAGTGCCTCAATCAAGCTGCGATCGCCCGCGCCGGTGCCGCGTGCTTTGTCGTCCGTCCTATCTGATGCAGTGCGATTTGCCCGGGGGCGCCTGTCCCGCCGAGAAGCTTTTGCGGATGGCGGGGGGCGATCGGGCCTGGGTTCCTGCCCGCCAGCCGCGCTCTGCTGAGCAAATGTTGTCTGCATTGCACCAATTTATGGGAAACGAACTTTGGTGTCAATCGTGCGGTCCCCATCAGCCATAAGCCCGAATACAGGCTCGCGTTATCAGAACTGAAATTGCCCGGCCTGCAGCAGAAAAGGGCCAGGTAGCCTCAGTCCTCCAGGCGGGGAGCCCCGCCGCGCAGGGCAAAAGCGACCCCTATCACGCTGACCACGGCAACCACTGTGACGACCGGCCAAAGCCGGTCCACCGCGGCGCCGGTGGCGAAGAGCAGGTTCAGCAACAGCCAGACGACCAGGGGATGGTAGTCCGGCGGGGGCTGTTTCATCGGTTTCTTATTGATGAGCGCGGGGGTGATGAAGGCCAGTATCAGCAAGGCGGTCACGGCCCAGCCGAGGAAGTTGACGAATGGGGCGGTGTACCATTCGAGCCTGAGCCGGGTGGGGGTCCATCTCCAGAGGTGTTTGACCTGGGTGGCGAACGGGTCCAAACCCAAATCAAAGAGCGTGACAAGCAGGACCGTCAGCCCAAGCAGCCAGTAGCCGTAGTTGGGCGTATTGCGCCAGGGCCGCAGCACAAGCCGGGCCATGCCGCGCGAGGCGAGCAGGGCGACTATCCAGATCAGGGGCATTGCCCAGGGCAGTGGGTAGAAAATCTGCTGGCCGATGGCATCGGTATAGACGAACGGCCCGAAGGGGATGGCGGTCAGGCCGCCAAGCGTTACGACGGCGCCGGAAATGAAGGCTATGATTAGCGAGGCCAGCATCACATTCTGGCCGGGCAAGTGCGTCGTGAGCGAGGCGAGCAGCGTCGCTGTCGCCAGGACGACCAGCAACCCCTCGGGCCAGCGCGCTTCGCCGAACAGGGGGCGCGGCAGCCACAGCCTGGCCCAAACCAAAGGCCATTGGATCAGGAACAGCGCGAACAGGACGCGGTGGACCTTGGGTGCCCAGCCAGAGAAGGGTGTTGGCCGCAGCCGAATGTCTTTGAGAGGGACTTGGTTCACCCGCCCGTTTTCTGCCGATGTGATCCGAAGAACCGGAGGACGCCACCCATGCAGCGCGCACGCGCCTTTGCCGAGGACATGCACTCGAAAGGGAACCCGAAGCAAACCACCTTCCCGCCCCCTGCTGAGCCATTGTACTGGACGGCTGCTGAGCCACCGGTGCCGTCCAGGCAGACCAGCGCAGCGCGAGCACCCGCTCCGTCGGGGAGCAGCCGGCTGGTGGCGTTGACGAAGTAGCTCTGGTCCGTGGCGTCGCCGAGCCAGCCCGGCTGGCTGCGATGAAAGATGGAGTCCTTGGCGGGGACGAATGCGAGAAAGCGGGTGGAAACGCCCGGCGCTTCAGCCGGCACGGCGTGGAACAACGGGCTCAGGTTGCTGTCCCCGTCCCCGCGCAAGGTATCAGCCAGGTGCGAGCCGCTGAAGAACAGGCCTCCACCCTGACTGAGAAAACGAGCCAACGCCTGCCGTTCCGCAGCAGTCAGCAGGTTGGTCGTTTGCTGCCCCGCGGCCCAGATTACTGCCTCATACTTGTCGAGCTGCAGGAGCCCGCTCGTGATGGCCTCGCGCTGGCAGGAATCAAACGCCGCTCCATTAGCTTCGAGCGCTTTGCCGTGCTGGACTACGTAATCAAAGGCGTTATTAAAGCGCGGGATGACGCGGTCCATCTTGCCGATGGCGGAGGGCGTCAGATAATTCGTAGTTCGCAGGGTCTGACGGAGGTTATTGAAGCGGTCGAACTGCGTGAAGCCATTCACGAACAGGACGCGCGGGACAGATTTACTCGTGGCCGGACAGCAGCCAACGACCATTGAGGGCAAGGATTCACCGCCTGCGTTTACTGCCGTCACCCGGAAATATATATCTTTGCCTCGCGTCAGGCTGGGCAGCGTGAGGGAGGTCTCGTTCGCGGGCACCCGGACCGGGCTTCCGAAGCCGTAGCCGTTCTCAGAGCGGGACACCAGGTAGCTCTCGACCGGGTTGCGGCTGCAATCCGCCGGCGCATCCCACGCGACGGAAACGCCTTCCGCCGAGCCGGTAGCGCGAACATTCTGCGGAGGCTCAAGCAGGAATCGCAGTGGCGCGCCGTCGAACTCGTTCATGTAGCGGACGATAGCCTGGTAGCTGCAACGCGCGATCATGTCCCGCACCTTCGGATCACGGAGCAACCTGGCGTCGTCGCGGCTGTCATGGAAAGCGACCTCCAGGATCGTGGCGTCGAACTGATCACCGATTACCTTGTTATTGATCTCGCCGAAGGCGTAATCGTCGCGGGCATAAGTGACATTGGCGCGCTTGAACCAGGGCAGTTCCAGCGGCGGCACGGACATTGCCGACAACGTGGTGTTCACCTCGCTTCCGACCAACTGGGCGAAGCGCTCCTGGTTCGGGGTCTTGGTGCCGGGGAATAACTGGGGATTGTTCCACAGGCCAAGGGCGCCGCGCCCGCCGCCCGAGTTGGAATGGAAGCCGATGTAGATGCGTTTGAACATGTTGCCTTCACTGGCCCGGTTCATAGCGCGCGCCATGCGCGGTGGCGCACTCACGTTGGCCGTCTGCTGGTCACCGGAGGGCGAGGAGAGGACATTTGTCTGGCCCTGCCCCAAGCTCTTCAGCACCCAATAGCGGGCGGCCTCGTCCTCGCGGGGATACGAGGACACATGCCCGCCCGGCGCAGGGATGACGTCACCCATGCCGTTGCCGAAG
>Ga0181530_10006627_pt1 | contig 11341 bp, 8 predicted proteins | sample PEATcosm2014_Bin_42_FD_119769 | JGI IMG/M metagenome (GOLD analysis project Ga0181530, IMG submission 119769) | Peatland microbial communities from MTU Mesocosm Facility, Houghton, MI, USA - PEATcosm2014_Bin10_60_metaG | ecosystem: Environmental > Terrestrial > Soil > Wetlands > Peat | place... | reverse complement strand
GGCTGGTTAGTGTGACTTACCGCGCATGCTAACACTACTCACTAACGCGTTCAAGTGGCCAGGCGCCGCGGCGCGGCGATTTTGTCGGGGGGGGGCAGCGTGCGCGGGGCTGAATGCCGGCTATCCGGGCGGATCACGGCGCTTGTGGCGGCAGCGCGCCCGCGGTTGGCACTGCGCTGGACGGCCGGGTTGGACGCCTTGGCCGGAAGGGGAACGGCGGCTTCGAAGTCCGCGACATTGGCCGTCGAACGTTCATCGATGAAGCGTGCCGACGGCGGTTTGCGACCCGTTGCGGACATCCATCGCCTGAGGCCGCCCTGGACCAGAATCGGGTATTTCCGGCACGGGCAGGGGTCGGCCAGCTTGCCGGAATTTCACCTACAGAAATTGTCTATCATAATTTATTGATCGAATATCTGTTGGTACCGGTTAGTCAGGGCCTTCTCAATATGATGCCCAAACATTATCATACCCAGAACGCTAACCGCGCACCGGCTCGCGCGGCGCTTTGCTCGCTATGTCTGGTCACCCCGGTAAGTAGATTCCGAACCTACCGGGGCGCGTCTTATCTAGTTACAGTTCCTGAACCATTTGCAGGGAGGCCTCAATGACAAGTTTGCGCACGTTCGGGGTTGCCGGGGTACTGTTGACCGGCGCCGTCTTGGCAGCACCGGCCGCGCTTGGCCAAAGCCAGGTCCAGGGTTTTCTCACGGCGCCCGGCCAATACAGTTTCCCGGTCCAGCCAGGCGACTACATGGCGCCGCACTACAACGGGGACAGCTCGCCCCCGTCGCCGGACGCCTTGCCGTACGATCCCGCCACCGGCTTTCCCACCCCGGTCAACTACATGGCACCCCATTGGGGGGGCGGGGGACCCTTCTTCCTGGCCGGTGCCCCCGGCGCCTTCCAGGTTTCGCCCGGCTCTTACATGGCTCCGTGGTACATGGGGTCGGGGGCGATGTCGTCGATGGCCTCGAACGCCGCCGCCGGGCCAGCTCCGGCCGTAGCACCGGCCCGCTCCTACCTGGTGTTCTTCGACTGGGACAAGGCGACGCTGACCGCTCGCGCCCGCCAGATCATCAAGGAGGCGGCCGACAACTCGACGCACGTGCAGTACACGCGGATCGAGGTGAACGGCTACACCGATACCTCCGGCACGCCGCAATACAACATGGGCCTGTCGATGCGCCGTGCTGACGCCGTGAAGGGAGAACTGCTCAGGGACGGCGTGCCTGGGACCGCAATCACCACCCAGGGCTTCGGCGAGACGCATCTGCTGGTGCCGACCGGCGCCGGCGTGCGTGAGCCGCAGAACCGCCGGGTGGAGATCATCATCCGATGAAGGGTTAGGGCCCGCGCCGCCGGGGTGTGCGCGGGTAGCCTTGCGTAGCCGCAAATCGTGCTCGCGTTGCGGATCAAATATCTGCATCAGAAAAGCCCACTCGGATGAGCGGGCTGGGTCTGATGCAGATATCTTGCAGACCGTGGGACAACGCAGTTGCGGCGAGTGTAGTGACTCTGACGGATCGACCCCGCTGACCGCCCCTTTGTGTCGTGGCTGGCGCAGGCCGGCCACCCACGACATTCCTTCGTTGCACGCAGCAAACTCGTGGGTGGCCAGCCTGCGCCGGCCATGACGCAAGGGGGGCGGCCGCTGCCTGTCCTTGGGATCGAAGTGCCAGGATCAGAACACCAGGACGCTCACGCCGGAGATTGCCGGGTCGCCTCGCCGCGAACGACGCCCAGGGCTTCACGGAATCACCGCGCCAGGCAGAGGATGACCGGTCCTGCCCCGTCGTGGCAGGCGCCGGCCGGCCATCCCCAACTTTACCTGCCGGCACCGGGAAGACGGCGTGAATGCCGACCCACCGGGTCAAGTACCCGGTGGCATGCTCCGCCTGCCGCCGGGTACTCGACCCCGGAGGTCGGCATGACCGGGGTCACGGTCCGCCGCCGTCAAACGACTCGATCATCCACTGACGGAACCTCGGCCCGTCGCCACTGACGACGGGAGAAACCGTTCCGGTACGAGACCCATCGGTCAGTCGTGATGGTGCCACCCCCAGCCGTCATGATAATGGTCAGGCTCGACAATGCAGCCGCACAGCATGGTGGACACCGCCAGGAGTGCGGCAAGCGACAGCAACACCGACCGGGTGGACCGCTTCGACTGATCGGGTGACGAAGCCAGGCGATTGCGCAGGATCATCGTATTTCCGCCTTTGTTGCACTGGTAGCAGCCCGAATTGTGAATTGCCGTGGTGGCTTTCGGGGTGGCCAAGTGTCGATCGGGACGGCGTCGGGAAAGCGACCGGTCCAGGGTCTTTTCGTGGCACTGCTCATGCTCGCCGGTGCCTGGCGTTGGCGCACCGCGATCTCATCCCTCTGGCGTCACGGCCGGGCCTGACGCGCTACCGTTCAGTGCGGAGCGTGCCGCCGTGCGAACAGTCGATGCAGCAGCGACTCGCGCGGCACGTCCAGGTCAGCCAGCGCCAGCAGGTCGATCTTGCCGCCGGGCAGATACGGCATCCGGTCGCGCAGGACGATCTCTGCCGGCCGCATCGAAGCCGGCAGTTCGGCGCGCAGCCGGTCCCGCAGCAGCGCGCGCAGCGCGCGATGGCCTCGCGCCTCCGCCGCCACATAAGCGACCAGCAGCGCCGCGCCGTCCCGCTGCCGCGGCACGACCGCCGCATCGGTGACCCCTGGCGTGCCTCGCAGCACCGACTCCACCTCAGCTGGCTCCACCCGCACGCCATGGATCTTGATCTGCCGGTCGGCGCGACTGACGAAGCGCAGCAGGCCATCCGCGTCCAGGCGTAGCAGGTCGCCGGTCGGCAGGATGCGCCAGCCGGGGCGCGACGGATCGGGCCGCACCCGGCCGGGAATGCAGCGCCCGTCGCGCCATTCGCCGCAGGCGATGTGGCGGCTGCGCAGCACCAAATGGCCCGGCTGTCCCGGCGGAACGCTGCGGCCGGCCGCGTCGATCAGCGCATAGTCCTGATCCTCCAGCGGATAACCGGCCGGCAGGCGTGGGTCCGCGCTGGCATAGTCCGGCGGCACGAACCAATGGGCGCCGAACATCGCCTCGGTCGAGGCGTAGGCGTGGGCGATGTGGCAGTCCGCCGGCAGAATGCGCCGCCAGTTGGCGATATCCGCCTGTAGGATCGTTTCGCCGCTGCTGCGCAGCACACGCAGCCCGGCGAACGCCGCTTTCGCCCCGTCCAGCGCGAACAGCAGCCGCACGACGGAGGGGCCGGCATCGAGCAATGTCAGCCCTTCCTCGCGCGCCAGCGTGAACAAGGTTCCGGCGCTTTCGCTGCCCAGCGAGTGGACCAGCAGCCGCGCCCCGCCACACAGCGCCGCGAGGCTGGAGCAGAACCCCGAATTGGTGCTGGGCTGCGTCGTGCCGAGGAACCGGTCGGCGGCGGTCATGTGCCAGGCGTCGAGATAGACCAGCGCGCGCCGCAGCGCGGCCCGGGTGGAGATCACGATGCCCTTCGGCCGGCCGGTGCTGCCCGAGGTGTAATGCACCAGGGCCGGCGCATCCGGATCGAGCGCGGCAGGCGGCACCCAGTCCGCCCGATCGGCGCTGCCGAGTGCCGCCGTGAGCGTGAGTTGGGCGGTTCCCGCGGGGATCCCGAGGTCCGCCGCCGCCGCATCGTCGCGCAGCAGCAGCGCCGCCGGCCTGGCGTCGTGCAGGATCGTGGCGTTGCGGTCCGGCGGATGCGCCGGATCGAGCACAATGCACACCCGTGCCGCGACCAGGCAGCCAAGCATCCCCGCGAAGCCGGATGGCGAATTCGGCAGCAGCGTGGCGACCGCGCCGCACGCGGGTACCGCGGCCACGACATGGCGTGCGATACGGCGAATGCGATCGAGCAATCCGGCGTAGGTAAGACGCTCGCCGGTACCGACGACGGCAACGGCGTCCGGATCGGGCGCGGCGACATGGCGCAGCAGATCGACGAGTGATTGCCCGGTGAAGTCGGGCGGCGGCGGCATGAACGCACGATCGGCCGGCCCGTTCCGATCGAACGGAACCGCCGCCGGCCGGGTCCACGCCACGTCATCCCAGGCGATGCCGTCGAACGCGATCGTTTCGGGAGCAATCACGCTGATCGCCTTGCACGGATGCAGTCAACCGCTACACCATACTGCGCCTGGCGATGGATGCCAGTTGCGGGAGCCTGCCGGGACCCGCGTCCGATGGCCGCAGCGATCCGCCCACGGGCCCCGCCGCCGCGCGGTGCATCGGCGGTCGCGCTGCGTTGCCGCACGCGTCGCGCGGCATGGTTGGAGTCGCCGGGACCGACGCGCGGGTCAGGCACGCGACCTCGCCCGTCTTTACCGTTCTTTCACCAGGACCGGCACACTCTGGCGGCCCCAGTATCCGGCCCGTCGCGATGCCGCCCCAATCCGGCTCCCACTCCCCCGCCGCGCCGCCTGGCCTCAACGCTAAGTCGTTGTGGTTGCTGTACGCCTGCACCGGTCTGATCATCGCCATCCTGATCGGGGCCGGGCTGTCGGTGTCGCTGCGCCTGCGCGAAACCACCCTGCGCGACAGCGAGGCCAACCTGCGCAACATCAGCCTGGCACTGGCGGAGCAGGCGGATCGGGCCGTGCAGGGCGTGGACCTGGTGCTGGCCAGCATGGCCGAGTTCGTCGTCGCCGAAGGCGCCGACGATGCTGCCGGTTTTCAGCGCATGATGGCCAGCCAGAGGGTGCACGACTTGCTGGCGGAAAAGCTGGTCGGCCTGCCCTACATCAACGCGGTGACGATGATCGGCGCGGGTGGCGACCTGATCAACTTCTCCCGCTACTGGCCGATCCCGCCGGTGAATGTTGCCGACCGCGACTATTTCCAGGCGATGCGCGGCGATCCCACCCTGCAACGCTTCGTCAGTGCGCCGGTGCGCAACCGTGGCGACGATACCTGGACCGTCTATCTTGCGCGCCGCGTGCCCAGCCGCGACGGGACTTTCGCCGGACTGCTGCTCGGCGCGATCGAGTTGAAATATTTTGCGGATTTCTACCGCAGCGTTTCGCTCGGCGAAGGCAGCGCGATCTCGCTGATCCGCACGGATGGGGGATTGCTGGCGCGCTATCCGCCGGCCGATTCGATCGGCACGGTCTTTCCGACGGGCGGGTTGCGCGCGCTGCAAGGCGGCACGGCCGGAGTGATCCGCGATGTCAGCCCGGTGGACGGCGCAATCCGCATCAAGTCGGCGTGGAAGCTGGCCAACTTCCCGCTGTTCGTGCTGGTGACGCAGACCGAGGCGACGGCGCTGAAGGCATGGCACGACGTGGCGCTGATGCTGGGCCTGGTCACCGCCGGATGTGTCGGCGCGATCCTGGTCGCCGCCATGGCGATCGGTCGCTGGTGGCGCCAGCAACAGATGCTCGGCCGCGCGCAAGGCGAGCATGCCGAGGCCGAGCGTGCGCGCGCCCTGGCCGAGGCCGACCTGGCGCGCGAGCGCGAGCGCCACGCCGACGATGCCAACCGCGCCAAATCCGGCTTCCTGGCAATGATGAGCCATGAAATCCGCACGCCCCTGAACGCCGTGCTCGGCCTCGCCGGCAGTCTGCTCGACGCGTCGCTCACCACGCCGCAGCGCGAGGTGGTGCAGGCGATCCGCGATTCCGGCGATAGCCTGCTGCGCATCCTCAACGACATCCTGGACTATTCCAAACTCGACGCCGGGCGAATGACCTTCGAAGCGGCGCCGTTCTCGCCGGCGACGCTGACGCAGAATGCGATCAGCATCCTCGGCCCGCGCGCGCGGGTGAAGGGGCTGGCGATCGTCGCCGAATCGGATCCCGCGCTGCCCGCCGGATTGCTCGGCGATGCCGGACGCATCCGGCAGGTATTGCTCAACCTGGTCTCCAACGCGGTGAAGTTCACCGATGCCGGCGCCGTCACCATCAGTGCGCGCTGCGCCGGCCGTGAGGGAGACGCGATAACCGTCGAATGGTCGGTGCACGACACCGGCATCGGCATCGCACCGGACCGGATCGGCAGCCTGTTCGGGGAATTCGTCCAGGCCGACAGTTCGATCAGCCGGCGCTTCGGTGGCTCCGGCCTCGGCCTGGCGATCTGCAAGCGGCTGACAGAGCAGATGGGGGGGACGATTGGCGTGGAGTCGGTGGAGGGTGGCGGCACGACGTTTCGCGTGCGTCTGACCCTGCCGATCGCCGAGACGCCGGTGGCAGCGCAGCCGCCCCCGGCCGACCCGACCCGCGCACTGGAGGCGCGGCTGGCGGCGTTCGGGCGGCCGTTGCGCGTCCTGTTCGCCGAGGACAACCCCACCAACCAGTTTGTCGCGCTGCAAATGCTCAAGGGCCTGCCGGTGCAGGTGGACGTCGCGGGCGATGGGCTGGAGGCGGTCGATGCCGCCTCGCGCTTCACCTACGACATGATCTTCATGGATATGCGCATGCCGGAGATGGACGGCCTGGCGGCCACGCGGCTGATCCGCCAGCGCGGCGGCCCCCTGGCGCGCGTGCCGATCATCGCACTGACGGCGAATGCGTTCCCGGAGGACGTGAAGGCGTGCTTCGACGCCGGGATGAACCAGTTCGTCACCAAGCCGGTGAGCAAGGACGTGCTGTTCGCCGCCATCCTGCGTGCCATCTCGCCGCCGGTGGCGCCAGCCGCGCCGGTGTTTGAGCCCGGCGGGACGGCCGCGCCTCTGGCGTTCGACGCGGCAGCGTTGCATGCGCTGGGGGAGGACATCGGCCATGACGGCGTCGCCGAGATGCTCGATGTGTTCCAGCAGGAGACGCGGGCCCGATTGCAGCGCATGACGGTTCCGGGAATCCCGTCAGCGACTCTGATGCGTGAGGCGCATACTCTGAAGGGCGCGGCCGGCACGGTCTGCGCGCCGTTGCTGCGCCATCGCGCCGAGGCGATCGAGGCGCGGCTGCGCGCCGGTGCCCCGATCGAACCGGGAGACCTCGCGGGCTTGACGGAGGCGCTGCAGGCGTTCCTCGACGCCCTGGAGGCTACCGGCGTCACAACTCAGGTCGCCGTTTGAAACGGCAACGCTCGGATTGCCCGCGGCTACAGCAGATCCGCCACCGCCGCGCGGAACCGGGTGATCGCCGTGAGATGATCCGCCGGCGTGTTCCCGGCGATCCGCTTGTGATGCCCGCCGGGGAATGTCGTATGCGCCGTCGCGTGCGTCACCCCGGCCTGCTTCCAGAACGCCATTTCCTTCCGCCAGTCCGCTTCGTTGCCGGCACCCGGCGAGACCCAAACCTCGATGCCGATCTCCGCCGGATCGCGGCCCTCCGCCCGGGTCAGCGACCGCAGTTTCTCGAACGCCGCCAGCGCGGTGTCGTCCGGCGGATAGGCCAGCGGCATGAACCCGTCGCCGTATTTCGCCGTGCGCCGGAACGTCGCCTCGGCATGGCCGCCGAACCATAGCGGCACCTTGCCGGAAGCCGGTCGGGGATTGATGCCGGCATCCTCGATCGTGTGCCACTTGTCCTTGAACGTCACATGCGGTTCCGCCCACAGCGCCTGCATCACCCGCACCTGCTCTTCCGAGCGCACCCCGCGGTTATGAAAATCCTCGTTCAGCCCGGTGAACTCGATCTGGTTCCAGCCGACGCCGATGCCCAGCCGGAATTTCCCGCCGCACAGCACGTCCAACGACGCCGCCTGCTTCGCCACCAGCACCGCCTGGCGCTGCGCCAGGATCAGCACGCCGGTGGCAAACCCGATGCGCCGGGTGCAGCCGGCCAGGAACCCGAACAGCACGAACGGATCGAGATACGGCGAGGCCGACGTGCCGATGCGCGCATCGCCGGTGTAGGTCGCCGGGTTGGCCCCAAGCACATGGTCCGGCGCCAACAGGTAGTCGTAGCCCAGCCCCTCCGCCGCCTGCGCATAGTCGCGGATCGCGATCGGATCGAGGCCGAGATCGCCGACCGGCAGTGATGCCCCGAGTTGCATGTTCTCCCCCTCCTACAACGCCTCCGCCACGGCTTCCCGATAGCGGCGCGCGGCACCGAGGTGATCCGCCGGCGTGTGGCCCTCGATGCGCCGATGGGTGCGGCGGTTGAACGTCGTGGTCAGGCAAAGATGCGACGCGCCGGCCGACTTCCAGAACAGCGCCTCCTTGCGCCAGTCTTCCGCCGTCCCGCTGCCGCACGAGGTCCACACCTCGATGCCGACCGAAGCCGGATCGCGTCCCGCTTCCCGCGTCAGCGTGCGCAGCTTCTCGAACACGTCGAGCGCCGTCTGGTCCGGCGGATAGGCGTTTGGCATCCAGCCGTCGCCCCATTTGGCGATGCGCGGCAGCGTCAGGTCGTGGTGTCCGCCATACCACACCGGCACCCGCCCCGAGGCCGGACGCGGATTGATCCCGGCGTCATCGATCGTGTGATACCGGCCCTTGAACGTCACGTGCGGCTGCGCCCACAGCGCCTGCATCACCTGCACCTGCTCTTCCGAGCGCCGGCCGCGGTTATGAAAATTCTCGTTCAACCCGACATATTCCACCTCGTTCCAGCCGACGCCGATGCCGAGGCGGAATTTTCCGCCGGACAGCACGTCGAGGCACGCCGCCTGCTTCGCCACCAGCACCGTCTGCCGCTGCGGCAGGATCAGCACGCCGGTGGAAAAGCCCAGTTTCTGCGTGCAGCCGGCCAGGTAGCCGCCCAGCACGAACGGGTCGTGGAACAGGTCCTCGTTGTCATTGCGGTCCCAGCCGGGCCGCGACGCGGCGTTGACCCCCAGCACATGGTCGGGCGCTTCGACAAAATCGTACCCAATCCCTTCCATCTGCTGCGCATAGTCGCGCACCACGACGGGATCTCCGCCAATATCGCCAAGTGGAACGAGCGCACCGAGCTGCATGTGGAATCTCCTACTGCTGTTCATTCCTCCCCCTCCCCTTGAAGGAGGGGGTGGGGGGGTGGGGTGCGTACATCCACCGACCACGGATGCACGTACCCCTCCCCCACCCCCCTCCCTCAAGGGGTGGGGGAGGATCACCTATTGCATCACTTGCCGCATTACTTATCCGCGTCCAGCACGGCCTTCAGCTTTTCCGGCGGCACCGCGATCCGGTCGATCCCCGCCCGCTCCTGTTGCAACAGCATGCCGACCCGCGAGTCCCGCGCGCCCCAGCCGCGGCCCAGCGCCTCGGTCAGTTCCTGCTGCGCCAGATTGGTCAGCCGCATCGGCACGCCGACATCGCGCGCCAACTGACACGCCAGCGACACGTCCTTGTGCAGCAGACGCAAGGCGAAGTCCGCCGGCTCGTAGCTGCCGGTGAGGAAGTGGTCGGCCATGCGGTCGAACAGCCGGCTGCGTCCGCCGGCGCCCATCCGGATTGCCTCCCACAACGCCAGCGGCTCGACGCCGGCCTTCACCCCCATGGTGAACACCTCGGCCACCGCGATGTTCGCCGCGGCGCCGGCGGCGTTGTGCACCAGCTTGGCAATGGTGCCGGCGCCGGTCGGCCCGATATAGCGCGCCGCGTCGCCCATCGCGTCCAGCACCGGCTTGTATTTGTCGAACACTGTCCGGTCCCCGCCGACCCAGATCGCCAGCCGTCCGCTATTGGCGCCGCGCGGCCCGCCGCTGACCGGCGCATCGAGGAAATCCACGCCGCGTTCGCCGAGCATCGCATGCAGCGCGCGCACCACGTTGACCGCGTTGGTGGACAGGTCGAACCACGCGGCGCCCTGGCGGAAGCCATCGATCAGCCCGTTCTCGCCGGTGCCGACCTTCTCGACATCGGCCGGCGTCGGCAGCGACGTGAACACCAGGTCCACCGCCTCGGCGACCGCGCGCGGGCTCTCCGCCCAGACGGCGCCGTTGTTCAGATGCCGTGACGCGGCCTGGCGCGACAGGTCGTGCACGACAAGCTCGTGCCCGGCCTTCTGCAAGTTGCTGGCCATGCCGGCACCCATCATGCCCAGGCCGATGAACCCGATTTTCATGTGCGTTCCCCCGCTGACTTTCGCGGAGACAGTGTGCGACGGCGTCTGCGCTCTCTCAAGTCACGCCGAGCCGGCGGGGGCGCGGCGCGCTGGGTAGGGGGATCACGTAGAGCAGAAAACCGATAATCCCTCTCCCGCTTCGCGGGAGAGGGTAGGGTGAGGGTGCAGCGGGGCGCACGCATCACCCTCCCCTGACCCCTCCCGCAAGCGCGGGAGGGGGATTCGCTGTTCTGCTCTACGTGATCCCCCGCCGTTCCACCGCGTGCCCCGCTACCCCTCTCCCGCTGAACGGTCGAGGCAACTAGACTGCGCCGATGCGCTACATCTCCACTCGCGGGCAGGCGCCCGTACGCGATTTTGCCGGCGTGCTGCTGGCCGGGCTGGCCGAGGACGGCGGGCTCTACGTGCCGGAAACATGGCCGCGCTTCAGCTTCTCCGACTGGCGTGCCATGCGCGGGCTGCCCTATGCCGCGCTGGCCGCACGCGTCATGCAGCCCTTCGTCGGCGATGCGATGCCGGCCGAGACACTCGCCGCAATCTGCCGCGACGCCTATGCCGGTTTCGGCCAGCCGGCCGTCGTGCCCTTGCAGCAGCTCGACACCGGCCTGTTCGTGCAGGAGCTGTTCCACGGCCCGACGCTCGCCTTCAAGGACATCGCGCTCCAGGTGGTCGGCCGGCTGTTCGACCACGTCCTGGCAGAGCATGGCGAGCGGATCACCATCGTCGGCGCCACCTCCGGCGACACCGGATCGGCGGCGATCGAGGCCTGTCTCGGCCGCGAGCGCATCTCCGTCGTCTTCCTGCATCCGCATCATCGGGTCAGCGAGGTGCAGCGGCGGCAGATGACCACCGTGCATGCGCCGAATGTCGGCAACGTCGCCCTGACCGGCACGTTCGACGACTGCCAGGACCTGGTGAAGGCGATGTTCGCCGACGCGCCGTTCCGCGCCGAGATGCACCTGTCGGCGATGAACTCGATCAACTGGGCGCGGATCGCGGCGCAGGTGCCATATTACGCCGCCGCTGCCCTGGCACTCGGCGCGCCAGACCGCGAGGTGGCGTTCAGCGTGCCGACCGGCAATTTCGGCAACGTGCTCGCGGCCTGGGTGGTGCGGCGGATGGGGCTGCCGGTGGCGCGGCTGATCGTGGGTTCAAACCGCAACGATATCCTGACCCGGTTCCTGACGGCCAACGACATGTCGGTGGCGCCGGTGGAGCAATCGCTGTCGCCCAGCATGGATATCCAGGTCAGCTCGAATTTCGAGCGGATGCTGTTCGAGCTGCTGGATCGCGATCCCGCCGCCACCGCCAACGCGATGCAGACGTTTCGCAGCACCGGGCGGATGACGGTGCCGGACATGGCCTGGCGCCGGGCACGCACCGTGTT
>Ga0181530_10006626_pt1 | contig 11341 bp, 7 predicted proteins | sample PEATcosm2014_Bin_42_FD_119769 | JGI IMG/M metagenome (GOLD analysis project Ga0181530, IMG submission 119769) | Peatland microbial communities from MTU Mesocosm Facility, Houghton, MI, USA - PEATcosm2014_Bin10_60_metaG | ecosystem: Environmental > Terrestrial > Soil > Wetlands > Peat | place... | reverse complement strand
GGGTGGCCGGGTGTCAAGACACGATTGCGTATTCGTGCAATTACGGCGATGTAATTGTGACGCTGCGCTCAAGTTGGAACCTTCCGAAGGCATCTCTGAGCGAATCGGGGTTGCAATCGGAGGGCCGCGAGGCGGGTGTAAAATTGGGCAGACACCAGTCATGATCCGTACGGCCGCGCTGCTGGGTTCGATGCTGCTGATTTCTTCTGCGGTGGCACAGGAACCGTCCGCGATTGCCGGCCAGGTGATGGACAGCGCGACGGGCAAACCGCTCGCGCAAGTGGATGTAAGGCTGACCGCGCGGCAGTCGGACGGCTCCCGCACTGTGATTTATGGTGCGCTCAGCGACTCCGAGGGGCATTTTTCCATTGCGCCGATTCCAGCCGGTAGCTATCAGTTGGAGCCGCGACGGCGCGGTTACTTTTTCGTGCCATCGGCCAAGAATGGCCCACCTTCGTTCACGGTAAACATCAAAGCGGACGAGCCATTGCGGGATTTCCGCATCGAAATGACGCCGGCGGCGATTCTTTCGGGACGCGTGCTGGATGAAAGCGGCGAGCCGGCCGGGATGCGCCAGGCACGGGTGCTTCTCGATGTCACATCGCCGAAGGATTATGTTCTGTTGTTTTCGATCGACGGCGCGGGGCTTTGGCGCGGGGCGATGCTCAACGGAAGGGGTGAATATCGGATCAGCGTTCCGCCGGGAAAGTACTTCCTGTCTACTGGCGCTTCCCCCAGCGATGAGATTCGGAGCGACGGCACGCTCGAGACCGTGCCTTATGCCCGCACTTTTTACCCCTCTACGGCGGAGGGCCGAGCCGCGGCGGCAGTGGAGGCGCACGCGGGCGAGGAGACGGCGGGGCTCGATATCCGCCTGGTTCGCAATCGCACCTACAGCATCAGGGGAACGGTCGCGGGCGCCGGGCCAAACGCGCCCGTTGTCGTGCACATCGTCGGGCCGGATACCTTTATCGACGCATCCGCGAAGGACGGAGCTTTCTTCGCGACCCATCTGGTACCGGGCCGGTATACCATCAACGCGGAGGGCGGGGAAGGCAATGCGAAGCTGCGCAGTCCCACGCTGGAGTTGGAGATTCATGAAGACACCGCGAACATCGCGCTGATGTTGACGGTGCCTATTCGTCTCAGTGGCACGGTTAGCGGTGCTCCTGGCGCAGGGGTGCGTCTGGGGCCCCCGAGGGAGATTGACGATTCGTTCGCGTTTAGCGCTCCCGTCTCGGCGGACGGCGCGTTCGAATTTGCGCGGGTCCAGCCCGACCGGTACCGGCTGACGGTGAAACCCGTGCCGGAGGACAGCTATATCAAGTCCGTTGAACTCAACGGCGGAGCGGTGACGGAACGAACAACGGCGACTGTGTATCCGCGCAATGCGGCCGCTCCCAGCCAGGCGGTCCCGCTCGATCTCAGCGCGGTCGCGGGGGACGCGAAGTTGAAGATTGTGATCGCCAAGGGCGCACGGCTGTCCGGGACGGTGGAGCGGGGAACTGAAAAGGTGACGGATGGCCTGGGATTCGTCCAACTCTTCCACGAGCATGCCAAGCCGGGGAGCGAAGGAGAGTTGTGGGCCGATGTGGAAACCGACGGGAGCTACGTGGTTCGCGGTATACCGCCCGGGCGTTACCACGTTCTTGCGACGCACACACTGGAACAGAGTGGGGACGACAGCGCGTTTCCGAAAATGGTCGCGGATTCCGAAGTGATCGAATTTCACGAAGGCGAGCGGGTGACGAAAGACTTGAAGGTGGCGAGCGCCGATGCCCGCAAGAATAAGTAAGTTCGTTTTGCTGCTGGCGGTGTTGCGGGCGGTCGCCGCCGCGCAAGACGCCGGTAAACCCGCAAGCCTGGATGGCAGCGTTGTCAACAGCATTACCGGCAATCCGCTGCCGCACGCGCGCGTGAGGTTGATCGCGCCCGAAAGTAGCGGCAAGAATTATGGTGCCATCACGGGCGACGACGGGCGGTTCATGTTGGGTTCGATTCAGCCGGGCAAATACACGATTCACGCGTCGTTGCGCGGCTTCCTCGAACCGCACAGGCATCCGGATGTCGAGTGCCAGCCGCAGAGCGAGACGCACGATATTCGATTGCAGTTGGCGCCCGAAGGGGTGATCGGCGGGCGTGTGCTCGACAGCCGCGGCGAGCCGGTGGAAGCTGCGCGGGTCAGTGCCAATTCGGTCAATTGGAGAGCCTTTGTTGAGACCGACGACCGTGGCGAGTTCCTCTTCACCGAACTGCCTGCCGGCAAATATTTCCTGCGCGCGCAGCCGCCGCGCGACAACGACGACCCGGCCGAAATCCGCACCGACGGCACAAAGGAGGAATGGTACGGCCCGACGTGGTACCCCAATGCGCGGTTGAAGCGCGAGGCTGCGGCGGTGGAGATCGCGGCTGGAGCGGAAACGGACGGCATCGAAATCCGCCTGGTGCGGATTCCCATCGTGCGCGTCGCGGGATCGGTGACGGGTGCGCCGCCCGGGATGCAGTTCGGCGTTAACGCGTTCGACCAGCAGGAGGACGACAGGGCTTATGCGCCGGTGCGCAACGGCAGGTTCGAGTTCTGGCGGCTGCCGCCGGGGCATTACACAATATCCGCGCTCACACCGTCGCCCGATGGCAGAAGATTCGCCGCCGTTCCCGCCTCGGTCGACGTGGCCGATTCGAACGTCGAAAACCTCACACTGGCTCTGATTCCGGAATTCGAAATTGCCGGACAGATCGAGTGGGACGGAACTCCACCCCCGGCCGAGGGCCTGCGAGCGGCGGCAGTACGGATCGCAGCGCCGTCGTTGGGCGAGGACGATGCGTCCATGGGAGACGGCAAGATCGGCGCCGATGGCAGCTTTCGCGTGGCGCATGTCACGGTCGGCAAGCAGCAGGTCAGCTTGGCGGGTGTGCCGGATAATGTTTACGTGAAATCGCTGCGTCTCGGGACCGCCGAGATGCCGGAGGCTCGATTGGATCTCGATGCCGACCCGAAGGATGCGCGGCTCATAGTGTTGCTCAGCACGGCGGGCGCGGAGGTGTCAGGCATCGTAAAGAATGACGCTGGATCGCCGGAAAGAGCCGAGGTTTGCCTGTTGCCGGATCGCGCGGACGCCGGCTGCGAACGCCAGATGCTCAGCGGTCAGGACGGCCGTTTCCTGTTCCGTGGTCTGGCGCCGGGGAAATACAAGTTATCGATCACGGGCTCGGACGATTCCACCCAGACACTGGAGCTACACGAGGGCGAGAAAGCGACACAGAATTTGAAAGCCGGAAAGTGACGGCGGATGAAACGAGTTTCGGCGGGCGCGCATCCATTAGATCAAATGCGCCTGATCGCCGGTCTCGTTTTTACAGTTGTATGTCTGGCACAGACCGATACATTTAAGCTGCCGCCGGTGAGAACGTCGATCACTCTGGAGGGCCAGCCCGTAGCCATCGCATTTTGGGGCGCTGTTTCGCCGGCGCATTTATCCGCCACGGTGGATCTGGGCGATTTCCAGGAGCACCTGACACCTATTCTGGCGGCGCAACTGAATCGGTCGGACAAGTGCGGCGAGCGGCTTGCGGTGGAGAAGGCCGCGCTGGCGCCTTCCGGTGTGCTCACGGCGACCGTGCACTTCGAGCGGTACGCCTGCGCCAAAGCGTTCGGCAAGGAGATCGTCAAGCGCGTGGTGGGAGGCGACGCAGTGGTGGAAGTGAATCTCACGCCCACGGTTGCCGACAACCACATCGGCATGAACGCCGAGGTGCGCAAGATCGATGCTGACGGATCGTTGGGCGAGGCGTTGCACTCGGGTTCGTTCGGCGATTCCCTGCGGCAGAAGATCGCCACCAATATCGAATCGTCGGTGCGGAAATCGGCGGATCTGAAATCGGCGCTGCCGGCGGAAGTGGATAATGTACTCACGCTGCGGAGCGTGCGATTTGCAGACGGAGGGTCGGGGCGGCTCTGGCTTGCGATTGAGGGCGACGTGCGGTTGAACGCGGAGCAATTACAAAGTCTGAGCAGAGAAATCAGCCACAGATGAAAGAGGCACCGCTCCCTCGCGGAGTGTGAAACTCATCGCTGCGATTTGTGGGGCAGGCAATCCTGCCTGCATCCGGCTTTTAGCCGGATTTTGTGGATTGACACGAGTGTGGCCGCCTGAAAGGCGGCTTGGCCGCCTGAAAGGCGGCTGCAGCCAATCCTGGCTGCCCCACTTGAGCTGCCTCTATTTTGCCGCGATCTGCCGTAGCACGTAGGGCAGGATGCCGCCGTTGCGGTAGTATTCCACCTCTTGCGGCGTGTCGACCCTTACGAGGGCGGTGAACGTTTTTTCCGTGCCGTCATCCGACACGGCGCGCACCGTCGCCTTGCGCCCGCCGCCGTTCAGCGACGCCTTCACCCCTTCGATGGAGTACGTTTCTTTGCCGGTGAGCCCGAGCGACGCCGCGTTCTCGCCCGAGGGGAATTGCAGCGGCAGCACGCCCATGCCGACCAGGTTGCTGCGATGGATGCGCTCGAAACTTTCGGCGATCACGGCGCGCACACCGAGCAGCGCCACACCCTTCGCCGCCCAATCGCGCGACGAACCGGAGCCATATTCCTTGCCCGCCAGAATCACCAGCGGCACGCCGTCTTTCTGATAAAGCAGCGAGGCGTCGTAGATGAACATCTGCTCGCCGTCGGGCATGTGGCGCGTCCAGCCCCCTTCGGTTCCCGGGGCTAGCTGATTGCGCAGGCGGATGTTGGCCAGGGTGCCGCGCACCATCACTTCGTGGTTGCCGCGGCGGGCGCCGTAAGAGTTGAAATCCACCGGCTGCACGCCCTGGGAAATCAAATACCGGCCCGCGGGACTGTCCTTGGGAATGGAACCGGCAGGCGAGATGTGATCGGTGGTGACGGAATCGCCCAGCAGCGCCAGAGCGCGCATTCCGGTGAGATCTTTTACCGACGTTTCGGGGTCGACCATAGCGTCGAAATACGGTGGGCGCTTAATGTAAGTGGATTTCTCGTCCCACTGGTAAATATTGCCCGCCGGGATCGACATTCCCCGCCAATTGGCGTCGCCGTCGAACGCGCGCTCGTATTCGTGGCGGAACATCTCCTGATCGATGGATGCGCGGACGGTTTCCGTCACCTCCTGGTTGGACGGCCAGATATCGCGCAGGTAGACCGGATGCCCATCCGAGCCCGTGCCGAGCGGGTCGTTCGCCATGTCGATATCCATGGTGCCGGCGAGCGCGTACGCCACCACCAGCGGCGGCGAAGCCAGATAGTTGGCTTTCACCTGCGGATTGATGCGGCCTTCGAAATTGCGATTGCCGCTCAGCACCGCGGCCACCACCAGGTTCTCCTTGGCTACCGCTTGCGCGACCGGCTCGGGCAGAGGCCCGCTATTGCCGATACAGGTGGTGCATCCGAAGCCGACGAGGTGGAAATTCAGTGCCTCCAGGTATTCGGTCAGACCGGCCTTGCGGTAGTAATCGACGACCACTTTCGACCCCGGCGCGAGGCTGGTTTTTACCCACGGCTTGGCTTTCAGACCGCGCTTCACGGCGTTTCTTGCGAGGAGTCCGGCGGCCAGCATCACCGAAGGGTTCGAGGTATTGGTGCAACTCGTGATGGCGGCGATTACCACCGAACCGTCGCCGATGGTGACGGATTCGCCAGCCACTTGCGCGGTCGCGGTCTTTTCCGGCCCGGGGAAGGCGGCGTGGAAATTCTTCTTCACATCCGGGAGTTCGACGCGATCCTGCGGCCGCTTCGGGCCGGCCATCGACGGCGTGACCGCGGCGAGATCGAGTTCGAGGGTGTCGGTGTAGGCCGGATCGGGAGTCTGGTCGGTGCGGAACAGGCCCTGCTCCTTGGTGTACGCTTCCACCAGCGCGATCAGGCCCGGGTTGCGATTGCTGAATTTCAGATAGCTCAGGGTTTCCTGGTCGACCGGGAAGAATCCCATGGTGGCGCCATACTCGGGCGCCATGTTGGCCACCGTCGCGCGGTCGGCAAGACTCAAGGCGCTCAGGCCGGTGCCATAGAACTCCACGAATTTGCCCACCACGCCTTTCTTGCGCAGAATCTGCGTAATGGTAAGGACGAGGTCGGTGGCGGTGCAACCTTCGCGCAGCTTGCCGTGCAGTTTGAATCCCACCACGGGCGGGAGCAACATGGAAACCGGCTGGCCGAGCATGCACGCCTCGGCCTCGATTCCGCCCACGCCCCAACCCAGCACGCCGAGGCCGTTGACCATGGTGGTGTGGGAATCCGTGCCCACTACGGAATCGGGGTAAGCCTGGCCGTTGGCACGAAAAACGACGGGCGCCAGGTATTCCAGGTTGACCTGGTGGACGATGCCGGTATCGGGCGGCACCACGCGGAAGTTCCGGAATGCCGTCTGGCCCCACCGCAGCAGCATATAGCGCTCGCGATTGCGCTGGAATTCCAGCGCGGCGTTGAGGTCGAAGGCCTGCGGGGAGCCGAAATTATCTACCTGCACGGAATGATCGATCACCAGGTCGGCCGGCAGGAGGGGATTGGCGCGATTGGGGTCCGAGCCCATGGCGGCGAGGGCGTCGCGCATGGCGGCGAGGTCCACCACGCAGGGGACGCCGGTGAAATCCTGCAGCAGCACGCGCGCGGGCATGAAGCTGATTTCTTTGGTGTTGGCGCCTTCGCCTCGCGCCACTAGTGCGACGTCATCCGCCGAAACCCGCCGGCCGTCTTCATTACGGAGCAGGTTTTCGAGCAGGATTTTGATGGAAAATGGAAGCCGTTCCACGCTTCCCAGGCCCCTCTCAGCGAGCGAGGCCAAGCGGAAATACTCGTATTCGCTGTCACCGGCGCGCAACTTGGCCGCCGAACCAAAACTGTTTTTTGCCATTAATTCGATTATAAATGTCCGCCTGCGAAACAAAGTTCAAAGAATTAAAGCTGCCCGGCCAACGCGCCGATCTGTTCTACGTGTCCTCTCTCCCGGATCCACAGGCGATTTATCGTCCGGCGGCACTAGCGGCCCTGATGCGGGATTTCGATCGCGAGCCGGTCGCCAGCCGCCAGCGCATCAGAGACATTTTGCAGTGCCAGCCGGAGGTGTTTTACCGGATGGCGATCGAGGTTCTGCGGGATGGCGTCCCTTCGCGGGCCTCGCAATACCTGGTGGGGCTGCTGGTTTCCGGCGGCCTCCTGTTTCGGGCGCTTTGCGATCCCGAACTGAGCCGCGAACAGGCCTCGGAGCTGGCGCGCTTCGCCCAGGCCGGCGATCCGGCGGTGGACGTTCAACTTTCGGGGCAGCTCGCCCACGCCACCAGAGTGGAATCGGATCTGGCGCCCGGCACGGCGGAACGCCTGCTCGAGATCATTGGCCAGATCTCGAACAGAATGCACCGTTTGCCCTCGTTCATGCGCATGCTCCGCAATGGCAATCCCTATCTGCGTTCCAAAGTGGTGCTGCTGATCGGGCGCAGCGGCAGGAGTCTGAAATGGATCAAAAAGCGCCTGCAGGAGTCCGACGCCCGGGTGCGGGCCAATGCCATAGAAGCCGCGTGGGGAATCGACACGCCGGAGGCGCGGGAACTGCTCGCTTGGGCCGCGCGCGACTTGAACAATCGAGTGGCTGGGAATGCCCTGCTGGGTATGTACCGGTTGGGCGAAGGTTCTTCGCTCGCGGAGTTGTCCAAAATGGCCTCTCATGATTCCGCGGCATTCCGGCGGACGGCGGCCTGGGCCATGGGGGAGACGGGAGATTCGCGCTTCACGGAGGTGTTGGGGCGTATGATCGGCGACGCCCATACCGGGGTTCGGAAGGTGGCGTTCGCAGCGATGCGGCGAGTGCGAGAGGCGACGGCCTATGGTTCCCAGTTGCCCCAATGGCAGATGGCAGCCGCCGCCGGTCCCACAGATCAGCGCACCGGCGAGCGGAAGGTATCGGTGGCTGTCGCGGCCGCGGATGGCCACGAGAATCCGCGAGTTTTGCCGGCGCAGTTTCTGTTGACGGAAAACGGGCAGGTAGTGTGGTCTTATCGCGTTGCCGAGAGAATGGCTGCTGGACCGATGGCGGTGCTGTTTCTCTTCCCGCGGAGTCCGGACAAGCGGTGGGACGACGCCACCCGGCGATGCCTCACGTGGAAACGAAGTACGGACCTTTGGTCGACCGTGACCTATTCCGGTGCGGACGATAAAGCGGCGGATTCCATGAATCTCGAACTGCCGGGTTTCATCGCCAGTTCCGCCGAGTCTGCGCGGGCCCTAGAGCAAACGTCCAGGCAGACCGATTGCACGGGATTCTGGACCGCCATTAAGCAGGCAATCCTTCCGGGCAGTAACGCGGTGCGAGGGCCAACGCACATGATCGTACTCGCGCCGGAGGGAGTGGGCGGCAGCGCGGACGACGATTTGATTGCGGCGGTGCGGGCATCGCGAACGGCGGTGCAGTTGATCTCCGCCGCTGAGAATCCGGTGCTGCGAGAGTTTTGCCGCCGCGTGTATGGGCATTTCCAGCACGTGAAAGACGGCGCCGGCATCGAGGAAGCGATTTCTTCGGCCTATCTCATCGTGTTGGCGCGCTATGAGATCCGGTACCAGCCGGTGGTAGCGGACGCCGCCACACTGAAGATTCGCGTGCAGGCACCGGCGGGGTGGGGCGAGACTACGGTGGAGTTTTGAAGTGGAAGAAAGTAAAGATGGGCGGCCTCAGACCGAACAACGGACCGGGCTGTCATAGGCGTGGACCGGCCTGGATTTCCGCACGGCAGGTCGGCTCGACAAAGATCTACTTCTCGGAGACTGTGGCGGACGGGTAGGTTTTAGGCTCTTAGGGGCGAAGCCCGACAAATTCTTTGTCGATCAGGCAGCTACTCCGAGTTCCCGCAAGATGCCCGCCATGGCGCCGCGGATTGTTACGTAGTGACGGTCCAGCGCCGTCGGGTTCTGTGACCCGCGGGACGGCCGGGTCTCTTGAGCAGCGGCCAGCAACGGGCGGATGGCTTTCTCCCGTAGAACCACCAGGGCGGCGGTGGCCTTCAGTCCTGCCTGAGTCACTCCGTAGGCGCGCGTTTTCCCGACCCTCTCCACCATCTGCTTTCCGCGTAGTTTCTTGAGATCGTAGGCGGCTTGTCGGGGACTGTAACCGCCATTGGCTGCGGGGCCGGACTGCACGACTTGATCCGCCAGTTCCGAAGAGGTGAACCCGCTGGGGCGCCAGGATAAGGCCAAGACCGCCTCGGCGACGCGGCGCATCCGCGCTTTGTTGAAGTCGATGCCACCCACTTTCGCCTTGCCCACCACAGACGATTCCGGCAACCGCTCCAGCGTGCCGTCCGGGATGAAGCATTGGTCGATACAGGACTGTGACTGCATGAATCGCTCCAGCATGCCCTTCAAATGGGATCATGCTGACTTTCCGGAAAGCCCACTCCACCCAGATCAACCTTGAAGCTGTACAAGCCCTGTAGGTCTGTCTTGTCGACAATTGTCTGGCCAAATTGGCTGCCGAGCATCTTGCAAAAAATAGGCATCGAGATCCTTTCGGCGGAAAGCACATACCCGGCGGCCATTCGCAGCCGTTCGCACTGGTTCGTGGGCGAAAGCGGGTCCTCCTCGCAGCCGGTCGCATCGGCCGGTGTTGGCTTCGCCCCCTTCCCGTCTGCCTGGGACAGGCCGAGCACCGTCATTTCTTTGTGATTGTGGCGGATCTTAAGATGGAACCGCTCGGTTAGGAGCGCTTGGAGCATGACTTGGGTATCGGCTGTGCTGGCAGTTGCATCCGCTTTTGCCTCGATATCGTATACCTCGCTCCGTACCCAACTCGGACATCCCGTAATCTGAAAGTAGGGCACTTGGTAGGCCGCGCACAGTAAAGCCAGCAGACTGGTGTTGCGGGCGTGGAACCGGCCACGTTCCACCGCTCCGGTCACCGTGCGCCCCCCATCGCCGCGTTTGACCGTCGCCACGTCGAATACAGGCTGTGCCGCCAGCGGCCAAGCGGCGCACAGCACAAGGACTAACCGGAGCATCCGAGCCCCTCCTTCCGAGAATTGTGCCAGCTTACGGTGGCTATTTCCACCCGGTCGATCGCCGAAGTGCGCCGGTAAAGCGCGAAGAGCGAATCGCGAGCCATCGCCTGCCCGGTTGGGCTTAGGGGACAAGCCTACATTCCTCACCCGCCGCGTTGAGCTATCATTGCCTCGGAGAGTCCAGATGAGCCTTCAAACCGCAATCCGAGCGCCGCGTGGCAGGGAGATCAGTTGCAAGGGCTGGCACCAGGAAGCAGCCTTGCGCATGCTCCACAACAATCTCGACCCCGACGTGGCCGAAAATCCCGACGAACTGATTGTCTACGGCGGGCGCGGGCGTGCGGCGCGCGATTGGCCGTCGTTTCACGCCATCGTGCGGGCTCTGCAGTCGCTCGAGAACGATGAGACGCTGATCGTGCAATCGGGGCGGCCGCAGGGAATCTTCCGCACCCACCCGGAGGCGCCGCGGGTACTCATCGCCAATTCGAACCTGGTGGGCCACTGGTCGAATTTCGACGAGTTCACGCGCCTCGAACGTCTGGGACTCACCATGTACGGCCAGATGACCGCCGGCTCGTGGATCTACATCGGCAGCCAGGGGATCGTGCAGGGCACTTACGAGACCTTCGCGGCACTGGCGCGCAAGCATTTCGACGGAACGCTCGCGGGCAAGATCGTGGTATCGGGCGGAATGGGCGGAATGGGCGGCGCGCAGCCTCTTGCAGCCACCATGAACGGCGCGTGCTTTCTCGGGATCGATGTCGACCCGCACCGCATCGAGCGGCGCCTCGCCACCGGCTACTGCGACAGGCGGGCGCGCGATCTGGACGATGCTTTGCGCATTCTGCGCGAGGCGCTGATCGCCGGCAACGCGCTCTCGGTGGCGCTGGTGGGCAACGGCGCGGATGTGCTGCCGGAACTGCTGCGCCGCGGCTTCGTTCCCGACGTGCTGACCGATCAGACCAGCGCGCACGATCCACTGAACGGCTACGTGCCCAACGGGATGTCGCTCGATGAGGCGCGCCGCCTGCGCGTGAGCGATCCGGACGATTACCTGGCGCGCTCGTTCCACGCCATGGGTGTGCACGTGGAGGCGATGCTGGCGCTGCAAAAACGCGGCGCGGTGACGTTCGACTACGGCAACAACATCCGTACCCAGGCGGCGAAGGCCGGCGTGAAGAATGTGTACGACATTCCGGGCTTTGTGCCCGAATACATCCGGCCGCAATTCTGCGAAGGGCGCGGTCCGTTCCGATGGGCGGCGCTTTCCGGCGATCCCGAAGATATTTATCGGACCGACCGGCTGGCGCTGGAGCTCTTCCCGGATAATGAGACCTTGGCG
>Ga0181530_10006623_pt1 | contig 11346 bp, 10 predicted proteins | sample PEATcosm2014_Bin_42_FD_119769 | JGI IMG/M metagenome (GOLD analysis project Ga0181530, IMG submission 119769) | Peatland microbial communities from MTU Mesocosm Facility, Houghton, MI, USA - PEATcosm2014_Bin10_60_metaG | ecosystem: Environmental > Terrestrial > Soil > Wetlands > Peat | place... | reverse complement strand
TGCGCGATCATGATGACCACCGCGCCGGTCACGCCGATGAGGTTCAGGCTGGCAATGCCGAGAAAGACGAAGCCCATGTGCGCCACGCTGGAATTGCCGATGAGCAGGTTCAGGTCCTTCTGCCGCATCGCCACCCAGCCGACGTAAAGGATGTTGCCCAGACAGAGCCAAGCGAGAAAGGTCATCCAGTCATGGGCGGCCTGCGGCAGCAACGGCAGCGCGATGCGAATCAAGCCGTACAGCCCGAATTTTTTCAGCACGCCGGCGTGCAGCATGGCTGTCGGCGACGGCGCGGCGCCATAGCCGAGCGGCGCCCAGGAATGAAACGGCCAGAGCGAAACCAGAATGCCAAAGCCGAACAACAACAGCGGGAAGATGAAATTCTGAGCATTGGCCGCGAGCGGATGATTTTCGTCGTGAACATAACGAATAAGCTTCGGAATGTCGAACGTGTTTGCGCCGGATTGCAGGTAAAGCGCGATGAGGCCGATAAGCGCGATAAGCGCGCCAACGCTCAGGTAAAGCGTGATCTGGAACGTCGCGTAATTCTTCCGTTCGCCGCGGCCCCAAACACCAATCATGATGAACGTCGGCACCAGCGCGAGTTCATGCAGGAAATAAAAGAAGAACAGGTCGAGCGACGCAAACGCGCCGAGAATGCCGCCGCTCATCACCAGCAGCAGGATGTAAAACTCCTTTTCGCGCTCCTTGATTTCCCACGAACAGCATGCCGCCGCGAACGCCACAATCGCGCCCATCAAAATCAATCCGACGTTCAGGCCGTCCACGCCGACGTGATAGCTGATGCCGAGCGATTCGACCCACGGAATTTGCTGTTCAAACTGATAGCCGATCGTGTTGGGCACGAATTGGCAGAACATTTTTATCGCCAGCGCCATTGAGACGAAGGTGGCGAGAACAGCAATGGCGCGGATGATGACGCGATAATTTCTCGGCACTAGCAGCAGCGCAAGCGCCGCCAACAGCGGCCAGCCTAAAATGTAAGTCAGAATGGACATCAGTTATAAAATTCAGATTCCGAATTCCAAAATTTCAATTGAGAGGGAACGCCCGCCCTCACCCCGACCCTCTCCCCCGGGGAGAGGGAACAGCCGCTCGCCGCTCTGATTTGCTCCAAAGTCGTTGAGCCGTTCTCCGTCACTCGGCCTTGCGTGAGCCGGCGAATGATTCTCCCTCTCCTGGGGGAGAGGGCCGGGGTGAGGGCGGACCAGCCACCACACACTTCAAATCCTTGGTTGTCGTTGTGCATTGTCATTTTCCCAAAACGAAATACAGCACCGCCGCCACGCCGAGCACGAACAGCAAGGCGTAGGTCTGGAGGTTGCCGGTTTGCACGAGGCGCAACGCGCGGCCGGTGAAATCCGTGCCGCCACGAACCAGCCCGATGCAAAAGCCCTCCACAAACCAGCGGTCAATCCAATCGGCAACCGCTGCGATGAAATCGTGCGCGCGGATGAAAGTGGCCTCGTAAATTTCGTCGAAGTAAAACTTGTTCTTCATCGCAATCGCCAAACCACCGAGCCTGGCGGGCAATGGATCGTTTTCCGCATTGAGATAAAATTTCCGCGCGGCGAAAAAGCCGATGACCACCGCCAACAAGCCAAGAGTCATTGCAACCGGCGAATGCAACGGTTCGAGAATTCTTTGGGCAAGCGACGTGGCGGTTTTTCCGCCGGAAAATTGCGCATCGAAAATTCCGCTGGCACCGATGACGCCGCCAATGACGCTGAATAAGGCCAGCACCATCAATGGCCAGGTCATGACGGCGGGCGATTCGTGCGCGTGCCCGGCGGCTTCCGTTCGCGGCTTGCTGACAAACGCGACGTAGAAAAGCCGGAACATGTAAAACGTCGTCAAACCCGCAACACCGACACCGACTGCAAAGAGCAGATAATTTTTCTGTTCCAGCGCTTGGCCGAGGATTGAATCCTTTGAGTAGAAACCGCTGAAGGGCGGCACACCGCTTAAAGCCAATGTGCCGATCAGGAACGTCCAGAACGTGATGCCCATCTCGTCGCGCAGGCCGCCCATTTTCCAGATGTCCTGTTCCTCGTGCAGCGCATGGATGACGGAGCCGGCGCCTAGGAACAGCAAGGCCTTGAAAAACGCGTGCGTCGTCAAATGAAACATCGCGGGCGTCGGACCAGCCAGGCCAACGGCCATGATCATGTAGCCGAGTTGGGACAGTGTCGAATAAGCAAGAATGCGTTTGATGTCGTTTTGCTGGATGGCAATCGTCGCGGCGAGTAACGCGGTGAATCCGCCGATGTAAGCGATGACTTGCAGCGCTTCGGGTGTATAAATAAAGATGGTCCGGCAAAGCATGTAAACACCGGCGGCAACCATTGTTGCGGCGTGGATCAGGGCGGAAACGGGCGTCGGGCCTTCCATCGCGTCAGGCAACCACACGTGCAGCGGGAATTGCGCGGACTTGCCCATCGCGCCGCAGAAAAGCAACAGACCAATAATGGTCATAGTCATATCAAAGGAAAGATCGCCAAGGGGAAAGTGGGCCAGGAAAAATGCGAAAGTATTTGCCGAATTTTTGTGATCAATTACCCGGTCGTGCAGCACGGAAAAATTCAGCGAACCGAGAAACGCCCAGATAGCCAGGATTCCGAGCAGAAATCCGAAGTCGCCGAGGCGGTTGGTGAAGAATGCTTTTTTCGCCGCATCGGCCGCGCTGGGTTTTTCAAACCAGAACCCGATGAGCAGGTAGCTGGACACTCCGACCAGTTCCCAGAAAATGAACAGTTCGATGAAATTATTCGCCAGCACGACGCCGAGCATCGAAAACGTGAACAGGCTCATGAACGCGAAGAAGCGCGCCTTGCTCCGATCGGCGTCCATGTAACCGTAGGAATAAATGTGGATCGCGCCGCCAACACCGGTGACGATGAGCATCATCATCTCGCTCAACCGGTCGAGTTTCAGGCCGAAATCAATGTTCAGGTTGCCGACGGACAGCCAGTTGACGGCGCACTCGCCGCTAACCCAGCCGTTGGCCGCGATGAACGCGACGGTGGAAACGAAGCCGATGACAATCGCTCCGATGGACAGGAGCGCGCTCACGTTGCGATGTTTCAACGTGAACAGCGTAATCACCGTCGCGGCGAGCAACGGCAGGAACAAAATGAGCCACGGTAAAATTTCGTATTTCATCAGTTGAGACGGAAACATCGAACGCCGAACATCGAACGCCGAACATCGAACGCCGCCGAATCGGAATCCTTCAGCGTTCGATGTTCGATGTTCAATGTTCGATGTTTCTTCACTTCGTCAAAGCTTCATCGTGGTCAGGTCTTCGACGTGCGCGGACTGGCGTTTGCGGTAGAGCGCGACGATGAGCGCCAGGCCGACCGCGACTTCCGCCGCCGCCACGGTGATGATGAAGAAGACCAGGACCTGGCCATCCAATTTGTTGTTGAACCTTGAAAAGGAAACCAGCGCGAGGTTCGCCGCGTTGAGCATCAATTCCAGCGACATGTAAATGACGAGTAGATTACGCCGCATGACGACGCCGAGCAGCCCCAGCGCAAACAGCAGGAAGCTGACGGTCAAATAATGTTCCAAGCCGACTTGCATTTTTTTATTGGCCGCGAAAGAACACAGAGAACGCAAAGAGAAAAGGCAACAGGCAGGCCAGACGGCTCAAACCTTCTTCTTTGACTTTGCCCTGACTCAACACGTATTTCCGAACCTGAAAGCGATACGAGCCAAAGTTGATCAATAGTCCATGCTCTATCCGTGATGCTTTCAAATAGCCGAGCGTCTGCGCGACGTGTTCGTCGGCGATGGTTTTGGCCGCTTTCAATTCCACGATCAAGTGGCCGTCAACCAGCAAATCTGCGAAATAATCGCCAATCTCTGTGCCGTCCTCGTCATAAACTTTGAGTGGGTGTTGTTGTTTCACGTCGAGGCCAGTTTTGCGAAGCCGATGCGCTAGCGCGTTTTCATACACTTTTTCCAAGTGTCCGTTGCCGTGATAAACATGAACGTCATACGCCGTCTGCCTCACGATGTCACACAAGTCATTGATGGTTTTCATGATGTTTTCTTTGTGTTCTTTGCGTTCTCTTGTGGCTATTTCAAATCCTTCTTGCTCAGCAAAATCACACCCACCATCGCCACGAGCAACAGCACCGAGACGACTTCAAAGGGCAGCACATACTGCCTGAACAAGAGTTGGCCGAGTTCGGCGGTGCCGCCTTCGAGCGTGAGCGATGCCGAGCCGTTTGGATGCGTGGCACGCAAGCATTTCAGGGTTATCACAATGATGGAACCGACGGAAATCAGCCCACCGACAAAGCCAAACATTTTGATTTTGCGGCGTTGTTCCTCCTTCAAATCGAGCAGCATAATGACGAACAGGAACAGCACAATGACCGCGCCGGCATAGACGATGATTTGGACGGCGGCGAGGAAGAACGCGTGGAGCAACACGAACAAGCCGGCCATCGAAACGATGGTCAGCACCAGAAACATCGCGCTCGTGACCGGGCTGCGGCTGAACGGATTGGCCACGACGAGGACGCCGCACAACAGCGTCAGCGCCGCGAACACGTAAAATAAAATGTCAGCCAGTCCCATTTTAGAATCTCGAAATTCCCACTTCCCAGCTCCAGAGAAATTCCAAATTCCAAACCGCAAAGTCGTTTGCCTGCAAACCGCCGCGCTCGCTGATTGGAGCCTGGCGCTTGAAGTTTCTCTGGATGCTGGATGTTGGTGCTTGGAGCTTCATCTTCACGGTTTTACCGGAAAATCTTCCTGTGTCTTCGCCTCCTCCAGCTTGTGTTTCCACTTCTGGATGCCGCCGTGCTCGCCACCGAGCGCAAGGAGCTTCTGTTTGTCATAAATCATCTCGGCGCGGCTCAGGCCGGTGAGCGAATAATCCTTCAACAGGAAAATCGCCTCTTCGGGGCAGACCTCCTGGCAGTAGCCGCAGTAAATGCAGCGCAGCATGTTGATTTCAAATTCGAGCGGCATCTTTTCCGCATTCGGCCGGTCAGCCATTGGCCCGGAAGGTCCCGGCGGAATGATTTTGATGGCCTTCGGCGGACAGACAAATTCACAGAGCTGGCAGCTCACGCACTTGGTGTCGCCGTTCTGGTCGCGAACGAGATACGGCGCGCCGCGATAATCCGGCGGCACGGCCCATTTCTGTTCCGGGTATTCCATAGTAACGGTTTTGCCGCCGAATAATGAGCGGAACAAATGCCGGGCGGTTACTTTGAACCCGCCGATAATCGCCGGCAGATAAAGTCGTTCCCAAAACGTCAACGGTTTGCGATTAACAATCATCTGACCCTCATCCACAGCACCACCGCCGTCACCAGGATGTTCGCGAGCGCCAGCGGCACGAACCGCCGCCAGCCCAAATCCATCAACTGGTCATACCGGAAGCGCGGGAACATCCAGCGCACCCAGATGAACAGCACCATGAACAGCAGCATCTTCACCAGAAAAATCAAAATGTGCGCGATGCCCGCGCCCAGCGTCGCCGCCGGATGATCCAGGCCCCAAAACGGGAGCGTCCAGCCGCCGAAAAACAGCGTCACCATCATCCCCGCCGACGCGATCATGTTGGAATATTCGCCGAGGAAAAACAGCGCGAATTTCATCGAGCTGTATTCGGTGTGGTAGCCGCCGACCAGCTCGGTTTCCGCTTCCGGCAGATCGAACGGCAGCCGGTTGGTTTCGGCGAACGAAGCAACCAGGAAAATAATGAACGAAATCGGCGCGTAAAACACCATCCAGCCATGTTGCGCCTGCCAGCCAATGATGTGGTTCAGATTCAAACTGCCCACGATCAGCAGCACCGGAATGACCGACATGCCCATCGAAATTTCGTACGAAATCATTTGCGCGCTCGACCGGATGCCGCCCAGGAACGGATATTTCGAGTTCGCCGCGTAGCCCGCGAGGACAATTCCATAAACGCCGAGCGACACGATGCCAAACGTGTAAAGGATGCCGACATTCAAATCCGAAATGACCATTTGTTGGTGGCCGAGCTGCGAACCGAACGGAATCACCGCCACGACCAGCATTGAAGGAATCACCGCGATGGCCGGCGCCAGCCAGAAATACACCTTCCGCACGCCGGCCGGCGTGAAGTCTTCCTTCAGGAAAAATTTCAAGCCGTCCGCCAGCGGCTGGAAAATGCCGAGGCGGGTCAAAGCCGGGCCGACCACCGGAATGTATTTCATGAAGGGCGGCGCCGCGCGGTTCGGCCCGACGCGGTCCTGAATCCACGCCGAAATTTTGCGCTCGGCCAGCACCGCGTAAGCCACCATGCCCTGCACCACGCCGATGACGATGGCGACTTTGACCGCGCTGAAGATAATGAATTCCCAGTTCATTTCAGATTGGCACCGTTGCGCCCGTGTCGCCGAGGCCCGCCCACGTCAAACCGTTGAACGCGGGCACATCCTTCGCCATTTCGTTGAACAAACCTTCAATCGTCAGGAAACCGTCCTGGCCGGTGACGTTATAGACCAAATCATGCAAAAATTCCCATTCCGGACGGGCGTCCCCAGGCGCTTCGACCGCCTTCGTGAATTTCTGGACGCGGCCCTTGACGTTCGTGAACGTGCCGCGCTTCTCGACGTGCGCGCAGCCGGGCAAAAGGTAATGCGCCAGGTTCGTGGTCGCATTCGGCAGAATGTCGCTGACAATGAGCGTATCCAGTTTGCCGAGCAAGTCGGCGTCAATGCCACTCTTTGTCACGTCCTCACCGAAGACGATCAGAGTTTTGATTTTTCCGGCGCGGATGAACTCGGCAATCGGCCGCATCTTGATGCCCACACTCGTCTGACAGATGCCGATGAGCCGGGCGCCGGTCTTGTTCGGATTGCGGTCGGCGTTGAGCAACAGCTTGTCGCCTTCGCCAAAACGCCCGACGGAATCGGTCATCGCCCCGAACTTGTCCGCCAGCTTTTTGAGCAGCCACAACTCCTCATTCGTTTGCCGCGCCGAGGCGATGATGGCGACCGAACCGTGCGGCGCCGTTTTGAGTTTGCCCGCGATTTCGCTCAACGCCTGCGTCCAAGTGGTTTTTTCGTGGCGAAAGCCTCCAGCCTGGCCGGTAGTGGCACGGGCGTCCTCGCCCGTGTGTTCCTGTTGATTGCCAGCAACGAACGGGCGGGACGCCCGTGCCACTAAAACATCCTTCAACCGGTCTGCCCGGCCAATCCATTTGTAATTCAGGCGGCCGTAATCGCACATCCAGCACGCGTTGACGGCGTCGTTCTCACGGGGCGTGTAGCGATAAACTTTTTCTTCGCGCGAGCCGACTATGACGTTGCAGCCCGTCGCACAGCTCGTGCAGATACTCCTGGTTTCCTTGAGAAACCATACGCGCATCTGGAACCGGAAATCCTTCGACGTGAGCGCGCCGACAGGACAGATGTCCACGGTGTTGAGCGTGTAATTGTTATCGAACACCTTGCCCGGATAAGCGGTGAGCGTGTTGTAACTGCCGCGATTGACGATGCCGAGCGCGTCGTCGCCGGCGATGTCCTTGGTAAACCGGATGCAGCGCGTGCAAAGAATGCAGCGTTCGTCATCGAGCACGATGCGCGGACCGAGGTCAACGGCTTTCGGCTTGTGGACCTTCGGCTCCACAAAGCGGCTCGCGCTCTGGCCGAAGTCCTCCGAGTACTCCTGCAGTTTGCACTCGCCCGCCTGGTCGCAAATCGGGCAATCGAGCGGATGATTGATGAGCAGGAATTCGAGCACGCCTTCGCGCATTTGTTTCACACCGGGCGTGTTCGTGTAAATTTCCATGCCGGGCGAAATCGGCGTGGCGCAGGCGATGGCCGGACGCGGCGATTTCATGATTTTCGGCGTGCCGTCGGGATTCAGAATCGGTTTGCGGTCCGGACCGAGCGCCGGCGTGCCGTACTCCACGAGGCACATGCGGCAATTGCCCGCAACCGGCAGCTTCGGATGATAGCAATAATGCGGCACATCCACCTTTGCCACTTCGCAGGCCTGGATCATCGTGGTCGGAATCGGCCTGCCGGAAATTGGATCGGGCATCGTCCTCGGCACCTCAATTTCGCGCCCGTCCACCTTCACCTTGATTTTTTCAATCACAGGCGCGGGCTTTGTTTCTGTTGTCGGCACACTCATTTGTTAATTCTCATCAAGACAATCACATGAAATAGCTTGACCTCCGCAAACTGGACAACGTTCCACGTCACAGCCAACAACATGATATTGGCCTTTCAATACACTACAATCATGGCAAGGGCCTTTATCCGCGCCCAAATCGTCAGCTTCATCACCATACCAAATGCGCGGCTTTTTCTTGCCTCCAATAACGTAAGTAGAAGTTTTCTGCGCCTCCTGAATTTTTTCAGGCCAGCCTTTCACCATTTTTACGCCATTGTATATGACAAATCTCTTTTCCATTCAGTGATGCGCCTCGGCTAGTTGTTTTTGTTCGACTGGCGCGACAATTTCCTTCGCGCGACGCGCTTCATCGGCGGCGCCTTTGGCGACAAATTCATCCTTGAATTTCGCCACGAAACTTTGCACCGGCCAGGAGCAGGCTTCGCCGAAGGCGCAAATCGTGCGGCCGCCGGGAATGTTGTCGGCGATTTTCACCAGATAATCCGCATCGCTTGCGCGGCCTTCACCGTGTGTGAGACGATGGAGCGCCTTGCTCATCCAGAGCGAACCTTCACGGCAGGGCGTGCACTGGCCGCAGCTTTCGTGCGCGTAAAACTCCGCGATGTTCGCCAGCGCCTCGACAACGTCGGTCGAATCATCCATCACGATGATGGCGCTCGAACCGCTCATCGAACCGGCGGCGATGAGCGAATCAAAATCGTAGGGCAAATCGAGCATGTCCACCTGCTGTTCGACGACCTGACCGTCCGGGCCTTTGCGCTTGAGTTTGAACTTTTCGCCCGCTTTGAAAACTTTTGCCGACGAACCTCCGGGTATGACGGCCTTGAGTTTGCGTCCATCGCGCAAACCACCGCCGAACGCCGGATCGTTAATGAGCTGGCCGATGGTGACCTTGCCGGTCTCAATTTCGTAATAGCCTGGACGTTTAACGTGGCCGCTGAGGCTAACAATTCGTGTGCCGGTGTTGTTGGGTGTGCCGAATTTCGCATATTCCGCGCCGCTCATTGCGACGATGTGCTTCACGTTGCACAACGTCTCGACGTTGTTGACGATGGTCGGGCACATCCACAGACCGAGCACCGCTGGAAAATACGGCGGCTTGATGCGCGGATACGGCCGTTTGCCTTCGAGCGATTCGATCAGGCCGGTTTCCTCGCCGCAAATGTAAGCGCCCGCGCCGCGGTGCACATAAATTTCCAGATCGTAGCCGCTGCCCAAAATATTTTTGCCAAGGAAATTTTTTGCGCGGGCTTCGGCCAATGCCTTGTTCAACAGCTTCGCACCGTCGGGCATTTCGCCGCGAATGTAGATGTAGGCCAGATGCACGTCGTTGGCGAAGCACGAGATGATGGTGCCTTCGAGCAACTGATGCGGATCTTTGTAAATGATTTGACGGTCCTTGAACGTTCCCGGCTCGGATTCGTCGGCGTTGCAAATGAGGTAAATCGATTTGCCGCTCTTGCGGTCAACGAAGCTCCATTTGAGTCCGCAGGAAAATCCCGCGCCGCCGCGACCGCGCAGGCCGGAAGTCATGACTTCCTGACGGATTTGTTCCTGGGGCGACTGCGTTTTGCCATCCGACAAGGTTTTTGGTTGAAGCGCGAGCGCCTTCTTCAAAACCTCATAGCCGCCGTGGCGCAAATAGCAGTCGAGGTCGGGCGTGTAACCCGGCTGGTCGGCGTACTTCAAAACCAATTTGTATTCCTGCGCCATGGTTAATTCCGTGAAACGTGAATCGTGAAACGTGACGAAAAATGCGTGGAAACAACCGCCCTCACCCCGGCCCTCTCCCCCAAGAGAGGGGGAATTAATCGCCGGTCATTAGCGTTACGGCCAACGCGGGTTGTCGTGACTGTTCGGGTGCGAACCACGGCGAGGTGGCGACTGTAATTGGGACGATTAAGTCTTCGTGCGAGGCGCGTGGCTTCTCCCTCTCCCCGGGGGAGAGGGCCGGGATGAGGGCGAGCGTAAACACCGTTCATCGCCCGCAAAGCTGAACCGGTTTGGCGGCTTGACTGGGCGGTGAAAGCGTTTAGCCTACGAAACGCTCCGGCCTGCCCGATGGTGTAACGGTAGCACAGCAGACTCTGGATCTGTTTGTCATGGTTCAAATCCATGTCGGGCAGCCAACCGGCCAAGGCTGAAAGCTGAAGGCTAAATGCTGAAGGGAAAATTTTCATTTGCAGTTCCCCACTATTTCATCCGCCTTCGCGTGGCTGACAGCTTCGTAAAAGTCGTCATTGCACATCATCACCGGCGCGGTGCCGCAACTGGCGAGGCATTCGACGAATTCGACCGTGAACTTTCCGTCCTTCGTCGTTTGCGGACCATGCGCCTGGGTATCCAATCCCAGCTTCTCGCAAAAATGTTTGTGCAGTTCATACGCGCCGCCCAGTGCGCAGCTCAACGTCCGGCAGACCTTGATTTGATATTTGCCCATCGGTTCCTGCCGGAGCATCGGATAAAACGTCACAAGCTCATAAACATTGATGGGCTGCAGTTCGAGCTTCTTTGCCGTCCACTCGACCGCCTCCTGTGAAATCCAGCCGAACTGCTCTTGGATGGCGTGCAGCACCATCAGCGATGCCGCGCGCTTTTCGGGGTAATGCGTGATTAATTCGTCCACTTCCGCCACTAGCGCAGCAGGCACGACGAACCCGCCCTGTGGCCGGAGCGGATTGGGAATCGGTTCGGTGCGCGTGGCGTTCATGTCAGGTCGAGTGCAGCGCAATGCGATTGCCTTCGCTGTCCAGAATCACCGCGCGAAATCCGTACGGTCCGATTTGATGTTTCGGCTTCAAGATTTTCCCGCCGTTCTTTTCGGCCGCGGCAATGGCGGCATCAAGCCGCTTGTCACAATTCAAATAAATCAACGGACCGTTGGTGGACGGCTTGTGTTCGTCGCCGACAACCAGACAGCCGCTGACGCTGTTACCGGCATCGGGCAAAAGTCCGAAAGTCATTTCCCCCATTGACTGTTTCGTGACCGTTTGCCCCAGCACCGCGCTGTAAAATTTTACCGCCCGGTCGAGGTCTTTCGCCGGGATGTCGCACCAGACAATTTGATTGGCCATAAATTTCCTTTCGTTTACCGGTCACACTCCCCCATGACAAAATCGAGCGAGCCGAGAATCGCCACGGTGTCGCTGATGAGGCAGCCGGGGAAGATTTTCGGGATGATGCTCA
>Ga0181530_10006620_pt1 | contig 11348 bp, 9 predicted proteins | sample PEATcosm2014_Bin_42_FD_119769 | JGI IMG/M metagenome (GOLD analysis project Ga0181530, IMG submission 119769) | Peatland microbial communities from MTU Mesocosm Facility, Houghton, MI, USA - PEATcosm2014_Bin10_60_metaG | ecosystem: Environmental > Terrestrial > Soil > Wetlands > Peat | place... | reverse complement strand
TCGCCACCGCGAAGACATCCGCCGAGCGTATATCCAAACCTCACCGGAGCCGCGAAGCCGATTCGGCGGGCCCCACCTCTCAGCTTGTACTCGACGCGGCCGCAGCCCTGTTCTGCGAAAAAGGCTTCAATGAAACCACCACACGCGAGATCGCTGCCCGTCTGAACATTCACCAGGCGTCGCTCTACTACCACGTTTCCGGAAAAGAGGAACTGCTGTACCGCATCAGCAAAGTTTCTCTCGAAGCGCTGCAGCGCCGGGTCGCGGCGGCGCTCCGGAACTGCGGGAGGGGGCGCGACCGTCTGAACGCTTTTATCCACGGCCATCTCGAAGGCATGTTCGAGAACCCGGATCGGGCGTTTGCTTTCATCAGTGAATTCCGTTCGCTCTCGCGCGACCACCGGCGGGAGATGACCGTGCTGCGCCGGAGCTACTCCTATGTGCTCAACCAGGAGATTGCGTCTGCAGTGAAAGCCGGCATCCTGCGTCGGGACATCCCCGTCTCCATGCTTCGGCTGGCGCTTTTCAACTATCTCAATTGGACGCCGCGCTGGTATCACGTTTCGGGACGTCTGCCTCTGAGCGATCTCGCCGGAATCTGCAGCCGCGTGTTTTTTGAGGGAATCGTCACCCCTGGGCACAGAAGAACTGCCCTGCCGCAAGCGCAGAGCACTCGCAGACGCCGGCGCGCAGCGGGACACAACGCCACGCTCGACAAATTTGTGCGCACCGCAGCGGAGCTGTTTTCAAAGCAGGGTTACGCATCGACCAGCACACGGGCACTCTCGGCTTTGATCGGCATGGAAAAGGCCACGCTCTACTATCACGTCAGGCGCAAAGAGGACCTGCTCTACCTGATTACGAAGTCTTCGGTCGAAACACTGCAGGACGACGTTCAGAAAGCGGTCGAGGGAATCGCCTGCCCTCTGGAGTATCTCGTTGTGCTCATGCGGGCACATTGCATGAGTTTGCTGCGCGATCAGACTCAGCACGCCACTGCCCTGGCTGAGGTGCGCGCATTGTCACCGGAGCGCCTCGCTGAAATTGTCAGCATGCGCAAAACCTACCAGAACGGAATCCGCCGGGTTGTCGAAGAGGGCCAGAAGAACGGATCGATTCGCGCCGACGTAGAACCGCGCTATCTCGCTTCCATGCTCCAGGGGCTGCTCGACCGCACCGTTGAGTGGTATCAAAAAAGCGGTTCGCTTGGACCTGTGGAACTGGCGGACTATTTCAGTGACATTTTTCTCTTCGGAGCGGGCAAAGCCTCCGCGCCGCGCGCCGCCGATTAGCTACTGAACGCCGATCGGCCTATCCTGCGTTTTCATGTGTGTGAAGTCGCGTTCGTTTTCGAGGCAGTAGTAATCGATCAGTTCGCTGTCGAGAATCAGCGGCTGTTTGATAGTCACCGTCCAGGGCGCGGTGTAGGCCTTTTGATCATCGATCGTAATCTCGACTTCAAGCGTGCCGTAGTTGGGCCGCCGAATCCTTTCGATTGTTTTGCCCTGTTCGGTCAGGGGATTCCCGGCGGCGTCGAGCCAGAGATCGTCGCGGTAACCGGCAGTTTCGATCACCATCGTGTCGCCTTCCCAGTGGCCGACCGAGTAGCCATTCCACGTCGGATTCGGGTCTTTGGGAAACAATCGGCCGTCGGTGAAAATCTGCCGGTACTGCATATTGCGCTCCGTCAGGATGATGATGCGGCCGGGAACTTCGAAAACTCGTTTGTAATAGTCGTCGGTCCAGATGCGCGGCGCATCGCGAGGCATGCAGTGGACGTTGGGATCGGACCCCTGCTCGAGGCTGCGCTTCTTCACCAGTTCCTTCGCCCATGGCTGATAAGGCGGGCCGCTTTTCAGCGAGGACGCAATGTCGATGAACTCGCGCGAAATCTGTGTGTCATCGCACTGGGCGCCGCAAGGCTTGCCGATGTTGATCCATCCCCACATACCCGAGAGGTCAGGTTTTCCGTCGGCGGTGCGCGGTGCGGGGGCGGAGAGATTCGGCGTGCCGTCCGGGTTCTTCGGCACATCCTTCGTCGCATAACCGAGCCACTGGGCCCGCAGGGCCGGGACAATGGTCAGCGAAAGCAGGATTGTCGCAGTAAGAATGTTACGAGCGGAGTCTTTCGACATTCAAACATAATACCGGCTGACTGGTATAAAATTCAACCTGAAGGACGAATCCAATGAAGACTGCTCTGGCCGTTTTGGCTGCCGCATCTGTGGCTTTTTTTGCCGCTCCTGAAAGCAGCGCGCGGAAGGGAGACGAGGCGAAGAAAGGTTCGTGGGAAAAGATCAAAGTTCACGGTAAATCGCTCGAAGGCAATCTCGAGGGGGATTCGCCGGATCGCGACGTGTTCGTTTATCTGCCGCCGAGTTACGCCACCAGCAGGAATCGGCGTTATCCGGTGATTTACTTTCTGCATGGTTACGCCGCGCATGCCGAGACGTACTGGAAGTCGCTCGACTTGCCAACCGCCGCTGATGCGGATATCGCCAAAGGGTCGGCGCACGAAATGATTCTGGTGCTTCCCGACGCGTTCACGGTCTATGACGGCAGTATGTTTTCGAATTCACCAACCACCGGAGACTGGGAGACGTTCATCTCGAAAGACCTGATCGCGTACGTCGACGATCACTATCGCACGGTTGCCAACCGGAGCGCGCGGGGTCTCGCAGGCCATTCGATGGGCGGGTACGGAACGGTGCGCATCGGCATGAAACACCCGGAGGCTTTCTCGGTGCTCTACGCGATGAGTTCCTGCTGTCTGATGAACGATCCACAGCGGCTGCTTCCAGGCGTATCGGCCAATCAGCCGCCGACCGGGGCTCTGGCGCACGCGCTCTCCGCGCAGGCCGCGGCATGGGCGCCGGACACGCTGAATCCGCCGACTTATTTCGATCTTCCCGGCAAAGACGGAGAACTTCAGCCGCTGATCGCCGCAAAATGGACCACGAACTCGCCTCTCGTGATGGTCGATCAGTATGTGCCGAATTTGAAAATGTATCGCGCCATTGCCATCGATGTCGGAACGAAAGACCCGTTCCTTGTCACGAACACTCAGCTGGATGAGTCCCTCACTCGGCTCGGAGTGGCGCACAAATTCGAGTCGTACGATGGCGACCACGGCAACCGCATCACTGCGAGATTCGCGGCGAAGGTGCTGCCGTTCTTTTCCGAGCATTTGACCGAGTCAGCAAAATGAACATGACGTTTGGTGCATGTGCCCTGGTGGCAGCTCTCTTCGCCACGACGCTTTACGCGCAGACCGATGCGGGTCGCTGCGCGGCGCTAAGCCGCGTGTCGATTCCGGACGTCGAAATCACATCCGCGAAACTCACCGCCGCCGGCCCTGTCGGTCGCGGCGGTCCTCTACCCGAACACTGCGTCGTTCGCGGGGCGATCGACAAACGCATCGGTTTTGGCGGCAAGCCGTTCGCGATCGGGTTTGAAATGCGCCTGCCGGTGAAATGGGAACGGCGCTTTCTTTTCCAGGGCGGTGGCGGAATGGATGGCACCGTTCGTCCCGCGCTCGGGGCTGCCTCGGGCGCGAATACAAATCCGGCGCTCGCGCGGGGCTTCGCCGTGGTCTCGACCGACGCCGGACACACGGGCGCTCCGCCGATGCCCGAAGCTGACGCTTCATTCGCACGCGATCAGCAGGCGCGCATTGACAACGCTTACCGTTCGATTGAACGCGTGACACAGATTTCAAAACTGATCGCGATGCAGTTTTACGGAGAACCCTGGCGACACGCTTACTTCGATGGTTGTTCGAACGGTGGACGCCAGGCGCTTATGGCGGCGCAGCGATTTCCACGGGATTTCGATGGCATCGTTTCCGGCGCTCCCGCGTTCCGCGTGACGCATGCCGGGATCGGGTCGGCATGGGAGACGCAGACGTTTCTAAGCATCGCTCCCAAAGATGATTCGGGCCGGCCGATCCTCAGCCGCGCTTTTTCGGACGACGATCTGAAGCTTGTGGCCGACGGCGTTCTCAAACAGTGCGACGCGCTCGACGGTCTCGCGGACCACCTCGTGATGAACACGCGGGCTTGTCATTTCGACCCGAAAACACTGATGTGCAACGGCGCGAAGCAGGCGACGTGCCTCAGCCGCGACCAGGTCACCGGTCTGGAGAAGGTGATGGGAGGCCCGAAGAATTCGCGCGGCGAAGCGATTTACTCGGACTGGCCGTGGGATCCCGGGATGGCCTCGCCCGGATGGAGCGCTCTCAAGCTGGGTACTTCCCCCACGCCGCAATCCAATTCCATCGATGTCCTGCTGATGCTGAGCGGGCTTAAGGGCTATTTCATGTATCCCTATGACGAGTCGTTCGACCCGCTGAAGTTCGATTTCGACAAAGACACGCCGCGCGTGGACGACACCGCCGCGCTGGAGGACCCGACGTCCACCGACATCGAGACGTTTGTCGATCACGGTGGCAAGATCCTGCTGTATCACGGCATGGCTGATCCATTTTTTTCCGCACTCGACACGCTGCGCTATTATGAGCGGCTCGCGAAAGACAACGGCGGACTCGATAAAGCATTGAGCTTCGCCCGTTTCTTCCCCGTGCCAGGAATGAACCATTGCGCCGGCGGACCGGCCCTCGATAATTTCGATGCGCTGAACGCGATCGTACAGTGGGTCGAAAACGGCAAAGCTCCCGACAACCTCAGAGCCACCGGCGCACAATTCCCCGGCGTTTCACGGCCCTTGTGCGCGTGGCCGAAGCATGCGCAATACAACGGAACAGGGCCGCAGAATGATGCGGCGAGTTTCACCTGCACAGAGTAGTGGCGATCAGCACGGATACTGCCATCATTTCGTGACCGCGCGAAACATCCATGTCACCGATCATAAAGATTGGTATTGTCGATTTGACAGATCGCGATGCACGGGTCAATCTTGTGAGTTCGAGAGAGAGGAAATTGGCGGATCAGGACACCCAAACAACCTGGAGAATGTGGATGCCATGCGTGGCGATGGCCGCCTGTTCCTGGCTTGCCTTCTTCCACCGGCAGATTCTGTCGGTGCTGGCTCCCACGATTCTGTCGGAAACAGGACTCAACGCACAGCAGTTCGCGTCCATCAGTTCGTTTTTCTTTGTGGCGTATTTCATCGCAAACCCGCTGTGGGGATCGATACTGGATTTCATAGGACTGCGGGTTGGGATGCTCATCGGCGTCGGGATCTGGAGTCTGGCGAGCATCTCGCACGGCTGGGTGTCGGCCTTCATCGGGTTCGCGGCGGCCCGCGCTCTCCTTGGATTGGGCGAGGGAGTGACTTTTCCGGGCGGCCTTAGGACAGCGGTCGAATCGCTCCCCGGAAATTTGAGAGGACGGGCCATCGCGCTGTCTTTCAGCGGTGGAACACTCGGCGGCGCCGCTGCCTCATACATCGCGATCCCGCTCGGATTGCGCTATGGATGGCGCCCGGCGTTCGCGATAACAGGAGCGTTCGGAATGGTGTGGCTCGCGATCTGGTGGCTGGTTGCACGGCCGCCATTTCTTCCGAAATTTCAGAGAAAGTCCACGAAGCTCGTGCTTCCGAATCTCTCCGAAAAGCGGTTATGGGCTCTTGTGTTCAGTTATGCGTTGCCGGCGATCGCTCCTGGCCCGATTCTGACACTGCTTGCTTTGTATCTGAACCAGGGACTTGAAGCTTCGCAGGCTGACCTGAAAACGCTTTTGCTGGCGCCTCCTCTCGCCTGGGGTGCGGGATATTTCTTCTGGGGATGGGTTGCGGATCGCTACGCTTACGACAATCCCCGGCCGGTCGGTCTGTTTTGGCTGTTGACGGTCTGTTCGCTGGTTCTGGGCGCCATGACCTGGACCACGTCGCTGGCGATTGCGGTGGCAATCGCATCATGGGCGAACTTCATCGGCGGAGGTTTTCAGATGGTCGCGTTGAAGGTCGGTTCATATTCGTTTCCGCGTGAACAAGCCGCGACGATGACTGGCATCGCCTCCGGATCCTGGGCTCTCGTGAATTACATCCTGCTGCAATTTCTGGGACCGATGTTCAATCAACATCGGTATGACGAAGCATTCTGGACGATCGCACTCTGTCCTGTGGCCGGCGTGATGGTTTGGCAGTTTTTAAGCCGCACGCAATCGACACGCGAACCAATTGCGAGGGCTTCAGAAGCATGATGAACGACGTCATTGCCGGCATGGGCTGGTAGGTAAACTGCGGGCACCTGCCCCCGGCGCGTATCGGCGCCGCCGATACAAATCATCCGAACAATCGATTTGCCGAATTAGTCGCGATCGGATAGTGTGTTCTTTGCCCACGTGCGGAGAGGGGCAAGTGTATTCCAGATGATTCACCCGATTCCACGGCCCCTTTTTTTCGCTTATGCCTTGTTCGTCTTTCAGGCAACTCTCGCAGCGCAAACGGCAATCGTTGAGAAGCAGCCCAAAGCTGAGGATGTGTTTACTAATGTGCAGGTGCTGAAAGGAATTCCGGTGAGCGAGTTTATGGACACGATGGGGTTCTTTGCCGCCTCCGTCGGGCTGAACTGCGTTTTTTGTCACGTCCCGGAGAGCCTGCAGGACTGGAAGAAATTCGCTGAGGACGTTCCACGCAAGCGCATCGCGCGCAACATGATCGCGATGGTGAATACCATCAACAAAACCAACTTCGGCGGACGTCCGGTATTGACTTGCTATTCATGCCATCACGGAAACGAAAGGCCGAAGGAGATTCCCAGCCTCGCCCTGCAGTACGGGACACCGGAAGAAGATCCGAACGAGATTGAAATTCCGCCAGAGACGGTCGCCGGACCGTCTGCAGAACAGCTGCTGGACAAGTTCATAGACGCGACGGGGGCCGCGCGGGCGAAGCATACCAGCTTCACCATCCGCGGCACGTACGAGGGTTATGAAACTTATCACCAGCAGGTGCCATTCGAGATCTGGGTCAAAGCGCCGGCGCAAATGACCAGTGTGGTGCACACCCAAAACGGCGCCAGCACAACCGTGTACGACGGCACGCAGGGTTGGGTGGCATCGCCAAACAATCCGGTGATGCTGCTGCCGATGGCGACGGGCGCCGAATCGGATGGCGCGCGGCTGGATGCGCAGTTGTTTTTTGCGTCCGGGATCAGGCAGGCGCTGAGCCAGTGGCGCACCGGATTCCCGCAGACCAGCGTCGGGGACAAAGATGTGCAGGTTGTGGAAGGCATGGGCGCGGGGCGAACGAAGGTCAAATTATTCTTCGATGTGGAGACCGGGCTGCTGGTCCGGCAGTTGCGGTATGTGAGCACGGTTGTGGGGACAAATCCTTATCAGATCGATTACGCCGATTACCGTGACTTGAGCGGCGTGAAGCTGCCGCACCAATGGACCGTGACCTGGACGAACGGTCAGTCCATATGGAGAGTGAGTGAAATTCAGGCCGACGCCCCAATTCCAGCCGGAAGATTCGCCCAACCGGCGCCTGCCGTACTTACGCCGGCAAAGAGCGCTGCCCAATAGAAAGGACTGTATGAGAACGAAACCCTGGTTATTATTGGCCGCACTGTTGGCGGCCGCGATTCCGCTGGCCGCCCATCATGGCACCGGCGCATCCTATGATTTGTCGCACCCGGTGACGCTGCGGGGAAGCGTGACGGAGTTTCACTACGCGAATCCGCACCCGCAGCTGTTCTTTGACGTCACCGAGGCAAACGGCGAAGTCACTCACTGGAGCGGGGAGTTTTATCCGAATCCGGCGCAGCTGATTCAGGGCGGCTGGGGAAAACGGCGTTCAGAGGCGGCGCTGGCGCCCGGCACAACGATCACGATTACGCTGGCGCCTGCGCGCGCGGGTACAAAAGTCGGCGCCATTCTTAAGCTGCTCAATGAGAAGGGCGAAGTGCTGCTCGGAGTAGCCGGCGGCGGTCCGGGTGAGGTACCGCAAGGCGGCGCGTCGCCTGCGCCCGGCGCAACTGCAGGGCCGGCAAAATGAGGTGGGAATCATGAAAGCACTCATCGCTGCGGTTCTGGTGTGCTCATACTCGACCGGCCTGTTTGCGCAGGGCGGCCGCGGCATCATGGCGCATAATCCCGCTAACGATAACAAGCCCTACGACAAACAGGATCTCTCAGGTATCTGGACGCGCAATGGATCGCCCGGCGGATACGGCGGTGGCGGAACCTGCCGCGACTGCGGTGATCGCGGATACGCCGCCAAAGTTCCGCCGATGACAGCGCTGGGCAAGAAAATGTTTGACGCGAACAAGCCGTCCTATGGACGCCTGCTGGGAACCGCGGATGCGGCGGCGCATCCCGAAGAGGACATCGGGCGCCGCCGCGCCGTGCCTCCGGCTAACGACAGCGATCCGTATCAGCACTGCAATCCGATGGGTCCGACGCGGGCGCTGATTTACGTCGATCCGATAGAAATGAATGTGCTGCCGGATCGCATCATTCAGCAAATCGAATGGGGCTGGGGGACACGAGTTATCTGGACCGACGGGCGGAAACCGCTGATGGATCCCGACCTGCCTGTCTGGTGGGGCTATTCGACGGGCCGTTGGGACGGTGACACGTTCGTGGTCACAACCACCGGCGTGGACGACAGAACCTGGGTGGACCAATATGGCTATCCCCACAGCGCGGATATGGTGCTCGAGGAGCGATACCGTCGCACCGCTTACGACGTGCTGGAGCTGACGATGATCATCAATGATCCGAAAATCTATACCCAAACGTGGACGAGCGAACTGAAGAAGTTTCGGAAACTGGACAAAAACACGATCAAGACCGTGGATGGGTGGGCGGGGCTGCTGCAGGACGTCTGCGCGCCGGCCGATGAAGTGGACCAGTTCAACAAGAGAGTGCGCGATCCCGCCGGCGGGGTCATCCATTAACGTGAGGCCATCTGTGAAGAGCACGATTTCGATTGCCGTTTTTTCCGCTGCCCTCCTGAGCGCGCAGGCGCCACCTCCTGCGCCGCCAAAGCCCGACTCGGATGCGGTGAAAGCACTCATTGAGAAAGCGAAGAAGATTGCAGGCGCGCGATGGGCGGATGAAGAGCACTTTTTCTGTGAAGCTCCCCGCGCCAACAGCCCTTCCGATCCGCCGATCGAACCGACAAAGATCTTTGACAACGTATATGTGATCGGCGATCAGGGCACGGTCGCATATGTGATCCGGACATCGGACGGCCTGCTGATGATCGACGCCCTTTCGCCCAACGACACGCAGACAAAGCTCCTGCAGGGCTTTCAGAAGCTTGGTCTCGATCCTTCCATGGTGAAAGTTATTGTGGTGGGACACGGCCACGTCGATCACTTCGGAGGCTCGGCTTACTTTCAGGAGCATTTCGGCTCGAAAGTTTATATCTCGGATGCGGACTGGAGGGTGATGGAGAATCCTCCGGCGCGCGGCGGGAGAGGCGGATCGCCCGCCGTCCTGCCAAAACATGATCAGGTGCTGGTCGAAGGACAGCTTGTAGTGCTGGGCGATTTCAAGCTGACGCCATATGCAGTGCCAGGACACACGCCGGGATCGATGGGTTTCATCTTCCCGGCAAAAGAGAACGGCAAAACGAAGATGGCTGCCATGTATGCGGGCACAGTCCTGACACCCGGCTTCGTTTCCGACGAAGGCCTCGCGCAATACGCAAAATCGGTGCAGCACTTCGAAGAGGAAACGAAGAAGGCTAAGGTGGAAGTAGAGCTGCAGAACCATCCCCTCATGGACCCGATTCAGCCAAAGCTGGACAAGCTGAAAGCGCGCAAGCCGGGTGAACCCAATCCTTTTGTGGTCGGCAGAAGCGACTATCAGAAATTCCTCGAAGTGATGGCCGCTTGTACTGAGGTCAACATTGCCCGGAGGAAGGGACTCTGATGATCAGGCGTTTGTCTGCAGCAGCTCTATTGGCAGCGCTAACGGTGTATGCACAGGGCGGCCGCGGGCCCGCGCCGCCGCGTACCGCCAAAGCCGCCGCGCTGTACGATCTCACCGGCTACTGGGTCGCCGTGGTCACCGAAGACTGGCGGTATCGTATGGTGACGCCGCTCAAGGGCGACTTCGGCGGCGTGGCTCTCAACCCGGCCGGGCGGAAGATTGCCGAGGTCTGGGACCCCGCCAAAGACGAACAGTCCGGCGAGCAGTGCCGCAGCTACGGCGCAGCGGCCCTCATGAATAATCCCGGCCGCCTGCATATTACCTGGCAGGACGACGAGACTTTGAAAATCGAAGCCGACAACGGTGAGCAAACAAGGCTGCTTCATTTCGCCTCCGCGCAAAGCGGCGCCGGCGAATGGCAGGGTTCTTCCAGGGCGATGTGGGAAATCGTGCCAGCCGGACGTGGCGAAAAGCCGGTCGGCTCTCTGAAGGTCGTCACGACCCAGATGCGTCCAGGCTATCTCCGCAAGAACGGTGTTCCCTACAGCGCGAACGCTGTTCTGACCGAGTATCTCGACCGCGTCAATGAACCGGACGGTAACGCTTATCTGGTAGTCACGAGCACCGTTGAGGACCGTGACTATCTTGCGCAGCCGTTCCAAAGCGCATCGCATTTCAGGAAACAGCCGGACGGCGCGGGATGGAAAGTCCGGCCATGCGTGACCAGGTGGTGAGTGCAATGAACAAACGCTGGAAATACGCCGCCGGTGCAGGTACAACGCTCGCACTCGCTTCCGTCTTTGCTTTCGCTCAGGGACTCGATTTCTCCGGCCACACCGGTTTGCCTGCAGGGGTTGACATCTCGGGCAGCTGGTATCCGCAGCCGTTCCAGGATTCCGGTCTGATCACGGCCTCCGGGGCGCTGGCGGAATACGGCGGGATTCCTCTGAACGAAGCAGGGCGGCTCTATGCTCTGGCGTGGAACCCCTCGCGCATCCAGGGCCGGCAGCATCAGTGCATGGGCTATGTTCCGCCCTATACCTACAATCAGCCTGGCAACCTTCGGTTCTGGGAAGAACGCGATCCTTATACGCAGCGCCTGATTGCCATCAAACACTACTGGCAGATCGCCGAAGGCACGCGCACCATATGGATGGACGATCGTCCGCACCCTCCGGAATACGCCCAGCACACCTGGGCGGGCTTCTCGACGGGCAGGTACGAAGGGAACGAGCTGACGGTCTACACGACTCACCTGAAACGCGGGTGGATTCGCGCCAATGGCATTCCGCAGAGCGATGAGGCCACGGTGGTGGAACACTTCATCCGGCACGGCGACCGCATTACTTACCTTTCTGTTGTGAGCGATCCCGTCTATCTGGCAGAACCGTTCAGCCGCACTTACACTCTTGGCCGCAGCATCAAAGAACCCGATGCCTGGCAATACGCGTGTGACGACGGTGAGCAGATTCTTGGGCGCACCGAGGATGAGGTGGAAAGCTA
>Ga0181530_10006614_pt1 | contig 11354 bp, 8 predicted proteins | sample PEATcosm2014_Bin_42_FD_119769 | JGI IMG/M metagenome (GOLD analysis project Ga0181530, IMG submission 119769) | Peatland microbial communities from MTU Mesocosm Facility, Houghton, MI, USA - PEATcosm2014_Bin10_60_metaG | ecosystem: Environmental > Terrestrial > Soil > Wetlands > Peat | place... | reverse complement strand
TAAATCAGAACCGTTCCGAAACCGCGATGCGCGCAGTGTGCGCGCCGCGGAAAAGCATGAAATCGATCATAAGTGATTTCCAGCATTGAATATCCGTGATATCCGTGTCATCCGTGGTGAATAATCCGGGTTAGCGAGCCGCATCCCAGCTTTGCGTCCTTATAGTGCGTTCAACTTGACCTCTTCCGGTTATTGACACTATAGACACTATTGATACATTGACGCGTATGGGCAAAACCCTGCAAACCATTTCCATCGCCAACGACGAACTGATTGTTCTTTCCCGCAAGGATTTTAATCATCTGATGGAAAAGGCCGGGATGCTTCCCGCTCGCCCGCACCGCGACGCGCACGGCAACGTGCCCGCCCGCGCCGCCATTGACGTTTCCATCGCTCGCGATGTGGTCAACGACCGCATCCGCCGCGGCTGGACGCAGACCGAACTGGCCCGCCGCTCCGGCGTCCGCCTTGAGACGATCAGCCGCATCGAATCCGGCAAGCACATTCCGCGTCGGGAAACCCTGCTCAAACTCGATCGCGCGTTGTCCGGAAAATGACACCGAGCTTCGGGCGTGCATTGCAACCGGCTCGCACGAGTCGGTTTCGCAGCGGTTTCAATCCCATTGGCAAATGGAACCGGGGAGTCCGCGTGCTTGAAAGCGACGACTTTCGACGGTTCATCGCGGTCTGTAATCTTCGTTGAGTTCAAGACGCAGGTAATCGTAAACCACACCCGACGTAAGCTCGCCGGCAGGAACGGTGAGCTGCATCTGGTTTTCGCCGGCCTTCAGCAGCGTGGCGTCGAACGCCTGTGCATACTGGCGCCATACGCCGGTGTCGGTGTTGTAGCGCAGCGCGTTGGTGGCGACGGTGCGGATCGTTCCGACGGTCTTGCCATTGACCCCCAAGATCAGACCACCGCCGCCATCGGCGCCGGCCAGCGCCACGCGCAGCGTCGCCTGGCCTTGCGGGGCTCTGTCCATGTCGAACTTGATTGTCCAGGTGGTCGCCCGGCCCCGGCCGATGGTTCGCCACATATCCTCGCCGCGCGTTCCGGCTTTCACCCAACCGAACGGCTGGTTGGCCGGGTCTTTCGCCTCGGGGTTGAGCCATGCCGTGGACAGGCCATGCGGAACCTCCTCGAAAAACCAGTCCTTGTGGTAATCGCTCTTGCCAATGGTGTAGGTGATGTCGTTGGGGAACAACAGGGGATAGCGCACGCACCAGCCCCAGCGCCAGTAGTTGTTGCCGTCGCCCTTGAAGAACTTGCCGCCGGTGCGATCGGGATACCCGATTTCCCAGACCTGCTTGCCATAGCGCACGGGTTGCCAGTTGATTGGGCCCAGGTCCAGGGTCTTGCCGGCCTGCACGGTGACGTTGGCTTGCGAGAATTCACCCAGCACGCCGTCGGCAAACGCATGAAGCGTGTAGGTTCCGGGACGGACGTTGGTGATGTTGAATTTTCCGTCCTCGGCGCCATCGGTCCAGAACTGGTAATAATTTCCGTCATGATCCCATGTGACCAGTCTGCCGTTGCCCGACCTCAGGGCGAACGCGCTGCCATTGCCGTTGTAATCCGGGTGCGCCAGGCCAACCGTCAGATGCGGCAGTTGAGTCGAGGCGGCCTGCGGGTCGTTGAGCACCAGCCGGCCGATTACGCTCCCGCGTTCATTCCTATGCGGGTAGTCCACGCCGCTCACCCAGTCATAGGGCCACTTTGGCTTTTCGATCCTGGCGTAGGCCAGCGCGTCCTGCCAGAGTGCGATGGCGTTGTCATGCCAGACCGCCGGTACGATCGGATTGCCCGCGGTGGCCGCGAAGGTATCCAAATCGGCTCTTGATGGATCCTTCGGATCGGCCAGCGCGTTGCAATAGACGAAGATCGGGCCGACCACCTTTTTCCAGTTTTCGCCGGTGGGGATGGCGCAGCACGTCCCGCCGGCGTAGTGCCCGGAGCACCAGTAATCCAGCAGCGTCGCCTCCATGTGGCAGACCAAATCCAGCTTGCACGCCCCGCCCCCCAGGTATTCCGTCGATGGATTGATGAAATAGATGCCGATGTGGTCCTTGGTGCTCGACCACCCGTAGGCGGGAAGCTTGTACATCACGGCGCAGTAGCTGTATTTGTGTTCGACCGAGTTCTTATAAATGCCGGTGCTCAGGATGCTCTGCTCCTTGGCATGGATCACGACGCCCGCGTGCAGGTCCCGGCTGTCGCACATGAGCATGTTGCGGTCGGCATCCACCGACAGCCAATCAAACGTGGGGCTCATTTGGGTAATGAAGCGGCTTTCGCCTTCCCCCGCGCGCGGATAACTGGCCTTGTGTGAGTATTCGGCATAGGTGTAAATGCCGCTGACGCCGCGTTGCATCGTATAGCGCACTTCAATGTCCATCCGCCCGTTCACGCCCTTGATGTCGACCTCGGCGCGTTCGCCCCCGTTTTTCGCGGGGTCGATGGTTAGAGACTGGCTCACCTTACCCGATGGCGTTTGTTCCCATCGCCCGCCTGGGCCCATGGTCTCGATGCCGCGATACACCAGAGACGTCATGTTGCTGCTGCGTTTGTCGATGGTCGCTTTGACTATGCCGTTGTTCAAAACCCAGGCCCCGCCGTCGTCGGTGACCGTCACGGGCGCGTTGACATCGGATTTGGCGACAGTGGGCGCGGCATCGGCGCGCGGCGCCGGCACCGCCAACACCAACGCGAGTAAAACACACGCAACCAAACCATGCGGGCAAATAGACGGCCCCCTTGCCGGCAGGCGCCAGTGCAATTGGAAAGCGTCGAAATTCAAACCCTCACGCATACGACCCCGAAGCCTTCACACCGCGCGCCGCCCGCGAGGCTTCGCGTTCCTTGGCGGTCTTAGCTTCGTATCCGCTGGCGCGGTAAGCCTCCAGCGGATTCGGGTCGAGATTTTTCTTCTTCCGCCATTCCGCCAGCATCGGGCGCACGTCCGTGAAGAACGCGTCGCGCAAACATTGCTCGCCGTCCACGATGTTCATCCGGGTCTGGGCGTCGCGCAGCTTCTTTCGGTCCACCAGGCAGGCCTTGGCGTAAAGTTCCTGGGCGGTGACGGCGGTCTGGATCATGGCCTCGATTTTCGGCTTGAGGTTGTGGCTTTGATCGATCATGTAGGCGATATCCGAAACGTCGCGGCCGCGGAGGTCGGCGGCGTTGCGGATTTCGTGGAAGATGCGGAACACCGCGTAGGGGTCGATGCTGCCGAGCGTCAGATCGTCATCGGCGTATTTGCGATCGTTGAAATGGAACCCGCCGAGCATCTCTTCATCGAGGAGAAACGCGACGATGTGCTCGACGTTCTGCCCCTGCAGATGATGGCCGGTATCGACCAGCACGCGGGCATTGGGCCCGGCGTCCTTGGCGAAAACGTAGCTCATTCCCCAATCGGCGACGTCGGTGTGATAGAACGCCGGCTCGAACGGCTTATATTCCACGAGCATGGTCATTCCGCCGGGCATGGCATCGTGCCATTGCCGCAAGGCGCCGTGCATGCGCTGCTTGCGCTCGACGATGTCGTCCTGGCCGGGGTAATTCGTGCCGTCGGCAAACCAAAGGCTGAGCAGATCGCTCTTGACGGCCTTGGCGATGGCGATGCAGTCCATGAGATGGCGATGGGCATGCTCGCGCACCGATTCATCGGGATTGCACACCGAGCCGAATTTGTAGACCTGGTCCTGAAAAAGATTTGGGTTGATGGCGCCGATGCGGACGCCGTGCTTGGCGGCGACGGCGGCGGTTGCGGTTGCGTCCACCCCCATCGAAAAATCCCACAGCACGTGCACCGCCACGGTCGGGCAACATCCGGTGTACCGGTGCACCGCGCCGGCATCGGCGAGCTTCTCCTCGATCGTCGAAGCCGCGGCCGGCTGAAGAAACTTGCCAAACCTCGTGCCCGTATCGGCATAACCCCAGCTTGGCGTCTCGATGTTGAATTGATCCAGCAGTTTGAAGAGGTTTTCAGTGTCCATGGCCGCGGATTATATCCATGGCCGCCCTTCCGCCGCAAAGGCGACGCAAAATTGGCAGGACGGCGACGGCCGCGCCAACACCAAGGCCACGGGCTCCAGAACCGGCTGGACAGCCCGTGGCCAGATTTCAACTCGCGGCCAAGCTCAGATCACTTGCCGCCGGCGGCGCAGAAACGCCAGCCCGCCCAATCCCAGCAGACAAAGTGATGACGGTTCGGGAATGAGCGTTGGATTCGACGCATAATACTGCGCCCAATTCAGCGAGCCCGTTGCCACATTTCCCGTCGAGATCAGCGGGATATATCCCTGGACCGTGCCAACGGCCAGCCCTCCGTTGGGCCTTCCCCAGTAAACCGCCGACTCGTAATCCGTGTAGTTGATGTTCACGGTGTCTTCGGGAATGTCCGGGTTGTTCGGATTGTTTGGATCGTTGAAGCTTGGAATGACGTCCTGATCCGGTCCGCCGGTTTGGGTGAGGAACGGACTGCCTGAATCTCCCGAAAGCGCCAATCCACCGCCATTGGCCGACGGGGCCTGAGCCAGCGCCGTAACCATCGGCTCAAAATAGCCTCCTTCATTGTTCACCGAAGCGCTAAAAACAGTATTGGAAGTGTTGTTTTGGAATCGACGGATTCCCGCGGGCGCGGTGGCGAGATATGCGTTGCTGGCCGTGTCGTACACGGCCCCCAAACCATAGCCGACCTGCGTGTAAGCAACATTTGCCACATTGCTGTTGGGCGGATTGACCGCCGGCGGCGTGGCTGCCGGGGGAGCGGGCACGAATGCCGTCAGATGAATCGGGTTGGCGGCAACGAGATTCCATTCCGCCAGTGCCGCTCCCGCGAGACCGGCTGGATTTACCTGCGCCTGGACGATGGCCAAATCCTCGGACAAGCTGTTCGGATTGTTCACCGCATCGTTGAGCTTGAAGAATTGCACGCCTCCGGTAAGAGGCGCCGTCAGCGCAAAAGTTCCCCAGGGGGCGCCGACAGCGGGTACGCCATTGCCCTGGCCGAAATCCACGGTGGTAATTCCGCCGGAGGCAACGTGCTGATTGGTCAGGATGGCGAGCGTCACCGATCCATTAGGGGCGGCCGGACTTACGCCAATGACGCTTCCGCTCCCCAGAGTATTGTTGCTGGTCAGCGCCACCACGTCATTGAGCGTACCGGCGACCGGATCGGTAACGATCTGGTACTGAGGCCCCATCGCGCGGGCAGCGCTCGGCAAAAGCAACGCCGCCGCAATTCCACTGAAAAGAATGCCAAGTTTTCCCTTGGTCCTATTCATATGTGCTTCTCCTATCCGGGTTTACCCCATCCACTCACACTGGTTGCACGATAGATTATTTTGTCAACAGCGCCCGGCTGATTGCCAACCGTTAAGCTATCTCGCGTTATTATGACCAGGTTCATGCACTCCAGTCAAGCAAAAAATGTGTTTGTGTCGCATAACGGGAACACCATTCCGCAATCGCAACCTCATTCGATGGTTGGAACGAAATCCCCCCTTGCCCAATCCGTCATACCCGTGCGGGGACGTCGCCTCCAGCCCCTCGCAAAGGAGCGAATTCCATGGTGAACAAGCTGAATTGTGCCGTCATGCTCGCGGCGATCGCGATCAATTCCGCGGCCGCGGTTGTTGCAAATGGCGCCCAAACGCCCCCGTTTACGGTATCCAAGGAAACCACGGCGGTAACTGGGCCGCTGCTCGATGACGGCAGCGTGGACTATGTGGCGGCACTGAATCAGCGCTACGGCCAAGGCGTCACGCCGGACAATAACGGGTTCGTCCTCTGGCTGCGCGTGATGGGAACGCGCGTTCCCCAAACCATTCGCAAGCAGTCGCTGACGCTGTCCGGGGTTCCGGAGCAAACGAATCTGGGTCCGGGATGGACGGATTACAACAACAAGACGCCGCTGGATGATCAGCCCATCCGAATGTGGAAGGCGGAAGAATTTCCCGCGTATGCGGCGTATTTGACACGCCAGGAAGACAGCCTTGCCCTCGCCGCCCAAGCCGCCGACAAACCGCAGTGGTGGGCGCCATCCGTTTCATTGGATGGAACGGTCATGCAGGTCATGCTGCCGGAATTGAATGTGCTGCGACTGGTATCGCAAACGTTGTGCGCCCGATCCTTGCTCCGGGCACAGCAGGGCGATTTCGACGGGTTTCTGGCGGACGTGGTGACGGCCAAACGGCTCGGCCGACGAGCGGTGGGTTGGACCTTGATTGGTCAGTTGGTCGCCAACCGCATCGACGAAACCGCCGACCAGGCCATCGGCGCCACCGCCGGTGCCGGCACATTCTCCGGCGAGCAGTGCGCGAAATTGGCCAAGGCCATGGATGCCATGGAGCCGATTCCCCCGGTTTGGCAAACGATGGATGTCGGCGAGCGATGGTCCATGTTGAATTTCGCCGAATTAATTGCGATGGGGAAGCTGTCATCGACTTATGGCGAGTTGACAAGGGCATTCAAGGCGGTGGACCGGGATTCGGTGGATTGGAACGTCGTGCTCCAGCGGCTCAACGCCGTGAGCGATGAACTCACGGAGATCATGAAAATTCCCTCGCTCAAGGATGAGCAAATCGCCCGCCAGATCTTCGATTGGAAAATGGAGAAGGTAAAAGCGAACCAGCAATCTCACCAAAACCTGGCCAAGACGCCGGACGAAACGAACCAAGCCTACACCCAGCGCGTGGCCGATGCGATTCTGTCTGCGATTTCGCCAAGTCTCTGGCGGGCCCAGGACACCTGCCGTCGCGGCTCGATGCGCCAGACAATGGCTCGGGCAGTGGTGGCAGCGGCGCAATATCGCGCCGACAAAGGCAATTGGCCCGACACGCTGCAAGTTTTGGTTCCAGCCTATTTGCCGCAAGTACCCCTGGAGATGTTCTCAGCCACCGGCACGGAGCCGATCCGATATCAGCGGACGGACCAGGGCATCCGCCTGCGGGCCCGCGGGCCGAAGCTTGGCGATACACAGCTTGATATCACCGAGGGATCGGGACCGGACACGCAAGTAGAGGGACCGTAGAGCGGGCAGGATTCCATTTGGAATCCATAGGAGAGAAAGTCTCGCGCAGAAGACGCAAGGGACGCCAAGGGAGGCGCCATCGCATTTGAGCCGGCGGTTTGTGTTCAAAGGATAAACATTCACGGGAAAAACATCCCCCTTGAACCCTTGAACCCTTGAACGCAAACCCGTTTGGCCCGGCATATCGGAGTCCAGATCGGCGTGATCAACCAAATCTGCAACGAAAAGCGCGGCATCTCGCCCGCAATGGCCCTAAAACTCTCCCGCGCCCTGAGAACCACGCGGCAATTCTGGCTCAATCTTGACAACGCGTACAACCTGGGCCGCATCCAGGTTAAACGCCGAATCAAGCCCCTCATCCGCGTGGCATAAGACGCGGTGAATCCACTCCCGAACCCTTGGAATTCGGCCCATTGGAGAAGAAGTCTCACGCAGAGGCGCGATGGCGCAGAGAAAACCCGGCGAGCTTTGTCTTCGACCCTGCCTTCGGCTCTGAGGCTCAGACTCGAAGAGAGGCTCAGACCCGAAGGGCGCCTCTGCGTGAGACTTGGCTGGATTGGTCACCCATTTCGTTGTCGTGGAATACCCCCCCATCGGCTGCAACTTCCGTTTCGCCGTGAAAACGACGGGCCATCCGCGACTCGGTTGAGTCACACCAATTGCCTTCGCCGTTGGCGCAGGAGCAGGCTCGCACCGGCGATCAGCACCAGCGAACCCGTCGCCGGCTCAGGTACCACCACAGCGATGTCGTACGGGCTATTCAACCCCGAGACTAGCGTGGCGTTCACGGTCGCTCCCGATGTGGTGTATTCTCCAATCCTGTTGCTGCGGTTGTTGACGGCAAACAGGTCTGATCCGGACACGGCAACGCCGATTGGGAAATCCAAACCTGTGACCAGAGAGGCATTCACAGTCGCCCCGGATGTGGTGTATTCGCCAATTGTGTTGTTGCCGCCGTCGGCGACAAACAGGTCCGATCCGGAGACGGCAATGCCGTATGGGTCAACAAAACCCGAGACCAATGAGGCGTTCACCGTCGTTCCCGACGTGGTGTATTCACCGATGGTGCCGTTGCCTTCCCCGTTGTCTTCGTTAATGACAAACAGGTCTGATCCGGATACGGTAATGCCGTAGGGATTAACCAACCCTGAGACAAGTGAGGCGTCCACCGTGGCTCCCGACGTGGTGTATTCCCCAATGGTGCCGCTACCTTCATTCGTGACAAACAGGTCCGATCCGGACACGGCGATCCCGGTTGGAATACCCACCAAGCCTGAAACCAGCGCCGCATTCACCGTCGCACCGGACGTGGTGTATTCGCCGATTGTGTCATTGATTTGGCTCGCTACAAACAGGTCCGATCCGGATACAGCAATGCCAAATGGGGCACTCAAACCCGAGACTAGCGAGGCGTTCACGCTGGCTCCCGATGGGGTGTATTCCCCAATCGAGCCCGCGCCGGCACTGCCGTCGCCAGAGTCCGTGACAAAGATTTGCCCTCGTGCGGTTATTGGCATGAATGCCGCTCCCGCCGAGAGGACCAATGCCATGACCGACAGGGAGCTTAAGCCGCATTTCCGCGCCGCCACCATCAGAATAATCTTGTGATTCGTGTTCATTCCCTCCCTTTGTGTTTGCAAATTTGTTGGTTCAGTGTGAAACGTGACTGGAATCGGCCAGCGTGGTACATCAGCAGGTAATTCCGCGCCGCTGGCGGGCGAGCAAGCCGAGGCTGGCCAACACGAACAGCGACGCGGAAGCGGGTTCGGGAACGGAAACTGGCGACCATTCCGCGGCGAAAGTTCCAGTGAAGCCGTTGTATGTGCCGTCCGCGGTACCGAAGACATCACCGGCGTCGTCGATCGTGTAGGCTGTAGAGTCCGTCCAACTGCCGGACGAGGGAAGCAATGTTTGTAGATCGACGGCACTGCCGGCGCTTCCGCTCCAGAGCAAGGCGTGACTGTTGTTGCCCGTGCCGCTGCCCGCGCCGTAGCCCACCTGCTGGGTGCCGTTGGTGCCGAAGGCAAAAGAGCTTGCGATCCCACTGAAGTCGGTGGGATTGAGATCGACAGCGCTGCCTGCCGTTCCGCTCCACAGTAGGGCATGGGAAAAGTCGCCCGTCCCGCTGATGTAGCCGAGGCCGTAGCCCACCTGCTGCGCGCCGTTTGTGCCCCAAGCAACGGATGTTGTAATCCCGTTCAGGTTGGTTGGGTTGAGATCGACGGCACTGCCGGCGCTTCCACTCCAGAGCAAGGCGTGATCGCTGTTGCCCGTGCCGCTACCGTACCCGTAGCCCACCTGCTGGGTGCCGTTGGTGCCGAACGCTGCGGAGCCTGTGATCCCACCCAGGTCGGTAGGGTTGAGATCGACAGCGCTGCCAGCGGTTCCGCTCCAAAGAAGGGCGTGACTGTTGTTGCCCGTGCCGCTGCCAGCGCCGTAGCCCACCTGCTGGTTGCCGTTGGTGCCGAGGGCCTTGGAGGCGGTGATCCCACCCAGGTTGATAGGGTTAAGATCGACAACGCTGCTGGCACTTCCATTCCACAGCAGGGCATTGTCGCTCGTTCCGCTGCCGTAGCCGAAGCCCACCTGCTGGTTGCCGTTGGTGGCGTAGGCTTCGGAGGCAGTGATCCCACCCAGGTTGGTAGGGTTAAGATCAACGGCGCTGCCGTCCGTTCCGCTCCACAGGATAGCGTGGTTCTGGTATCCCGTGCCGCTGCCACCACCAACGCCCACGACCTGCCCCCCTGCGGCCGCCTGTGGATTTCCTGAGAGACCTGCTCCGCTAAATCCGGTGGGCAAATTCAACGGGTACAACACCGAGCCGGTATAGACCGACCCTTTGGCGAGCCGTGAGGCATTGAACACCACGGCAAAAACCACAGGCAGAAAAGTCATTAGGTGCTTCATCTCCACTCTCCTAAAAGAACAACATGGCTATCTGAAGACCGCGCCGTTCATGCCAACGACCCACCTAGCCTGGAATATTTCCTGGGTTCGGCGCGCGGTTCAGAAATATGCGGATGTTTTGCTCGCCGTAGCCATTGACCGGCGAGGAACGAACGGCGTAGACGACGCCTTCATTGACGAATTTCGTTTCGCCGCCAGGGGCGGCTTTATACTCAAGCGTTAAGCCCGGCTGGCCGTCAAACGAAATTCTGATGTCGTAACCAGTGTAATGCCCGCCTTGCGTTTGAATTTCAAATTCGCTCGCGACATCTGAGAGTTGAAAATCCTTTTGTTCTTCCTTTGATGCCGCGATGTCCCATTGATGGAAATACTCGTTGTTGTCCTTATGAGGATGTCCCCACCGAATACTGATGTGTGCGTTCTTATCTTGATCGCCCCAGCACTTCGCGACGATATGAACCTTCCTTGCAATGTCTTCAGCGAGTGCTCGCTGTGGCTGATGAAGGAGCATCAAGGCAGTCAAACCAAGCATCGCCGCGAAAGCTGTTCTGTAATATCGTACCATTGGGAACCTCCCTAAAAACGCTTTCGCATTCTCTATTTACGACAGGCCCAACCCAAAAAAATGAGCCGAATACTCTTGGCCCGGCGAACTATAGCGACTCATTTCATCGCAACAAGCCGCTATTTACTGTGTCACTATTTATAGGGACACCTCTCGTGCCCACAATTGGATTTGCGGCTGGCCAAAATCCGCAAAAGCAGTTCAAAACGATCATCCACTCCAAGTTTGTCAAAGATTCGATTCAGATACGTTCGGATCGTGTAAATGCTCAAATTCAACTCGGCGGCTATCTGCTTGTCTCGCATGCCTTGAAGGATCAGTTCCACAATTCGGCCCTGTCGTCTCGAGAGGCCGAGGGAACGAATGATCGGATGCCACTCCTCGATATCCAAGACCGGTGCGTCGCTCCGTTTGCTTCTGGCGGGTATTCGTTGACGACCCATGGAAAACGCTTCTATCGCGGAATCGGGTCGGTTTCAATCGCCCACAAATGTGGGGGTGTCCGCGGCACGCGGCCCAGCGGCGACAACACGGAGTCCGGCTGAGATGGTCATTTTGAAATGCTTGCCGTGTAGCGGGACATTATTTCGGCGCGACTCTCCACGCCGAGGCGGCGATAGACTTGCTTGACGTAATCGCGCACCGTGTACTGGCTCAGGCGCAGCGTTCGGGCGATCTGCTTCTGCGATTCCGACGTGAGCAGCATTTCCGCAACTTGGCGCAGACGAGGCGAGAGAACGTCAAAAGGCCCCGCGGACGTTGGCTCAAGCCGTCCGGTTTCGTAGAGGTGCCGTAGTTCCCGCGTAAGCCATAGGACAATTGAACGCTCGCGCGCATTGTGCACGCGC
>Ga0181530_10006613_pt1 | contig 11355 bp, 12 predicted proteins | sample PEATcosm2014_Bin_42_FD_119769 | JGI IMG/M metagenome (GOLD analysis project Ga0181530, IMG submission 119769) | Peatland microbial communities from MTU Mesocosm Facility, Houghton, MI, USA - PEATcosm2014_Bin10_60_metaG | ecosystem: Environmental > Terrestrial > Soil > Wetlands > Peat | place... | reverse complement strand
TTTTGTGCAAGATGGCCGCAAATCACCACAAAGCTCTTAGAAGATTCTGCAAATGGGCCAGCAATTTTGAGTAGTTTGAGGGATAGCATATCGGGCATCATTGCGATCAAGTCCAAAGATTCTAAAGTGGCTCGATTGTCTGCTGTGAGTCCCATGATCGAGTCAGGAAACGTCTACATTCCAGAAGATGCGTCATGGAAAGAAGCGTTCTTGCATGAGATGGCTATGTTTCCCAAGGGAGTTCACGACGATATGGTAGACGCCCTTTCACAAGCATTGATCCGTCTAGAGAAGACACGAACCACCGGAATCATCTACATTCAACACGAGATCATCTAGTTGCTTTCCATAAATACGTGGAGGTCCAACACATATGAACTTTCCAGCATCCGTTGACGTAGAGCAACTCGACACCCTTCACCCGGAAGTTAAAGACCATGCCGTACTCTTCGAGGAACTTGGTCTGTTGTATCACGGTGGCTACAAACTCAAAGTGAATGCGGCTCGATTCCTTGCCAAGCACAGCAAAGAGTTGGGAACAGCATACCTCACACGCATGACCCGGCTGACTTATGACAATTTGCTGGCGACCATTTGCAGCTACTACGGCTCAAGATTATTCTCCAACCAGATCGAAATTGACTTCAAATTGAACGGAGTCGCCAAGCTGCCAACAAAGACCAACGACTTCTATAAAAATTTTATGGAAGATTGTGATGGCTGTGGCACTTCTTTAGAGAGATTTTTCGAGCAAGTGTCCGATGAAGTGCTTGTCTACGGTCAAAGCCTGTTTCTGATCGACCTTCCGCAACTCAAGACACAACCAGCCAGCCTTTATGAGCAAGAACAGATGGGTGGCCTTTCTCCGTATTTGGCACACATCGAACCGAAACAAGTCTACAATTTTCAGCGGGACTCATTCGGAAATTTTGACTGGATCGTAATACATGACAAGAAAATCAATCAGAACTTCTTAGGTGAAAGTTCCTACCAGGAGACATACACCTATTATGACCGTCAGCAGTTCGCAAAGTATCAGATGGTGTGGCCGATTGATGGGAACAGACCAAAGCAGGGCACATTGGTTGATTCAGGCCCACACGCATTGGCAGGACGTAATGAAGTGCCGGTCTATTGCGTGAAGTCCGACAACAAGCTGTGGATCGGAAATCGTATTGTACTACCATTGATTTCGTACTTGAACGCCACAAATTGTCAGGACTGGTCTTTGTGGTTGGCATGTGTTCCTCTGCCGGTGTTCCGTAATGGCAAAGATGAGAAGGTCAATCCCAACACGACAGCAGCAGAATATAGCTCTATCATCATCCCAAATGACGCAGAGTTTAAGTATGTCGAACCAGAAGGCAAGTCTTTCGAGGCAATGAAAGACTATATCGAATCCCAAAAGGAAATGATCTTCAGACAAGCATTCCTGGTAGCCTTGGGACGGGCCAGCAGCAAGACATCTACAGTTCAGTCGGGCGCATCGAAAAGTATGGACTGGGAGCCATCGGCAAGCATTCTGAATGTGTTTGGCAACTTGATTCGTACTGCAATTCAAGATGTGCTAGAAAGAATCGCATATATCAGAGAAGACGGTACTGTGGCTGATGTTCGTGGCATGAATTTTAGTGAATCTTCGGCTACACAGGTTGCTGAATTGAACGCTTTGGTCGATGCTCTGAACATCCCATCAGCTACATTCTCCAAGGAACGTGCTAAGAGACTGGCAAGAGCATACCTTTGTGACGCCAACACAGATCTTATTCAGTTGGTCTGCACGGAAATCGAAGAAGCTCCTGTTCCTGTGGGTGCGCCTGGAGTTCCCGGACAACCTGGAACGCCTGGAATGGCAACAGAGCCTACAGTTGCATTGAACATCAGCGAGAGAACGAACAGTCAATAAATAGTAGTGACTCCTAAGCTCACGTTTTACCAAGAAGCCGCAATCTCACAAGGGTTGCGGCTTTTGTGTTTTTCATAAATAATCTTGCCCACCCTAAGCAATACCATGCTTTCCAGGAGCTAATACAATGGCACTTTCACCACAGACACAGTCTTGCGTTGCGAACATTCAACCTCCACCATCCACAACGGCAATGCTTGTTGGAAATGACACTGTAACAGAAGGTGCATGGATGGGTGTGTATGGTAGTGATGGATACAACATAATCAATGACCAAGTAAGTTATCCAGAATATGTTACAGTCACACCATCATCTGACTGCTCGAATTGGACTTGGGCAGCATCATCTACAGATGCTTGGGCACTTCAAACTGTAGAAAACCCTTCTGTTGGAATAGAGGCCTGTTGGTATAGTACATTGTCGACATTATCCTTCACGGTTGACTTGGTGTTCTCTCAACCAGCAAGGTTCACTGTCTACATTTTAGACGGAGACCGTGGGTGGCGGCAGGAAAGCCTGACTTTGGCTGATGAAAATGAAAATGTATTAAGCACCTATACGTCGAACTATTTCATGGCAGGGCAATATTTGAGTTGGGACGTAAGTTCGGGACATTTTGTCTTGACAATTACGTCTTTGAATAGTAATGCAGTCTTGTCAGGAATATTCTTTGATCCTGTGCCATCAACGCAGACAACACAGACACAAACCGGCGTTTCGCACATCAACGCTGGCAACACCACTACACAGAAAAGTCAGTCTGGCGTTTCTCGTATTCAGGTAGGATCAAATCAGAAGTCTCAAACTGGCATTTCGAGAGTCCAAGTAGCATCGAACCAGAAGTCGCAAGCTGGAATTTCACGAATCCAGAAGGCTGCAAACCAGAAGTCTCAAGCTGGTGTTTCTCGTATTCAAGTTGCCGCAAATCAGAAGAGTCAATCTGGTGCGACTAGGGTTCAAAAGACCGGCAACCAAAAGACTCAAGCAGGTATTTCAAGAATCCAAATAGCCGGGAACCAGAAGACCCAATCGGAAATTTCCCGTATCCAAGTAGCTGGTAATCAGAAGACGCAAGCTGGTATTTCTCATCTTCTGACAACCGGCACAACTCAACGTTCTCAGAATGCTGTTGCCAAGATTCAGAACACGACACAGAAAAACCAAAGCTCTCTGTCTCGTGTTCAGATCGCTGGCAACCAGAAGTCTCAAACTAGCTGGTCTCGTATCCGGGTCACGAATACCAAGACGCAATCCAGTGTTTCGAGAGTTACTGTTCACACTACCAGAAACCAGAATGGTGTAGCGAACATCAAGAACACCACGCAGAGAACCCAGAGCAGTGTATCACATATCCTGTCTCAAGGAACCACTCAGCGTTATCAGAACAGTGTTTCGAGAATCTATGTCATCGGTACCCAGAGAAGTCAGACCGGCGTAGCTCATATCGTCACTGGAACCACTCAGAGAAGCCAGAATTCAATCGCCAACGTTCGCAGCACCACTCAGCGTACTCAGAGTTGCGGTGCTTATATTCTGCATCAGGGCACTACACTTCGTCTTCAGTCTTCTGTTGCACGTCTCCAGATAACGACACAGAAGAGTCAGGCTGCAATTTCGAGATTCCAGGCGACCAAGGGCAAGAATCAACTTGGTGTCTGCAATCTCCGTAGCACCACAACACAAACCATCAATGGCACCGTGAGAGTCTTCAACCCGGCCAACAAGGATCAGATCCAATATGGAACAGCACGCATCTTTGTAACTCAGACGGATCGTTGGATTGATGTGCCATATGACAACCGAACCAATCATGTTTCCATTGAAAGTCGGGTTTTCCACGTTCATAAATAACTTCGAGGTACCTCAAGATTATGGCAGCTACTTTTAATTGGTGCGAAGACTGCGGTGCATTGACATCCGGTCATGGCACTAGTCGTTCACAAAGCGGAAGCGCTCCTGCAAATTGCAACTGGAAGAACATTGATGATTGTACGACAGCTTATTCGTCCAGTCCAATTGTAGCGGGCAATAACTCCTTCACAAAATATCAATACGGTCAGTTTTCTGGCACGTACAACCAAGTCCTTAATGGCAAATGGTCTGCGAATACCAACGTTTCGACATTGGCAACAGGCCTGACATTGAAGGGTGTTGTAACAGCGACTTATGCAACACCGTCAACAACCACGAATGCTGCATTGACAACCGATTTCACTTCTTCGGTTGCAATCGGTTCTGGTTCGACTGTTCTATTTGGTGCTGATCCTTCTACGGCAGCTTCGTCTACATTGAGTTCTGGTGGTGGTTTCAGCCAATATCTTGCGACTCAGCTTCAGACGACTTCTTCGGCTGCTTCTGGAGATATGGCAAGCATCCAGGCAGTGCTCGAGTACGACGAAAATTGAGTAAGTCCTTTAGAATCAATACGAAGCCTCCAATAACATGGAGGCTTTTCCTTTATAGCCTCTATGCTCTCACATCTTTTCATCTGCTTCTTCAACGATGGCTCCTTCATTCAACAAACCGAAGAAGACATCTCTACGATTGATCCTGTACGCAGCGCCTTCTATGATGTGGCCCAACGCCCGAACGATGTTGTTCTCTTCTGTGTTGTAGGTAATGGTCACAACTACACCGTCGATCTTCGTGATGGTCATTTCGAGATTGATGGCGTCAGGTTCGATGCACGGCCAGACATGCCCGATGATGACTGCGAATACCGGCTGATCTACTTTCGTCGTCATAAGCAAATTGTCATTCAAGGTAAAGATGGTGAACATTCGATCAAGTATCACATCGGCTGGCAAACCACGATCAATGGTAAAAATTACCAGCAGATAATTTCATTCTAAATACTTTGGTGCTTAATCATCTTTCAAGAAAATACAAAGATCCTGATGCAGTGTTGGACTATTCTGTCGATTGGTCTGACTGGCTCGTATTGGGTGACACCATCGCTTCTGTAGCCTGGACTGTTCCACCGGGCATCACATCCATCTCCAATACCTACAGCACCAATGTAGCAACAATCTGGTTGGCTGCTGGCACGTTGGGCAAAGTTTACACGATCACTTGCGAAGTTACGACTGCTGCTGGAAGAGTTGAGGACCATTCTTTCGAGCTACAAATCGTTGATAAATAACTGTAGTTGAACAAACGTCGTGCCGAAAGACGTGAAACATCGGATGTGGGTGCCGTACCATTCAAAAACGGAAGCCGATCAATATGAGCGAAACACTTACCATAGATCAAGTTCAAGAGCTAATCAATTCCACAGTCAGTGGGTTGGCAGCACGACAAGAAAAACAATTTCAGAAGATGCTGACACCGATCACAGAACAGCTATCGGGATTCAGTTCCACATTTGAGGAACTGAAACAGCAACCAAAAACAGAGCCGAAGAAAGGCGACCAGACACAGACACAAGATCCAAAGATTGCTGTGCTTGAGCGTCAGTTGAACGAATTGAAGGCTCAAAACGAAGCCACTCAAGCAAAAGCACTCAAAGCAGAACGAGAAAATGCGTTGTCAAAGGCACTTGGTAGCTTCACCTTTGCTAACGACACAGCCCGTGAGACCGCATTCAAGGTCTTCTCTAATGACATCCAAGCCACGAGTGACGGTCAATATGTGATTGGCGATCAGCCGCTTGAAGTAGCTGTGAAGACGAAGATGAATGACCTCACTGGTTTGCTTGCTCCAAAAGCAGTTGGTGGAAGTGGCACAACATCTGGAAATGCTGGATCTGGCCCAACAGGATTGCCAGCGGAGATTAAGCCAGGAATGAAAACAGAAGAATATCAAGCCATCTTTGCGAACATCCAACGACAGATGAATCCTGGTCAGAACTAAGCGTTGATAAATAGTTGTTGAGTTTCAGAAGTAAAATTCGCCGTGCCTGTAGGCGTGAAATGCAGAATGCCGATTTCAGTCGGACGCTAATGACGAAAACATATGGCATTTACACCTACAATTTCAACCGACCTTGCTAGCCAGCTTGTTACAGTCTACGCCAATGCAGCTTTGCAGCCGTTGGTATCCGTACTCAAGATGGGCGCAATGGTCAATCGTTTTTATGAAGGGTCTTTTGGCGAAGTAGGCCAGACCTTGAACGTCCCGCTGCCTCCGGTATTCACTGCCAATGATCTTGCAGAAACCGGCACGGTCACCACACAGGAAAATCAACTCACCACGGCTCCTTTGACAATCGCAAAGCACAAAGAAGCCAGCTTTGGTATCCCGCAGGTTACGCAGAGCTTCACCAACATCGACCTTGGCGTGACGTATGTTCGTTCCGCTGTTGTTGCTGTTGCACAGGCTGTTGAACAAGACCTGTTGAACCTCTATACCGGCTTCACGTCCAATGAGGCTTGCGGCACTGGTGGAACCACTCTAACTGATGCTGTTATGAAAGATGCACGTAAGGCTCTCGTAAAGGCCAAGGTGCCGGATCAAGTGCAGAAGTACTTGGTTGTCAATCCTGATGCCTACGAAGCAATCCTTGCTGACTCTGCGTTGACTGCACAGTACGCAGTCGGTTTTCCGGTTGGTCAAGACACACCTGTACAGACCGGCAACATTGGACAGCGTTATGGTTTGAACATTGTGGAACATCAGTTGGTTCCGCAAGTAACTGCTGGTTCTCCTGCTGTTACCACAACCAACAACATCCTGTTTGCTCCTGATGCAATCATGCTGGTCACTCGTAGACTTCCTCCGATCCCGGCTGGTCTTGGCGCAGTTTCGGCTGACATGGACTTCGGCAACTTCGTGATGCGCTTGACGTATTCCTACAAAGCAGACAACTTGGCCCAACAGTGGACAGTTTCTTGCTTGTATGGTTGCGCTGTGCTTCGTCCGCAGTTTGGCGTCGTTGTGAAGAGCTAATCTCGCTCACTATAAATAATCAAAGGGAAGGGAAAAGAACATTCCCTTCCCTTTTTGACTATTATGGCACAACTCAACGAAGTTCCAACACCTAGACTACAAGCAATCCGCAATCGTGCAAAGGAGTTGCCTCAAGGCAATTTCATCATCTCCATTGACAACCCGAAAGAACATACCATAGCCGGAAAAGTGTTTGTGGTAGATGCAAGAAAGGCTGCTGAATGTGAATACGACATGACGCATCGCATTTGCACTCCTGAAGAAGTTGAAGCGTATCTGAAGAATGAAGAAAAGATGCGTGAGACAATCATCAACCGTGAGCGTGCAAGACGGGCTAATTTCAATATCAATGTCCAGACTCCACAGCCAGTTTACGTTCCCCAATACGACCAGACACCGGCTGAATCACATCGAAAGATGCAACAGTTCGCTGATGTTGATCTGAAAGACACTAGCGACTCAAAAGGACTTCCAAAGAAGGTGAAGTAACATGCTTTTCACAGACAGAGACTTTGTAACTATCGATGACATCGTAGCCATTGACCCTGACGTTGCTGAAGTCTCTTCTGTTGAGAACATTCCGACAGAGGGTGATGGTTCCTTCTGTCATCAAGCTATTGAAGAAGCTGCAAACACCATTATGGAGTACATGCAGAACTTTGGCTATTATTTTGGCGCATCGGCAGTCACACAGCAAGTTTATCTTTTCCCAACATACGACTCAACACCACCGGCCAGAATCACGCTGAATCAGATAGTGGTTGATTCAGATAACACAACGTATTGGTCTCCACTGAAGCGTTGGGTTGTGTATCTTGCTCTCAGAAACTTCTATCAGATCGTCAGCAACCGAAAGATTGACGACAAGTATGACAAGAAGTTGCAACAGATCCAAAAAGACATCGACAACAAGTATTTTCCAGCGTTCAAATCGGCTGGTGTTCCTGTGGCTTACACTCCTATTGATTGTCCAGGTTCGAAGTACACGATCAATAGCGGAATATGGAACAACGCCAATGTGACTACGACTTCTGGTGGCACAGCAGCGGCAGGGGATTATGACGTTGCTATCACTTGGGTTAACACTGTGGGTGAATCTGGCCCAAGTGAGACCAGCAGCATTCATGTCGATGCCAACAACGTGCTCACCGTCAGCATTGCATCATTGAACCCTCCGGGAATGACGACAACCAGCACAGACAACCAATCACCTGATACAGAATCAACACCAACGCTCTACTGGAACATCTACGCTGGTGTGACTGATGGGCCTTTGTACTTCCAGGCTCAAGTTTCAATCGCAAACAAGACTTACACATTCTCTGGGGCCCCGGTGAATTTCGGCACTCTTGTTGGTCGTGGTCAAACCCGTGATGTGGAGATGACCATGCTCAATAGCTTTTTCAGAGGTTAATATGGGCACCCTTGTTGATCTTGAGCAGTGGTTGGGTGATCTCACATCAAAGGTGAACATCCAGGCCGATGAACTTCAATTGGCCGCTGAGAACCAAGTGCTACGCATCAAGGAACGCACAGCAGAAGGCGTTGGTGTGGATGGTCAAGTATTCGCTCCATATGCTCCGGCAACCAAGAAGACCGCTCCTGTGAACCTGAGAAAAACGGGCGAGATGATGGACTCGATCATTGTGGAAGCCAATGAGAATCAAGCACGCATTGGTTTCTCAGATGGTGATGCTGCTGAAAAGGCTTCGTATCACAACCAAGGCACCAGATACCTTCCACAGAGATACTTCTTTGGTGTGGGGATTCAGGACAGAGAAGAGATCCTTGCTGATATTCGTGGGTCTGTCTTCCGGAGAATAAACAATGCTTAGTATATCCAAATATATTAGAGACACAGCCGCTTCCATCATCACGAACGACACTACCGGCTTCAATCCAACTCTTGCTGCGATCTGTGAAGACTATGGCGTCCAACCATTCAGACTCGACTTTGAGAAGAACACCAACTTCTTCCAGGGTTGGTATGGTCCTAAGGTTCTTGATGAATCTTCCAACTTCAGATACCCGGCTGCATATCTCTATACGATCAAGTCTCAGAACCAGAACCTTCAAAAGTTCGCCACATTCTCAGGCGCTCAAATGATGGGATTTGATGTTCTGTTGGGATTTAAGAAGTCTTCGGCCTTACCAGATACCGAAACTTTGGGTGATGCGGTAGAGGCTTCTACCTACACCATGTTTAATATTGCTTCTTGGGGTGATGTCACCTTCAATGGAGACGTTACTGTGATGCGTAGCCCACTTGCATTCGGTGCATCAAACTGGCTCTCTCTCGTCCGATCAACATTCTCTGCGGACTACACAACCTCGGTCTAAATAGAAACGGCTGACGAAACGTTGAAGCGTCTCAGTCAGCCTGAACACGTCGCTATCGAGGTTAGCGTTCCATGTCTACTTCTAATTTATCTCCAATCCAAACACGGTTTAATGGAAACCCTTGTGTCAAATGTGGCACCACACTTCGTTATACAAAAAGCGGAAGATGTGTGGAAACCTTGCCACATACCTTGAGACGGGCCAGTTTTAAGCGTTCATAAATACCTTCTGAAGTATTAACGCTCATTGAGGTATTTTTGAATGTCAAATCAATCTTTAACCCGACAACAACGGGGATACGCCAAAACCGAATCGGCCTTTGGAACTCCGGCCACTATCGTTGCTGTTAACCGTTTTCTGTACAAGAAACTTTCCCTTGAACGGAAAATTGCCTCTATCAAAAGGGATGACATCACCGGCTACAGAACCGTTCCGGCGTCTATGAAGGGAAGACAGACTGGTACATGGAGCCTCGAAGCAAACTTGATTGGATCAGGTATAGCAACTACGGTTCCTTCTATTGATCCATTCTTGGTTGGCCTGTTTGGTCAGGCTGCACAGTTGGATGGTTTGATTGTGTATACCATCAGCGATTCATTGGAGACCTTCTCTTTGCAACGTTACAGAGATCCATCGACTGTTGTTCAGCACATGGGTGTCTCCTGTACTGTCAAGAGTGCTGAATTTCGTATTGGTCAGGACTTGTCTACCGTGACTATGAGTGGTGATGCTGCTCAGATTCTCGATAGCGGTTCGTTCGTCAATCCATCTTGGGGCCTGACTGCATTCCCGTCTGAGCCTACGCTTGGCACAATGTCTGCTCTCCCGGCCATTGGTTTCCACGGCAGCATTAGCTTTGGTGCAACTAATGTTGCATCTCTTCGCAACATGTCGATCAAGTGGGAAACCGGCAACGATCAGATTGTGGATACTTTCAATTCAGACTTCTCGACTGGAGTCATGGGCAGTGAAAGAACTATTACCGCAAGTTTCTCGTTGTATGACGATGACGGTACTATCACGAATACATTGAAGTCAGACGAACTGGCATACACTCCTATTGTGGTTGCTTGCGTCGTTGGCAACACCACGGGCAATACCTGGACATTCACACTGAATGGTTTGATCTTGAAAGACTTGGCCTACAATGACCAGACAAAGCGTTGGGCAATCGACTATACCAACTCTGAAGCATACGGAACTTCGATTGGTACGAACGATCCTATCACTCTGGCGATTGCGTAAAGTTCTCTAAGAGGCTAGAGAAGACCGAAGCCCTACCAAGACCTTTCAATTCTTGGTGGGGCTTTTTGTTGTCCTAAATAATCATGTAGTATGCCTCTCTACACAATCGTTACACCCACATTGAACCGTGCCCGATACTTCCCTACCTTGGTGAAGTGCATTCTCAACCAGACTGTCGAAGATTGGGAGTGGATCATTATGGACGATGGTGATGATGATACAGAATCACACCTTCCCAAAGACAACAGGATTCACTACATCAAAACTGAGCCAATGACTTTGGGCAAGAAACACAACGTAGCGTCTGTGTTGGCAACGTCTCCAGTAGTCGCACATTTCGATTCTGATGACTGGCACGCACCATATAGGATCGAACAACAACTTCAAGATGTGAAGAAGACTGGAATCACCGGCAGCAAAAGCATTGGAATGTGGGATGAAGATACCCACCAATGTTGGCTCTATGCTTCACATCTGGAATGGTTCTTGACTGGTGGGACGCTCTGCTACCGCAAGGAATGGGGTGTGGAGAATCCTTTTGGCGACACGAACTATGAAGATGACTTGAAGATGTGTGAAGCCCACAAAGATGTAACAACTGCTGGTGCTGGCCCGGATACAAGCCTTATCGTGTCACGCATCCACAAGAGCAACACTTGCCCTAGAGACTTGAAGGCTGGCTGCTTCTTTCCACTACAACCAACCGACATGCCCGAATGGTTCCAAACAGAAGGCGTTGAACTGCTGCCTGAAAAGTACTAATGAAGTTCAAGAAGAAACGTATGAAATATACCTCTAAGAAAACCCTGCACTCGAAACTTGAAGGCTACGAAGATGTTGCTTTCACATTGAAGAAGATGGCTGAAGGACGGCGTGTGGCTCTGAATATGTCACTGGCCGATGCGAAAGCTACGCTGCGTGATCTGATCGCAGAATCGCAGACCATCCTTCCAGATACGCCAGAAGGTCAAGTTGC
>Ga0181530_10006612_pt1 | contig 11355 bp, 7 predicted proteins | sample PEATcosm2014_Bin_42_FD_119769 | JGI IMG/M metagenome (GOLD analysis project Ga0181530, IMG submission 119769) | Peatland microbial communities from MTU Mesocosm Facility, Houghton, MI, USA - PEATcosm2014_Bin10_60_metaG | ecosystem: Environmental > Terrestrial > Soil > Wetlands > Peat | place... | reverse complement strand
GGAACTCGGCGGCAATTCACGCAAACTCATCACTTTTGTGAAAGATCGCCCCGGCCACGATCGCCGTTACGCCATTGACGCCGCAAAAATCAAGAGCGAACTTGGCTGGACGCCCGCGCACAAATTTGAAGACGGCATCCGTGAAACCATTCGCTGGTATCTCGATAACCAGGCGTGGGTCAAGGCCGTGTTGAAAAAGTCCGCTTGAAGATGTTGGCAGTGGCACAGGCCTCCGGCGCATGCCGTACCCTGACCCCGGTTTTCTCTCTCTCCTCCCCAAAGGAGTAGAGGGTTGGGGGGTGAGAAGCTCGTCGTTTTTTAGATCAAATCCCTTCGCCCCAGCCCTCTCCCCGCTCAGGCGGGGAGAGGGAGTCGGAGCAGCGTCAGGATGCTCCGGCCAATGCATAATTGGATTTCACGAGCGCGGACGCCTATGCTATCTTTGAAACCGACATGGTGAAGCCGGCGATTTGTTTTGTCTTTTGTCTGTTGTTCGCCGTGCTGTGTTTGAGCACAAGCGCGGCGGACACCAATTTACTCGTCTGGCACAAGACCGCCGACCGCGTGGACGGCGACATCCGCGGTGAACCGCTCTGGCCGCTGCTCGAAGATATCGCCCGCCAGACAGGCTGGCGCATTTACGTCGAGCCGGGCACGACGCGCAACGCATCTGCAAAATTCAAGGACCTGCCGTCCAGTGACGCGCTGCGGATGCTGCTTGGCGATTTGAATTTCGCGCTGGCGCCGCGGACGAACGCCGCGTCGCAACTTTATGTCTTTCGCACCGTGATGCAAAATGCCACGCGGCTGGTGCGGGCGGCTGCCGCGCCGGCCAAACACGTCCCGAACGAACTGCTCGTGAAGCTCAAGCCGGGTGTGAACATTGACGCCTTGGCCAGACTGCTCGGCGCGAAGGTGGTGGGTCGGATGGACAAGCTGGGCGTTTACCGTTTGCAATTTGATGACGCCGCCACCACGGACGTTGCACTGGGCAAGCTTCAAAACAACAGCGACGTGGCCGAGGTGGATTACAATTATTACTTCGATCCGCCGCCCTCGGCGCAGCCGCTCGCGAACGCGCCGGTGCCGCCGCTTTCGCTGCAACTCAACCCCCCGGGCAATTCCGGTCGCGTCATCGTGGGTCTGCTCGATACCGCGGTGCAACCGCTCGACGGTTCGTTGAATGATTTTCTGCTCAAACAACTTTCCGTGGCCGGTGATGCGCCGGCCAACAGCAGCGATGTCACGCATGGCACAGCGATGGCCTACACGATTTTGGCGGCGATTGCGGCGTCGGAACACGGCAGCAGCTCGGTGCAGATCCAGCCGGTGGATGTTTACGGCCCGAACCCGACGACCACAAGCTGGGACGTGGCGCTGGGCGTCCAGGCGGCGGTCAATAACGGGGCGACCGCGTTGAACATGAGCCTGGGCAGCACGGGTGACAGTTCGATTTTGGACGGCGTGATTTTATCGGCGGAAAAAGACGGCATTGTGTTCTTTGCGGCGGCGGGCAATCAGCCGGTGTCCACGCCGACTTACCCGGCGGCGGCGCCGGGCGTCATTGCGGTGACGGCATTGCAGAACGGCCAGATTGCGCCGTATGCGGATTTTGGAAGTTTCGTCTCCCTGGCCTTGCCCGGCAGCAGCGTGGTTTATTGGGGTAACCAGGCTTATCTGGTCCAAGGCACTTCGGTTTCGACCGCCAACGCGACGGGCGTCGCGGCGGGAAACAAAAATGCATCGGGCTTGACTTGGGCGCAAATTCTGTCGGCGATGCAGACGAAGTTTCCCGTGCCGGCGAAATGAACAAAGCGAAGATGGAAAATAGAGGATGGGAAATGGCGGTTGGGAAGATTACGTATTCAGGATTTCAACTTGCTCACGGCTGACCACTGACTACTGACTCAGTGCGACATGCACCCGATCTTGCCGAATGCGACGACGTAGGCGAGGAAGGCGATGACGAACAGCCACGGCTTGCCGGCGAGCAGGAGCAGGATGCCCCCGCTCAGGACCAGGCCAATCAGCAAATAAACCAAAACCGCCAGCGCAAGTTTCATTGATGAAAATTATAACGCCTTCGCGCCAGCGCGCAAGAAAAGGGTAGGGAATGTCGCCGAACCGTCCGCATTTCTTGGGAGGGACGCCTCGTCCATCCTCCGCAGTGCTGCTACGGAGGACGGGCCGAGGCGTCCGCGGACGGCTGGGGCCAGCCGTCCCTACCAAACCAACAGACATCACACCGCCGGGATGTCCGCACCAGTCGCTCCAGCGGTGCGACTCCACCGTTCTTGCTTTCACAAAGTCCAAATCCTGCCAGCGATGCAGGCCGCATTTTTCTTGAATGTCAGAGCGAGAATATGTTATAAAGGAGTGTTTCTCGGAAAAAGCCATGAAACTTCAACTTTCATTCATGGCAGCAGCCATCCTGGCGCTGCAAAGTATTCATTGTCCAGCTTCGGTGCTTTACGTGGACCTGAACAGCACCAACCCTGTGTCGCCCTACGCCGATTGGAGCACCGCCGCCACCAACATTCAGGATGCGATTGATGTTTCTTCCAATGGTGATTTGGTATCTGTGGCAGACGGTAACTATAGATTTGGAAACAGCGTAAATCGAGTATCACTGGATAATGCGATTACCGTGCAGAGCGTGAACGGACCTGCAGTGACAACAATTACAGGGCAGACAACGTATCCGTGGATGCGTTGCGTATTTTTTGGGAGTAGCGCAACACTAAGCGGTTTCACACTTACAGGGGGTAAGGCAGTTTGGGGTGGCGGTGCCTACTTCAGTTCAGGCGGAATTTTATCTAATTGTGTGATAACAGGAAATTGGGCGGAGTATGACGGCGGTGGCGTATACCAAGGCATATTATACAACTGCACGGTAAGCGGAAATTCCGTCGGAAGCAGCTCTGTGCATGGATACGGCGGCGGAGTGATTCAAAGTGTCTGTTATAATTGCACATTGAGCGGCAATTATTCCAGTTTTTGCGGCGGAGGAGCATATGATAGCACGCTAAACAATTGTTTAATTACTGGGAATAGCATTGCCCCATATCCCAATTTTGGTGCTGGCGGTGGTGCAGTAGGAGGCACGTTGAACAACTGCACAGTCGTCGGAAATACTGTTTATTATCCTTCAGTTGGAGGCGGTGCTCAATTCTCTACCGCAAACAATTGCATTGTCTATTATAATAATCCCGACAATCTTTCTTCTGTTACTGCGAACTATTGTTGCACAACGCCGCTCCCGTCTGTCGGTATAGGTAACATTATCAACGCCCCGCTTTTTGTGAATCAGGCCAACGGCGATTTTCATCTGCAATCCAATTCACCCTGCATCAATTCCGGTGACAATTTGTATGTTTCTGTCACCAACGACTTCGACGGCAATCCGCGGATCCAGGGAAGGACTGTGGACATGGGCGCTTATGAGTATCAAACGCCTTCATCCGTTCTCTCTTATGCTTGGGCGCAGCAATACGGCCTGCCCACCGACGGCTCAGTGGATTACTTGGACTTGGATGGGACCGGCATGAACAATTGGCAGAAATGGATTGCCGGTCTGAATCCCACCAACTCCGCGTCCATCCTCGCGATGTTGACGCCGATTCCGACAAACAATCCATCAGGCTTGGTCGTGAGCTGGCAAAGCGTGAACACGCGGACGTATTATCTTCAAAGCAGTACCAATCTCGGCGCGCAGCCGGCGTTCTCGACCATTCAAAGCAATATCGTCGGCCAAGCCGGCACGACGAGTTACACGGACACCACCGCCACGAACGACGGCCCGTATTTCTATCGCGTCGGCGTGCAGTGATGGGGCAGTTGAGGGTTGAGAGTTGAGAGTTGAGGGTAGGAGATTTGCAGGCTGCCGAATGGTTCAACGCTCGCCCTCATCCCGGCCTTCTCCCCTCCGTCTTCGTTGCGCTTCGACGCGATCGCGCCGGAGCCAAAGGCGCAGGCGGACAGGAGAAGGAGAATTATCGTCAGTCTGTCGGCGAATCGTTGGCCACAGAATTCGTGTAGATTCGTGTTTATTGGTGGTTTCCGTCTTCGCTGCGCTACGACGCGACAAGGAAAAACTTTGTGCCCCTTGTCCACCCTTTCGGGGGAAGCTCATACCAACCAGGAAACGACGCGTTTACTTTTTCTCGTAGCGCTGCCGCAATTCGGCGGAAAGTTCATTAAAATAGACCTTGGACATCGCCCACCCGCCGTTCGGAAGCGTATAACTGATGATTATTCCATCCGACTCCACTTTTTCCACCTGCGCATTTTCGTAGATCATGCCATCGGTAGTCACAATTGCATTGGTCGGATTCACCTTCACCGGGGGACTTGACGATTTTCTCCCGGCGAGTGCCGGGTTTGGCCTGGGCGTTGCCGGCACCGTGGCTGGTTGAGTGTTGGTTGGCGCCGCAACCGATTGAGCGGTGGCAGCGGGAGCGACGGTAAGAGGCGCGACAGCAGCCGGAGCAGCCACCGGAGTTGATGCCGCCGGAGCGGTTTGCGGAGTCACCGCTTTTGCGGCGACCGTGTTGGCTGTGTTGGTTGCGGATTCGCCGGGTTTTGCCACCACGATTCCGGAAGGTGTGCCCGGTGCCGGCTGGGGTTGCGGATTGTCCAGATCGCGCAACTTTTGTTCCAGAGCCGCGCGGGCGAGGGCCTGCTCCGACGTGTCTTCCGCGCGGACGGAAACGAAACTCGCAACCAAGGCGACCCACAAACCAAAGCAGATACCGGCTTTCATGAAATTATCCATCTTCTTCCGCTTCACAAGCATGTCCAGGGCCAATCCAGTTTGCGACATCAAATCTGCCCCGCCCCGCGGCCGCCTTCTTCGCAAGCGGGCGAGGAATAGCCTGTTATCAGACTTAACATGTGCACGATAGTGGGTCAATGGCAGCAGCCGGTCAATCAATTGATTCATCCGCCGAATTTCCTCCAACATGTTGCCGGCTGCGTCACAAAGAATGGCCGGGTTTTCGCGCCAACGAGAAATGCCACCTTTCCGCGGCGTACCGCCGCGACAAGGAAATTCTCTGTGGCTTTTGGGCCTTTCTGCGGCCACAGAATTCGTGTTAACCCGTGTTCATTTCCCCTTCGTTCATCAGTACGGCGCGACAAGCAGTGGTCTAGAACACACCTGACCCTCCATCCTTCGCAAAAGCGCTACGGAGGGCAGGCGGCCCTCTCCGCAACAGAGTGTTTTCCCCCACAGCCCTCACCCGGTTCCGCGCTGCGGGACCACCGTCTCCCGTTCCCCCGGGCGAGGGACTGCGCGAGAGGGGGAATTATCGCCATCCTTCTCCCAATTCACGATTTGACAAAAAAGATTTTCTTCGCATGTTTGGCGCGCCCGGTGTACAAGCGCGGGCAACAAATGGGCAAAACACTCATCATTGCCGAGAAACCGTCCGTCGCCGGCGACATCGCCAAGGCGCTCGGCGGGTTCAAGAAAGTGGACGACTACTTCGAGAGCGACCATTACGTCCTTTCGTCGGCGGTCGGCCATTTGCTTGAGCTGGTCCCGCCGGAAGGCGTGGAGGCCGCGCGCGGCCGATGGACATTCAAATGTCTCCCGGTCATCCCGCCGCATTTCGATTTGCAGCCGATTGAGCGAACTGAAAACCGGCTGAAGGTCCTGAAAAAGCTCATCAAACGCGCCGACGTGGATGCGCTGGTGAATGCCTGTGACGCCGGGCGCGAAGGGGAATTGATTTTCCGCAACATCGTCAAACACACGAAGGCCAAACAACCCATCAAACGCCTCTGGCTGCAATCCATGACGCCGGCGGCCATCCGCGAAGGGTTCGAGCAGCTGCGCGAAGACAAGGACATGCTGCCGCTGGCCGATGCCGCGTTCAGCCGGTCGGAGGCCGACTGGCTGGTCGGGATCAACGGCACGCGCGCGATGACGGCGTTCAACTCCAAGCTGGGCGGCTTTTTCAAGACGACGGTCGGCCGCGTCCAGACGCCGACGCTGGCCATCCTGGTCGAACGCGAGGCGAAGATTAAAAAGTTCGTGCCGCGCGATTACTGGGAGGTCCTCGGCACGTTCGATGCCGCCGCCGGCCAGTACACCGGGCGATGGTTCGACGAAAAGTTTGCCAAAACCGATGGCAAGGATGGCGACGACCAGCTCAAACCCGAACGCGTCTGGGAAAAGGAGAAGGCCGAGGCCGTCCGCGACAAATGCTTGGGCAAACCGGGCATTGTCACCGAGGAAAGCAAGCCCAGCACGTCGCTGTCGCCGTTGCTGTACGATTTGACGAGTTTGCAGCGCGACGCGAACTCGCGGTTCGGTTTCAGCGCCAAGAACACGCTCGGCCTGGCGCAGGCGCTTTACGAGCGGCACAAGGTGCTGACGTATCCGCGCACCGATTCGCGCGCGTTGCCGGAGGATTACCTCGGCACCGTCAAGAGCGCCCTGAAGATGCTCGGTGAAACCCGCTACGCGACGTTTGCCGAAACGATTCTTAAAAACGATTGGGTGCATCCGAACAAACGCATCTTCAACAATGCCAAGGTGTCCGACCACTTCGCCATCATCCCGACCACGCAGATGCCCAAGGGCTTGAGCGAACCGGAACAAAAGCTTTACGACATGGTGACGAAGCGGTTCCTCGCCATTTTTTATCCGGCGGCGGAATTTTTGGAAACAATCCGCATCACGCGCGTCGAAGGCGAGCCGTTCAAGAGCACCGGCAAGGTCATCGTCAATCCCGGCTGGCTGACCGTCTATGGCAAGGAAGCGCAGGACGAAGACACAAATCTGGCGCCGGTGAAGCCGGATGAAAAGGTCAACACCAGCGGCATCGAGGTGAAGCAAAACGTCACCAAACCGCCGCCGCGTTACACGGAGGCAACGTTGCTGAGCGCGATGGAGGGTGCGGGCAAGCTGGTTGAGGACGATGAGCTGCGTGAGGCGATGCGCGAGAAAGGGCTCGGCACGCCCGCCACCCGCGCCGCCATCATCGAAGGTTTGATTTACGAGAATTACATTCACCGCAACGGACGCGAGTTGCAGGCGACGGCCAAGGCGTTTTCGCTGATGGAATTGCTCAACGGCCTCGACATCGCCGAATTGACCCGTCCGGAGCTGACCGGTGATTGGGAGTTCAAACTGCGCCAGATCCAGCGCCGGCAGAAAAGCCGCGACGAATTCATGTCGGAAATCGCCGACATGACGCGGCACATCGTCGAGCGCGCGAAGAAATACGAGCACGACACCATCCCCGGCGACTTTGGCGAGTTGAAAACGCCCTGCCCGAAATGCGGCGGCGAAGTCCACGAGAAATACAAGCAGTTCCAATGTGTGAAGTGCGATTTTGCGATCTGGAAGACGCTTTGCGGCCGGATGTTTGAGATTGAGGAAGTCGAGAAACTCATCAGCGAAAGACAAATCGGGCCGCTGCAAGGTTTTCGGAGCAAGAAGGGCAAGCCGTTCGCCGCGATGCTGAAATTGACGCCGGAGTTCAAGATTGAGTTCGATTTTGGCAACGGGCCGAGAACCGAAAATGGCGAGGTCGCCGCGCCGGTGGATTTCACCGGCAAGGAGCCGCTCGGCAAATGTCCGAAGTGCGGCGCCGGGGTGTTCGACGCGGGGATGAGTTACCTTTGCGAAAAGGCAACCGGCACGGACAGGACCTGCACGTTCCGCACCGGCAAGATCATTTTGCAACAGCACATCGAGCCGGCGCAGGTCGCCAAGCTGCTGGCGGAAGGCAAGACCGATTTGCTCAAGGGGTTTGTCTCGAAGAAAAACAACCGTAAATTTGAAGCGTTTCTGGTGATCAAGAATGGCGGCACGGCGTTTGAATTTCTGCCGCGCGAACGCAAGTCGCGGTCGAAGGAGGTCAAGCCAAAGGAGCCGCAGCCGAAGATTGATTTCACCGGCAAGGAACCACTGGGCAAATGTCCCAGGTGCGGCGGCAAGGTTTTTGAAACCGACGGAGCCTACCTTTGTGAAAAGTCACAGGCAGACAGGAAGCAGTGCAAATTCAGAATCAACCGGGAAATTTTGCAGCAGCCGATTGAACGGGCGCAGGCGCAGAAACTGTTGGCCGTGCGCAAGACCGACTTGCTCGATAAATTCATTTCCAAGACCGGCCGGCCGTTTCCGGCGTATCTCGTGATGGATGACGCCGGCAAGGTCACCTTTGAATTCCCGCCGCGGGAAGGGGAACGGGAAGCGGGAAAATAGTTCGTGCTCGTCGCCCGGAGCGAATGGGCGCGTTATTGAGGGATTTGGTTACTCGTTTGTATTTTGGTTTTCCGCTGACGCGGTCGGCGCCGGGTTTTCTGCACGGCGGATTTCAATCTCGGCAAATTCTTCGCCTTGCGCGCAAACGATCTGCTTGAGGCGGATCAATTCGAGCAATGCAAGAAAGGTGCAGACGACTTCGGAGCGGCTCGCGGCGGTCTCAAACAATTCCGAGAAGCGCGCGCCGCCGCGTTCGGCAATCACGCGCAGGATGAATTCAATTTTTTCGCTGACCGTCCATTTGTCCTCGAAAATGGCGCTGCCGGTGTCGCGTTGACCGAAACGTTTGAGGACAGAGTTAACGGCGTTGAGCAAATCGAAAATTGAAACGTCCGGTTTCGGCGGCGGCGCGGTGCTTTCCAATTCCAGTTTGCCGGGCAGGCGCGGGAAAATGTTTTCCTGGCGGGCTTCAAGCGTTTGCAATTGCGCGGCGGCGTCCTTGAATTTTTTGTATTCGACCAGCTGGCGGATGAGTTCCCAGCGCGGGTCTTCGCCTTCGTCCTCGCCTTCGACCTGCACCTGCTGGTCGGCGGGCAGCAGTTCGCGGCTCTTGATATACATGAGCGTCGAGGCCATGACGAGGAACTCGCCGGCCACCTCCAGGTCGAATTCGCGCATGAGGTCAATGTATTCAATGAACTGCGTGGCCAGCTTGGTGAGGTTGACTTCGTAAATGTCCACCTCCTCCTTCTTGATGAGATAAAGGAGCAAATCAAGCGGGCCTTCAAAGACCTCGAATTGAACTTTGTATTCCGCCATGCGCGTCAACCGATGAAAAAATTCTAAGACGACCGGACAAGGTTTGCAATGCCGCAAAAGGAGGGCCACAAAAGGAGGGGTGCCATCCTCATTAAAATTTCAAACTTGGGGTGGGAGCGCGAGTTGTCCCAACTCGCAGCACATTTGACCGATCCAGACGCTGCGGATTGAGGACAATCCGCGCTCCGCAAGTTGGAACACCACCAACGAACGGGCGGCACTTTATGCTTTGAACTCAGCGTCGAGGATTTAGATTGGTTGCGTGACGGTTCTCGAAGCGATTCAGAAGAGCGCGGATTTTCTGGCAAAAAAAGGCGTCGAATCGCCGCGCCTGCAAACCGAGCTGCTGCTCGCGTATCTGCTCAAGCTGCCCCGCATGAATTTGTATCTGAATTTCGAGCGCGCGCTGGCCCCGGCGGAAGTGGATGCGCTGCGCGAATTGGTGAAACGCCGGGGGCAGCGTGAGCCGCTCCAGCACATCATCGGCTCGACTTCGTTCTGCGGATTGGAAATCGCCGTGAACCGCCATGCGCTCGTGCCGCGTCCCGAAACCGAACTCCTTGCCGAACTGGGCTGGGAGTTTCTAGCAACGATTGGACAAACCCCTCACCCGGCCTCCGGTCACCCTCTCCCCGCCGGGCGGGGAGAGGGACAGGGCGAGGGGCGCGCTTTGGATTTTGGAACGGGAACGGGCTGCATTGCCGTTGCGCTCGCCGTGAAATGTCCAACCGCAACAATCACGGCGACAGACGTCTCGGCGGACGCACTTGCGCTGGCAAAAGAAAATGCTGCGCGCCACAACGTCGCGGAACGGCTTGAATTTTTGCAGGGTGATGGATTTTCCGCGTTGCAAACCGTAGGACAGGCATCTTGCCTGTCTCCATCATCATCTGCCGCCTCAAGCGGTTCAAGGAAGAGTGAGACAGGCTGGAAGCCTGTCCTGCGCTTTGACCTCATCATCAGCAACCCGCCTTACATTCCGTCCGCGGAGATCGCGACGCTCCAGCCGGAGGTGCGCGACTTTGATCCGCGCAGCGCGCTGGATGGCGGCGCGGACGGGTTGGATTTTTACCGCTTAATTGCGTCGCAGGCCGCGGCGCTTCTGAAACCGAATGGAAAAGTCATGCTGGAATTCGGCGACGGCCAGGCCGGGGCGATCCGGCAGATTTTTGAAAATGAAAAGTGGATTGTCGAAGCGGTGAAGGAAGATTACAGTCAGCGGGCAAGAATTCTAGTGGCACGGGCGTCCCGCCCGTGAGTTTCTGTTTTTCATCGCACGGGCGAGACGCCCGTGCCACAAACGAACATGGAAAGTTTTTTGATCAAAGGCGGCGTGCCATTGCACGGCGAAGTGACCATCAGCGGCAGCAAAAACGCCGCGCTGCCCATCATGGCGGCAACGCTGCTTACCAGCGAGCCGTGTGTCATCCGCCGAGTGCCGAAACTGAGCGACACGCGGTTTATGGTGCGGATTCTGGAATCGCTCGGTGCGCAGGCGAAACTTGAGCACGGGACGCTGATGGTTCGGGCGCGAAAAATCCACGGCTACGCCGATTACGACCTCGTCCGCCGGATGCGCGGCTCGATTTGCATCACGGGACCGCTGCTGGCGCGGTTGAAAAAAGCGCGCGTGTCGCTGCCCGGCGGGTGTGTCATCGGCGCGCGGCCCATCAATCTTCACTTGAAAGGTTTTGCAGCGCTTGGCGCAAAAATTGGAATTGAGGGCGGCTACGTTGACGCTGCGGCAGGGAAGTTGAACGGCGCGACCATGTTTCTGGGCGGGCGCGCCGGCTCGACCGTGCTCGGCACGGGAAACGTGATGATGGCGGCGGCGCTGGCGGACGGCGTGACGGTCATCGAAAGCGCGGCGTGCGAGCCGGAAGTGGTGGATCTGGCGAATTTTCTGATCGCGATGGGGGCGAAAATTTCCGGCGCGGGCAGTCCGACCATCACCGTCACCGGCGTCGAAAAATTACACGGCGCGCAGTACGAGGTCATTCCGGACCGGATTGAAGCGGCGACTTACACGATTGCCGCCGCGGCGACGAATGGCGAAGTCACGCTAAAAGGCGCGCGCGCCGACCACCTGCGCGCGGTGATTGATAAATTGAACGAGTCGGGCGTGGCGGTGGAACGGCGCGGCGCGAACCTGCTGGTGCGGCGCACGGGCCGGCTCAAGCCGGTGGACGTGACGACGCTGCCCTATTCCGGTTTTCCAACGGACGTGCAGGCGCAGATGATGTCGCTGTTCGCGCTCGCGCCGGGCATCAGCATCATCACGGAGCGGATTTTTGAGTCGCGTTTCATGCACGTGAGCG
>Ga0181530_10006608_pt1 | contig 11358 bp, 8 predicted proteins | sample PEATcosm2014_Bin_42_FD_119769 | JGI IMG/M metagenome (GOLD analysis project Ga0181530, IMG submission 119769) | Peatland microbial communities from MTU Mesocosm Facility, Houghton, MI, USA - PEATcosm2014_Bin10_60_metaG | ecosystem: Environmental > Terrestrial > Soil > Wetlands > Peat | place... | reverse complement strand
TGGGGAGGAAAGCTACCGAGTTCGCCGGCGCCGAGCGCAGAATGGTCTGCTGATAGCCCGCGAAGAAAAACAGCTTGTTCTTCCTGATCGGCCCGCCGATCGTCCCACCGAACTGGTTGCGCTTGACGCCGTCTCCTACCGTTGCCAGATAGTCCCGGCCGTTGAAAATGGTGTTTCGGACAAACTCGAAGGCGTCGCCGTGAAATTCATTGGTGCCGCTTTTGGTGACCGCATTGACGGTACCCGCGGAATGATACCCATACTGTGCCGGCAGGGCGCTGGTCTCCACTTTGAATTCCTGCAGAGCGTCCGGGAACGGGAAGGGCAGGTTCAAAGAGTTGAACGGATCGTTATACGTGCCGCCGTCGAGCATGTACTGTACCCCGGCGACCCCGGGACCCGCCAGGGCAATGATGGTTTCATTCTGGTAATTCTTGGTGGTATTGATCTGGCCGTTGGGGCCGGTCGTGGACGCTCCCGAGAGGAAAATGAGCTGAGTTGCGTCGCGCCCATTGAGCGGCAGGTCCACTACTTGTTGAGAATTGATTACCTGTCCGACGCCCGTGCTCTGTGTCTCGACCATCGCCGCGGCCGCTTCCACCTGTACTTGTTCGCTCACCGAGCCGACCTTCAGCGCGACATCGATCGCGGGGTTGGTGTCGACCTGCAGAACGATGCCATTTTGAACATAAGTAGCGAAGCCGGCCTTCTTGACCTCCAGCCGATACGGCCCAATGGGAAGAGTCGGCAGCAGATAGGCGCCGTCGTTTGCGCTTTGGACCGTTCGGGTAAAGCCGGTGTCGGTCTGGGTAACGGTGACATCGGCTGCCGGGACAGCCAGTCCGCTGGCGTCTTTAACGATTCCGTTAATCGAAACCGTCTGAGCGAGGAGCCCAGCGCTGGTAAAACCAATCACCAACAACGCCTTTACGAAAAACTTCATACGACCTTGACCCTCCTGGATGCGAGCTTGAGGGAGTATGACAGCAGGTAAAGCGGGAGTCAAGCGAGAGTGAAGGTGGGGGAAAGGTGAGTCTCAGCTAACGTACCACTACCCGTCAAACCGGCTGGTTTGACGGATCCGCTGATCGACAGGCTAATGGCCGGAGACTTTATGGCCCAGCCAGATCAACAGCACCAGTCCGAAAACGGCGCAACTTCCCATCATGACAGCAAGTGGAATCAGCTTCAAACCAGCCTCGCCGGCCAGATGACCCAAAACGAACGGCGCCAGAATTCCGCCTGTCAGCGCGAAGGTGAAGATCCCGTTGAAATAGCCGGGATGATAGTAGGAAAAGCGGCTTGCGATGCGCTCCGCAACCAGCGGATAAATGGCTGAGAATCCGGCTCCGGTCAGCAGAAGACCCACTACCACGCCAAATCGGCTGCCAGCCGCCAGCAACGCCGTACAGCCGAAAAGGGCACAAAACGCGCTCATGCCCAGCAACCTTCCGTGGCGCACTATCCTCAGCAGCTTCACCACGATAATCCGCCCAGCCATCAAAGCCCCCCAGTAGAGAGCCAGCAGGGTGACGGCAGTGGCCGGACTCAGGCCCAGTCGATCGATCAGAAGTACCGGCAGCCAGCCGGCGATCGACCACTCGTTGCCGAACTGGAAGAACAAGAGCAGCGCGAACAGGATCGCGAGCGGGCTGTGCAGATCCTCCATCGAATCCTTGAGCGAGACTTCCGATACCCCACGGACATCGATCCCGTGTGTGTCCAGATAGAGCAGCCCGGCGAAAACTCCGGCCAGCGCTGGTATGACCGCCGTTACGGCCAGCAGCCGCGTAGGCCCGCTGTCTCCGAAGGATTGCGCCAGCAACAGAGCGGCGAGGACGCTGCCCGCTCCAAAAAAGACTCCACCCGTGAGCGTGATGGTTGCCGGATTGGATTTGTAGCAGGGAGTCACTGCTTCGAGCACCGCCGTGTTCATGATGCCGGCGGCCGTTCCGCTGACCAACAGCGCGAGAAACCGGTACCAAACCGGCGCCGGTGGAGCAGCGACCGCCAGCAGCAATAGTGACAGAGCGGCGGTGAAATACCCTCCCGCGAGCAATCGTTCCAGCGAGGTTTGGCGGGCCAGGCGCTGCGCGAGCATCCCGCCGCCAATGACGCCCAAGCCGAGCACAAGAAAGAAATTGCCGGCCGTTCCGAAATCCGGCTGGATGTGAAAGCCCCAAAGCGGCAACAACCCGCCCGGCAACGCGAGGAGAAAACCGGAAACAACCAGCCCGCAGAGAATCTGCCAGGGTTTGGCGGACGGCCGCGCGAACCGGCGCCGGGCTTGCGGCCCAGCCGGCGTCGAGAGCTCCCCCGCCGAATCCGTGCTTTGTTTCACGGCCGAATTCGCCACCCCTGAATGCTACACCAGAATGCGCGGCGACAAAGCAGTTGGGGGCGCGATAGAATGCTGTGTTCGGCGAACGAGACCCCGCATGAAGATTCCTTTGACGCCCTTGCGATGCCTGCATCGCGGCATCGATCTCTATGGTTCCAAGGAAGGTGTCGTGTGCGGGGCGAAGCGGTTTACGTACGCGGCTTTCGGCGACCGTTGCGAAAAGCTGGCGTCCGCTTTACAACTGGCAGGCGTTACGCAAGGCGACCGGGTAGGATTTCTCAGCTTCAATACGCACCGGCTCCTCGAAGGATATTTCGGCGTGCCACAGGCCCGCGCCATGGTGATGCCCCTCAATGTGCGCCTCTCCCCCCCGGAGCTGGGCGCGATTGTTCAGCATTCCGAACCGCGAATCCTGTTCCATGAAAACGATTTCGCACCCTTCATCGAGCTGCTCCGCAAAGCGTGGCCGGGGATGCGAACCATCAATCTCGACACCGAATACGAGGATTTCCTGGCCACCGGGACTCCGCAACGGGCGGACATACCGACCTACGACGAGGACTCCATCGCGGAGTTGTTTTACACCAGCGGCAGCACGGGAACGCCGAAAGGCGTCATGCTGTCGCACCGGACCGTTTACATGCACGCGATGGCGGTCGCGGGTGTCTTCAACCACGACGATAACGGCGTCGAGCTGCACACAATCCCGCTGTTTCACGCCAACGGCTGGGGGCGTGCCCAAACCGCGACGATGATGGGGCTGAAGCAGGTGATGCTCCGCAAATTCGATCCCGCGACCGTCTGCCGCCTCATTCAGGACGAAGGCGCCACGACGATGTCGGTGGTGCCGACCATGGCCGTGGCGCTCCTTATGTTTCACGGTCTCGCGGACTACGATTTATCCACCGTCAAACAGATCAACATAGGCGGAGCGGCTTCCTCGCCGGAGCTGATCGAACGCATGGAACTGGCCTTTCGCTGCGAGGTGCTGGCCGGGTACGGACTCACCGAAACCAGCCCGGTGGCCTCCAGCGCGCGCCGGAAAGGGACGGTCTCGTACGTCGACAAGCACGAGCGCTATCGCCGCCAGGCGATGGCCGGCTGGCCGCTGCAGGGCACGGAACTGCGGGTGGTGAATGCGGAAATGCATGACGTCCCGCGCGACATGTCCAGCACGGGCGAAGTGGTGATCTTCGGCGACAACGTGATGGACGGCTATTACAAGGATCCCGAAGGCACCCGGGCCGTGATGAGCGGCCCATGGTTTCACACCGGCGATATGGCGGTGTGGGACAGCGAGGGCTATATCCAGATCGTCGACCGCAAGAAGGACATCATCATCAGCGGGGGGGAAAATATTTCATCGATTGAAGTGGAGCACGCGCTCGCCGCGTATCCGAGTGTTGCCGAGGTCGCCGTGGTAGCGGCACCCGATCCGGTCTGGGGTGAAATACCGGTCGCGCTGGTGGTCATCCGGCCGGGCCAAACCTGTACGGAAAAAGAGCTGCATGACTTTGCCGCCCTGCGTCTGGCAAAATTCCAACTGCCGAAAAAGTATGAATTCCTGACCGAACCGCTGCCGAAGGGCGGCACCGGAAAAATTCTCAAGCGCGAATTGCGTGAAAAATTCTGGCAGGGTAAAGACCGGCGCGTTCAGGGATAGAGAATATTATCGACTCGTCGTGTCGTACACGATCCGGCCCCCCACCATCGTCGTCACCGGTTTGATGTCCCTGATCTGGTCGGCTGGAATTGTGAGATAGTCACGATCCAGCACCAGAAGGTCGGCCAGCTTGCCCGGCTGGATCGAACCGAGGTTATTCTCCTGGAAAACCAGGTACGCGTTCTTTCGCGTGTGCGCGATCAACGCGTCCTCGCGGCCGATCGTCTGCCGGTTCACTTTGACGCCGCCCACCATCTTGCCGGTGACGGCGAAATACAGGGTCACGAAGGGCAGGGTCTGATTGGCCGCGGTCCCATCGGTTCCCAGCCCCCAAACGATGCCGCTGTCCCGCAGCGTTCGCAGTGGCGGCATATCGTACGCGCCGTCGCCGAAACCGTCGTGCATGACCGCGCCGTTGATCACGGCCCACGGATGCACGGCGGCATACATTCCCAGCTTCTTCATGCGCTCGATCTGCGCCGCGTCGATCTGGTTTATGTGCGCCAGCACCCAGCGCAAATTCTTGACGGGGTGTTCCTTGTTGACCGCCTCGATCTGGTCGAGGAACGCATCGATCGTGTCGTGCAGCTCCGCATGCACATGCAGAGGCAAACCGGCGGCCGCGATCCCCATGGCCATGCGCCGCCACTGCTCGAGCTGCTCGGGTTTTGGATTGGACTTCAACGCAAACATCGGGTCGTGCAACGGCCCATAAACGCTTTCTCCGAAGAACACGCTGTCGATGTAGCTGTCGCCCTGAAACAGCTTCGTGCGCGCGATTTGCTGCAGCGACCGGTCCACTTGCTCCGGCGTTCCGGCGGCGGCGCCATCGATGCAAAACACTCTGACGTTGAGCTTGCCCTGCGCCTTCCACCTTTGAAAAATATCCAGCACGTCCCGATCGCAGCCGGGAACCCCGAAAGAAGTGAGGCCCGCTCGATTCATGTCCTTAACCAACTCCACGCTGCTGGCTTCGAGCTGGTCGGGCGTTACCCTGGGCAGCTTGCTCGTCACCGCGCGAGTGGCGGCGATGTCACCCCTGACTATGCCCGTAGGTCTTCCGGCTGCATCACGCATGATCCAACCCGGCTGGAATCCCTGAGGATCGGGCGCATTGGCTTCAATTTTAAGAACCTTGAGGGCCCGGCTGTTCAGGAAAACCTGGTAGTAAGATTCCTGCAGCGCCAGGGGATTGTCGGGCGCGATCTTGTCCAATTCCTCGCGCGAGAAAGGTTTCGGATCGTCCACGAATTGTTGATGCGTCCAGCCGCCGATCGTGTAGACCCATTCCCCCGGCCCAATCGCCTTCGCGCGAGTGCGCAGCATCTCGATAGCCTGTTTTCGCGACTCCACGCCGTCGAAGCGAGTCTCCCGCGACCAGGTCGTCGCCGCGCGCAGAAGATGCATGTGGTTGTCGATCAGGCCGGGAATGACGGCCCGGCCCTTCAGATCGATTCTTGCGGTGTTTGGTCCCGCGAGCCGGGTGATCTCCTGGTTGGTGCCCACCGCCACGATGCGGTCGCCATGAACGGCTACGGCCTGCGCGATTGTAAAGCGCTCATCGACGGTGATGATCTTCCCGTTCGACAGAATCAGATCCGGCGCGGGCGATTGCGCGCGCAGCATCGCAACCGCGAAAACCACCCAGATATTTACAATCCACCGTGTCATATGATCGTTACCTCCTGGCGGCGTAGGTCTTGCTGAAGCCGTTCCGCGCGTTGGTGACCGTGAAGGAGCCATCCTGTTGCGCCGACAGCTTGATCCAATACGCAACGCCATTGTGGACGGGCGGTGGCGGCGCACCCGGCCCGGGCGCCGGAGCGGGGATGGGCGCAATCGGCATTGCGGGCTGCTGGTCGTCGGTTGTGTTGGCGATGAACATTCCCGGTACAGTGTATTCCTGCCCGCTTAGAACTGAAAAGTGAAGCTGCCAGAGATCTTCGAGACCCGGCGACAGATGCAGGGTCTTCATCACGTCGGGTTCGCCGCCCTTTCGGGTTCCGTTATTCATGATGGCAACGCGGGGATGAAGGGCGTGCACCAGCACCTCGGAATTTGAGCTGGCCTGTCCGTGGTGCAACCCGAGCAGCACATCCACTGTTCCAATACGGTTGTTGGGACACATCAGCTCGAATTCCTTGTTTTTGGTGAGATCGCCCAAATGTATGGTGCGGAATTTTCCGAACGCGATGTGGACGCCCACGGATTGCGGATCCTCGGCATTGTTATCGCCAGGCTTGAAATTGGCACAATAAGGATTCGGCATGCCGGCGCCGGGCAACGGTGTTTTGATGACCTGACCCGCCGAGGCCACCACGCGGACATCCGCGCCGGCAATGGAAATCTTGTCGCCGGGCCTGGCCACTGTGTGCTTTGCAGAGGCGTAGAGCTGCGGGTACGTGGTGCGCAGAAAGGTGTCGGCCAGTTCTCCCGGCTGGACGTTGGGGCCGTGATCGATAAATTCGCGAATGGGAACTTTGGCCGCCAAATCCGCCAGCCCGCCGAAGTGATCGCCGTGCCAATGCGTGATGATCAGATGATCCACGTGCTGAAGGCCGGCGTCCTTAATCGCCTCCATGATGCGGCCTGCATCGCGAGGAGCCGCGGCGCCGGCATTTCCGGTGTCGATCAGCAACGACTCATGGGAAGGAAAAACGAACAGCGTGGCGTTGCCGCCTTCCACGTCGATGACATAGACGTCCAGCGTTGCGGAAATGGCCGGCGCGGAAAAGGCCGGCGCAGAAAAGGCCAGCATGGATAAGCCCATCGCAAGAAGCAGCGACAAAGCTATTGAAGGGAATACAGGCGATCGGAACATATGGAAACCTACTGAGTCACCCGGTGTTGGATGTCCTTTTCGTTCTCGTTGCAGCTGAATTCGAGAATGTCGGTATTCAGCAGCAAATGCATCTTCTGCGCCGTGGTAGTCCACGGCTTGGTGAACGCCTTGGGGTCGTCGATCGTAGCCCGCACCTCCATGTTTCCAAAGCTGGTGCGCCGAAAACGCTCCTGCACATGAAGCATTTCGCTGGCGGGGCGGCCCTTGAACGTATCCAGCCAGGTCTTGTCGTTGAAACCCGAAGTATCGACGACCAGGGTGTCGCCGTCCCATTTCCCCGTGGAGTAGCCGAGCCACGAGGGGTTCGGGTCGTTGCCGAGCGTGCGGCCGTCCATAAAGATCTGGCGGAAGAGGCCCAGCTGCTCGTAGAGGATCACGACCAGCGCGGGCGTTTGGATTATTTTGAACGGAAACATCCCATTCGTATTGATGCGGGGCACGCCGTGCGGAAGGCATTGGGCCAGGGGATCGTCCACGTGGTCTCTCTCTTCGCGCTGCTTCTGAATTGCCGTCGCCCACGGCGTTGGAACAACATCTTCGGGCTTGAGGCCGTCGGCGAGATCGCGAAAATAAGTCTGATCCTCGGCCTCCCAAAGCCCCGAAAGGTCGGGTTTCCCGCCGGATGTCTTCGGCGCGGGAGCGGTCATGTCCGGCTTGTTATCCGGCGTGCGCGGGATGCCCGCGGTCGGGTAATTCAGCCACTGGGCCGAAGCCGCGCCAGCCGGTATCAGCGCCGCGGCGAATACGCTATTTGCCCACCAGGTGCTTGAGGTCCTTTTCATTCTCGTCGCAGACGTACTCGATCAACTCGGTGTCGGTTGCAATGAGCTGAAGGTTGACGGTCCATGGTTTCGTGTAGGCCTTGGGGTCGTCGATCGTAAGTTGAAGGTCGATATGTCCGAAGTCGCGGCGGTGAAATCGTTCTGTCAGACGCAAGGCTTCGGTACCCATGTGGCCGCTGTTGTCCAGCCAGTTATTCTCGACGAAGCCGGCGGACTGGACCACCAGTGTGTCTCCCTCCCAATGGCCGACCGAATAACCCATCCACTGGGGATTCGGGTCTTTGGGAAGCGCGCGGCCGTCCATGAAAATCTGGCGGTAGCTGTGGAGTGCTTCGTAGAGAATAACGATCTCGCCTTTGGTATTGAGGATTTTGAAAGGATACGGCACGACGTCCTCGCGAGGCACTCCCGACAGGACGCAGTAGGCCTGCGGATCCTCGCGACCCTCGGTATCGACGCGGTGCTTGTACAGGGCCTCCGCCCAGGGCTGGAAAGAAACTTCTCCCGGCTTGAGGTCCTTCGCCATGTTCCCCGTGTATCCTCCGCGCGTCAACCAGACGCCCGAGAGGTCGGGCTTACCGTCCGCGGTTTTCGGCGTGGGCGCGGAGAGGTTCATCTTGCCGTCCGGTGTTCGCGGTATCTCAGGAGTTGGATAGCTCAGCCACTGCGCGTGCGCGGCGGCCGCGAACAGGAAGGCGCACAGGCCGAAGGTCCGTTGTGCGCGGACAGAAAGGGCGCACAGGCCGAAGGTCCGTTGTGCGCGGACAGAAAGGGCGCACAAGCCGAATGTCCGTTTCATGGCAGAGGTAGTCTATCAGATTTGGCGTAGGGCAGATTGCGGGTGCCCTCTGGGCCGATGCGCGCCGACTGGCAACCGGCGCGGGCGCGTCTTACTTCTTGTGGGCCTGGATGTAATCGAGCGCGAACGCTTTCAAGGCCGGGTTGGTCATGCCGAGCTGCGCGGCTTCATCGAGCGCGCGATCGTTGTCCCATTTGTCGATCAGTACGCGTTTGATCAGCCACATGGCCGCGGCGCGGTTTCCACTGGCGCAATGAATGAACGCCGGTTGAATGCCGGGCTCCATGATCAGTTTGAGAAAGCGCTCGACCACGGCGGGGTCGGGCATGGCGGTGTTGAACGGAAGGTTCGTGAAAGTGATGCCGGCCGCCTTGGCTTCGGCAGCTTCGGCATCAATGTCGGCGCCTTTTTCGGTGGGCAACCGCAGGTTGATGATGGATGCGAACCCCATGCTCTTGATCCGGGCAACAGAACCCGGTTTCACGGCGCCCGCGCATGCGACGGTGGTCTCCACCTGAGCGAAATTGGTGATTCCCTCGACGGTCGATTTCTTAACTTGGGATTGCGCCGTGGCAACTCCAACAGTAACGACGGCAAGACTTAGCAGTATTCGTTTCATATTCGATCTCCCCATTAAGCTCTCACGAGCGAATAGCCATGCTCCTGCGCGCGATTCACGGCCACGATTCCGGCCGGCACCATTCGGGCATTACTCAGCGCCAGATTCGCGATCAACTCGCTGTTGATGGCGTCGGCGTTTCCGCCGACCGCCTGCGCAACGACGGTGGCGTACCCGCGAGTGGCCACCGAGCATACGGCCAGCTGCACGCCTTGTTTGGACAGTGAATTCAATGTCATGTTACGGTTGGGCAACAGGTCGCCGTAGTCCGCGGAATTGTAAACGTTGGCCTTCGGCGCCAGTTTGCTTTTTGGATCTTCGAATTTGGATTGCGCCGCCATGGGCGTTCCGTACTTCGCCCAGATCGCGTCGTTGTAACCGAACGGCGTGGAACGGTGGCGCACTACGATCACGACCGCCAGATCGTTGTCCTCAACGCCATACTCGGTCCGGTTTACGCGAATGAAATTGGCGGCGAAGGCGAGCGCCTCCCCGAAACCATCGGGGGTTGTGGTGTCGAACACCAATCGATGTTTGGCTGGTTTGTCCAGCCAGTCGTCTTTCGCATGACGCGCAGGCTCCCAGCGCGTGGCCGCGGCCGGCTTTTCCTGGGCCATGGCGGCGCTGCCGATGGCCATTGCCGCAAGCGACGTTACTCCAGCGTTCAAACACGTGAGAAACGACCGCCGTTCCGGCGATGACGAAGACTGCCTGCTCATGCGCACCTCGCTTACCGTTCGCATCCGCGCGAACTGCGGATCATATTAACACGCAGCGGCCAGCACCCGCAGGGTTGGGAAGGGATGATCCTCTTATTGGTCGAACTTGACGTTCGAATCGGCCGAGAACTTCCGGTAGTTGCGGAAGTCGATCGCGTTCCTGCCGCAATTCAGGCTCCCCGCCAGGCACGCAACGTTGTCGCTCTGAATGGGCAGCAGGTACGAGCGGCCATCGATGTCCACGAAACCGTATGCGAGCGTAGATTCGGCTTTATCGTAAGCAAAATCGCGCGGGAGGCCAATGGCCTTCTGCTCGATGCGCAGAACGCGGCGGCTTTCCTTGTCGACCCAGATGGTTCCGCGATAAGCCGGATAGTATTCGCCGCCGTTTTGCGAGATAAGCTTCCAGTGCGAATGCGATTGTTCCACGCTGAGATCGAAGACCCAGGCGGCCCGGTTCACGATGCGCTCCTCTCCACGCGGCGTGAAAGCCGCGAAGGTGCGGGGCGAGAGGATGTCTTCGAGGGTGACCTGAAATTCGCCTGTCGACCAGGAGCCGCTGTCTTCCGGGCGATCCGTGGGACGGCCGTTGACTTTGATATTGCGGTAGTCCTCCTTACCATCTACCGAGGCGACGTCGGCGGTCACCACATCCATGGCACGCCAGTTATTGAGGAGGCGGGTACCCGTGTAACGCGTAGTGACCTGTTGCACGAGGAAATTGGGAAGGTCGGCCGAAAACGAATATGCCTCGGACCGGGCGTTGCGGATGATGGCATTGGTGGAGTCGACGTCCGCCACGGCGGCATTGTTCGAGGCCTTGCTCGAGACCTTGCCGTCCGAGGCCTTGTCTTCCGACGCCTTGTTGTCCGATACGACAGGGCTGTCGTCGGGTTCATCGGATTTGCGGCTCAATGTGGGGCGGTCGTGGATGTCGTCCGAAGCGGCGGACTCCCTCGGACTGTCGCCGCCACTGGTCTCCGTGACGGAGTGCACCTTGCCAAAATCACCCGGATCCGGCATGGCGATGCGGGCGTCATCAACCGGGACCGAGGCGGCTTCACGATCGGAACCGCTCCCGGATTTTATGAGGATGACGTGAAGAGCGGTTTCAACGTCGTCGGGACTCACGTCGATCGTAAGCTTGTCGCCGGGATGAATCAGCGAGTCGCGGACGGGTTTGCCGTCCTTACCGCGGAACTCGGTCTTCGAGATCAGACGGAAACGCAGCACCTTGTTCGGTGAGGTCTGGAGCAGCAGATCCTTCTCGGCCAGACTGCGGAGCGTGCCGTCGATCGATTGGACGGTTGTCTTGGCGCCGCTGTCGGTTTTCGGTTTCCTCTTCGGCAAATGGATGCCGGGGATCGACAAGGGAACGCCCATGGGGCCCGGGTACGTGTTCGGCGGATACTGCCCGGGTGGATATTGTCCCGGAGGATATTGGCCGGGCGGGTACTGGCCCGGATACTGGGCGACGGCCGGCAGGCACAGCCCGGAAAGAAGCGCGGCAATGAGCAGATAGCGCAACTTATTGCTCCTGATATATCGTACGCCGAATTCAATATGCGTAAGGGGATGGAGTAGCCCTATCAC
>Ga0181530_10006598_pt1 | contig 11368 bp, 9 predicted proteins | sample PEATcosm2014_Bin_42_FD_119769 | JGI IMG/M metagenome (GOLD analysis project Ga0181530, IMG submission 119769) | Peatland microbial communities from MTU Mesocosm Facility, Houghton, MI, USA - PEATcosm2014_Bin10_60_metaG | ecosystem: Environmental > Terrestrial > Soil > Wetlands > Peat | place... | reverse complement strand
GATCCTGGGTTTGAGCGAGCACCGGACATGGATGTTGACAATCTTTCTGGTGGCGGGAATCTTCGCCGGCGCCATGTTCTGGTGGATTCTTTTGGCGCTCGTCGCCGGCCATTTTCGCCAGCGGTTCAACGATCGCGGAATGGTTTGGATGAATCGCATCGCGGCGGGCGCGATCGGCGCGTTCGGCCTGATCACGATGGGGTTGGCAATAAAATAGAGCGCTCAAGCGCGCGATTGCGGCTGGGCCGCGGCCTTCTTTTGCGCCTTCTTCATCCGCCGCGGCAGACGGTGCTTGTTCTTCTTCGCGAGTTTCGCCCGTTTCTCGGAATGCCTGCGTGCACGCGCCGGAGCCGATTCGGCGGCTCCCGCCAACGAGGCTAGCTTCCCGGCCGTTGTGCCAATCGCCTTCGCGGTAGACGTCAGAAGGTTATCGTGGGGTTTATCGGACATGAAGTACGCCTCCGAAACACTCTCGCACGCCGCGGTCCAACGGGGTGCGCGACTTGAAAGTGGAAATTAGGTCGCAACCCGATTTTCGCAGCCAATATTTCCGGGCCAAGTCGGCATGTTCTTGAGCCGCGATACCGGGGCCGCGGCCTCGTCGCGCCGCCGGAATGCTGGCAGGATTGTCTGAAGTACCGAGTACGCCGAGACTCTGTCGAATTTCATGGGGTTTCAGCAACCCTCCACTTTCAAGTCGCGCACCCGGTCCAACGTACTGTTAGGCATGTCGTCGATCGGTTAAGATAAATTTGATCTGTTTATGCTGCGTCGATTTGTCTGGCTGGCTCTCGCCGTGGCTGCTGCCGCCCCGGCGCAAAAATACGACGGTCCGGCGCCGCCGAAATCCGATCTGCCCTATCTCAAACACGGCGATTCCCTGATTCCGACCGAAGCTGCGGAGGCCAAAGAAAGCAAGAAGAAGGACGATACCATCTATGTCATCGATGGCGCCAATTCTCCCGCCCGCACTCCACTGGTGTCGCCGATTTTGCTTATGAAATCCGACAAGATCCTGCCGCGGAATCTGCAGCTTTACAAGTTCGAAGCGAAAAACGGTCATCGCGAGCTGACGTTTCCTGCCAAGCGGCCGCCGCAAGCCATCCGCATCGTGGTAACGAAGCTCTCTTCCGACGGGATCTGGAAAATCGAGGTGGATGAAAGCCTCGAGCCGGGCGAATATTCGCTGAGTCCGAGCGATTCGAACACGGCATTCTGTTTTCAGGTGTTCTGAGAAGGCCACCGGCTATTGACCGGTAGAAATGCGCTTACGTTTGGCGTGGCGGCCGCGCCGGTATCCAAGGGGTCATCGCTGGGGGTGGGCACGGGCCGAGTCGGGGGGTCTGAACAGTACCGCGTGTGCGCTGCAGGCGGCGCGGGTTTGAATTGACGGCCGGCCACTCTGTCCTATACAGTGGTGTCTACTGAGCCAAATTGCCAATCTCCGCTCACTTGTCGTGGACGACAGTCCGATCATCCGAACTCTGCTCGGCAGATTGCTTTCAGAATACGGAGATTGCGACCAAGCCAGGGACGGCCAGGAAGCCATTCTGAGCTTTAACCACGTCGCTACCGGGCAACAGCCGTACGATCTGATCTGTTTAGACCTTAACTTGCCGCGGATGGATGGCATGGCCGTTCTAAAGAACATCCGCGCGCAGGAGCTCGAGCAGAAACTGGCGCCGCGTGCAAAGGTGCTGATCATAAGCGCCGAGGACGACTCCAGTGTAGTTCGCAGCGCGATACAACTAGGCGCGGACGGTTACCTCGTTAAACCGATCACCAAAGAAGCACTTGCGGATCGTATTGCGAACTTATTTCCAGAGCGGGTTGCCCGCAGGAACTCCTGATGCCCCCGGCTGTCGGATCTCAGCTGCCCAGCAATTCCTGAATCACGGCTATCCGGCCATACTCATCGGACGACAATCCAGCCTTGAATTTCGGTGTGCCGTTGATGAGTATGTCCATGGGTCTGTCGAAAGCAGTTACGCCGCGGAAAACATCGCCCGGTGCGAGATTCACAAGGTCCCTGAGCCGGATGGTCATTCCCGCTAATTCACAGTCAACCTGGACCCTCAGGTCTCTGGCCAATTTCTGCTTAATCGGAGCTACCGTGGCAGGGTTTTCCGACTTATGGGCGGTCCACTGTTGGTCAAAAAGCTGGCCCATCATCTTCAGGGTGATGGAAGGAATCGCCAGGTTGAGCATGCCTACGTTCTCACCAATCCGCAATTCGATGGCAACGGCAACCACAGCTTCCGTGGGGGGAAATCGGCCAGACATTTGAGGACTCGTCTCTATGGAACCCATGGTGAAATTGATTGGAGCGACTGGTTTCCAGGTTTCCGTCAAATCGAGAATGACAACATGGAAAAGTCCTTCGATCAGGGTTTGCTCCACTTCGGTCAATTCGCGAGTTGAATCGACTTTTATTTTGCCGTCACCTCCAAGAATGAGGTCTAGAATCGGCTGCGCAAGGCTCGGACTAACTTCTATCAGAGTATGCCCTTCATAAGGCTGCATTCCCAGATAAATCAGGCAGGTCGGCGAAGGCAGTGCTTCGGCAAAATCACAATACGGCAACTGCTCGACACTTACCAGGCTTCCAGAGACGACCGAGCGAAGGTAGGCCGAGAGGCTTGAGCTCAGAGCGCGCGCGAACGTCTCGTGCAGACGGTGGATGGCGCTTACGTGCGACTTAGGGATTCGATCGAGGCGCCGAAAATCGAATGGCACGCAGGAATCCGGGGAACTGCTCTTACCGTCGGATGCCAACTGGAAGTAACTGTCGATCTCGGTTTGGTTTAGTGAACGATTCATCATGGATAGCTTCCTCGGGCCCGCCTGGACTTTAGTCCGTGACCTTGATTCCGTAGTTTCCATTTACTACTACTACCCGGCCCCGGCCGATCATATGTTCGCCTGCCATGATTTCAGCAGCATCGGTAACCAGACGGTCCAGTTCGATTACCGAACCGACGTTGAGCTTGAATATGTCTCGCAAGGGTACCTGCGCCCGCCCCAGTACCACGCGGACCGGTAGTTCGATTGTCGGAGAGTTACCCTTACCTGCCGATCCCGGGGTCTTGGTTTGCGCCTCCTCCGCGGCCCGGCTCCGGGCACGCAGCCCTGCTTCTTGGAGAGACGCGAGGAATCGCGGATCGAAGAATGCCGTTCCTTCAAAAGCCGCCGAACCGGTATCGATTACGAAGCCGAACGACATTCCACCATCGCGGCCCTGCACATCACCGCGCACGACGTCGCCGCTCGTGACCGGCTCTCCGAGTTCCCCGGCAAAATGCTGCGCCAACGCGTTGGAAGCTTGCGCCAGAAGGTCCCGCCAAGCCATTTCCAGATCCGAGTCGCTGGCACCATTCACGCCAAGCGCCTCGAGGATCGCTCGTCCCAAGCCTTTCCAGGACTCGGCCGTTGTTCCCACCTGGATCGACGGCGAGACCACGAGGCTAAACGAGTGCTGCCACCAACCCATTTCGCCGGAGTCCGCTTTTTCTTCTCCGGGCGATTGCAGCCTAATTGCGGGCCGGGCGGCCGTAATCGATCCGATAACAGCTCCAAGTGCGTCGCACCAACAAGCCATCGCCCAAGAGGCAACCGCCCGCTGATCTGAGAGGTTCACGCCGCCTTCCAGGAGTTCGCCCTTGCTCATGATTCCAGCCCTTCAATCTCGGTGATGCGAAGCGCCAACCTGTCCTCTATCACGACCACTTCAGCCGACGCGAAGTGGACGTTGCCGACATAGACATCCAGGGTGTCTCCGGCCACACGGTGCAGCGGGATTACCACCCCGGGCGCGACGTTTTTCAGCGACGCAAAATCCATCAGTCTTTCTCCGAGCCGAGCCTCAACGGCAACCACGACATCGGAGAATCTGTCGATGGCCGCCGGAGACCCGCTTGCCTGCGGGCTCACGGTCGGAGTCGGAGCAATCTTCGGCTTTGGACTCATCGAGATGACTCGCTGTCTCGCAGCACGTTCGCGGCCACAGGAGTTTCTTAAGAAAAATGCCGCTCGATGCGGGGCGAAGCGGCGGTCTTGCTGTCAAAAATCTTACGCTCGTCAATAATTTGACGTGGCAGGAAGAGCGCGCGGCGAAACGTCACACGAGGTGGACGCGGCCGGCGCGGTTGGACGGGCGAAAACGCCCGGCGAACTGGCCGGGACACCCTTGCGCGGCATGAGAAGTTTGGCCGACCATGTGCACGGTCGGTGCCGATATGGCCACAGCTACCGCACCCCCGACACCTGCGCGGCCGGTGTCCGCCGAACCCGAATCATCGCATCCGGAGATTCCGGGAGTTCGCAGGGCGGCAATTCTCCTCACTACCCTTGGAGACGAAGCGTGCGCCGCTGTGTTGCGTCAACTGAGCGAAGAGCACGTCCACGAGGTGACTCGCGAGATCAGCCGCCTGACTACCGTGTCGGACGAAGAACGCCGTGCAGTTCTGAATGACTTCTCGAAGCTCCATGCGAACGCCGGCCTGTTCGTCTCCGGCGGGATCGAATATGCGACCTCACTTCTGGTGTCGGCTTTCGGCCAGGAGACCGGAAAGCGCATGGCGGACCGTGTTTTAAGGTCTCTGGGCTTTGAAATGGCCAATATCGATACCCTTCAGAAGGCGGATCCGCAAGCCCTGGCCAAGGTGGTGTATCGCGAGTCGCCTCAGACCATTGCGCTGATCCTCTCGCATGTCGGCCCTGCTCATGCCGCAAAGCTCCTGAGTGCTCTTCCTGCTGAGACGAGAGCAGAGGTCACGCGACGGATGGCGTCCCTCGACCAGATTTCTCCGGGGGTGGTGAACAAGATCGCCAGAACCATCGGCGCCAAGTTGAGACTGTTGGGCGAGACCAGTGAAGCTTACGGAGGCGTGCGCGCCGTAGCGGAGGTGCTCAACCTGGTGGACGCTGGTGTTAGCGAGGGGATTCTGGACCAGATTACAGAGATGGACCCCAACCTCTCTCAGACCGTCAAGGACCTGATGTTCGTGTTCGAGGATCTGTTGAAAGTCGACCAGCAGGCGATGAAAAGCCTCCTTGGCAAGATAGATCGCAAGGCGCTAACGATGGCGTTAAAGGGCAGTACGACGCGGATCAAGGAGCACTTCACGGCGAGCATGTCGGGGCGCGCGTCCGAAATGCTCATAGAAGATATGGAAGCCCTTGGGCCGGTAAGAATTAGAGACGTGATGGAGGCTCAGCAACAGATCGTCGCCCTCGCGCGCCAGATGGAGGCAAACGGCGAAATCAGCCTGAGGCCCTCGAGCGGGGATAAGTACGTGATATGAGCGTCCGGCCCTGCGTTGGCCCGGGCGTCAAGGTGGGGAGATTAGGGCGCTCCCGGTAACGGCAGCGAACAAGCTTGGGCTAATTTCCATGAACTTCCCACGTCCAGGTTCGTATCAATCACTATGCGGACCGGAATTGCCGCCCTGCGGCGCGATCTTACCTACAGCATTCGGATGTTGGCCAAACGGCCCGGGTTTACCCTGGCCGCGGTTGCCGTGCTCTCGTTGGGAATCGGCGCCAACACTGCCATTTTCAGCCTGGTGAATGCCATCCTCCTGAAGCCTCTCGTCCTGCGCAATCCGCAGGAACTGAGGCAGGTCTTCAGCCGCGACACCAAAAAGCCCGACGCTTACCGCGATTTTTCCTACCCGAATTACGCCGATTTGCGCGGCGCCACGAGCGGCATCTTTTCCGGCCTGGCGGCCCACAACATCACCATGGCGGGAGTAGCCGAGGGCGAGGCCACTCGCCGGGTAATGGCCGAGATGGTCTCGAGCAATTTCTTCGACACTCTGGGCGCGCCGGTGTGGCGCGGACGAACGTTCTCGGCCGACGAAGAGCGCCCGGGCAGCGGCATCCCGGTGGCCATCGCCAGCTATTCGTTCTGGAAGCGCAGCGGGGCGCCGGCGGATTTCCTCGGGCGCACGCTGCGCATCAACGGCCAGATGGTAACAGTGGTCGGGATCACGGCGCAGGGCTTTAGCGGCACGATGGCGCTGCTCAGTCCCGAACTGTATCTGCCTTTGGGCATGTACGAACACCTGGCGGTGGATTTCGACGGCGCCGTCCGTCCCCTGGCGGCGCGCGACAATCACTGCCTGATTCTCGTCGGCCGGCGCCGTCCCGGCCAGTCGCCCGAAGCCGTCAACAACCGGCTGGCCGCCATCGCCGCGGGCCTTGAGCAGGCATACCCCGCCGAAAATAAGAACCAGACCCTAACCGTTCATCCGCTCTCTCGCCTCAACATCAGCACCAATCCAACGGACGATACCGCGGTTTTCATACCCGCCTCGCTCCTGCTCTCGATGTCGGGCGTAGTGCTGTTGATTGCCGCGCTAAACGTCGCCAACATGATGCTGGCGCGGGGCACGGCAAGGCGCAAGGAAATTGCCATCCGGCTGGCGCTCGGCGGCGGACGGCGCACCATCGTGCAGCAGCTTTTCCTCGAAGGCTTGGCGCTCGCCATCCTGGGCGGAGCCGTGGGAATGTTCCTTTCCTTCGGCGGTACGGGCTTGTTTGTGCAGTCGATGATGCGCCTCATTCCCTTCGATCTGGTGATCCCGACCAGTCCGGACATACGCGTACTGGCCGCCACGCTGGCATTCTGCCTTTTGAGCACCGTGCTCTTCGGATTTTTCCCGGCCTGGAATCTCTCGCGTCCCAGCCTGGTCACCGATCTACGCGCCAGCGATAACGCGGACTCCTCCGGCGGACGCGGACGCCTCTTCTCGCGCCGCAATCTGCTGGTGATCGCGCAGGTATCGCTCTCACTGACTCTGCTGACGGCCGCCGGCCTGTTCCTTCGCAGCTCCGCGCGCATGGCGGGCGCCAACCCCGGCTTCCGCGTGGAGAATCGCGTGGTGGCGGAGTTCGACGCCAGCCTGGCCGGATATAGCGAGGAGCGCGGCCGGCAGGAATACACAGCGCTGCTCGGTCGCCTGAAATCGCTGCCGGGAGTGCAATCGGCGGGGCTCGCAGCCACGGTGCCGTTCGGAATGGTATCGGTGGGCAAAAACGTACAGCCTGCGGGCGCGACGCAAGTCAAACCGCAAGATCTCAGTTTCGATATCGTCAGTGGCGATTATTTCCAGACGCTGGCGATTCCCCTGCTCCGCGGGCGCACTTTCGACGCCGGCGACGCGTCTCACAAGACTCACCCGGTGGCCATCCTCGACCGGCTGGCGGCCAAGAAAATCTGGCCGGATGGCGAAGCGGTCGGCAAGCACATCCATATCCTGGGCGAAGGCGTCGAGGACATTCCTGATGTTGAAGTCGTGGGAATCGTGGGCGACGTGCGGGAGCACCTTGTCGGACCGGCGATGGGCCACGTTGAGGGTGGTGAAGGCGACTCGAGCGGCCAGCCTCACCTCTACGTGCCGTTCGGGCAGCAGTACATGGCCGACATGCATATTCACCTGCGAACCGCGCCGATGGATGCCGATTCTACGACACGATTCCTGGCAACCGTGCGGCAGGAGATCCGCGCCTTAGACAGCGGACTGCCGGTGCTGGGCGTGAGAACTCTGCGCTCGCATATGGAGGCCAGCACGGATTACTGGCTGATGCAAACCGGCGCGCGGATGTTCACGCTGTTCGGCGGCGTGGCGCTGCTGCTGGCCGTGATCGGGCTCTATGGCGTGCGGGCTTACAGCGTGGCGCGGCGGACGCGCGAGATCGGAATCCGCATGGCTCTCGGCGCCAGCGCCGGCGAAACGCAGAAGATGGTGCTGCGCGAGGGCGTCCAACTGATGGCGGTCGGCACGGGGATCGGGCTGGCGCTGTCCTATCTCGTGGGGACTGTGCTCTCCGGAATGCTCTTCCGGGTGAGCGGCACAGACCCGCTGGTGTTTGGGGTGTCGGTGGTGCTGCTGGGCGGAGTGTCGATGCTGGCGTGCTATGTTCCGGCGCGGCGGGCAGCCCGGATCGATCCCATGGTGGCGCTCCGCTGGGAGTGACCGCCTGTAGGGCGCCGCTCCCCGGCCCGCGGGCGAAATAATCTCGAAATCTCCTCTTGATCGCCATTACCGGACAGTTGCTGCGGGATCGCCTCCGGGATGAGCGCCGCGCGCCGCGAGCGGCACCGGATCACGCAAGCCCCGCGCGGTCTTCTGATCCAAACAGTTATACTGATGACGCCGACAGACGTATATCCGCGGCAGATGTGATCACTCCCACCGTATTGAACGCCGCCGGCATGGAACTGCATTCCACCGCACGGCGGACTGCAGTGGTTGGATGAAGCTGTTGTTGACATCCGACAACAAGCGTGCTATTCTTGCTGTAGGCATTCGACAATATGATTCCGGAGTCGAAACTCGATTTATTGCAGGGAACGGTCGACCTGCTGATATTGCGGACGCTGCAAGCCGGCCCCTTGCACGGCTGGGCCATTTCGGAACGCATCCAGCAGATCTCCGAAGACGTTCTGCGTTTGAACCAGGGTTCGCTCTATCCGGCGCTGCACCGGTTGGAGCATCAGGGCTCGATCAAAGCCGAATGGGGCGTTTCCGAATTGGGGCGGCGGGCGCGATTTTACAAGCTCACGGCCGCCGGGCGGAAACAACTGGAAGCGGAAACCCGGATGTGGGCGCGGATGGCGGGCGCCATCGGCCGCGTGCTGGAGATGGCGTGACATGGGTTGGACGGACTTCATCCTGCGGCTGCGCGCGCTCGTGCGCCATGGCCGGGCCGAGAGCGAACTCGACGAGGAACTGCGCTTCCACATGGAGATGGAAGCACGCAAGGCTCGGGCAAACGGGCTGAATGAGGCAGAGGCGCGCCGCAGTGCGCGCGTCGTGTTGGGCGGCGTGGAGCAGGTGCGCGAGGAGTGCCGCGACGCCCGCGGCTTGACGCTGCTCGAGAACCTGGCGCGCGATCTCCGCTACGGCGCGCGCGTTTTGAGGAAGACGCCCGGATTCACGGCCATCGCGGTGCTCTCGCTGGCCATCGGAATCGGCGCCAACACGGCGGTTTTCAGCCTCCTTGACGCGGTTTTGCTGCGCATGCTGCCGGTGCGAAATCCGGAGCAGTTGGTGGTGGTGACTTGGGGTGCACGTAAGGGACTGGATCTGGCTTCGTATTGGTCGACCGGTAGCGGCGATGGCCACGGCGGCTGGACGAATAACGTTTTCCCCTGGCCGATCTACTCCAACATGCGCGCGCGTAGCGGCGTTCTGCGGGACGCCATCGGGTTCGCTCCACTAGGCGAAGTGAGCATAGCGGCCAATGGCGAGGCCTCGGAGAGCGGGGCTATCGTGATCTCCGGAAATTACTTCTCCGCGCTCGGTGTGGGGACCGTTCTCGGCCGGCCGATCAGCGACGATGACGACACCGCGGACGGGCTGCCATCGGCAGTGATCTCCTACCGCTACTGGGAACGAGTATTCGCCGGGGAGCGCTCGGCGATCGGAAAAACTCTCTATATCAACGGCCAGCCTTGCACGATCATCGGCGTCGCACCGAAGGAGTTTCTCGGAGTTTCTGCGGGCGGCTTCATGGGAGCTCCGCAAGTGGATGTCATGCTGCCGATTCGTTTCCGGGACCGGATGCAGGTTCCCGGTCAGGCGCGCGTTGCCTGGTTCCAGGATGAGGTGTGCTGGATCGAGGTGATGGGGCGTCTCGAAGCGGGGCGCGACACGGCGGCCAAAACCGAACTGGCGCGGATCGCATTCGACAACCTGCCGGAGCCTAAAAAGGCCATTTTGGGCACGGAACCGCCGCGAATTTACCTGGACCCTGGCAGCCGGGGATTGGACAGCTTGCGAAAGGCTTATCGCGAGCCGCTCTTGATCCTGATGGGAGTGGTCGGACTGACTCTTCTGATGGCCTGCGCCAATCTCGCCGGCCTGCTGCTGGCGCGCGCCACGGCGCGGCAGCGGGAGATCCTGCTGCGGATGGCGCTGGGCGCAACTCGCGCAAGGCTGGTACGCCAGTTGCTGGTGGAAGGCGCGCTGCTCTCGGGCGCGGGCACAGTGGCGGCGGTGGCGTTCGCGTGGTGGGGAGTGCGGGCCCTCCTGGCGATGGCAGCGTCGCGGTCCGCGCCGATTCCCGCGACTTCTCCGGACGCGCGGGTGTTCGCGTTCACCGCCGCGGTGTCGCTGGCAGCCACGTTTCTCTTCGCGCTGGCGCCGGCGCTGCGCGCCACCCGAGTGGATGTAGCCGCCGGCTTGAAGGAGGACACGGTGGCGGCGCCGGCCCTTCGCGGAATCGGGAGGGGTAGCATCCTGGTGGCGCTGCAAGTCGCGTTGGCTCTCGTTCTGCTGGCGGGCGCGACGCTATTCACGCGCAGTCTGGCCAAGCTGCAATCTCTGCCGCTCGGGTTCAACCCTCACAAGTTAGTGCTGTTCGACATCGCGCCCGGAGAGAACGGGTACGACGAGCCCCGCGGAAATCAGCTTTACGCCCGCGTGCAGGAGCGCTTGAACCGGACGGGCGGCGTTATCCGCGCGAGCCTTTCGGGCAACCGCCTGATCAGCGGCTGGGTGTCGAACGGCCCGATTCTCCCGGATGGCGGCGCGGACGCGGCAGGTGTGCAGTCCGACTGGAACCTGGTGGGCGCAGATTTTCTTGAAGTGATGGGGATACCCGTGATCATGGGGCGCGGCATCGAGCCACGGGACATGGCGTCCACTCCGCGCGTTGCCGTGATCAATCAGACCCTCGCGCGCCGAGCCTTCGGCGAAGGATCGCCGGTGGGAAGACGATTCCGCTGGTCATGGAAAAAGGACTGGGACGTGGAAGTAATTGGCGTGGTGCGGGACGCCAAGTTCGACAGCTTGCGCGGAGACGCGCCGCCCACGATTTATGTGCCGTACACGCAGGCGACATACGGCTTTCAACCGAACATGACCTTCGAGGTGCGCATCGCGGGAAATATGACCGAAGGCATAGCGGCCATCCGGCGCGCGGTGGCGGACGTCGACCGCAAGCTTCCCTTGATACACGTCCAAACGCAGGAAACGCAGATTGACGATTCGTTAGCTCAGGAGCACGCGTTTGCCACGCTCGTGAGCCTGTTCAGCGCTATCGCGCTGGCGTTGGCGTGCGTGGGGCTTTACGGGTCGGTAGCGTACACCGTGACGCGCCGCACTCGCGAGCTCGGAGTTCGTATGGCTCTCGGCGCGGATCGCTTCGCGGTGCTCCGCATGCTGCTCACGCAAGTGGCAATTACGGTCGGCGCGGGGCTGGCGCTCGGATTGCCGGCCACCTGGATGCTCACCCGCGTTGTCGAATCGCAACTCTACGGGATCACAGCGCACGATCCGGCCAGCATGGTCATGGCGTGCGCGGGTGTGGTGGGTACCGCGATGATCGCCGCGTTGCTTCCGGCGCGGCGGGCGATGCG
>Ga0181530_10006592_pt1 | contig 11381 bp, 10 predicted proteins | sample PEATcosm2014_Bin_42_FD_119769 | JGI IMG/M metagenome (GOLD analysis project Ga0181530, IMG submission 119769) | Peatland microbial communities from MTU Mesocosm Facility, Houghton, MI, USA - PEATcosm2014_Bin10_60_metaG | ecosystem: Environmental > Terrestrial > Soil > Wetlands > Peat | place... | reverse complement strand
CCGGATGGCGACCTCGGGGAGCCCCTTCCATGTGCTCTACACCTTCAGCCAGACAAACGCGAACGGTGAAAACATGGACGGCGCGGACCCCTACGAACCCCTTGTGGAGACAGATCCCGGCGTTTTCTATGGCGCGGCGTATTACGGCGGAACAAATGGCAATGGCGTTGTGTTCCGCTATTCCATGCGGGCGCCCGGGGTGGTCGACGTTGTGCACGACTTCAGCGCCACCACCGCCGGTGCGAATAGGGATGGGGCCGGTCCGGATGGCCCGCTAGCTCCCGGGCCGGACGGGGCGCTCTACTCGAACGCCGATTACGGCGGGATGAACGGCAACGGCGTCATCTACGCCGTTTGGCCCGATGGTACATTCGAGGTTCTGCACACCTTCAGTGCAACGAACCCTACAACGGGCGCCAATTGGGATGGCGTGAACCCCGATGACGGCGTGGTGCTGGACGGGAACAAACTCATCGGAATAGCCATCTACGGCGGCAACGGCAGCCCCGCCGGTCTCGCCTACAGCGGCGGCACTTTGTACGAACTGAAACTGTACGAGTCAGGGTATGGCGGTGAAGGGCAACCATGAATCCAGAGGGAAGTCGAACGGACACCTGGAATCGGAGACGAAAACCGGGGAATCGCAGACCTCAACCTCTGCGATTTCCCGGAAAAGGCCTATTCGTCATTCGAGGGAATCATGTCTCAAGATCGTCCGGGCGCGGTCTGCGGGGCGACCCCCGGCGCGGGGGCAGGACTGATCTGCGGGAGCTGCTGCTCGGGCATAATGATCCAGGCGATGATGTAGGCGAGCAATCCGCAGCCGCCGAAGACCACCAAGGCGACCCAGAGAATCCGGACCAGGCTGGGATCCAGGTTCAAATAGTCTGCGAAGCCCGCGCAGACACCGGCGATCTTTCGGTCGGTCCGAGAGCGGGAGAGAGGTTTGCGGGGCGCGGGCGGGTTGAAAAGCGCCGTGCCGCATTGGCAACAGAAGTTCACCCGGTTAGTAAACTCTTTTCCACACTGTGGGCAGAACATGTTCGCCTCCTGTCCCGGATTTGGATTCAATCCTCTATACGCCACGGGGTGCGTGAAAGTTCCGTTTGCGGCTGCCCCCTGCCCGCCGTCCCGCCCAGGCCCTCCTCGGCCTGTCAACAGAATTCGTCTCGGGGAGCCTGATTTTGGGTTACAATCCCACTCATCGTAGTCTAATAAGAGTTGGGGGGAAATCACATTGGTACGTCTCGCACTATGCGTGTAGCGCCGAGGATGACATGGATCGCTCGAAAACCGTTTACGGTTTTTGCCCGCGGCACTCCTTTACGCCGCCGGGTCGCGTATAGCCTGTTCCTGGTCCGGTTGATCCTGGCGCCGGTCATTTTCCTGACGGTTTACTACATCTTTGCGATGGGGTGGATCGTTGACCGCATCGTCAGCGTGGATGCCCCGATGGCCACGCAGGCGGAACAGATCTCGCTGGAAATGCTGAAGGCGCTGCGCGCGGAGCGGAGTTACTTCCTCCTCTATGACCCGGCGGAACTGGAAGGGAACCGCCAAGCGCTAGCGGCGATGCAGCAGATCATCGATTCGTGCCTCAAATTGCAGCCGGAGGAGCGAGCGGCCCTCGAGAAGATGAGGGCCCAAGGTGAGTTCTATCAACAGCGCATGGCGGTGGCCGTGGCGCGTCGGGCGGAAGTGAACGAAGCACCGGCACAGCACGTTCGCGATGTGATCCAGGCTTACACCCGAGACCTGGATAGCTTGTTAAAGGCCTCGAGCCGCACCAACCGTGCAACCTTGATGGAAGAACTCCACAACCGCCTGGGCTCGCTTGACGAGCAGGTGGCGGCCTCGCTGGCGGCCGAGGATCCGGCGTTCCGCCAGATCTCCGCCGACCTCCGCTCCTCCAGCGACGCGGTTGTGAAGGAGTCGTCGGAGCTTGAGGCTCGAAGCTGGCAGCGCGTGCAGCGGGATCATGCGAGGGCGCGGCTTTTGCTGCGGCGGGCGGAGTGGGTGCTGAGCACCGTCTCGTTTCTGACGATCCTGTTGAGCATTTGGGTAAGCTTCGTGTTGCCGCGGACCGTGGTGGAACCGCTGGTGGCTCTGAAGGCGGCGGTGGATCGAGCGGCGGTCGGGAATTATGCTATCGAGTTTGACGTGGAAGGGGAAGGCGAGGTCGTGCAGCTTGCCAATAGCGTGCGCAAGCTGCTGGCGCATGTGCAAGAGAAGGACGAAAACTCCAAGCCGCCGAGCGATTCATGACCACCACTCACTTGTAGGGGGACGGCTTGCCGTCCCCGCATTTGCGCTGGTCCCAACGAGGGTAGGGCAAGCCCTACCCCTACACCTTTTCAAAGCGGGTTTATTCATAACAGGAGGATAGGACTTATGAAAGGTAAACCGGAAGTTTTGAAAGCTCTGCAAAATATGCTGGAGGAGGAATTGGGCGCACTGAACCAGTACTTCCTGCATAGCGAAATGTGTGAGAACTGGGGCTACGGGCTGCTCAGCAAGCGCGTCAAGAAACTATCCATCAATGAGATGAAGCACGCGGAAGAACTCATCGAGCGCCTGCTTTTCCTGGAGGGAGCGCCGAACCTGAGCGAACTGCCTAAGCTCAATGTCGGGAAGGATGTGAAACAGCAACTCGAGAATGACCTGGCCCTCGAGCTCGGCGCGGTGACGGATTATAACGAGGCCATCGCCACTTGCCGCAAGGCGGGCGATAACGGTACGGCCGATTTCCTGAAGGGAATCCTCGCCGACGAAGAAGGCCACGTGGATTTCTTCGAGGAACAGCTCGGCCTCATCGAGCAGCTCGGTATGCAGAATTATCTGGCACAGCAGCTCGAGGAAGAAGAGAGGAAGTGAATCTGCCCAGTTAGAGGCCGTGAAAGAAACGAAAACCTTATCACCACTGAGGCACAGAGTCGAGGAGGGCTGACGAAAACGGCTTTCTCTCTGTGCCTCCGCGCCTCAGTGGTGTAATCATCCCTTGATCACCCCAATCGGTTTCAGCCGCGCCACGCGTTTCGCCAACCCCGCGTTGTGAACCACATCGATGACCACGTCCACGTCCTTGTAGGCTTCGGGGATCTCTTCGGTGATGCCGTCACGGCTCTCTGCGCGCACGATGATGCCCTGCTCCTCGAGGCGCTGGCGGGCGTTCTGGGCGAAGAGGGATTTCTTGGCGGCGGTGCGGCTCATCACGCGCCCCGCTCCGTGGCAGGTGGTGCCGAAGGTCTCCTGCATCGCACCCTCGGCGCCCACCAGAACGTAAGATGACGTCCCCATCGAGCCGGGGATCAGCACCGGCTGGCCGCAGGATTTGTAGACTTCCGGCACTTCCGGCCGCCCGGCGGGAAACGCCCGGGTGGCTCCCTTGCGGTGCACCATCACCTTGCGGTCCCGTCCGTTCACCCGATGCCGCTCAAGCTTCGCGATGTTGTGGCAGACGTCGTAAACGACGCGCAACTCTTCCTGCTGGCCGAAGATGCGCTGGAAGGCTTGGCGCGTAAAGTGGGTGATGCCCTGGCGATTGGCCCAGGCGAAGTTCGCCGAGGCTCGCATCGCTGAGAGGTATTCCTGGCCTTCCTTCGAGTGCACCGGTACGCACGCCAGTTGGCGGTCAGGCACGTCGATGCCGTAGCGGCGCATGCTGGCGTCCATGTCGCGCAGGTAGTCGGTGCAGACCTGGTGGCCGAGGCCGCGCGAGCCGGAATGGATCAAGATCACGATCTCGTCCTGATAAAGCCCCATCGCCTGAGCCGAAGCCGGGTCGAAGATCTGCTCGACGTACTGAACCTCGAGGAAATGGTTGCCGGAACCGAGCGTTCCCACCTGGGGCAGGCCGCGCTTCTTGGCGTGGTCGCTGACCATGGCGGGGTCGGCTTCGTCGATGGCGCCGTTTTCCTCGCAGGTGTCGAGATCTTCCGGCCTGCCGTAGTTGTGCTCGACCATCCATGCGGCGCCCTCTTTGAGCAGCTTGTCGAGTTCCTGGTAGGAGAGGCGGATGTTCCCGCTCTGGCCTGCGCCCGAAGGGATGTCGCGGAAAAGCTGGTTCACCAGTTCTTTGATTTTCGGCCGGACCTCGTCGAGCGTCAGCGTGCTCGAGAGCAAACGCACTCCGCAGTTGATGTCAAAACCCACTCCGCCGGGTGAAACTACGCCGCCCTCGTCCGGCAGAGTGGCGGCCACGCCGCCGATGGGGAATCCATAACCCTGGTGGATGTCCGGCATGGCCAGCGAGCGGCCCACGATGCCCGGAAGCATGGCGACGTTAATGGCTTGTTCGAGAGAGAGGTCTTTGAGCAAGTCCATCAGCAGGCGCTCATTGGTGTAAATGAGCGCATCGGTGAGCATGCCGGGCTTGGTTCCCCTGGGCACGAGCCAACGGTAGTCGTCGAGTTTTTGAAGCTGCTGGAGTTCGAGAGGCATACGATGTCCCCACCTAGTATACGACTGTCATTCCGAGCGCAGCCGAGTGGGGTGGATTTCCCTTCAATCGACAATCGTCCATCGACCATCGTCAATCATTGTTCCAGCACGTTAACTTCGCGAATCTCCCCCCCGTTGAGCGGCACGCGCAGTGTCTTGATTTCGAGTGGGCGGAAGTTTCCGGTCCAGCGGCGGTTCACTAATCCCAAATCCAAGTTAGCCGTCACCGGGCGGCCGGCGGTTTCGTAGCAGCGGACGATGAGGTCATCGCCGTCTTCGGATTTCTTCACCACTGAGACCACAACGTTCGGCGCATCCACTGAAAGGAAAGAGGCAGATAGGGGCCGATTGCCGGCATGGATTCCCTGATAAATGATCGGGATGGGGGCCGTAAACTCCTCTGCCATGCGTACAACGCCCGCGTCCTGCCAGGCGCCAGTGTGAGGCACGAGGAGCATGCGGAAGGTTTGCATGCCCTGGTCTTGCCAGAGGTACTCGCCGTTGGGCTCGAGTTGGCGGGGCCGGTGTTGCGCGAAGACCGCGCCGCGAGTAATCGAGATGCGCATATCGTTGCCCTGCACGCTGTAGCCGTACTTGGCGTCATTGATGACGGCCAACCCATACTCGCCTGCGGCGCGTCGGCCGGAGAGATCGATCCAGCGCTGCCCGGGATCTTCGTCGCCGTTCGCCTGGCGCACCTTGTACCCATAGGCAATTTCGTAGGTCGGCTGGGGATCCCGCACATCCACCGGGAAAGAGAACTTCAGGATTTTGCGATGCTCGCGCCAATCGAGCGCGACGCGGGCCTCGAGGGTTCGGGCGCCGGAGTAGAGCAGCCAGTCCGTCTGCAGAGCAGACGCTTCGTAGTTCGTGCGCACACGGATTGTGGCGCGCAACGGGCCGTTCTCGAGCACCCGGAAGCGCGCGTTGCGGAATACGCCAAGTTCCTTGGTGTAGGAGCGCACGTCGTGGCTCCAGGTGTCACTGGGGTCGTCCAGCACAATCGCCCGCGCTCCACCCGCGCCGCTTTTGAAAACCTGCGCCCCGGTATCCTTGTCGAGCATCGTCAGGCTGCCGTCGTCCGCGAAGGTGACACGCAGATGTTCGTTTTCCAGTTGGCGCTCGGTGGCATGCACGGCCGAGACAAGCGGTGCGGCAGGCCGGCTGCTTCGCAATCGGAATTGCCGGTATCCGAAAGCGGGCACCGGCGCCTGAAACGCGACGCGCATGCGATCGTCCACCACCGTCGTCGCTTGGATCCATTGGTGGGGAATGCTATGGCCATTCTCATCTTCCAGCACGGAGGTGGGTTGGGCGCCCTTGTTGTACTCGAAACCCCAGCCCACATCGTATTCGACGTTGAGCATGGCATTCCAGGCGTGGGGATTAAACACCACCAGGTATTCGGAGTTTGGGTCTTGCGTCGGAATCTGAAAGGCAATCCTCTCCGCCGCCTTGTTCATCGCCTGACCGGCGAGGTCGATAGCGCGTCCGTGGGCTTCCCGGGCCACGTCATAATGTTCCGGAAGCGCGGTCCCGGCCATGCTGTCATGGAATTGTATGAACAGCACCCTTTTCCAGGCAGCCGTGAAGTCGGCCTTGGGGTAGTCAAATCCAGCAACCACGGAACCGAGGGCCGCGAGTTTCTCGCCTGTCGTCAGAGCCGCTTCCGCAGTTCGGTTGTTCTTTTTGACCTCAGACACGGCCGTGTAACAGCCTACCGAGTGATGCTGAAGATCGTCCGCCACCACCGGCAATTGTAGGGGCGGTTCGCGAACCGCTCGTACTTCGCTAAAGTAGCGGTCCGGGGTGCTGAAAGTGAATGTCGGCGCGCCCGGCATCTTCTGCATATCCAGGATCGCTTGGATATTCTCCTTGGCGGGCCCGCCGCCATGGTCGCCGGCGCCGTAAAAGACCATCAGTTCTTTGGTGGGCTCCTTTAATTCCGTGATGAAGTGGCTGACCTCTTCCTGCATACGGTCATCAATTCCGTAGCTGAACGGGATGCGGTAAGTGAGCACGCGGCTCCCATCGGCGCCCTCCCACCAGAAAAGGTCGGCGGGAAGCTTCTTTTCGTGAGCCTGGGGACGCATGAAGACATAAGCGTGCATGCCTTGCAGCTTGAGGATCTGCGGCAAGGTTCCCGGATGGCCGAAGGAGTCGGGGTTGTAACCGACTTGGGCTATGCGTCCAAATAACTGCTGGAACATCCTTTGGCTGTAGAGCCCTTGCCGGACCAACGATTCGCCATTCGGGATATTCACGTCCGGCTCGACCCACCAGCCGCCCACCAGATCCCACCGCCCCTCTTCCACCCGCTTGCGGATCTCTTCGAGCATCGCGGGGTCAGTTTCCGCGACCCACTCGTAGAATTGAGCGGAGCTCGCGGTGAAAGTGAAGTCAGGGTACTCTGTCATGCGGTCCAGCGCAGAGCGGAATGTGCTTAGCGCAACGGACATGGCCTCCGACCACGGCCAGAGCCATGGGGCGTCAATATGCGCGTTGCCGATCATGTGGAATCGGTATTGGCTCGCACCCGACGGCCAGGAACCTCCGGACTGCGCACTGGCCTTGGCGGCAAAGAACCAGCAAACCAAAACAGCGACCCGGCAAAGACGATTGGCGGCTGATCTCAAAGGGATGCTCCTTTCAAAAGGCGAAGGGTAAAGGGTAAAGGGTAAAGGATAAAGTGTAAAGGCTAAACACGCCCTCCCCCAACCGTCGATAACGGCCCCGTCGTAGGGGGACGGCTTGCCGTCCCCGCATTTCTGCTGGCCCCGACGAGGGTAGGGCGAGCCCTACCCCTACACCGACGTGCGCGAAGAGTTGCGCGCGACCCGGCTGCTTTTATCCTTTACCCATCACACTTTACCCTTTCCTCGCTTGCAAGATGCGGTCCGGCTTCTTATACTAACCGCCGATGGTCCTAAGACTTCAAGGAGGTTTTATGGCTTTGATATCACGTCGGGACGCCGGCAAGCTTTTGATTGGAGGCTCTGCCGGTTTGTTGGCTGTCAGCCGCAAAGGCTGGAGCGTGCCCTACATTGACTCCGTAGTTCGCGGGGTTCAGATCGGCGCGCAGAGTTATTCGTTTCGGGACATGGGTCTGGATGCCTGCATTGAGGCTTTCAAGACGGTCGGATTGGGCGAGTGCGAACTGTTTGACGGGCACGTAGTGCCGTCCAATGTAAAGTGGAAAGAACAGGAGAAATGGTGGATTTCTGCGCCTGCCAGTGCTTTTCACGACATCCGCACCAAGTTCGATAATGGCGGCGTGAGGATTTATGCTCTCACTTATGCTTTTCGTAAAGGCGTTACAGACGCGGGAATCGAGGCCGGCTTCAAGGCCGCGCAGGCGCTGGGTGTCAAATACATCACCTCTTCATCCAATGTGAGTGTTGCACCACGAGTTGACCAGTATGCCCAAAAATACAAGATCATGGTGGGTTTCCACGGCCATGACGATACCCGCGACCCGGATGAATTCTCGACCGCCGAGACGTTTGCTCGGGCCATGAAGGGTGCGTCGCAGTATATCGGCGTCAACCTGGACATCGGCCATTTCGTGGCTGCCAACGGCGATCCCGTTGTCTATATTCGCGAGCACCATCAGAAGATCGTCACGCTGCACATCAAAGACCGCAGGAAGAACCACGGAGCTAACCTGCCCTTGGGCCAGGGTGACACGCCCATTAAAGAGGTTCTCTGCTTGCTTCGCGACAACAAATGGAAAATCCCCGCCAATATCGAATACGAATACGGCGATGATAAGCACCTGGACACCATCGCGGAAGTTAAGAAGTGCTACGCGTATTGCCGCGAGGCGCTGGAAAGCTAGACTCGCAAGCCCGAGTCGGTGGGATTCATGCCAGGAGCTGCGGCCAATCGGCCCTATGCGCTGTTGGCCCAATATTACGACCACTTCTTTACTTCTCATCTGTTCGCGTACCGGCGAGCGCGCGCGAGAATCCTACGAACGATTCTTCCCCACGCGCGCTCCGCCTGCGACTTAGCCTGCGGCACGGGCAGCACCGCGGTCGAGTTCGCGCGCTGCGGAATGAGAGTCTTCGCCGTGGATCTCTCGCGGACGATGTGTGCCCTCGCCCGCGAGAAGGCACGCCGAGCTGGGACGACCTTAACTCTGATCCGCGGCGACATGCGGATGTTCCGGCTGCCAGAAAAAGTTGACCTGATCACGTGTGAGTACGACGCGGTGAATCATGTCCCGCGGAAATCGGATTTGGCGCGGGTGGTGCGCGCCGCGGCTCGCGCCTTGTGCCCAGGGGGTCACTTCTATTTCGACGTTAACAACCGGCGGCACCTGGAGACGAACTGGCCGGGGACCTCGTACGCGGAAAAGCGTGGGGTCGTCATGATTATGCGGGGCAGCTACGACCAGCGGCGCGCCAAGGGCTGCGTGGATGTTGACTGGTTCGTCCGTGAACGGGGATGCTGGCGCCGATTTGAAGAGCGCGTCGAAGAAGTCTGGTGGACAGCCTCCGAGATCCGTCGGGCCTTGCGAGCGGCAGGTTTCCGTAGCATTCGGGCCTGGGACGCCAGGCTCTTCTCTCGCCGGGGTCCGCGCCTTCCCGCTGGCTGCCGGACCTTTTACCTGGCCCAAAAGCGGTTTGTGGAAAGATCACGCTCGAATTCGCCTCGTCATACGTCCCAGGCACCGCACTACTGATCGCCGGTTGCGCCTCGCCGGGTGAGGCGAGGTGGGCCGCGCGGATCCTTCTTCGGTACTGATTTCGAAAGCGCCTTAGCCGCGTCGATATACGCCAGAATTAGCATGTCCCTGTACGCGCTGGCGGCGTCAACGATCTCCCAGACTGGTATGGGACGTTGCCCTACTTCGATATGCCAGTTGAGGCGAATGAATGAGTCTCGCCCTGAACGCGCGTCGACAAACGTGGGCACACCCTTTTCCTCGCTCAGCATGTGCCGGCCCGGCGCTACGTTAATAGCGAAGAATCGTCCGCGCTTTATCTCTGCAACCACCATACCGTCGCACGAGACTGGAAACCACGCGCGAACGGGCGTTTCCTGCTGCACATAGACATAGATTCGTGCACGCTCTTCGGCCCGAGCAGGCTGCCCGAGCGTCAGGGCGAGAAGCGGGATGATCCAGATGTGCGGTGGCTGTGCCACGATGAAGGTGTTGGACCGGAGCTATTTTGAGATCTTAAGTTCTTTTCGCACTTGTCGGCTTGTCACAGAAGGGCGGCGCTTCTCAAGGCGTGCCTCTGCGCGGCAACGGTCCTCAAGTTCTTCAAGATTCTCCTCGATGAGTGCGCGGGCATAATAAGACTTCGTCCGCCCCGAGCGCTGTGCCAGGTCGGCCAATCGCCTTTCGATGCCAGGGTCCAGCCGAATAGAAAGCATAATGTCCTCTCTATAATTCCAATCATACACCGGCGACACTCAATACGCCCGCACGCGGCAGCAGATCCAAAATAATCCGCGATCCTTTCCCGAAGGCAAGCGTTTTGTGTTATCCTCGGCATCTAAAATTCACCACATGTTCTGACGGCGCGGGGGCTGCCGCCGGGGCGGTGCAATCTTATCCGGAGCCAACTCATGACCGACAACAAATACCTTCTGCCTGAAAGTGAAATCCCGAAGACTTGGTATAACATCGTTCCTGACCTGCCGGCGCCCTTGCCGCCTCCGCTTCATCCTGGGACGCTAAAGCCCGCGGGACCGGGCGACCTGGAGGCGATATTCCCCCCGCAGTTGATCGAGCAGGAGGTATCGGCTGCTCCGACGATTCCGATTCCAGAGCCCGTGCTCGACATCCTGCGGCTCTGGCGGCCAACGCCGCTATGCCGGGCGCGCCGGCTGGAGCAAGTCCTGGGAACTCCGGCGAAGATCTTTTACAAGAACGAAGGCGTCTCGCCGGCAGGAAGCCACAAGCTGAACACCTCGACGCCACAGGCCTACTACAACAAGCTAGCGGGCATTAAGCGCATCTGCACAGAAACGGGGGCGGGCCAATGGGGAAGCGCTCTGGCGTTCGCCTGCAATGTATTCGGCCAGGAGTGCATGGTTTATATGGTAAAGTGCAGCTTCTATCAGAAGCCCCACCGGCGCACCATGATGCAGTGTTGGGGCGCCAAATGCATTCCATCGCCCAGCGACCAGACCGCCGCCGGAAGACAGGTCCTTGCCGAAGATCCGGACTGCCCGGGCAGCTTAGGCATTGCCATCAGCGAAGCGGTCGAAGATGCGGCGGGTCGCAAAGACACTAATTACTCACTGGGCAGCGTCCTCAATCACGTTCTGTTGCACCAGACCGTCATCGGGCAAGAGGCAATCGCTCAATTGAAGCTGGCCGGGGCCTTCCCTGACGTGGTGATTGGCTGCTGCGGCGGAGGAAGCAACTTTGCCGGGCTGGCTTTTCCCTTCGTGCCCTTCAAGGCGGCTGGAAAGCAAATCCGCCTGGTTGCGGTCGAGCCCGCCGCATGCCCGACCATGACTAAAGGCGTCTATGCCTACGATTTTGGCGACAAGAGCGGGATGACGCCGCTGCTGAAGATGGACACTCTGGGGCACGACTTTATTCCAGCGGGCATTCACGCCGGTGGATTGAGGTACCACGGGATGGCCCCGCTGGTCAGCCTTCTGCACCGTCAAGGTGTGGTCGAAGCGGTCAATTACCGGCAATTGAAATGCTTCGAAGCGGCTATAACCTTCTCGCGTGCAGAGGGCATTATCGTTGCCCCTGAAACCTCCCACGCGGTCGCTTGTGCGATCGACGAGGCCATAAAGGCGAAAGAGGAAGGGAAAGAGAAAACCATCCTCTTCAATTTGAGCGGACACGGCCATTTCGACATGGCTGCATACGAAAAATACTTCGCCGGCGAACTCGCCGATTACGAATACCCGGAAGAAAAGATCAAGGAGTCGCTGGCGCATCTGCCCGTGGCTTCTTGATGAAT
>Ga0181530_10006587_pt1 | contig 11392 bp, 8 predicted proteins | sample PEATcosm2014_Bin_42_FD_119769 | JGI IMG/M metagenome (GOLD analysis project Ga0181530, IMG submission 119769) | Peatland microbial communities from MTU Mesocosm Facility, Houghton, MI, USA - PEATcosm2014_Bin10_60_metaG | ecosystem: Environmental > Terrestrial > Soil > Wetlands > Peat | place... | reverse complement strand
TTTCTGGGGACTTCGCACGCCTTCAACGGCGTGCATGGCCGCATGCCGGCGCTCGCCACCGGCGCCATCCTGGCCAATAGCAACCTGCTGGGCCTCGGCGTCAGCGGCGACGGAGATACCGCCTCTATCGGTCTCGGCCAGTTCATGCACCTGGTGCGCCGCAACGTGCCGATGATCTACATCATCGAAGACAACGGCGTGTACGGCCTCACCAAGGGCCAGTTTTCGGCCACCGCCAACGTTGGCTCCACGCTGAAGACCGGCGCGGCCAACAATCTGCCGCCGTTCGACTGCTGCGCGCTGGCCCTGAAATGGGGCGCCACCTTCGTGGCACGCTCCTTCAGCGGCGACAAGAAGCAGTTGCAGGCCATCCTCAAAACCGCCATTTCGCATCGCGGCCTCTCGGTGATCGACGTGGTTTCTCCTTGCGTGACCTTCAACGACCACCAGGGGTCCACCAAGAGCTACGCGTACATGAAAGAGCACGACCTGGTGCTGAACGAACTGGATTACGTGCCCGCCCACGAGGATATCGCGGTGGAGATTCCCGAGGGTGAAACGATGGACGTGCGGCTGCACGACGGCTCCCACCTGCGCATCCGCAAGCTGGGCCGCGATTTCGATCCCACCAACCGGCTCGCCGCGCTGGCCGCCATCGAAGATGCCGAGACCAAGGGCGAAGTGCTCACCGGCGTGCTCTACGTCAACACCGGCAAGCCCACCTTCCTCGATCTGCTGAACCTCCCAGTCGAGCCCATCGCTACGCTGCCGGAATCGCGGGTGCGCCCCTCGCGCGCCGCGCTCGAAGAAGTGATGGAAGAATTGCGGTAGGGGGCGTGGCTGCATTCGCGCCGGCGCTTCTTGGGTAGGACAGACCATCGCCTTTAGTGGTCTGTCATCGCTCGCTATGACAGACGACACAAACCGATCGTCTGTCCCACCTCTGATTTCGCCAGCGTGCGGAAACCAAAGGGGGCCACACATGCAAAAGGCCGATGCACCTTTCGGATGCACCGGCCTTTTTGAAAAGTATGGCTGGTCGGAGGATTACGTGCGGCGGCGCTTACGCGCCAGAGCGGCGAGCCCTACGAACAAACCGCCTACCATCGCCATGGTTGCCGGCTCGGGGATGGAACTGTCGTTGACAGTTCCCTGAATGGTCGTATCGCCGGCAGGCGTGCCGGAGTTGGGAGCCACGATGATCGTTTTGCCGGAGTTGGGCCAAGTGTAATAAGTGAAGTTGAAGCTGCCCGTACCCGGCGTGCTCGCGCCCGGCCCGATTTGGGCCGGCAACCAGGTGAGCTGCACGGCGCTGGAGCCAACGCCGCCCACGCCAAGGAGGCCGTTCCAGGTGACCAATCCGCCGGTGGATGTGCCGTCAAAGTACCCAGTGGCATTGTCGGTGATGTCGTCGATTTCCAGGTCAAACGTGAAGGCCGGGATCGTTATACCGCCCGCGCAATTCGTGCACTGGAGCTCGAAGTCTCCGTAATCGACGCCGGTCGGCGTCATGTTTACGCTGTCCAGGTTCGGTGTGAAGACTAGCGTCGCAGTGGCGCTCCCCGAGGTGACCGAGATTCCCAGGCCACCGTCGATCAACGTGTAGCCCAATCCAGCATTGAACACCGTCCCGCTTAAGTTCGTATTCCACTCTATGGTGCTGGCGCTGGCGCTCACAGCCAGTATCGTGACCGCAGCCACGATTAAAGCAAATTGAAAAAGACGTCCGAGTTTCATGTTTTTGAGATCCTCCGTTTTCCCGGAATTCCGCTATGCCGTCCCGGCCGGCAGCTTGGCCAATATAATTTTTCGGTCCTTTATGATCGTACTGACAAGCGGGGAAGAATTCAACTGGGTTTTTTGAGTTTCTTGAGGGTTGGTACCAAAAAACCATACTCGGTACTAGTACTATGGCGTCGGCCGGAGCTGCTGAAAGTGTCCAAATGTACAAATGATTGAGTAACTTAACACGTGCGTCGAGGCGCTCGGCGGCTGCCCGTTCACGCCCCTCCGAACAATGGGGTACGCCACCTTCAGTGGGACGCAACGCTATCCTTTTCGGCCCTCCGGCGCCGGAAATCCGCAGAAAGTACGGGAGAGCTAAACGGCATGCCCCACCCGACAGCACGCAAGGTATTGGTGGGGCATGCTTTAGCTTGCCATTTGCTTTCGCGGGCCACGCTCAGGATACGGACATCTGGAACTGATGAGCTATTGCGGCGTATAGTGATGGCAGCATCATGTCGATCAACAGGCGAGATTGGCTCCGAACGGCGCTGGCCCTGGCAGGCGCGCCAATCGAGTGGAGTTCCTTCCCGGTGGCCCACGCGGCGCCGGCCGATTCCGATCAGTTCGATGCCATCGTGATTGGCTCCGGCCTGGGCGGGCTGAGTTGCGCGGCGGCCTTCGCGCGGCAAGGATACAAGGCCCTGGTGCTGGAACAGCACGATAAGCCCGGCGGTTATGCCACGGTCTTCGAGCGCCCCGGCGGATTCGTCTTCGATGTCTCGCTCCACTCGACGACCGTGGGCGAGCGCTCGGGCATCCGCAACCTGATTGCCGGCTTCCCCGAAATCGAGGACGTCGAGTTCGTCCCCCACCCCAGCCTGTATCGCGCCATTTTTCCCGACCACGATATCCGCGCCGGCGAGCGCGACCTGCCGGGGTATGTCCGCACCTTGGGCGACAGCTTCCCCGAGGAACGGGAGGGCATTCAGGCGCTGATGGACGACATGACCGCGCTCGGCCGCGAGGTTGGTCGGCTCCCCACCGCGAACGGCAAGCTCGACATCACCCGGATGGGGACCGATTTTCCGCACGTGATGGCATGTTACGGCCGGACCTGGGGCGCCATGATGGACAAGCGCATCAAGGATCCCAAGCTGAAGGCCATCGTGTCCTGCCTGTGGACCTATTACGGCTTGCCGCCGTCCAAGCTGTCCAGCTTCTACTACGCGCTGCCGACCATCGAATACCTGACCGAGGGCGGCTACTACCCGAGAGGGCGCTCGCAGGCCATCAGCAACGCTTTTGTGAAGTTCATCGAGCGGCGCGGCGGCAAGGTTCTGCTGAATGCGCGGGTGGAGAAGGTGCTCGCCAAGGACGGCGCGGCATATGGGGTGAGGACGGCCGCCGGCCAGGAATACCGGGCGCGCGCGGTGGTTTCGAATGCGAACGCCTACGACACTTTTCACAAATTGCTGGAGCCCGACGACCGGCTCACGGCGTACCTGGCGCGGATGGATGGCTTCTCCGCCAGCCTCTCGAGCTTCATCGTCTTCCTGGGTCTGAAGCAGGACCTGGTCCGCAAGCTCGGGCTGCGGGACACGGAGATATTCTACGCGGCCGGCTACGATCCGGAGGCCGGGTACCAGGCCGCGCTCAACGCCGACATGAGCGACGCGAGTTTCGGCGCCATGCTTTACGACAATCTTTTCCAGGGCTACTCGCCGGCCGGAAAAAACACCCTGACGCTGATCAAGCTCCAGGGCTACGACCATTGGAAACCGTACGAAGCGGCGTATCGGAAGGGCGACAAGGCCGCCTACCGGAAAGAGAAGGAACGGATGGCGGAGATGCTGATCCGCCAGGCGGAGCAGGTGCTGCTGCCGGGCCTGTCCCAGGCGATCGAGGTCAAGGAAGCCGCCACTCCGTTGACCAACGTCCGGTACACCGGCAACTATCGAGGGGCGATCTACGGCTGGGACCAGACGGTGGACAACTCCGAGCCGCGGCGGCTGGGGCATTCGACGCCGGTCCGCAACCTGTATCTATCCGGCGCCTGGACCTCGCCGGGCGGCGGCTATGGCGGCGTCCTCATCAGTGGCCTGCGATGCTTCGCGGAAGTGATGGCCCACTGGAGCGCCTGACCCGGCGCGGCCCGTCACTATCCTGAAGACGGCGCGCTTTCGGGTCCGAGCCAGGCCCACAGAATCTCGAACGTGCCATGCCAGTGATTCGGCGATCGCGTAATCCTTATATCACCCTCCGCTGTCTTCCACCGAGCGAAAGCGCGGCCCTATCGTGGGCGCGCTTGCACGCCGGACACGCCGGTAGATCCTTGGTTAGCAGGTGGTACTCGTCGCGCGCTGTCGCAATGATCTGACCGCAGAAGGTGAACACGTTCAGAGGGCGAATCCTATGGCGAATGTTAGTTCGTTTGTGTAAGGCCATTCGGTGCCACTGCTCCTTGTCTGGTCGTAAGAGTTGCGCTGCAACCTGACAATCAGCCTATCCTTCTGGCGGGTTGTTTGATGTTCAAAAGGGCACACCGGTGGCGAATTGCCGATACGCGGCTGATTGTCCCCAAAACGGCGCTCGGGGGATCTCATCGCTACCCAACTTACTCTGTTTCCTCGCTTCTCTCCGCCTTCGCTTTGCGTATCTCTTCCAGCCTCTCGGTAATCCGCTTTTCGACGCCGCGGTTGGTGGGGAAGTAGTAGCGGTGGCCGGCCAGCGAAGCCGGCAGGCACTCCATATCGGTGATGGCGTCCTCGAATTTGTGGGCGTGCTCGTAGCCTTCGCCGTAGCCCCAGGCCTTCATGTGTTTGGTGACGGCGTTGCGCAGGTTCATCGGAACCGGCTCGGCAATCGTGTTCTCCACGTCCGCCCCCACCGCGCCCAGCGCTCTGTACGAAGCGTCGCTCTTGGGCGCGGCGCAAAGATAGATGGCGACCTGGGCCAGCGCCAGATCGCCTTCCGGAATCCCCAGAAAGTGCACCGCCTGCATGGCCGCGATGGCCTGTTCGAGCGCGCGCGGATCGGCCAGGCCGATGTCTTCGATCGACATGCGGATCAGCCGCCGGGCCAGATACAGCCGGTCCTCGCCGGACTCCAACATCCGCGCCAGCCAATACAGCGCCGCATCCACATCGCTCGACCGCACCGATTTGTGCAGCGCCGAAATCAGGTTGAAGTGCTCCTCGCCCCCCTTGTCGTATAGCAGCACTTTGCGCTCGATCGAGTTTTCGAGCGCCTTTTCGGTGAGCGTCCCCTGCGAAGCGGCAGCCGCGGCTTCGAGCGTGTTGTACGCCTGCCGCGCGTCGCCATTCGAGTAGATTGCGATCTGCTCCAGCAGATCGTCGGTCGCTTCTAGATGGACCACCGGCAGCGCGCGCCGCAGCAGCGTCGTCAACTCCGGCACGCTGAGCAGTCGCAGCGCGTACACGCGCGACCGCGACAGCAGCGCCGAGATCACTTCGAAGGACGGATTCTCCGTGGTGGCGCCGATCAGAATGATGTCGCCGCGCTCCACGTAGGGCAGGAACGCATCCTGCTGGGCTTTGTTGAAGCGGTGGATTTCGTCGATGAACAGGATCGTGCGCCGGCCCATGCGCCGCAACCGCTCGGCGTCGACCATCACCGCCTTGATTTCCTTGATCCCGCTCATCACCGCGCTGAACGGGATGAACTCGCAGCGCGTGATGCGGGCGATCAGCTTGGCCAGCGTGGTCTTGCCGACGCCGGGAGGGCCCCACAGAATCACCGAGCTCAGCTCATCGCGCTCGATCTGGCGGCGCAGCGGTTTCTCCGGCCCCAGAATGTGCTCCTGGCCGACGAAGTCTTCCAGGCGATCCGGCCGCATGCGCTCGGCCAGCGGGCGCTTTTCGTCCTTTGCCGAAGGCGTATCGGGCGCGGGCGGAGTGGAATCGAACAGGCTCACCCGCGTGCGGTCCTCTGCCGCCGGGCTTCGTAGAGCAGGATGCCGGCCGCCACAGCCGCATTGAGCGACTCGACGCCCACTGTCGGAATCGACACATCGTGCGCCGCCGCGCGCAGCACGCTTCCCACTCCCCGCGCCTCGTTGCCGATCGCGAAGCCGCAGGGCCGCGCGAAATCCACACGGTCGAGCGCCCCCGCCCCAGCGCGCGCCGGAACGCTCGCATACAGCTCCACTTGGTTCTGTTGCAGCGTGGCGCGCGCCAGCTCCGCATCCATCCCCGCCAGGCAGGGAACGCGAAACACCGATCCCGCCGAAGCGCGGATGGTCTTCGGGTTGTGCTGGCTCACCGTCCCCTTGACGAACAGCGCTCCGGTCGCTCCGAACGCCTCCGCTGCGCGTAGAATGGCGCCGGCGTTACCGGGATCTTGCACGCCATCCAGCACCACCACCAGCGGGCAGCCGCGAAACAGTTGTTCGATCTTCCATTCCGGCGGCCTCACCAGCGCCATCACTCCCTGCGCGGTTTCGGTCCCGGAAATGCTCTGGAAAAGCTGGTCGGGGAGCACCGCCACCTTGACCCCGGCCAGGCCGCGCGCGTGCCCCGTGACCTCCGCGCGCACCGATTCCGCCGCCAGCACGATCTTCACTTCGCACCCGCTCTTGAGCGCCTCTTCCAGCAGGTGGAATGTCTCGGCCACCGACCAGCCATCGGCCGTCAACCCACCCCGCGCGATGGCTCGCCGCACGTCCTTCACCAGCGGATTGGCCGCGCTCGATATGGTCTCCGGACGGGACATGTGTCTACAATAGGTTCGAACGATCAAATTATCGCAGATGAAGCGCGTGGCATGGGCCGCAGGGCTGGCGGCGCTGGTGGCGCTGGCCATCCTGGCGATCGGCATCGTTCGCCTGGCCAACCGCATCGAACGCCAGTCCACCGTGGACGAGGCGCGGGCGGCCGATATCATCCTCGTCCTCGGCGCCGCGGAATATCATGGCCGGCCCTCGCCGGTGCTGCGAGCCCGCCTGGACCATGCCCTCGACTTGTACGCGCGCAACCTGGCTTCCCGCATCATGACCACCGGCGGCTCCGGCGGCGAACCGGTGTTCACCGAAGCCGGAGTCGGCCGCGCTTACCTGATGAGCCACGGCGTGTCCTCGGACGCCATCGTGGTCGAAACCGAAGGCGAGACCACCGTCCAATCCATCGCCCTGGCAGCCGAGATCATCCACCGCATGGGCCTCAACTCGGTGATCGTGGTCAGCGACGGATATCACATCTATCGCGTGAAACGGATGCTGCAAAACCGCGGACTCAAAGTGTACGGCTCGCCCCGCAAGGACCACAACTCCCCGCCACGCGAGCACTGGAACTACATTCGCCAAGCCATCGGCTACATCCTGTGGCGCGCCGGCGCCGGCGTCTAGCCCGCGCCACGTCTGCTACTCCCGGGGCGCCCGGTTTTCCACGTACCAGCGCCACGTTTCGGCAATCCCGTCCGCCAGCGCCACCTTGGGCTTCCACCCAAGAGCGGTCAACCGGCTGACATCCAGCAGCTTGCGCGGCGTGCCGTCCGGCTTCGACGCGTCGAACGCAAGTCTTCCCGTGTACCCCGCGGCGCGGCCGATCATTTCCGCCAACTCGCGGATCGTCACGTCGGTGCCGGTTCCCACGTTGATGATCTCGCCCGAGTCGTACTCGAGCATGAGGAACACCGCTGCGTCGGCCAGGTCGTCGACGTGCAGGAACTCCCGGCGCGGCGTGCCGGAGCCCCAAACCGTGATTTCGGGCGCCCCCGCGCGCAGCGCCTCGTGCGTCTTGCGGATCAGCGCCGGCAACACGTGCGAGGACTGCAAGTCGAAGTTGTCGCCCGGTCCATACAGGTTGGTCGGCATCAGGCTGATCGCGTTCAGCCCGTATTGCGCGCGGTACGCTTGTGCCAGCTTGATGCCGGCGATCTTGGCGATCGCGTACCACTCGTTGGTCGGTTCGAGCGGCCCCGTCAGCAGAGCCTCTTCCCGCATCGGCTGCGGCGCCAGCTTCGGGTAGATGCACGAAGATCCGAGAAAAAGCAGCTTGCGGACGCCCGCCCGCGCGGCGCTGTCGATCACGTTGGTTTCGATCGCCAGGTTGTCGTAAATGAAATCGGCCGGGTACGTGGTATTGGCCAGAATCCCGCCCACCTTGGCGGCCGCCAGAACCACGTACTCCGGCTTTCCCTCGGCGAAGAATCGCCGCGTCGCGGCCTGATCGCGCAGATCCAGCTCCTCCAGTTCGCGCAACACCAGGTTGTCGAACCCTGCCTGGCGCAGGCGCCGGCAAATGGCCGACCCCACCAGCCCTCGGTGCCCGGCGACGAAAATGCGGCTGTTCTTTTCCATGGTCTATGAGTGGGCGGAACCCCGCAGCACCACGCGGTGGCCGGCCTCCGCCAGCGTGCGCTCCTGTTGCGCCAGATCCAGGTCGTGTTCCACCATCAGCCGCACCAGCTCCCGGAAATTCATTTTGGGGAGCCACCCGAGCTCGCTCCGCGCCTTCGAGGAATCGCCCTGCAGGTGATCCACTTCCGACGGCCGGAAGTAGCGTGGGTCGGTTTCCACGTACTGCGTCCAGTCCAGCCCGCTATATTCGCCCGCCAGGTCGAGGAATTCGCGCACCGAGTGCGACTCGCCGGTCGCGATCACGTAATCGCCGGGCTGCGGCGCCTGCAGCATCATCCACATCGCCTCCACGTAATCGCCCGCGTAGCCCCAGTCGCGTTTCGCCTCCAGGTTGCCCAGGTACAGCTTTTGCTGCATCCCCAGCTTGATGCGGCCCAGCGCGCGCGTGATCTTCCGCGTCACGAACGTCTCGCCGCGCCGGTCGGATTCGTGGTTGAACAAGATCCCGTTGGCGACGAACAGGCCGTACGCTTCCCGGTAATTCACCGAGTACCAGTGTGCCGCCACCTTGCTCACCGCGTATGGGCTGCGCGGGTAAAACGGCGTCGCCTCATTCTGCGGCGGCGGCGCCGCTCCGAACATTTCCGACGACCCGGCCTGGTAAAACCGCACCGACTTCCCACCCGCCTTCATGTGGTCGCGCACCGCTTCGAGCGCGCGCAGCGTTCCGGTCGCCACCACGTCCGCCGTGTACTCGGCCTGTTCGAAACTCACCCGCACGTGAGATTGCGCCGCCAGGTTGTAGATCTCGTCCGGCTTCACCTGCGCGATCACCCGCCGCAGCCCGGTGCCGTCCGACAAGTCTCCGTAGTGCAGGCGCAGCGCCGCCCGCTTCTCGTGCGGGTCACGGTAGACGGAGTCGATGCGGTCGGTGTTGAACGTGGACGCGCGCCGGATCACGCCGTGAACGTCGTACCCTTTCCCCAACAGAAACTCCGCCAGGAACGATCCATCCTGCCCCGTAATCCCGAAAATCAAAGCTGTTTTCATCTGCATGCTTCTTCTTATTATTTCAGCCTAACCGGTGCGAAAAGAAAAGTCGAATGGCAGGCAGGCGCGGCGGCTGGAGCCGCGTTTGAGCGAATGGAGCTGGCGGAGGGATTTGAACCCCCGACCCTCTGATTACAAATCAGATGCTCTACCAACTGAGCTACGCCAGCCTTTAAATCAATAACTTACGGCGAACGAAGCGAATTTGAGCGTCTGACTCCACAATTTCTGCAGGAGCGGAAATACCTACAAAATGTCTCCTGCAAAACCATCATCTCGTATCAGTGCGCCTTCAACGCCTTTGGTGCCGCGTTCAACCGACAGTCCATTATGGAACGGATTACGGAGCTTCGGCAACGGGGCATCTCGGCCATCTCAGTCAACTGCTATTTGCGCCATATGCGGGCATTCTGGAAATGGGCCGAAGTGCAAGTTAAAATTCCCCAGCTAAAAACACATCGGTCGCAAGTACAGACACCACTTTGATTAAAGCCCATATAGACCTTTCTGTACCTCCTCCACACTCCGCGCCACAAACGCCAATCCCCCCGCCTGGTTAATGCTGTCAAGAAACATCTGCTGGTGCGGCGATACTCTGCCCTTTCCGCCTTAACCTCTATAGCCAAAAACCTGCCGCCTTTCAGAACTCCTAGAATGTCGCTAACGCCTGGCGCGTGGCTTGGGATGTAGGTGTTGCGCGCCTTGACGTAGATGCCGGCGGTATTGTTCTTCCAACAGAAGATGCCGCGAAAGCGGAGATAGTCGAGGATTTGCTTTTGGATGTGCTGTTCGAGCGGATACGCGGGCGCTTAGTTGTTGTAAAATCAAAACGCTATGCAAAAATGGGAATATAAATTGCTCTCTTCACACTGGAGCGAAGCCGAACTAAAGAAACTCGGCGAAGATGGTTGGGAATTAGCTGGAATAACAGTCGGAGGCGATGCTACCGGAATAAGCTCCGGCCTAATCTTCAAGCGCCCTAAACAGTAACCTCCCCCGGCAGCGGAATGTTCAGCCCCAAGAACTCGCTACCCCACACCCTGCCGATCGCGCCAGCCACGGAACCGCTCCCCCACCGCTAATGTCTCGCCGCGAACTTCGAGCTGCGTTCGTATTCGGCGTTGAATTCGCAGCCGATCAATGCAATCAGGGACATCAGGTACATCCAAACCAGCAGCGCGATGCCGGCGCCGATCGAGCCGTACATCAGGTTGTACTGGCCCATGTGGCGGACGTACCAGGCGAATCCCGAGGTGGCCAGCATCCACAAAACGGTGGCCAGCACCGCGCCCGGCCACACCAGGCCCCAGCGCTGCTCGCGGTTCGGGCCGAAGTAGTAAAGCAGCGTGGTCACCAGAATCGTGGTCAGGAATGCCACCGCCCAGCGCGCCAGCCGGCTCGCCAGCCTCCACCCCCAGGTCAGCGGGTTGAGCAGCGGATCGACCTTCATCCCGTTCAGCACCGCTTGCTCCACCTGGTTGCCGAAGACGATCAGCAGGGTGGCTGCCACCAGTGGCGCCGCCGCCAGCAGCACCAGCGCGATCGCCACCAGGTTGCCGCGCAGGAAGCTACGGTCTCGCGGCACCCTGTAGGCCGCCTGGAAACCTTCGATCAGGCTCTTGATGACGCCGGAAGCGGCCCACAGCGAGATCAGCCCGGCTATAATCAGCAGCGCAATCGGCCGCGCGCCGCTGACCCGGAACTGCTGCACCACCAGGCTTTCCGAGCCCGGCGGAACGATCTGCGAGAGCCCGCGTTCCATCGTGTTGGACATGAACGGAGCGCCGGTCTGCACCAGGATCGTGGCAGCCGATGTGAGCACCGGGAAAAAGGAAAGCAGCGCGGAATAGGCCGCTCCCTTCGCGATGCCCAGGCAGTTGTCGTCGAACGCCGTCATCACGCTGCGGCGCAGCAGCCTCGAGAAAGTAAGCGGAGAGAGCGCCACAGCGCCAGTATAGCGAGCCACCGGCGTCGTTGGGCAGATCGGCAATCTGCGCGCCGATTGTCTATCGGCGCAGCCGGGCGCAAGCCCGGCCGTTCTTTGTGTTCGCCCCGGTAGGGGCCGGGCACTGCCCGGTCCGGCTCGTTCCCGCTGTGGCTCCTACCGCAGTCACAAGCTATCTCCCCCACTGACTCAATCACTTAGCCCTCAAAACCCTTGACGCACCCCTTATCCTTAAGTCAGGACTGTGGCGCCAGGCTCCGCTGCTAGTCTGCTCTTGTTGGCCAACAAGCGTTGCACTCAAGTGATACTGAACTTCCGGCGCCCGTTAACGGCATGCGGGGTCCCCTACGGGC
>Ga0181530_10006584_pt1 | contig 11393 bp, 14 predicted proteins | sample PEATcosm2014_Bin_42_FD_119769 | JGI IMG/M metagenome (GOLD analysis project Ga0181530, IMG submission 119769) | Peatland microbial communities from MTU Mesocosm Facility, Houghton, MI, USA - PEATcosm2014_Bin10_60_metaG | ecosystem: Environmental > Terrestrial > Soil > Wetlands > Peat | place... | reverse complement strand
TTCCGCGAGCTCGCCGACGACCTCCGTAATCTTGCGGCGCAGCGCCTCCGCCGGACCTACCAGGCGATAGAAAAGATCGGCCTTGGCAAAATCGGAAATCACATTCGGTGCGCGTCCGCCCTGAATCATGCCCACGTTCTTCGTGCAAGGGCCTACATCCGCGCCTTCGGGGAGTTGCATCTGGTGCAGCCGGTGCAGCGCTTCCACCAGTTTGTCGATCGCCGACTCGCCCAGCTCCGGATACGCCGAGTGCGCCATCTTCCCACGCGCCACCAGTTCCACGTGCAACGCGCCCTTGCTCGCCAGCGCCAGCTTGTTTTCCGTGGGCTCACCGTTGATCATGAAGCGCGCGCCGATCGGTTGCCGGTTGGCCGTCTTCGCCCCAATCGAGTCGCGCTCCTCGCCGACCAGAAACAGCAGCCCGACGAAAACGCCCGCCCCGCGAAGCTTTTCCGCTGCCAGAATCTGCGCCGCAATGATCCCCTTCGCGTCGCACGCCCCGCGCCCATAAATGTGTCGCTCGTCTTCGGAAGATGCAATGAACGGCGGCACCGTGTCCATGTGCGTGGAAAAAACAGTCTCCGGACGATCATGCCCCGGCCAAGTAGCCAGCACGTTCGCACGCTCGCCCTCGACCGGTATCTTCCGGGCTTCGAACCCGCGCCGCTGCAATTCTTCGCAAAGGAAGTCTCCCACCGCGCCTTCATGCGGAGTAGTGGATTCGATGTCGATCAGCCGGCGGGTTAGCGTGAACAAGTCCATGCAACAAAAGCGTAACAGTTGCCAGTGGTCAGTTGCCAGTAGCCAGTGAGTCGCAAGCGGATTTACTGTTCACTGACCACCGACAGCTGACCACCGGAAACTGTTGTACTCTGATTCCGTGCTCCCCGAAGCCTCCAGCATCCGCTCCCTGTTCCTGGCCGGCCCCGCCGGACGATTGGAAGCCCTGCTCACCGCCGGATCGCCCGACGCGACGCACGCGGCCATCGTCTGCCATCCGCTTCCGCTTTACGGTGGAACGCTGCACAACAAAGTCGTATTCCACACCATGAAGGCGCTGAACGGCTTCGGATTCCCCGTGCTCCGCTTCAACTTCCGCAGCGCCGGATTGAGCGAAGGCGAGCACGCCAACGGGATCGGCGAAGTTGAAGACGCGCGCGCCGCGCTCGACTGGCTCGAACGCGAGTTCACGCTCCCCATTGTCTTTGCCGGATTCTCCTTCGGCGCCGCCGTGGGATTGCGCGCCGCGTACTCCGATGAACGCGTCCGTGCCCTTATCGCACTTGGCCTGCCCGCTGTTCCCGTCGCCGTCCATAACGAGAATCGCGTTTACGATTTTGATTTCCTGCGCGGGTGCGCCAAGCCCAAGCTCTTCGTCAGCGGATCGCGCGATCAGTTCGGCCCCGCCGGAAAACTTGAAGCGCTCGTTGACACCTTCGCCGAACCCAAAAAGCTGGTTCGCATCGCCGCCGGAGATCACTTTTTCGAAGGCCGCTTACGCGAACTGCGGGATGCGATTGAAGCGTGGGTAAAAGAACTTATCGCCGTTCGCTGAAACTCAAGTCTCCTTGCTTCTCGGGAAGAGCCGATTACAGCGGCTTGGCGTCGAAGCCGCTCAGCAGCGCCGCTTCCCTTAGCTTTCGGTCGATGGTCAGGAAAACGCGCCCTTGAGGATCGTCTTCGCACCACTCCAAAGCCGCCGCCAACTGAAACGAGTCGGCTGCCCGCAAGTCGAAGCGCTCCACAAGTTGCATCGCCTTCGCGCGCAAGGTGTCCGACGGTTGAATCACAGACCAGGAATCCGCAAGCCTTTTGGCAAGTCTGCGGGCCTTGGCCCAGTCGCTCGAATCAAGTTGTTTCATCCGCACCAGCCGGGCCAGCGCGCTCGCAATCTCGACCGGCGTGGCCCACCAGACCACCGCGTCATAAATTTTATAAAGCGCGAGGGCTTGGGGCGTTATGCTCTGGCGCACACAGAGAGGAACCAGAGCGCTGGTATCCCAGAAGGCCAAGGTCCGCATCAGCGGCTTTCTCTCTCTTCGCGCCACATCTGCTCCATGACCTTATCGGATACATTCCCTGGCGGAGCCGGCCAAGCGACAGATGTAGCCCGTTTCTTCGAAGGCGGAGTGAGGACGCCGCGAGCCACCAGTCGCCGCTCCTGCTCTGAACGGTCCGCAAGATGGCAAGGCACGATCCGGGCCACCGGTTGGTTGCGATCGCAGACCAGCACCTCTTCGCCGTCCCGCACGATTTGGATATGGGCGCTGAGCCGCGCTTTCAGGTCGCTGATATTTACCGTCCGCATGTAGCCATTGTATCGAATATGACCATGTTGGTCATCTTCTTTTTCCAGTGTTCTCAACCGGCATCCCGATGAATAACAGCAGTTGCGTGGCCGAGGCATGTATGTTCTCCATCTGAAATGCTAGTCTGAAACCAAGATGCGCAAACCCTTCTTGCATTTCGCTGCACTCACAGCCCTTGTGCTGCTTTCTCTGGCGGCGAACGGATCGGCGGCGACTGTCTCCCACTGGACTGTCATCAACCAACCCGTGCGTCTCGTCAACGGATCGCCGGTGCTCTTCCGCGTCACCACGCCGAAGCCGGTCCGTGCGCTCTCGGGCAACTGGCTGGGCCATGAGATCGTGTTCAGTTTCGACTCGAGCGGCAAGTCGTGGTTCGCGCTGGCCGGGGCCAGTCTTGAAACCAAACCGGGGGACTATCCCCTCCAACTGCACGCCGAAACCCTTGCCGGTCATGCGATCTCATTCGAGAAGAAAATTCGCGTCGGGCGCCAACGCTATCCCCAAGTCCTGCTGACGGTTCCCGGACGCTACACCGCGCCCAGCCCCGAAGACCTGCGCCAGATCGAACAGGACAAGGAAACAAAAGCCCAGATTTTCAAGACTGTCACTCCCGAGCGCCAATGGAAAGGTTCGTTCGTTCCTCCGGCGAACGCCGAGATCTCCGACATCTTCGGAGTCGCGCGCGTCTTCAACGGTACGGTACAGAGCACACATCAGGGACTTGATTTCCGCGTGCCCAGTGGAACGTCGGTCGCGGCCGTCAACAGCGGGCGCGTTCTACTGGCCCGCCCGCTGTTCTTTGAAGGCAATTGTGTGGTGATCGATCATGGCCAGGGTCTGCTGACGGTGTATCTGCATCTGTCGAAGTTTTCCGTCAAGGAAGGCGACGAGGTGAGCAAAGGCCAGCCCATCGGGCTCAGTGGAGGAACGGGGCGCGCCACCGGCCCTCACCTGCATCTGGCCGTGCGCTGGCAGGGCGTGTATCTGGATCCGCAAGTGCTGTTGAAGTTAGATTTGCCGTGAGCTTCCGGTTGAGAGTTTTGGTTGCGATAAGAAGTTTACTCAAACCAGCCGCTGCGGTAAGCCACCCACCACGAGATGAACACGATCGGAATGGTCGCGCCCAGCGCCCACCAGATCGGTAGAAGGAAGTCAGCGAGCAGCCCGAGCACGATGAAGAAGGCCCAGAAAATCTTGCGTTCCATACTCTGAATTCTAAGTCTTTTCGGCGACTCAGCGTCTCATTCAACAGGCTGCAAAAAAGTTCCGGTTTTGTCTCAGGGCAGAGCTCTGGGGATGTGCGTATAATTCTGCCATTCAGGATTTAGTTCTCAGCACCCAGCCAATTCAACCCAAGAGCGTTTCGACTGGAGGCTAAGAGCTAAAAGCCAACGGCCAAAAGCTATTTCAGGAGGAAGACACCATGAAGAAGATTGCTCTAGTCTCAGCGTTGTTCTTCGCCGTCGCAACCCTCGCTTCGGCGCAGATGAACATGTCGCACGATAAATCGACGCGGCCCAGTCCGCCAGCCAGTGCGGAGTGCAAGTTTTCCGATGGCAAGACCATCATGATCGACTATTCCAGTCCGCGGGTGAAAGGGCGGAAGATTTTCGGCACGGCAGACGAGAAGGCGCTGGTACCCTTCGGCGAAGTCTGGCGCACCGGCGCCAATGAAGCAACCACGTTCGTGACCGGGACGAACTTGACGCTGGGCGGCAAGGCTGTGCCGGCCGGCAGCTACACCATTTTCACGATTCCGAAGGCCGACAAGTGGGTGCTGATTATCAACAAGAAGACGGGCGAGTGGGGCATTCCCTACAAGTACGAAGCCGACGAGGTGGCCCGAGTTGACATGCAGGTCTCGAAAACGGCGGCGCCGGTGGAGAACTTCACCATCGCTTTCGATCAGGCCGGCGGCAAATGCAAGCTGCACATGGAGTGGGAAAACACCCGCGCCAGCGTCGAGATTACCAACAAATAAGAAGCTCGCATTTCTGTAGAGACGGGGCTTGCCCCGTCTCTGCGGGAATCAGACTCCACAGCGCTATACTTAATCCCGATGCGGACGATGCTTCGCTTTCTTTGGAACTCCACCCGTGGGCACCGGATTGCCCCGTGGCGCAGCCCCTATCTTTTATGGCGCATCGAAACCTACACCGGCGTCAAGATGACCCAGATTGGATTCCTGGAATTCTGGGAATTCGTGTGGATCGAGCGAAACAACTTGTGGCGATTCATGAAGTGGACAGCGGAGATGGATCGCTACGTCCATCCAGGGGCAAAGAAGGCTTAACGTAGGGACAGCCGCCCTCGGCTGTCCAGGCGAGCGCCAGCTCGCCAGGGTTTCGTTGGTTGATGATGGTCAAGAGTGACGGGCTTTTGTCGGGCCAGCCAGCCGAGCGCGGCTGTCCTACGTTCGATCCGATCACCGGTCTCACACGCTTACACTTACTTCGCTGCCTTTGCCCACGCCCAGCAGCTGGGAGGCCGAACCCCGATTGGTGGCGACTTCCAAAAAACCCATGCTGCCCAGGATTCCGAAAACTTCGCCGGGAGAGCCATCGGCGTAGTTGATACACATGCGCGTGGCTTGCGTCTTGGTTCCAATCGCGATCTTGAAAGTTGGCGGCGTGGCCTCGAAAAGTCGCGGAGCATCCTGGGGCGTGATGTTGGTGATGAGATTGCCAAAGCGATCGACTTTCAGCACGACCCCGCGCAGCGTGTGTTCATCCACAGGTTTGGGCCGGGGAGCGCCAAAGCGGACATAGTCTGCGATCTCTTCGCCAAAGCGGCCGACTTCGACTCCCTTGGCCAGATAAGCTGCGATGGGCGAGAAAATATCGCGCGCATGAAAGGTGTTGCTGCGCGGCTGCAAGAAATAATGCTCGGCGGTAACGTGGCGGACGGAGATCCGCTCTTCGCGGTCGTAGATCAGAGAAAGCACGCCGTTGTCGGGTGCCACAAACAGGTGCCGGTCGCCCGTGACAATCACGGGGCGTCGCGCCGTCCCCACGCCGGGATCGACGATCACCATGTGCACGGTACTGGAAGGGAAGTAGGAGTAGGCCTGCGAAATCGTCAGCGCTCCGTCCAGAATGTCGAAGGGCTGCACCGCATGGCAGATGTCAACGATCTGCGCCTCGGGGGTGATCTCCAGGATGACCCCCTTCATGGCGCCGATGAAATGATCGTTGAGTCCGAAATCGGTAGTGAGAGTGATGATCGGAGGGCGTGCCAATCGGTTACCTCGTCGGCCTGATAGATTTCAGGAACTCACGAAGTATCGGACGTTGCACCGCCGCGCGTCAAGGCACGAGCGTAATTGGTACTGTCGCGGTCCTCCGCTTCGCCTACTGTTTGGATTCTGTTTTAATTCCTTGTCCAAATGCCAGCAGGTTCCCATCCGGAGCAAGCACCAGCAACTCCCGTTGACCATAATTCTGGTTCACCGGTCCGTAGACATCGCCCTTGGGCAAAGTATCGAGCTTAGGCTTCAGTTCGGCATACAGCCGATCCAAGTCGCGAACGTCGATGTAGTACGCAAAGCGCCGATTGCCGGGCGGAGCGCCGTCGGTTCCGCATTGCTCGATAATACGGAAACCCACCGTCTCGCGCTGGATATAGGCATAGTTCTCTTGGCGGAGGAGTGTCTCAAATCCGAGGATGTCATTGAAAAACGTCAGCGCCTTTTCCATGTCAACCACATGCATCAACGGCGTGACCTGGATGAAATTTGACATTGCGATCCCTTGGTGGGCGCTCAGTCCACTTGCACGTCGCCCGATCCGGTGTGAACGGAAATCGTGGGCCCGCCGCCGCGCACCTTGCCTACCACGCTCTTCCTTGACTCCTCAACGCGGCCCTGGACAGTCGTTGTCACCGGATGCCCCACGGTTACGTTTCCGGAATTCGAGGAGATGTCAACGTCAAACGCGGCATCGGAGGGCACACTCAGGTTCACGTTGCCCGAGCCGCTGCGGACGCTCCACATGTTCTTCGGCACGCCCTTGCCGTGAATGTCGCCGCTGCCCGCCTCGGCGTGAAATCCGCCGTTGATGCCGTTCACGGTAATGTCGCCGGAGCCGGTGCGGATGTCCACATCGCCCGCGCCCGTTTCTTCGATCTCAATATCGCCGCTGCCCGCTTTGATCCGCGCTGGACCGGAAAGCTCGTGCCCGCGCACGTCGCCCGATCCCGTCTGGAAACGCATCTCACCCGTCAGGCGCGACAGTTGCATGTCGCCCGACCCACTCTCGAGATCGATGTTGCCCTTGAGCCCTTCGATCTTCTGGTCGCCGCTGCCGGTGTGGGTGCGAAGCGCCGTGTTCTCCGGGACGGTGATCTCGTAGTCCACCGAAATGTGGTTGATGTTGACGTAGTCGATGCGGATGCTGTTGCCGGTCTGGCGAATGGGAGGATTCTTCTCCAACTCCTGCGCCTCCGCCCGGTGGTCGCCGCCGAACCACGAGTTTTCCCCGTGGATCTTGGCATGAATGGATACCGTGCCCGCGGAGCCGTTTCGGACGATAATATCGCCGGAGCGAGTCAGTACTTCAAGGTCGACCGGCCCATTGACCTGGAACGAGCGGTCGAAGGTTCCAATGACTCCGGCAAAACCGGCGAGTGAGCTGACCAGAATAAAGACCAGCGTTCTAACGGCGTGATGTCGAATCGATGAAGCGTTTGTCATAGCGGTCTATCTCCATGAGTAAGTCTAATGCGTCAGGTCGGCGCGTTTTCGCCCAGAGCTTTTGGCTAACAGCTCTGACAGCGGAAGCGGGACGAACGACCAAAACACGAACATAGGCTGTCTCTGTTACGGCATGAGAAAACCAACGGAGCCTTGGCCCCAATCCGTCATTTTAGTTCCGCGCAATTCTTCCTGGGAAGAGACTTCCAGCTTGATCTCGTGCCACCCGCCAACGATGTGCTTCCAGTCGTGGGGAGCGATCTGCAAGATGTAGTCCACCTGCCATTTGCCGTCGCCTTCTGCTTCCGGGACCATGTCGAACCGCAGAATGGGAAGCGACTCGCCATCGAACCAAACCTTTACGTTCTCGGCCCGCAGCTCCGGCCCGAGAACGGTGGGAGAGTTTTTCGATGCCTCCAACATCGTCTTCATCTCACTTTCGTCTAGGATTCCATTGCCGTCCGCATCGTACTTCAGCACCCGCGTGAGCGAAGTGGGCCGGAAGGCGACAAACACCGTTGGCGGCCCGCCATTGATGTGATAGGCGTGCATTCCATAGACTTCAATCCGGCCGATGGTGAAGGTATCTTCGCGGTCGCGGGTAAGGTCGTAGTCCCACGCCCAGCGCTCCAGACTGTCGAAACGATATCCGGCGCCATTCACATTGATCACGCCATAGACGCGCGATGGAACCTGGGCGTCAAACATTCCATCATCCGCGACCGGGACATAAATATCTCCAGGATCGCCCCAGGTCACCGGAAGTAAGTGGATGTAAGTGAGACGAGGCTTGCCACTCAAGTATTTTACGCGTCCGTAAAAGTGGGACCACTTCAGCGTCGCGCGACCTGCCAAACGCGATTGGTTGGGAGCGGAGAGTTCCCATGAAACGGTATCTGCCGCAGGATAGGACTGCTGTAATTCGAAGCCTTTCTCGAAGCTGCCGTTTACGACGCGGATGTTCGCTTTTTCCTCATGCAGAGACTGACCGCGCGCCTCAAGACGCACCACCAAATCATAGTTGCCATTGCTAAGGTCCGTTCCGGTCAGTGTGAGGCTGGGTCGGACGGGAAGGGTTTCCGACGGCGCTTCATAAGGGTATTTGACCACGATGGAATGCGCGGAAGAGTTGTAAAGATAAGCCCGTACGACGGTTCCTTGCGCCGTGGCCGTTCCCAACATCGAGCCCATTAAGACAAAAAGTAAAATCGGCCTTGACATTACTTCCTCTTGCTTAAGAATGGCCTCAGCGAGGCCCTTGCCAGGCATCACGCTAAGAGCCAAACGCTGCTTTCTCACTGCAGCACGACCTGGTCGCCTTCCTTCAGTCCTTGCAGCAACTCGGTCTTGGCGCCATTCGAGATGCCGATGTTAACGGCGATTTTCTTCTTGCCTTCCTTGGCTTTCGGGTCCGGTATCTCGACCGATGCCTTCTTGTCTTTGTCGTAAAGGATCGCGCCCTCCGGGATCTGCAGCACATTCTTGTGCTCTTCGAGAATGATCTCGGCGTTGGCCGTCATCATGGCCTTCAGGACGCCCTCGGGATTGTTGATGGAGACGCGCACCTCGAAAGTAGTGACGTTGTCTTTTTCCACGCCCATGGGCGAAATCTTCGTCACTTTGCCGGTGAAGGTCTTATCCTTGAACGACTCGACTTTGATTCGCGCAGGCTGTCCCAAATACACCTTGCCGATGTCGCTCTCGTCCACTTTGCCTTTGACATAAACTTCGCTGGTGTCGCCGAGCGTCATCACCAGCGTGGACGCCGAACCCATCACCAGGATGGAACTGACCGCATCGCCAATTTCCACGTCGCGCGAAAGCACGATCCCGTCAATCGGCGACTCAATCGTCGTGTACCCGAGCTGTTCTTCGAGCTGCTTCAGGTTGGCGCGGTCCTGTGCCACTTGTCCCTCGGCCTGGCCGATCTTGGCCTGCAAAACCTGCAACTGCGCCTTGGCTACATTTTGCTTGTTCAACGACATCTCGTAATTCTTCTCCGCGTCGTCGAGCGCGGAAGCGGAAACCACGCCGTCCTTGGCCATACCCTTGGCGCGCTCATACGCGCGCTTCAGCAGCGGCACGTCGGGGCCCTCGGCGTCCACCTTGGCGCGCTCCAGATCGGCGCGCGTGCCGTTCAAACTGGCGTTCGATCCCTCCAGTTGCGCGCGGGCCTGATCGACTCGGGCCTGGATCTCTTCTTTGTCGAGATCAGCGAGCAATTGGCCCTTCTTCACTTTGTCGCCGTAATCGACGTAAAGTTTTTTCACGATGCCGCTGGCCTTGGACTTGATCTCGACCCGGGTGATGGGTTCGATCTTGCCCGTTGCCACCACGCTTTTCGCCAAGTCCCCCTTCTCGACCTTGGCCAGCTTCGAGGGATCGATCTTGGTTCCGACGGTGGATGCGATCACCACACCGGTAATGATCAGAGCCACAAGAGTGGCTGCTATCGCGCTCCAAATGATGATTCGCTTACGCCGCTTCTTCCTGCCGTTGCCATTGCCGTTGCCGTTCACGACCGCCTCCTGCTGCACTTGAAATCGTAGGACCGTCACGCATGTTGTTACGGGAGAACGCTCGGATTAGTTCCCCAAAAAAATTCTCAGCCCTTGTTTCGGGGTAGCGCTCGACCGTTGCCGGGTTCGTATGAGGGTATCGCTTCACCGATACCGCAAGTCCTCGGGAATTAGATGCCGTTTTAGGAGCGGGCGTCGCCACACTTCGTTCCCAGCCCGTTCGCCCATCTCGCACGTACTTAGACCGTCGCACAGAAAAAAGGAAAGCAATCGGGTTCGGATAAAAACTGAGGGCTGACCTACGATTGTACCGCCGGCGAACTCCAAAACGTGTTCGGGATTCTAGCTGCGGGTCAGTTTGCGATTAGCCGGCAATACGCCCAGTCACAAAGGATCTTTTTCGAGACAACAGGCGTCATTGATGCACTGGCCGGCGGGGCTGGCTCTCCATCACGACGCGTAGAATGCGGTTGATGCGAGTCTGGTATCCCTTGCCATGGCCCTTGAGCCAATCGAGCACGTCCGCATCGAGGCGAATCGTCAATTGCTTCTTCGCCGGGGGCCAAGCCGTCGTTGCTTTCTTGAGAAACGTCTTGTCGAGCGGCGGAATGTCCGAATAGTCGATATCGGCGTCGCTCATGCGGTCAATCCGAGCCAAGTCGCTCTTGATAGATTTTTTGCTCACGGCGGTTCCCCTTTCTCATGGAGATAATGCGCGTTCCCTCATCGCGCGGTGCATGGGCTATGACAACCAGACGCCCGGCCAGTAAGCCCAGAGTGATGAGCCGTTCTTCCCCGTAGTCGAAGCGGTCATCTTCGAAGGTGACGCAAGGCCCGGAAAACACCTGTTCTGCATCCTCGAAGCTGAGGCCATGCTTGGCGGCATTCTTCCGGTTCTTCGCTTCGTCCCATTCGTATTTCATCCCCGTTTCATTTCCAACTGTAACTCTGTTTGTAGTTACATGCAAGCCCACCGCCGGAATTCGTATCCTCCGAACGATTGCCCCTGTGCAATGCTAAGATTAGGGTTCCATGATTGCCTACGTGCTGCTGCGGGTGTTCGTCATCCTGCTTCTGGTGGCGGCCAATGCCTTCTTCGCCGCAGCCGAGTTCGCGCTGGTCAGCGTGCGCGAAACCCGCATCCTGCAGTTGATCGAGGCGCATCGCGCCGGCGCCCGCACCGTCCTCAGACTTCATCAGCAACTCACCCGCGTCGTCAACGGCGTGCAGCTCGGAATCACCGTCGCCAGCCTGACCCTCGGCTGGCTCGGCGAGCCCGCTTTGGCCCGCCTGTTTGAAAGCTGGATCGGCAACATCCCCCACGCCATCATCTACGCTCATGCCATCGCCGTGGCGGTCGCCTTTACCCTGATTACCTGCCTCCACGTGATCATGGGCGAACTGGTCCCCAAGTCGCTGGCTTTGCAGCGCGCCGAGCGCGTCGCCCTCGCGGTGGCCGCCCCCATGGACGTTTTCCTGACCGTTACTGCGCCCCTGACGATTGCCATGAGCCGCGCCGCCGGCTTTGTCCTCCGCGCCTTCGGTACCCGCGAGATCCGCCACGGCTCCGTCCACTCTCCCGACGAACTTAAGCTCATCGTCACTGCCGCTCACCACTCTGGACAGCTTTCGAACGGCCAGGAAGAGATGCTGCTCAATGCCCTCGAACTGGACAACATTACCGCCCGTCAAGTGATGGTGCCGCGCACCAGGATTTTTTCCCTACCCTCCGACCTTAACCTCGACGAAGCCCTGTCGCGCGTGGTTGAAGAACAACACTCCCGCGTCCCCATCTACGATCCGCAGCGCGGTCCCGAACATATTATCGGCGTGCTTTACGCCAAGGACTTGATGCGTTGGACGCGGTTGCGCTTA